>PPYF01102532.1_pt1 | contig 52834 bp, 30 predicted proteins | sample 1559871 | NCBI WGS metagenome assembly PPYF01 (sample SAMN08240021, study PRJNA423297) | Human gut metagenome, whole genome shotgun sequencing project.
TATTTATGAATTTGTTTCATGGATATCTTGTTTCTCTTTTATTTATATTGGACTTATTTTTCTTTTCATATAGAATCACATTTGAATAATTTTATGTAGATTTGTAGATACAAATCAATCAAAGTTGTAGTTTTTGCTGAATTATGAAAAACGCATCCTATATGGAAGGGAATTTGTGGTTATATAGATTATATTTTAGGGTGGTAATTTTATTATGGCTACCTGTATCCTTATCGGCCGTTGACCTTCCGAATTTAACTTTTCGTACTATTACTATTTCAGACGGCCTGTCTAACAATATTATTAATACTATTTATAAAGATAAAAGAGGCTTTATTTGGTTGGGTACCCAGACCGGATTAGATCGTTTTGACGGTATCAATGTGAAAAGTTTTCTTCAGTTTTCAGGACGTACCATTTTTTCCATAGCCGAAACAGATTCTGTTTATTTGTGGGTGGGTACAGATAAAGGATTATGGAAACTCGATAGGAAAACAGACCAAGTGGAATCGGTCACTTTAGATACAAAATCGTTGGAAGTTAGATCAGTCTTTGTAAGCCAGACAGGTCGATTGCTGGTTGGAACCACTCATGGACTTTTTATCTATCAAGAGAGTGCTTTCAGGAAGGTGCTTTTCGGGTCAAATGCTTTGTCTTCTATCAATTTTATCACTGGCATTGTTGAAGGATATAAAGATACTTTTTGGCTGACTTCACAAGGTGGTTTGATTGAATATAATATTGAAACCGGTCAATCGAAAGTCTATACATATCAGGATGATGAGAAATTTGTTAGTTATTTTTCCTGTCTGGCTCTTTTAAAAGAAAAGCTATATTTAGGAACGGCCGGCAGTGGTATGCTTGTTTTTGATATCGGTAAGGCGGCTTTTTCTATTTGTCCTGAAGTGGAAAATGGATATATAAAAAGTATCATTACTGTTAATGATGAGATATGGGTGGGAACAAATGGAAGCGGTATTAGAATAATCAGTGCGTCTACAGGAAAAGAGTTATCGGCTATAGAGCATACTTCGAATGCGGATGCTATTTGTTCTAATGCAGTTTATTCTTTATTGAAAGAGGATGATATGCTTTGGGTAGGTACTTACATGGGCGGATTAAGTTATACTCCAGCTCATGGAAGTTTCTTTTCTGTTTATTCTTATCCAGAGCTTTTTAATTCTTATAATATGAATGTACGTGCTTTTTGGGTGGATGCAGATGGGAAAAAAGTAATAGGCACTCGTGACGGACTTTATTATATTTCTGAAACGGAACAAAGGATAAGGCATTATACACATCGGAATTCCATTTTGCGTTCGGATATAATTTTGTCTGTAAAACCTTTCAATCGGGATTTTTTAATTGGAACGTATGGAGGGGGCTTGTACTTGCTTCACAGGAATACGGGTGAACTTTCCTTTTTTCAATCAGATCAATGTTTTATGCAAGGGTCATTTAATGGATATGAAAGGGATGGAAACAATAAATTATGGATCGGCAGTTCCAAAGGTGTGTATGTATATGATCATTTGACAGGGGAATATGAGGTTTATAACAGTCGTAATTCTTCTTTGTCAGTTAATTCTGTTTTTTCATTGAAGGCAGATTCGAAGGGCAGGATGTGGCTGGGCACAGGAGGGGCCGTTTTTATGTATGATAGGGCTGCTGGGGTATTTAAATCGGATGTTTTTCCGGAGCATGTTTTACCATATACTAAAAGTGTACGATTCATTTATGAGGATAAAAAGAAGAATTTGTGGTTTTGTGATGATAAGGAGGGGGTGGTTAAGGTAGATGAGTCTTTTACGACATTTGAACACATCACGATCGATGATTTCTTACCGAATAATTCTGTGATGAGCATAGTGGAAGATCCTAAGAACGGCGGATTATGGTTTGCTACTCAGAGGGGGTTACTATATATAAAGGAAGAGGAAAATTATCATAAGATTTTTTCGTTATACGATGGCATTCCCGGATATATTTTTAATTCTCCGGTACAGATAACGGATGATAATACAATTTGGTGGGGAAATGAATGCGGATTGGTCTGTTATGATGCGGCAAAGAGCTGGAGTGAGATAGGAACAAAAGAGGTCCAGCCTCCCGTGATTACTTCCATTTCAGTCGCAGGCAGACCTTTGTGCCCGGGAGAGACATTAATGCCCGTTTCTGCTCCATTTATAGATGAGGTGTTTCTGTCTGTAAATGATAATAATATTTCATTCACTTTCTCAGCCTTGAATTATGCAGTGGAGAATACGGATTTATACGAGTATTGTTTGGAAGAATATGATAAGGAATGGAAAACTTTGATGAAAGGAAATCAGGTTTCTTATACAGAACTTCCTGTTGGCGATTATATGTTTAGGGTCAGGGCGGCTTCCAATCCTGCAGCAATAAAAGCGGTAAGGGTGGTTGTTGCCGGAAATACGCCTTTTATAAGATGGATTGTGGTGTTAAGTGTAGTCGTTTGTTGTATTCTTATTTATTTTTACTCCGGGTTATTGGGGAAGTATCGCACAATGAAGGAATATATAAATAAAAAGACGGAATCATCCGAAGAAAATCGGAAAGAAAAATATCAAAAATCAAGGATGGAAGAGAAAACGGCCATGCTCATTATTGGGAAACTGAATGAGTGTATGGAGAAAGATCGGTTATATTTGAATCCTGATTTAAAGTTGCAGGATGTGGCAAAAGTGGTGAAATGTAATACTGGAGAGTTGTCCCAAGTGTTGAATATGTTTATGAATATTGGTTTCACGGATTATGTTAATAAATATAGGATAGACGAATTCATAAAAAGAATACAGGATAAGTCTGCTTCCAGATATACCTTGGTTTCTTTGTCGGAACAATGTGGTTTCAGTTCTCGTACTTCTTTTTTCCGTTCGTTTAAGAAGTTTAAGGGAATGTCACCTGCCGAATATATAAAGGAACATGGGATATTTATTGAGTAGCGTTTGGAATAGAGGCGTTACTCTAGTGATTGGATAGAAGAAGAGAGTTCCATATTTTTTTGGAACTCTCTTCTTCTATTATGCAATTTGTTGATTCATAGTGTTGTATGATCTTTTTTGTCTCATTTAGTAGGTTGGGATTAATCCTGCTTTACAGAATGGTTGAAAAGACATTTCAGTTTCTAATTTTGCTGATAGAAAAATATTTTTATCCATTAAAGAAACTGATATGATTATGAAAAGCAGAACTTTTTTTATTCTTGTTTTTATCTTTTTAGTTAGCCTAGGATGTTTTTCGTGTAAAACGACTGCTACTGATGATTTTTCTATTGATTCGGAAATTGCGTATTGCCGGTCTCAGGCTATGCGGACGCTGGTTTCTATTCCTTCGTTAGATAAAATTCCTAATTCCATGGATTTAGATAGTATTAAATGGCGTTATACACAGGTAGGCTCTTGGACTTGTGGATTTTGGCCCGGTATCCTTTGGTATTTATATGAGGATACTAAGGATAATATGTGGAGGGAAGCAGCAGGGAAAGTAACCGATATGATTGCTCCCTTGGCTTACAGGAAAGCAAAGAGTCATGATTCCGGTTTTATTATGATGTGTAGTTTGGGCAACGGTTATCGTTTGACAGGAAAACCGGAATATAAGGAAGGATTGCTGCATGCCGCAGATTCTTTGGCTATGCTTTATAATCCTGTTGTGGGTACTATTTTATCTTGGCCTGGAATGGTGAAAAAAGAAAACTGGCCGCACAATACTATTATTGACAATATGATGAATTTGGAACTTTTGTTTTGGGCTGCGCGGAATGGAGGGGGGCAGTATTTATATGATATTGCCTGTAAACATGCGGAAACGACTATGAAACATCAATTCCGCAAAGATTATTCATGTTATCATGTAGCGGTGTATGATACGCTGGATGGTCATTTTATAAAAGGAGTTACCCATCAAGGATTGAGTGATGATTCTATGTGGGCCCGTGGACAGGCATGGGCTATTTATGGATATACCATGGTATATCGTGAAACACATGATGTACGTTTTTTGGATTTTGCCCGGAAGGTATCGGATGTCTATTTGTCCCGTATTCCCGAAGACATGATTCCTTATTGGGATTTTAATGCTCCGGAATTATCCTCAGGTGAACCGAAAGATGCATCGGCTGCTGCCATAACGGCCTCTGCCTTATTGGAACTTTCCACCTATATAAATAATAGTGATTCTGCATCTTTCTATCGGAATAAGGCTGTGGAAATGCTTCAGATACTATCTTCTCCGGCATATCAGGCTCGCAATAAAAAAGATGCTTTTTTATTGCATTCGGTTGGGCACATGAACAAGGGATGGGAAGTTGATGCTTCTATTAGTTATGCAGATTACTATTATTTGGAAGCATTGGTACGATTGAAACGTTTGAAAGAGAAACAATCTGTTTTGGCTAATTTATAAAATCATTGTTAATCCGTTCATATTATGAATACACAATCTATTGATATTAGTCTTTATCAAAAAGGGGATATAGCCTTGGAAGATATTTATAAGAAATTTAAGAATTGTTTTATGCGGTATGCGGGCAAGGTGTTATCTAGTGAATTTTATGCTGAAGATGTAGTGCAGGATGTATTTATAGGGTTATTTCAGCAGACAAATTATTTTGTATCTGAGGCTGCAGCCTTAAAATATATTTATGCAGCAATATATAATCGTTGTATTGATTTGGTACGCCATAGGCAGATAGCGCAAAGATACGAGGAAATCTATAGTAACGAAAAAAATAGAGTGGTACATATAAATGGATATAACGATTTGTTGGCAAAAGAGTTTTTTGTGATTGTGGAGAAAAGGATTAATTCCCTTCCTCCTAAATGTAAACAGATATTTATCATGAAATTCCAAAAAGAGTTTTCTAATCCGGAGATAAGCAGAAACTTAGGCCTATCATTGAGAACAATAGAGAATCAGCTATATATAGCTAGGGGAGTTCTTCGTAAACAGACGGATAGATATTTATGTTCTTGAATATGTGAGTGATAGAAAATATTTTTTCTGTCTTTTGAGTGTATTTTATTTTAGATTCGTTTAATAAGTAAAAAAAGAAAATGAAAAATAGAATGATTTAATAAATTAAACTTTAAGTACATGCTATGAAACAGAAAGACAAATTTTTATTACTTATGGTATTGTCTTGTTTGCCGTTAGGAAATGCGGTTGCAGAGCAAACAGGTGCAGGGTTGTACTCTCCGATTAATCAAGAAGTATTGCAGAATACGGTGAAGATTACGGGACAAGTTATTGATCCAAATGGAGAACCGATAATAGGTGCTACAGTAATGGAGAAAGGAACTACCAACGGTATTGTAACTGATTTGGATGGTAATTTTAGTTTGACTGTTTTTCCTTCTCATAAGTTACAGATATCTTACGTTGGTTTTCAAACTCAAGAATTGAATATTGGTTCTAACCGTTCTTTCAAGATTGTTCTAAAAGAAGATACTGAGCTGTTGGACGAAGTTGTAGTGGTAGGTTATGGTTCGGTAAAGAAATCGGATTTGACAGGTGCTGTAGCTTCTGTTTCTACTCAGGATTTGATAAGAAGTGGTAGAACGGATGCAGTAGGAGCTATGCAAGGGGCTTTGCCAGGTGTGCAAATTCAACGTTCTAATAGTAAACCAGGAGGGGAATATAATATTCTGATTCGTGGTTTGAATACAATTAGCGGAAGTACATCTCCCTTAATTGTTGTAGATGGTGTGCCAGGAGCTTCTTTATCTAACCTGAATCCGGATGATATAGAAAAAATTGATATTTTGAAAGATGCATCATCTACCGCAATCTATGGTTCCCGTGCTACTAATGGTGTAGTCATGGTTACTACTAAAAGAGGTAAGATAGGTAAAGTAAAAATAGATTATAGTGGATATGCCGGATATAGGAAATATACGAATATGCCCGATATGATGTCTGGTGAAGAATATGTGCAATTGGCACGAGAGGCTAAAAGAGCCGGAAATAATAATAAATATGTGGATGATAGTCAGATTTTCACAGCATCAGAGTTAAAGGCTATTCAAGATGGAAATTATTTTGATTGGGTGGATGCTGTTTCTAGTCCGGCCTTTATGACAAATCATACTATATCGGCTACCGGAGGTAATGAGATGGCTACTTATGCTTTATCTGCCGGATATTATTTTGAAGATGGTATGTTGGAGCCTCAAGAATATTCCCGTTATAATCTGCGTGCTGTTGTGGATGTAGAACCTAGCAAATACATGAAATTTGGAATTAATATGTATGGAACCCATTCAGTACGTGATACGGGTAACTCTGACTTGTTACAGGATGCTTTTCGTCTGCGTCCGACTTATCATCCGACTGATTTGGTGACAGGAGAAGAAATGTGGGCTTATTCTAATGGTCAGTATAATGCGTTAACTACCATGAAGAATGAACTGAATAAAACCAAAAAGTACAATTTGCTGAGTAACATTTATCTGGCAATAACTCCAATTAAAGGATTGACTTTGAAGACCACTTTCTCGCCGGATATAAATTTGGAAGAAATTGGCCAGTACAGAGGTAAATACACTAAAGCTAATAAAGGGCAAAATAAGGCAACCAGTAATTATGCGAAAAATAGCTATGTAGATTGGGTTTGGGATAATCTTGTAAATTATAACTTTGAATTGAAGGATCATCGCGTAGATTTGACCGGAGTGTTCTCTATGCAGCAATCACAAGATGAAAAGTTAAAAGGAATTGGTAATGGATTGTCATATAACTCTTTGTGGTATAATTTGGCAGGAGGATCGGCAAGTAATACTTCTTCTTCCGGTTTTACCAAAACGAATTTGATGTCTTATTTAGCACGTGCCAATTATGTGTATAAGGACAAGTATTTTGTAACAGCAAGTATTCGTTTTGATGGTTCGTCAAAATTAGCTGAAGGCAATAAGTGGGGAAGTTTTCCATCAGCAGCTGTAGCATGGAGAGTGTCAGGAGAAGAATTTATGAAGAGCTTGTCTTGGTTGAGTAATTTGAAGTTACGTTTAAGTTATGGTCAGACCGGTAATGATAATGTAAGTGCGTATCAGACGCAAGGATCTATTAGTGGTGCCAAATATTATACATTCGGTTCTAGTGAGTCTATTGGATATGTTCCCAATAATTTACGGAATTTGGATTTGGGATGGGAACGTACTACAGAATATAATGTAGGTCTTGACTTCGGATTTTTCAATAATCGGATTTCGGGTAGTGTGGAATATTATAATCGTTTGACAGAAGACTTGATTATGAATAAGACAGTACCTGTTACTACCGGTTATTCTTCTGTAAAAGCAAATGTAGGGTCTGTTAGAAATGAAGGGTTTGAGGTAAATATTAATTCGGATAATATCCGTACTAAAGATTTTTCATGGAGAACTAGTTTGAATTTTGCCTATAATAAGAATAAAATTGTAGATTTACAGTATAAGGAGAATTTGACTTCCCGTGGATTGTCTTTAGCTGGTATGAGTGGTGATTATAGTAATCTTTGGATTATTGGTCAGCCTATTGATATAAATTATAATTTGATGACATTGGGAGTATGGCAGCTGGATGAAGCTGAAGAAGCAGCTAAATATGGTTGTAAACCTGGTCAATATAAACCTTTGGATTTGAATGAGGATGGTGTGATTGACGATAAAGATCGTGTGATTGATGGTAAACGTACTCCGGATTGGACAGGTGGTATGACTAATACATTTACATATAAGGAATTTGATTTGTCATTTCAAGCAGCTTTCCAAGCAGGGGCAAGAGCTAGAAATCAGTTCTATGTTTCGTATGCATTGGAAAACAACAATCTCAATTTTAATAATTTAAGAAAAGATTATTGGACTCCGGAAAATCCTACCAATGCTTCTGCACAGCCTAGTAACATGGGTACTTATCGAAGCAAGGCAGGATCATGGGGAAATGCAAAATCGGAAATGTCACATACGATGTTTTCCAGTAATTTCCTTAAGATTTCTTATATTACTTTGGGATATACTTTTAAACCATCGGTTCTTGAGAAAATGAAATTAGGCAATTTGCGTTTATATGCAACAGTTCAGAATCCATTTATTTTCTGTGCAAAGGATGTGGTTGATCCTGAACAGTTGAATGTCAGCATCAATACATCGGATGCAATGACTCGCAATGTAATATTTGGTATTAATTTATCATTCAAATAATTAGGATAGTATGAAAGCAAAAAATATATTTACTAAAGGTTTCCTGTTGGCATCTGTGTTTGCTCTTTCGGGATGTTCGTCTTTTCTGGATGAAAAAAATTGGTCTAGCCAGTCTGCTGAAGAATATTATGCTACGGCTGAAGGATATGAGTCTCTTATTAATGGAGCCTATTCCACATTAAAATCTGTTTATAATACAACCAACTATTTTCTGTTGACCCAACTTGGTACGGATTTGGGGACTCAGAATGACGGAACAGCAACCAATGCTTTAAATCAGTATACAGTAGATTATACCAATGATAATGGCACTGTCTATAATCAGTGGAAGGTATTATATGAGTCTTTGAAAAATGTAAATGCTGCTATTGGTCGTGCTGCTATGGTAGTTACAAAGGATCAAGATATTTTTGATGGTATTGATAAAGAAATCTTGGCCCAACGGGTTGCGGAAGCTAAGTTCTTGCGGGCGTTATATCTTTTTGAAATTGTAAAAAATTGGGGGCAAGCTCCATTGATCTTGGAAGAACCGACCTCACCTTCTACAACTTCGCAATTGGATAGTGGATCTGATTTTTACAGACAAATTCTGGCAGATTTGCAGGACGTTATGGATTCTTCTCTTCCCATGAAGCAGACTTCGGCGAATTATGGACGTGTATCAAAAGCGGCTGCTAAACATCTTCGTTCTCTTGTTTATTTGACTCGAGGATATCAGAGTTATGCAGAAGCTGATGATTTTAAAAAGGCTTACGATGATGCTGTAGATGTAATTAAGAATTCCGGACATACATTATTGGATGATTATGCAATGGTTCATCGTCAGGCAAATGAAGAGAATGATGAAATTATTTTCAGTCTTAACTTTTCTGCCGGAGCAGGATGGAATAATAATATTCAGACAGAATTCTATTTGTTTGTTTATCGTGAAGGTTGGACTGATTTGGGCTTTTCTTCAATTTATTGTAATGATTATGCTTCTGTTATGCCAACCAAATATAGTTATTTATTATTTGATTGGAAGAAAGATAGACGTACGGAAGTTACTTTTATGAGTCCATTGAATGGTGACCCGGCTACTTCTATAGACGGACGTGCTTATGGTAGAAATTGGTTTGAGAGTACAAATGGGGTAAATGTGGCAAAGGGTGATACCGTAATTTATTTCCCTGTTCCCGGAGAGAGTGGTTATAAACAATATACAGATGCTGAAAAAGCGGCTGCTAATAATCGTGGACGTTTTTTCTATAATTATCCTGAGGGTTCTTATGCTGATGCTGGAAATGATGATTATTATAAAACCGGTTATCAAAGCTTTAATGCAAAATCACGTGTTTGGCTTCCTGTTTGGAAATTTAAAGATTGTAATACCCGTTATAACAGTTCGGGAACAGTAGAAAATGGAACTCGTGATATTTATTTGTTCCGATTGGCCGAAACTTACTTAATTGCTGCTGAGGCTGCTGTTAAAATGGGAGATAACTCTAATGCTTTATACTATATAAATCAGATACGTAAACGTGCCATGAATAATGCTCCGGAAGGTGGACTGCAAGAATATGTTGGTACTGTTACATTAGACAATGTATTGGATGAAAGAGCATTGGAACTTTATGGAGAAGCACCACGGTGGAATGACCTGCAGCGTACAGGAAAATTGGCAGAAAGAGTTTTGAAATACAATTGGGATGTCACTAATATTACAGGTGGATTGATTCAGACCCAATTAAGTGAAGCTACCTTTAAAAGTAAATATGGTCTTCGTCCTATTCCTGTTACATGGTTGAATACTTTATCCAACGGTCAGGAATTAGGAAATAATCCGGGTTGGGAGTAATTGAATTATCTTAATATTATAATAAGTTTATAGCGTATTCTTCCTTTTTTGTTGATCTATAGTAAAGACGGTTTTTTAATCTGTCAATGACATAAAAAATAGAGAGTACGCTATAAATGTATAACTTTGCAAGGTATAAATAGTTAGTATGATGAAAAGATTATATATAGGTGTATTATGGATGGTATTTTCTTTATCCATCCTTCAGGCAAAAGAGATAAAGATGTCCTCGCCGGATGAAAAGTATCAGTTTACTTTAAGTGATGAGGGTGGGAACTTGCATTATTCTTTGAATTGGAATGCTAAAGAAACGATAAAACCATCTTTATTGGGTATTAAGGCTAATACTATATGGCGTGATCATTTGTCATTAGGTGACATGACAACTGCCGAACAGGATACTGTCTGGCATCCTGTATATGGAGAACGTAGCACCATAAAAGATCAGTATAAAGCTTGGTCGGTAGTCATTAACCGTCAGAATTCTCGTGACAAGTTGGTTTTGGATATACGGGCGTATAATGAAGGGATTGCATTCCGTTATCGGTTTCCCGGCGGACAATATTTGAAGATCACAGATGAATTTACTGAATATACTTTACCGGAAGGAACAAAAGCTTACTTTACATCCAGGGCTCAGACTCCTTATGAATTTCTCCCATTGGAAGGATGGCCCGGTGAATCAGACCGTCCGTTGCTTTTGACATTACCTGAAGGTCCTTACGTATGTCTGGCTGAAGCGCAAGTGGTAGACTATGTGCGTACAAAATTCAAGTTATCGACAGAAAAAAAGAATACGATTCAATCTGCTATGTATGGTCCCGTAGAAGATATTGCTCCTTATCATACTCCTTGGAGGGTGATTATGTGTGCTGATAAACCGGGACAAATATTGGAACATAATGATTTGATTCTGAATTTGAACCCTTCTTGTAAAATAAAGGATACTTCATGGATAAAACCCGGAAAAGTGGTGCGTGAAGTGACATTGACTACAGAAGGAGGAAAAGCTTTGGTCGATTTTGCCGTGAAACGCAATCTGCAATATATTCATTTTGATGCGGGATGGTATGGATTTGAATATGACAAGGTTTCTGATGCTACTACAGTGACATTAGACCCTCGTAGAAATCCGGATATAAATGCTTTGAACCTGAAAGAGGTGGTAGCTTACGCTAAAGAACGGGGTATAGGAGTTATCCTGTATGTTAATCAACGTGCATTACAACAGCAATTGGATGAGATTCTTCCGTTGTATAAGTCTTGGGGGATAGCGGGTATTAAATTTGGTTTCGTACAGGTGGGATCACAAGTATGGACTAAATGGATGCATGAAGCGATCAAGAAATGTGCTGATTATGGCTTGATGGTTGATGTACATGATGAGTACCGTCCTACAGGGTTCAGTCGTACATATCCTAATCTGATGACTCAGGAAGGTATCCGAGGTAATGAGGAATTTCCTGATGCAACACATAATGCTACTCTTCCCTTTACCCGGTTTATAGCTGGAGCGGCGGATTATACCATTTGTTACTATCGTCAGGATTTCGGTCGCTTGAATGCAGACAAGGATAGTTATGGTGTTCCTCGTTCTAAATCTATCCAGACCACTCCTGCGCATCAATTGGCTTTGGCGGCAGTTTATTATAGTCCGTTGCAATATATGTATTGGTATGATAAACCATCAGATTCTCAAGACGAACCCGAGTTGAAATTCTTTGATGATGTATATACTACATGGGATGATACAAAAGTGTTGCAAGGGGAGGTCGGTGAATTTATTACTATAGCCCGTCGTAAAGGAGAGGAATGGTTTATCGGTTCGATAACAAATAATGAGAAGCGTGTTTTATCTGTAAGCTTGGATTTCTTGCCCGAAGGAAAGAACTACATAGCGGAAATTTATACGGATGGGGATAAATCAGTGAAAACACGTACTAAAGTCAGAGTTTCTACTTATCGTGTGAGCAACAAGACGAAATTAAACTTTTGTTTGAAAGCATCCGGGGGGGGGGCAGTTCGTTTAGTTCCTGACGATGGAAATATAAAATCTGTCAAAAACTATAAGCAGCAGCGGTTATGAGAAAGTTTAAAATATCAGTCCTGTTGAAATTGGGTTTCTATTGTCTGTTTTTGAGTATAGGACTTGAGATGCAGGCCCGAAAATTTGTGCATCCGGGAATATTACATACAACAAAAAGTATTGAGCGGATGCGTGCTCAAATCGCTGATAAGGAATATCCTGCCTATGGTTCTTTTGAATTATTGAAAAGTCATCATTGTTCTCAGGCGGATTATCAGCCTTTCGGACCTTTTGAAATCATTTCAAGAGATGGTGAGTTTCGTCATACAAAATCAAAAATGGAGCAAGACTTTAGTGCAGTCTATCAGAATGCATTGATGTGGGTTTTGACTGGTGAAAAGACTCATGCCGAGAAATCTTTGGAATTATTGTTAGGCTATGCCGGAACACTTAAAAGAATTCCGGAAACGAATGATGCCCCTTTGTTGGTGGGGTTGGAAGGATTAAAGATTATTTATGCTACTGAAATACTGCGTCATACTTATAAAAAGATGACAGTTGTTCAGTTTAATGAGATCAGTAGAATGATAAGGGAAGTGTTCTTGCCTGTAATGGAAAATTTTTACCATCGTAAGCCTTATACAAATGGGAATTGGGGACCTATTGTGACTAAAGCTTATATGGCAGCTGCTATTTTATGGGATAATGAGGAAATGTATAATAAGGCGGTTGATTTTTATCTTCATGCCAATGATAACGGAACAATAGCTCATTATATCAGTGGGGATACCGGTCAGATACAGGAGAGTGGTCGTGATCAGGGGCATAGCATGTTGGGTATAGGTGCCCTGGCAACTGTTTGTGAAATAGCTTGGCAACAAGGTGATGATTTATATTCGGCTCTTGATAACCGGCTTATGAAAGGGTTTGAGTATGTCGCAAAATATAATTTGGGGTATAATGTTCCTTTTGCTGTGTGGAAGGATGTCACAGGAAAATATAGCAACTGGACTGAGATATCTAATAAAGGAAGGGGTAGATATATGCCGATTTTTGAAATGACCTACAATCATTTTGTTATACGGAAAGGGATGCAGATGCCTTATACGGAACAGGTTCTTCGGCAGATTCGTCCTGAAGGATACGATCGTGATCAGCCTGCTTTTGGTTCTTTGTTGTTCAATGAAGCGGGGACTAAAAAGAATTATGTTGACTTGGTAAATCCTTTTGTTGACAGTCACCGTTCCCGATGGTTTTTTTTCAGTTCGGCATGTCGTCCGTTTGGTATGGTCAGCCTTAGCCCTGATACGGATACCGAGCACTCTTGGGGATCAGGATATCTGTATGACTCAAAACAAATACGCTGTTTTAGTCATGTTCATAATTGGCAGATGTCCGGTGTGGCGGTGATGCCTACCGTTGGCGAGTTTAAAGGGCATTTGGGTATGAATGCTTATCAATCGGCTTTTACTCATGATGGAGAGATAGCTAAACCGGGATATCATAAAGTGAAACTGACAGATTATGACATAACAGCAGAGTTGACTTCTACTATGCGCGTAGGCTTTCATTGTTATACTTTTCCGAAAAGTGATGCCAGTTATATTTTATTTGATACGGGAGCGTTTTTGGCACATGGACCTACAGCTTATTCGGAGGTTTGGAAAGTAAGTGATAAGGAAATAGCCGGATGGGAGATGATGGAACGTACAGGACGTCGTCCTAAAGATACTCCTGTTTATTTTTATGCACAATTGAGCAAGCCAATGGATAAGGTTGTATCTTGGCGCGAAGGCCGGATAGAATCTAATAGCAATCCGGAAAGAATATCAGGTAAGAATGCGGGTATGGCAGTCCGATTTAAAACAGAAAAAGACGAAAAGGTGATGCTGAAAGTGGCGATTTCATATGTCAGTGTAGAACAGGCACGTAAGAATATGTTAACGGAACTGTCAGGCTGGGATTTTGAGCAAGTAAAGCAGTCTTCTTTTTCCGAATGGAATGATTGGCTTGGAAGGATAGAAGTGGAAGGCGGTAGCAGAGAACAGCAAATAAAACTCTATACGGATTTGTGGCATGCCTTATTGGGACGCCATGTAGTCAGTGATGCCGATGGACATTATATGGATATGACTTCCGACTTTCCGCGCATACGGCAAATTCCTTTGGGAGAAGATGGAAAACCTTTGTATAATCATCATAACTTTGATGCATGGTGGGGAAGTCATTGGTCACTGAACATACTCTGGTCTATGGCATATCCTGAAGTTATGGATAATTTCTGTAATACAATGATAGATATGTATCAAAACGGAGGTCTGATTCCCCGTGGACCATCAGGAGGAAATTATACGTATGTGATGATTGGTGATCCGGCTGTTTCTTTTTTTGCTTCGGCTTATAATAAAGGAATTCGTAATTATGATGCGGAACTGGCTTATGAAGGTTTGCGGAAAAATGCTTTTGTGGGAGGTATTCGCGACCATGCCGGTTATGAACATAGCAAGACAGCTTATTCCGGTGGCATGAAATATTATGAGGAATGGGGGTATGTGCCTGACGGACGGAAAGATGTTGAAGGGATGCATACTACCGGAGCTTCCATGACATTGGAATATGCCTATCAGGATTGGTGCTTGGCACAGATGGCGAAAACAATGGGGAAATTACAGGATTATGAGTTTTTTATGAAGCGGTCAAAGAATTATCGTAATCTTTGGAATCCGGAAAGTGGTTATATGCAACCTCGTGGAGAGGATGGCAACTGGTTACCTTATTTTGATCCGTTGGAATTGACAGAAAAAGGAGGATTTTGCGAGAGTAACTCTGCTATTTATTCACACTATGTTCCACATGATATGGCAGGATTGATAGAACTTTATGGAGGTGCCGACCAGTATGTTAAGAGATTGAATGCTAATTTCGAAAAGAGTGAGTCGTATGGGTTTTTCCGTTCTAATAAAACAAAGGAAGGCAATTGGACAGATTATGGTAATCAGCCGGGGACTGGAATGGCTCATTTGTTTAGTTATGCAGGAGCACCTTGGCTTACTCAGAAGTGGGTGCGTAAAGTAAAAGCTGCTTATTGTGATGTGACTCCCTATGGAGGCTATCGGGATGATGAGGATCAGGGACAGATGGGGGCTTTAGGTGTTCTGATGGCAATCGGACTGTTTGAGGTGGATGGTGGTTGTGCGGAAAAGCCTTTTTATGAGATTACTTCTCCGCTTTTTGATAAGGTTACTATTCATTTGGACAATCGTTATTATTCCGGAAAGACTTTCCAAATCATAACGAAAGGAAATTCAACTGATAATATGTACATTCAAAATGCTTCCCTTAATGGGAAAAAGTGGAATAAATGTTGGTTTTATCATGAAGACTTTATTAAGGGGGGGACTTTGGAGTTGAAATTAGGGGCAAAGCCTAACAAAAAATGGGGTGTAGAAGAACTTCCTCCTTCATTTATATCTTCAAAATAGAGATTAAAAGATTCTTGTTCAAAACATCGGTAAAGGATCTGTGAACATAAATTAGATGTGAACTGATTATTTACCGATGTTTTAATGAAATACTGTATTTATAGGAATCTGAATATTCCTGTCATTCCATGCTGAGTTAAAATGGTGGGAGGTTTAGGGCGTTATTTCGAACTGACCATGTAATCTGATGTCTGTAGAAGAAGCTCCGAGCATTACTTTGAAACTACCCAGTTCCACACGGAAATTCATATTTTTGTCCCATAATCCTAAATCTTGTGGTCGCAATCTGAAATGAACAGTTTGTTCTTCTCCAGCTTTCAGACTGATACGTTCAAAGCCGCGTAATACTTTGGTATAAGTGGTAACGCTGCTGATTTCATCCCGTAAATAAAGTTGTACTACTTCATCTCCTTTTATTTTTCCTGTATTTTTGATTTTACAACTTACATGGATATCTCCTTGTACTCCTTGGTGTGATGGTGATATATGTAAATCACTGTAAGTAAAAGTAGTATAACTTAAGCCATGCCCGAAAGGATATAACGCTCCGTAAACGGAAGTAGAGGAACTTTCGTCTGACCCTGGTTTAAAGGGAAAAGCAAAAGGAATTTGCCCTACAGATTTAGGAAAAGTAACTGCCAGTCTTCCCCCCGGATTATAATCGCCGAACAAGGCTTCGGCCACAGCTTGTCCGCAAAATTCTCCGGGAAACCAAGCATGTAAAATGGCAGGTATATGAGCTGCTGCGTAATTTATAGAAGAAGCGCGTCCGTCGAGCATTACTAGAATGATCGGTTTCCCGGTTGCACAAACAGCTTTTAAAAGTTCTTCCTGCCGTCCGGGAAGGTTAAGGCTGGTTCGTGAACGATCTTCCCTGACGGTCAGTTCATTCCCTCCTAATACCATGACTACCACTTCGGCTTGTTTAGCTGCACGAATGGCTTCTTCCATTAATTGGACTTCTTCCGCAGTTTTCGGAAAATCAAGGATTTCACTTTCTGGGAAATGAGGATCTATGATGTCACATCCTTTTTTATAGATCACTTCTGTATGAGGCAACAGTTCTTTTATACCTTGGTAAACGGTTTTAATAGGAGCATTGGCCGGACCGTATCTGCAAATCAATTGAGTCTGTTCGTTGGCGTTGGGACCGATAACAGCAATGGAACGGATAGATTTGGATAAAGGAAGCAGGTTAGTTTCATTTTTTAGTAATACCAGCGACTGACGGGCAGCTTCCAATGATACAGCTTGGTGTTCCTTACTATGGACTATTTGTTCTGCTTGTTTACCATTGCCACGATAGGGATTGTCAAATAAGCCTAGCCGGAATTTGATACGAAGTATCTCGGCTACCCGTTTGTCGAGAGTCTCCTGAGAGATTTTGCCATTATCAACAGCTTTACGAAGAGGCAAGATAAAATCGGCAGGCGGAGTGAAATGGGTACGGATATTCAGTCCGGCATTGACCGCCTGTGCTATTCCGTCTTCGTATGTATCTGCTACTTTATGCTTGTTGGAGATAAATTCCACAGCTTCACTATCCGATACTACGTATCCTTTAAATCCCCATTCTTGACGTAATATTTCGGTCAGAAAATGGTAGCTTCCCGTAATGGGTTCCCCGTCATAGTCATTATAAGAGCTCATTACTCCCAGCGCTCCGGCTTCTTGAAATGCCATCCGGAAAGGTTCTATATATAAGGTACGCATTTCTCGTGGGGCTACGTGTGGGTCGGTTCGTGTCTTTCCGTCACGTCCGCCTATCGGGATACTATAAACTGCAAAATGTTTCGGAGTAGCTACCAGATTATATTTTTGCAAACTGGTAATCATTTGTTTTCCTAATTCTCCTACTAAATAAGGATCTTCTCCGTATGTTTCTACACATCTTCCCCAGCGAGGGTCTTGGGCGATATCAAGAATGGGAGAATAGATGTTGGTATATCCTAATGCCACTGCTTCTTTAGCTTCCACTTCTCCGATACGGGCTATTAATTTTTTGTTCCAGGTGGCACCCTGTCCGCACTGGGCGGGGAAGTAGGTTGCCCGGTCATGACATAATCCGCGAATACCTTCATTGGTGAAATCTACTGGGATACCTAAACGTGTTTTTTCTACAAACCAGCGTTGAATGGTGTGTTTGGCATTCACATGTTTGGCGTATGGAAAAGAATATTCGGACTTGAAAGCCCCTAATCCGTTATGTTCTTCATCTATGTTTCCTATTCCGTCTTTCCATACTTCTGTTTTCCAATTGTTTTGAGGCAACGCATCTTTTAGTACGCGTCCTGAACCGTAAAGTGTGGCCATTTGACAGGTTTTTTCTTCTAGTGTCATTTGTGAAAGCAGGTCTTGTACTCTGTCTTCCAGCGGGGCTTTAGGATTTTCATATAGATCCATTTTCCCGTTCTTGTTGAAGTCTATCCATCCTTTGTGGTAAATTCCGTCCGGTATGCCCCCTGATATTGGGGTACAGAATAGGAAAGTGATTGCTACAGATAAAGTGTGTTTATTCATGCTATTTAAGTTTTGTATATGTATCTAATACGTACAAAGATAGGTTTTTACTCATTTCTTTGGAAGATAATTTTAGAATAAAGTTGAGTGTTTCTTGATTCTGATTCGTTTTTATAATAAACAATGAAGATAGCTATGAAACATGTATTTTTATTTGGAATATTCGGTTGGCTTTTATCATTTACGCTTGTTGCACAAACAGGAATTTGGCAATGGTCTGTACCCGTCCATAATTTTAGTACTCATCCCAAAAATCCTGAGTCAAGGGCTTACTTGTGGATTCCCGGGCAGTGTGAACAAGTAAAAGCAATCTTGGTTGCCCAACACAATATGGAGGAAATTTCTATCCTTGAAGATGAGGCTTTCCGACAACGTATGGCTGAGCTTGATGTTGCTCAAATATGGGTATGTCCTTCTTTCAATCATGGATTTGATTTTACGGATGGGGCATGGGAAACTTTGGATGGCCTTTTGGCAGATCTTGCTGAAGAATCTGGATATAAAGAGTTGTCTACAGCTCCTTTAATAGCCATAGGACATTCGGCTGCTGCTAGTTGGCCTTATTATCTTGCTGCCTATAAACCGGAACGTACATTGGCATGCATTTCTGTCAGTGGTCAGTGGCCATATCATCGTGATCGCTGGCTATGTCCGGATATTTGGGGAGAACGTAACATCAATAAAATTCCTTGTCTGGAAACCATGGGAGAATATGAATCAGCACATACATGGAGCAATGAAGGTTTGAAAGAACGTAAGGAGCATCCATTGCTGCCTTTAAGCATGTTGGCCTGTCCTGCTGAAGGACACTTTGCCTATACTCCGGAAAAAGCACAATATATAGCTCTCTATATCAAGAAGGCAATGCATTATGGACACGTAGATCCGACAAAGGAGGGATGGTTGATGGAGCGATGGAAAAAAAATGAAAAGCCTTCATGTATTCCGGCACCGGTAAATCAATTTAAAGGGGATCCTGCACAAGCATTTTGGTTTTTTGATCGTGAGATGATAGAGGCTACTTTGGCGTATCAATCCCGATATTACGATATGAAGCCACAATTGGTAAGTGTGTCTCAAAACGGAAAAACAGTATCCCAACAGAATACTCATTTACAAGTTCACCCGGCTTTTATACCACAGGAAGATGGTATCACATTTCAATTGACCCCTGTTTTTTTGGATACTGTTCCAGGAGAAAGTCCCCGACTTTCCAATTGGACTGATTTGCCTGTTGGGGCATCTATTGGTCATGCTGGAAAAGCTCCGGTCCTGCAGATGATTACCGGCCCAGTTGTTTTAGTTGATTCTGTGACATTTCGAATACAATGGAATCGGGGAACTTTATGGACGGACAAGAAATCGGATATTGTTTTTTCAATAACTCATCCGGGAGATGAAGAATATAAACCGGCTGTTCAGCAAGCTCAGATGATAATTCCGGTTAAAAATACGGAAGGACAGCAGCAATATATTAAGTTTGCAACGTTACCGGACATAAAGCGTGGTACTAAGTACGTTTCTTTATCTGCTGTTTCCAGTTGTGGCTTGCCGGTAGATTTTTATGTGGAATCGGGACCGGCTTATGTGGATGGTAATCGATTGATATTAACTGCTATTCCTCCTAAAACCACCTATCCGGTAAAAGTAACTGTAATAGCATGGCAATACGGAAAAAACTCTGATCCTAAGATAAAGACTGCAGAGCCGGTAAAGCAAACATTTTATATTCGGTAACTTTAAATTTGAATGGAAGAGGCGGATGATAAAATAATTCATTTGGATTGAGTGGAATAGCTTTATGATACGTATTTTTGTGAAAGAGAATGAATAGAATTATGAGAAAGATCGTTTTATGGATATGCTTGCTTGTAACAAGTGTATTATATGCACAGGAAACTTCCTTATCGGTGAAACTGTCACAAGGTCATCCCCGTTATCTGACGGATAGTAATGGCAAAGTTGAAACGCAGAAGTTGATAAAGGAAGAACCGTGGGCACAGGAAGTGTTTGAAAAGTTAAAGCAACGGACTGACCGGTATGCTGACCGAGGGCCTGAATGGCTTACTTCCCGTTTGCAAATGTATTGGAAAACTCATGCAACGGAGGTATATATTAAAGGAGAATATTATGATCATGCAGGAGGAGAGAAGGCGCCGGCTCCTACGGTGATGTATACCGGTGCACGCAGTCATGCAACTAACTATGTACGTCCCAAGCTGGAAGATTTGAAGCCTTATCAGGAAGATGCTCGGGGAATGTATCTGGCAAATGGGACGTTGGAAGGCAGACCGTACGAATGGGTGAATATCAGTAAAACCGGAAATATCATCCAAAGTATTAATGTAGAGATACTGGGTATCGCCCGTGATGCCGCTTTTCTTTGGTGGATGACCGGGGAGAAGAAATATGCTGATTTGGCAGCTTCGGTATTTGACACTTATATGACGGGGATTTATTACCGGAATGTTCCCAAGGATTTGAATCATGGACATCAGCAGACTTTGGTGGGTATGAGCAGTTTTGAAGTCATTCACGAGGATGCTGTGAATGCTTTGGTTCCATTGTATGATTTTTTATATGATTATTTGAAAACCGATAAGGCTGATAAGATGGACATCTATGCCGGAGCATTCAAGAAATGGGCGGATAATATCATTGATAATGGAGTGCCGCATAATAACTGGAATCTGATGCAGGCACGTTATATCATGAGCATCGGCATGATTTTGGAATCTGATGCTTCTTATCCGGATAAAAAGGGAGGCGAGTATTATATTGATTATGTGTTGAATCGTTCTTCCATCCGTCAATGGTCACTGAAACAGCTTGCTGATTATGGTTATGATGCTGAAACCGGTATTTGGGCTGAATGTCCGGGTTATAGTCAGGTAGTTGTCGGGGATTATACGGATATGGTCACTATCTTTGACCGTAATTTGGGTATGGACCTGACCGAGGAGATTCCTGTCATAAAAAAAGCGGTGGCCGCCGACCCGCAATATTTGTTTCCGGATTGTATGACAATGGGTTTTGGCGATACACATCCCGGTAAATTGAATCCTGCTATCTTTGCCCGTATGGTAGCTAATGCCCAGAAACATGGTAAAAAATATCAAGAAAGACAATTTACTGCTATGTTGAAGTTATTTGATCCCGATGCCTCCAAACCGGCGACTGAAAAGAAAAATGTGAGGGTGGCGGTAACTTCTTTTTTCAGTGACAAGCCTTTGGTAATTGATGATAAGATACCTGCCGGTGATATCAATGATTATGTAACTCCTACTTTTTATGCTCCCAATGCCAGTTGGTTGGTGCAACGCAATGGCATGGACAAACGTCATAGTTTGATGATTGCCCAAAATGCCAGTGAAGGGAATCACATGCATGCCAATGGCATCAGCATGGAACTTTATGGAAAAGGATATCGTCTGGCACCGGATGGAGGTATTGGCTTGACCCTTTATTCCGGTTTGGATTATTTGGAGTATTATAGTCAGTTCCCTGCACACAATACGGTTTGTGTAGATGGAATCTCTTCTTATCCGGTTATGAAAAGCAATCATGCTTTCAAATTATTGAACTGCTACCCCGAAGCAGGGATGAAAGTAGATTATCAGCCTGTGAGTTATAGTGAAGTCTTTTTCCGTGAACCTGAATCACAAGCTGATCAAAACCGTATGATGAGTATTGTGACTACAGGAGAAAAGAACGGATATTATGTCGATATTTTCCGTAGCAGGAAAGTGGAGGGAGGAGATAAAATGCATGATTATTTTTATCATAATATGGGACAAACCATGAACTTGACTGCTGCTGATGGGAGTAGCTTGTTTCTTCAACCAACGGAGGAACTGGCTTTTGCTGGGGCACATATATATGCCTATTCTTATTTGTTTGACAAGAAAAGTGCCGAGACCTCCAAAGATATTAAAACAATGTTTACTATACAGATGCCGGATGAGGATAATATCAGTATGAATATGTGGATGAAAGGTGCTCCTGAACGTAAAGTCTTCTCGGCTTTGAGCCCGATGACTGAAGGATTGAGCCGGATTCCGGATATGCCTTATGCTATCAAAGAGCAACCTACGTTGACTTTTGTAGCCCGCCAACAAGGTGAAGCTTGGAATCGTCCGTTTGTAGCTGTTTATGAACCTTCTTCGGTAAAGGAGCCGGGATGTATTTCCTCCGTTACTTTTCCAGAAGTGGAAAGTGGTGTGGCTGGAAGTCATGTCGGAATTTGTATTCAACAAAAAGAGGGGCGTGTGGACCGGATTATTTCTTCGGATGATGCAGGTCATTTGTGTAAAAGTGGAGAAATGACTGTACAAGCTGCTTATGCATTGTGGGGAAATAAACAAGGCGATGATTGTATTTTCTTTTTGGGAGGAGGTACACTATTGAAAACTCCACATGTTGAAATAAGTTCATTGACAGTAACAGATGTGATGTTGGTGTATAAAGAGGGCGTTTGGAAATATGCAGCTTCTGCACCTTGTAAAGTCAGGATGAATGGAAAAGAATATAATTTGTTGCCCGGACATGATTTACGCAAACTTTGATATAAACTTTCTTTTATAAAGTAATCTTTTTAAATCATCATCCTTTCTTTTTCATACAGCAAATAAGAAGTGGATGATGATTTTTTCTTTTTTTGATAGGGAAAATATATTCCCTTTTCACTATATTTGCATTATTTGATAAACACGAGGTTCCAAATATGCACAATGTAATGAAAAACATTTTAAGATTTATATTTATATTGTTTCTTATATTCTTGTCTTTACCCATTTTCTCTCGTTCCTACGCTTTTCGTGGCTTGTCTGTAACTGAGGGATTATCAGATTTAGTGGTAAATGCCATCTATAAAGATTCTTTAGGTTATGTGTGGTTGGGGACCGGCAATTCGTTGGAATGTTTTGATGGAATTCATTTCAAGCATTATCTTATTCCGGGTTCAGATGAAAAATTGAAACGGGTAAATGCCATTGCTGAGATGCCTGGCAATGAATTGTGGATGGGGAATGGTAGTGGATTATGGCGTGTTAGCAAGCAGAAAAATAGTTTGGAGCCCATTGCCCGTGAAACGATAGGATATGCTGTGCGCTCTCTTTTACATGATGGGAAAGGAATACTTTATATCGGAACAGAAAGGGGGCTTTTCATTTATAAAGGAGGTAGCTTGAACCAAATTATGATAGATCCTAATATGTTGTCGGCGGCGAACTCTATTGGTGGCTTGAATTTGGGAGAAGATGGAATACTTTGGATGGCTACGGAGAATGGTCTTTATTCTCTGCGACTTTCAGATAGAAAAATAGAGGCTTATCATAATGTGATGGAAGAGAAGCATGTTTGTTCTTTTAAGAATATAGCTAGGATTGGGAGTATGCTTTATTTAGGAACGATGGGGCAGGGAATCATCAGTTTCGATACACAAACTAAAGAATTTGCTCGTTTTGTTGATGTAGGTTGTAATGTAATTTCTTCTTTATCCGGTGATGGGAAAAGCCTTTTGTATGTGGGAACCGATGGTAACGGAGTTCATTTTGTATCAACGGATAAAAAGAAAGTTGTTCGTTCCATGCGTCATGAAACAGGGAAGGATGAAACTTTGCGTTCTAATTCCGTTTATTCTGTTTTGGTTGATAAAGAAGGTTTGATTTGGGTAGGATTCTATCAGCTGGGGTTGGATTACACATTATATCAGAGTGGGCTGTTCTCCACTTATACGTATGCTCCTTTTTTTGATTCCAGAGATATGCCAGTACGTGCACTTGCTATCAAAGAGAAAGAGAAACTGATTGGATCTCGTGACGGACTTTTTTATATTGACGAAGAAAATCATCGTTATAAAAGTTTCAAGGTTCCACAGTTACGCTCAAATATGATTTTCAGTTGTCTGTATTATCAGAATGAGTATTATATAGGTACATACGGTGGTGGAATGTATGTTTTAAATCCTGCGACTTTGACACTCAGAGATTTTGAACCGGATGGAGGAATGCCTTTTAGTAAGGGACATATTTTTTGTATCAAGCAGGATCGTGAAAAGAATTTGTGGATAGGAACATCTTTAGGAATATTCTGCTATAAAGACGGCAGACAGATAGCTCATTATACCAGTGCCAATTCTAAGTTGCCAGAAGGGAACGTATATGAAATCTATTTTGATTCCACTCATAAAGGATGGATATGTACAGAGAATGGAATGTGCATTTGGGACCCCTCTGCCCGGACATTGAAAACCGATGTGTTTCCTGAGGGATTTATTCATAAGGAAAAAATAAGAGTGATCTACGAAGATTCCAACCATGATCTTTATTTTTTTCCGGACAAAGGCTCTCTTTTTATCTCTGATTTGTCTATGACTATTTTTAGGCGTTTGCAGCCGGGGACTCCTTTGGATGGGAATGATGGTATGTTTATTGTAGAGGATCGTGAAAAGTGGTTATGGCTGGGAACTAACAATGGTTTGTTCCGGTATGATAAGAAAGACCATTTTATTCCTTATAATTTTGTTGATGGTATTCCCAGTTCCATTTTTACTCTTTGTCCGCCGGTACGTGATGAGAACGGCATTTGGTTTGGAAACTCCAAAGGGCTTCTGTATTTGGATACAGTGCGGATGAATCAGAGGAAATCCGTTCCCTATTCGGTTGCCATAACAGATATATGTGTAAATGGAAAATCTGTAGTGCAATCTGTTGTGGGAGATGGCGGCAAGAGTGAAATTTCATTGGAAGCTTCTCAGAAGAATGTTACCTTTTACTTTTCTGATTTCAGTTATACGGCACCTGCTTTTATGTCATACGAATATCAATTAGAGGGTGAGGATACCGGATGGATGGCTTTGACAGGTCGTTCGGATATTACTTATTATGATTTACCGTCCGGTAATTATACTTTTAAAGTAAGACAGATGGGGAATCCAGAGTCAGAAACTCAGCTAACGGTTAAAATAGCGTCTTCTATTAGTATATGGAGCATAGTGTTCATCGTGATAGCTGTGGTGACCGGAAGCATTGCTGTCCTTTATCAAAAAAAGAAAGAGGTGGAGAACGAAAGGGAAGAACTGATGCCTGACTCTGCTAAAGTTATAGAAAAGGAGATTCAGCCAGTTGAGGAATCCCATATTGTAGCGGAAGAGAAATACAGGACAAATAAGATAAGTGTGGAGGAATGTAAACGGTTGGCTGAGAAATTGGAGATTGTTATGCATAGAGAAAAACCTTATACTAATCCTAATTTGAAGATTGCCGATTTGGCTGTGTCCATTGGCACATCATCTCATACTTTGTCCTATTTATTTAATCAGTATCTAAACCGTAATTATTATGATTATATCAATGATTATCGCATAGCTGAATTCAAGCGCTTGGTGGAGAAAGATGAATATGCTAAATACACTTTGAGTGCTTTGGCTGAGTTGTGTGGGTTCAGTTCAAGAGCTTCTTTCTTTCGATATTTTAAAAAAGCGACTAATATCACTCCCAATGAGTACATCCGAAGTATTGGGAAAAACAATGAATAACCTCTCTATTTTTTGTTGAGAGTCTCAAATTATTATATGATACTGAGTGTGTCAAATTCTTAATCTGTTATAAACTAGCGGATTAGTCTGTCTTTGGTCTAGGGTAATGATATGAGATTTATTAGAATAGAAAAAGTGTTTTTCTTGTCCTTCTACCTTCTATATTTGCATTCGTAAATGTAACCCAAAAAGCTGAAGACATGAAAAACATATCCATGAAATCTACTCAATTAATAGAGGATTCTTATACGAATTATCATCATTCGGTCTATCTGTATATCTATTATAGGATAGCTCATAAAGAAGAGGCGGAAGACTTGGCTCAAGATGTGTATGTACGGCTGATGGACTACGATCGGATGCTCTGTGCAGAGACTATTAAGTATTTTATTTTTACTATTGCTCGTAATTTGGTAACTGACTATTTACGTCGTTATTATAAGAGGCAAGAAGTTACTTCTTATTTATATGAGCATACGGTTGCTTATACAAATGAAACAGAACTTCGTGTGGTGGCCAATGATTTGGAAGCGTGTGAGAAATATAGATTGTCTTTGCTTCCTCCACGGCGTCGTACTATTTATGCAATGAGTCGTTTTGAAGACAAATCTATTTCAGATATTTCAGCGGAATTAAATCTTTCGCACCGTACCGTTGAAAACCATTTAAGGATAGGGCGGCATGAGGTGCGCGAGTTTATCAAACAGTGTATATAATAAGAAAACAACAATAAAACTGTTAATATTAAATTTTAAGTTTATGAAAAACGAATTCTTTAAATTTTCATCGAGAAGAATCTTGTTTTCTACGGTGATGGCTTCTGCCTTGTTGGCAGGTAGCCCGCAGACTGTATTTGCAGAGGTGAATGGGGTGCAGACTGTTATGCAGACTGGAACGGTAAAAGGGCAAGTGGTGGATGCTACAGGAGAACCGGTAATTGGTGCTACGGTACAAGTAAAAGGCACGACTAATGGTACAATTACCGATTTTGATGGTAATTTTACATTGAATAATGTTCCGGAAAAAGGCATATTGGTCATTTCTTATATCGGATACAAGACTCAGGAAGTTAATATATCAGGGAAAACAAACGTTAAGGTCGTTTTGAAAGAGGATACTGAGGTGCTGGATGAAGTAGTAGTAGTTGGTTATGGTGCCCAAAAGAAAGCTTCTTTAACTAGTTCTATTAGTCAGATCAAGGGGGATGAGGCTTTTAAAAATAAGGGTATTGCTAATGCTACAGTAGCTTTGCAAGGTGAAGTTCCGGGATTGACTATTACACGCACTTCTACTCGTCCGGGTAGTGAGGGAGCAGAGATGAAAATACGTGGTGATATTTCTGTTAATGGAAAATCTTCTCCATTAGTTATCATTGATGGTATAACAGGTTCATTGGATGAGTTAAATGCTATGGATGCAAGTGATATTGAAAATATTTCAGTTTTGAAGGATGCTTCGGCTGCGATATACGGTGCCCGTTCGGCTTCAGGTGTTGTACTGGTAACAACAAAGCGTGGTAAAAAAGGAAAGGCTCAAATATCATATAGTGGCTCTGTTAGTCGCACAATTAACGGTATTCAGCCTCCTATTACAAATAATCGGGAATGGTTGGATATGTTTTATGAAGCTCAATATAATGATGCTGCCGCTTTAAATCCTAGTTTAACTACTGCTGATGAAATTCATAAAGCTGTAAATTGGTGGATATTTAATTCTTTTGGTGGTCCTACTTTGGATCAATCGGATATTGATCCGGCTACTGGTGCACCAACAGTATATAAGGGGGAAACTCTTTTTAATGCTCTTCGTGCAGGTAAAGTCTTGACATTACAAAATGGTGATAAAGTGGAACGTTGGGACCCAAATGTGTATATGATGGATTATCTTTATGGTCAGGCAACTTCTCAAAAGCATTCGATTAGTATTTCTGGAGCAGATGAAAAGTTTAGTTATCGAGCGTCTTTGGGGTATGCGGATAATAATTCACAGTTGAAAGTTGCTAATGATGGAGAAAAAAAATATAGTGGTCGTTTAAATGCTGATTATCAAGCGACAGATGCTTTGAAATTTGAAACAAGTATGTCGTATGACAAACGTGATATTATAACCCCAACTACTGATGTGGGAGCTGGATATTTTGATCCTTGGTTTTGGACTGTGTATAATAAAAATGGTCAGGCTTATGATACATTTAGTGGTAACCGGAATCCTATTGGTGGGTTGACCCAAGGAGGGGAGAAGAAAAATTCATTGACAACTTTTAGAGGAAGTGCTAAAGCAACTTATGATTTTTCTAAATGGGTAAAAGGACTTTCTATTTCAGCTTCGGGGGCTTATAAGACTGTACAGAGAAATATGCAGGAAGTGAAGAATAAAGTACAATATTATGATTGGGTAGGTACACAGACTGGTAATAAGCAAGGTCCCGGACAATTGAAAGAAGAAATAGCGAAATGGGAAAACATTACTTTAGGTGCTTTTGCTAATTATAATCGTACTTTTGCTGATGTGCATAGCGTTTCTGCCATGTTGGGTATGACTGCCGAACAAGAAACATATAAAAGGGTAGGTGCGGTTCGTAAATCCGGTGCTGTTTATCCGGGGTCTGGATTAGCAGATTTGGATGTATGGGTGAATGGAAATAATAATGAGGCATATGGTGGACAGAATTCTTGGGGATTGGTTTCTTATTTAGGGCGTTTGAATTATACTTATGCTGATAAATATTCAATAGAGGTATTGGGTCGTCGGGATGGGTCTTCTAAGTTGGCGAAAGAACAACGTTGGAAAAATTTTTATTCTATTTCTGGTTTTTGGAGACTTTCAAATGAAGACTTTTTAAAAGATGTTTCATGGTTGAGTGATTTGAAGCTGCGTTACAATTATGGTAGAACAGGTAGTGTGGAAGGTATTGACAATTACGAGAGATTTGCTACTATCAAAACTGGTACGACTATTTTTGGTGTAAATCCCGGTACGCATACTTCATTGTGGGTAGACGGTATGAGATCTGCGGAACGTACATGGGAAACTATTGACAGCCACGATGTGGGAGTGGATTTTGCTTTTCTTAGCAATCGTTTGAGAGGTTCATTTGATTATTTTATCAAGACCAATAACGGTATGTTTATTGATGTACAATATCCTTCTATTTTAGGTGCGGCTGCTCCTAAAACCAACAATGGTAAGTTTCGTGCCCGTGGTTGGGAGTTGGCTTTGAATTGGAATGATCAAATAGGTCAGGTAAAGTATAACATTGGAGGATCTCTTTCGGATGCATGGTCAAAAGTGCTTGAATTAGCTAATAATGAAAATGTACCTAATGAGGGTAAGAATGAAAATCGCTTAATCGGTATGCCAAGACAAGCATTGTATGTATACCAAACTGATGGTATTTTCCAAAGTGCAGATGAAGTGGCTGCATATTATGAGAAGTATTATTGGAATGCGGATCATTCAGGACCGAAAGCTAATAATATTCTTCCTGCACCTCAGGAGGCATCTACTAATACACTTCGTCCGGGGGCTCGTAAAGTAGTCGATTTGAATGGTGACGGTGCTATAACAAAAGATGATCTTTACTATGCAGGAGATATGGCCCCTCGTTTGACATTTGGCTTTAAATTGGGATTGGAATGGAAAGGAATCGATTTCTCGGCTTTCTTCCAAGGAGTAGGTAAACAAGTATTGTTAAGAGGTGGATATTTGGCTGCTCCATGGACTACAAATTATGTTCTGCAAAATAAAAACTTCGCAGGGAAAATGTGGAGTGAGAATAATCGGGATGCAGAATATACTATTGCTTCACGTGACCAGAATTTTAATAAGTGGAATTATAATAATAAAGATGTCAGTGTTCAGAATAATCGGTATGTCCGTTTGAAATCTTTGGTAGTGGGGTATTCATTGCCTCAAAAGTGGATTTCAAAAGCCGGACTCAGTAAATTGAGAGTTTACTTCTCCGGTGATGATCTTTGGGAATGGACAAAAGTAAAGGATGGATATGATCCGGAATATGGTGAAAATTCAAATAACACATTCCCGTTCAGCAGATTGCTGACATTCGGAGTAGATGTTACATTCTAATAACCTGTTAAAATATAAACATATGAAAACCATAATAAATAAATTTTTTCTTGCATCGGCTGTGGTGATGTCATTGACTGCATGCAGTGACTTTCTTGATAAAGAACCGTTGTCTCAGGGAACAGAGGCTATTGTGTTTAAGACTCCTGAACATTTTGAACAGGCAGCCAATGCTTTATATAATGTAATTGGATGGAAAAATCTGGATAATAAGCCGTCATACGGTGATATAATGGACCGAGGGACGGATATCAGTGGATTAGGAAGCAATGGAGGTGGTTCGGCATCGGAAGGAAATTGGAGTTGGGATAAGCCTTATTCGCATATCCGTACTTGCAATATATTGTTGGAAAAGGCAGAAGCTTATGATGGTAGCCAAAGTGATATTGCCCAGTCTGTGGGGACTGCTTATTTTTTTCGCGCATGGCAGCATTTTTATTTGTTGCAACATTTTGGTGGTGTGCCTATTTCAGACCATGTGTTGACTGTTAGTGATGGAGTGTTACAGGCCCCGCGAAACAGTCGGTATGAGGTGGCAGCCTTTATTATGTCCGATTTAAGAGAGGCTGTAAAGCGTTTGCCTAAAGAAACGGAAATTCCGGAAGGAAGCAAAGGAAAAGTAAGCAAGGAAGCTGCCAAATCTTTTTTGGCCAGAGTATTGCTTTATGAGGCTACGTGGGAAAAGTATGTTCCTGCTATCAATTATGATTTAGATGGTGATGGGAGTTCGCAGGGGGCAGGAACTGTTAAACCGGAAGGATATCCTTCTATAACCGATATGTTGACAGAAGCAAAGCAGATGTCAAAAGAGGTGATAGAAGAAGCTGAAAGTGGAACTTATAAGTTGTGGGCAGAATGTGATTCTTTGAGTTATTACTATTTGTTTAATATTGATGATAAGGGTGGAAATATTCCTAATTTCAAAAGTGCTGGAAAAAGTACGAATAAAGAATTTATTTTCTCAAAAAAATGTGACTACGATCTGAGTCGTGGTGGTATTAATTTATCGCATTCGGTCATGGTAGGTGCAGCAACGGGTATGAGTGCTCAGTTTGGTGAATCTTTCCTTTGTCGTAATGGACTTCCTATTCGTATCAGTTATACAGGTAGTATGTCTGATGCGCAGAATAATCCAGAATTCGAGGGATATGCAACATTTATAGGTGAATATCGTAATCGTGATTATCGTTTTGTTGGTTGTACTTTCTTACCTGACCGTGTATCTTATAGTAGCCGTACTGAAGATGGACGTCAACGTATGGATGCTAGTCAACCTTATCCTACTCCTGTGTTTCCTAAGGACAATGATCATTATGATCCTACTGATCCCGTATATAGTAGTTCTTGTGCAGTCTTCCATCCCACAATTAGAAATAATAGTACAATGGGGGGATACAGCAGCCGTAAGTATTTGATTGAAGGGGCAAATCGTCCGGATAATACAGAATCTGCAGATTTTCCATTGATTCGTTTGGCAGAGGTGCATTGTATTTATGCCGAGGCGACTTGTGAATTGAATAATGGAAACATTTCAGATGAAGATCTTAATTTCTCTATTAATAAAAATCGTGCTCGTGCTGGAGTGGCTCCTTTGACCAATGCGTTAATTGCTAATGTTTGGGATGCTGGTTATTGGGATCATGCTACAGGAAAAACTATTTGTAAAAAAATGAATATGTTGGATGAAATACGTAGAGAGCGTGCATGTGAACTTTTTGGTGAAGGTTTTCGTATGGACGATTTAAAACGTTGGGGTATTGCGCATATTAACTTGACTGGTCGTAAATTGGGTCGACATGTTTTGGGGACGGCATACGAAACAGAGAAAGCCAATGATGCCACTTACTTCGGTGAACCCTGTTATTATCCAGAAAAATATCCTTTGCTTTATGGGCTTTATGAGGGCTCTGATCCTAACGACCCTGACTATGGACGTTCTATAGCAACTTTGGCTGGTAATTTGCTTTATACACAAAGGGATTATTTAGATCCTATTCCTCGTCAGCAGATACGTTTGAATCCGCAATTAACGCAGAATCCTGGTTGGTAATAAAAACTGAAGGATAAATCGAAAATCAATAGACTGATTTATAGTAGTTAGGGTGTGAAATAAGAATATTCTTTAGGTAAAGGATTATTTCATGCCCTAATTGATAATGAAATTGTGGTATATTAGAATTGCTGGTAGGCGCTTTGAGTGATTGATAGTTATTGAACGTATATTCTAAAATAAATAGCAGACTTTACAAATGAAAAGAATGAGAACATTATGCTTGACAGGTCTTTTATGGATGATGACCTGTATTCTTTATGCACAAAACCAGTTGATAACTTATACGGTTCCTAGTGACGGGGTGGAGTTGAAAGACGATTTTACAGTTCGGGTGAGGCAATCTGGCAGTGGATGGAAAGAAGTAGTTACTTATCCGATGAAAGTAGATGAAGTACGCCAGACGAAGCATCATGTTGAACTAGCCTCAATGGGATATTTTGACTTTTCCGGTCAGGTGGAAGTTTCCGTTACCTATAATAAAGGAGAAGTAAAGAGTGGCAGGGTGCGTCCGTTGTCGTATGGTATCACTCCGCAGATTAGCGGCAGTACGATGACTTTTACGCTAGACCGTCCGCGTAATCTGTCCATTGAGGTAAATGGAGACATATTCCATAATCTTCATCTTTTTGCGAATCCGATAGATGAAAATCGCCCGAAGAAATTGAAAGATAAGAATCTGATTTATTTTGCTCCGGGAATACATCAGTTACCCGGCGATACACTTAATGTTCCTTCGGGAAAGACGGTCTATGTGGCAGGTGGGGCCATTGTGCGTGGATGTATCCGTGCGGTCAATGCCCGTGATGTGAAAATTCTGGGACGGGGTGAGGTGCATCCCGAAGGTCGTGGGGCAGGCATCAGCATTATTAATTCACGAAATATATATGTGGAAGGTCTCATCACAACCCAATGCCCCACTGGAGGTTCGGACAGTGTGACAATCCGCAATGTAAAGGCTGTCAGTTCATATGGGTGGGGGGACGGTATGAATGTATTTGCCAGCAACAACGTCTTGTTTGATGGAGTATTTTGCCGTAACTCCGATGATTGCACTACCGTGTATGCTACACGTATGGGGTTTCATGGCGGATGCCGTAATGTGACAATGCAGAATTCTACCTTGTGGGCAGATGTGGCGCACCCTATTTTTATCGGGTTACACGGAGATGTGGATAGGAATGAAGTGATGGAGAATCTGACTTACCGGAACATTGATATTTTGGATCATCGGGAAATGCAAGTGGATTATCAAGGCTGTCTGGCTATCAATGCAGGTGATAATAATCTGGTCCGGAATGTACGGTTCGAGAATATCCGCATCGAGAATTTCCGGCAAGGACAATTGGTGAATCTGCGTATATTTTACAATAAGAAGTATTGCAAGGCTCCGGGCAGGGGCATTGAGAATGTGCTTTTTAAAGATATTACCTATAATGGCGATCATGCCGAATTCTCACATATCGTTGGCTACGACGAGGAACGGATGGTGAAGAATATTCGTTTTGAGAATCTGAAGATAAACGGTAAAGTTATATCGGATGATATGACCGGTAAGCCTGCATGGTATAAAACGTCGGACATGGCGCGTTTCTTTGTTGGGGAACATGTAGGTGATATTGTATTTGTAAAATGAAAAAAGGTAGTTTCAAGCAAGAGCTTCAAGAAGATTTAAAACTCTGTGGTCGGTGTTTTTTAGAGAGAGCATATAAAAGAAATCATCTTTGCGAAATAAAAAGAAAAGGTAATTATTTAGGGTAGTAATATAGAATATAACCTAGTATTTTTACCTAAAATATAAAGCTAGGGAATGATATCATTTTATAACCCATTTCCCTAGCTTTGTATATTGAAGTTTCAAATCCCCATCTTTGCCCAATACGAAAACGATATTGATAGTAGTAAGATGAGTTGGAATGACGTAATTAACCAATTTGTATTTAGGAATTATATGAAGTGAATTATCCCCTATGTCTATAATGATAGAATCACCGTCAACTCGCACAGGTGGGGTTAGTCCATATTTGTATTTGAATCCTTTGATCACTTCATCAAGATCTTTAGTTATCACAATCCCATCATACTTTCTAGGACGTTCTATCTTTAATTCAGGCATTATGGGATGCTCTTCCTTTATCACCTCCTCTTTTTTCTTTATGTTTTTGGGTATGATGTGAACTTCATCCCATATAAGTTCCATCTGCTCCTTTATATCATGTATTTTCTTACGTGATTTCTTTGTTTCGTATGCTCTTACAACCTTGTCCCACATATAGCTTTCTGGAGATCGTTCAGATTTGGCTTTCTCGCAGTTTATAAGTGCCGTAAAATAGTCAAGCATGGTAAAATCCCTTCTCTGATAATCGGGATCTGTAAGTATTTCTTTTAAGATAAGGGTTTCCTTATATATAAGTCTGTCTACAAATTCATTAAATTTCGATTCAACATCTTTTTTGGTTTTTAAGGAATATACTACCCCTGCTAAATCAAGTGCATAATAATCCTCGTCAGCATGGTATATGGCTATCGCCTTTATACCACGAAGGTAAAGTGTTATCCTTTTATCCAAATATTTTTTCATATCTTACATTATCTGTCTTCTCATTCTTCCGCATGGTTTTCTCATAACTACTCTTCCGTCAACAACTATTTCTTTTCCCTTTCGTCCTGGCTGCCTCAAATCGTCAAGCGTCAATGGTCTGCCTAACTTTGACAACAGCGCATATATTTTATCTATACGGTTCATTTTTCGTGTATTCTGCTGGAATACCTTCTCATCAATATAACGCTGTAAGTGGTATTCCGATACTGAAATATATGTTCCGCTTATCTCTCGTTTAAGGTGATGCCAAAATCCTTCTATACCGTTTGAAGAGCATCCGTCAATACTAAATATACCTTCCGAATGGCATACTTTTGTTAAATGAAGATCATCCTTCAATATATTGTATATATCCGTTTCGTCTGTATATAGCTTACATCCTTTATCTAACTTTGGGGCAACTTCCTCAGCGACCATTTCACTTGTCACATCGCTGACAATCTTTGCCCATACGAAAGAACCGTCATTTTTCCAAAGTCCTACTACAGCCGACTTGTAATCTGTTTTAGTTCCTAGGTTCATGTATTCCTTCTCTTTACTATGCCTCCATTTATCAATACCACCTATATAACATTCATCAGCAGATATCTCTTCTGTAAGAAGAAAACTGTCTGGCTGTTCTATACAAGTATCAATACGTGCGTGCATAAACCATGCTGTAGCTTGTGTGACACCTACAAGTTCGGCTAGTTTATATGATGATATTCCGTTAGTTTCAATACAGTAATAGTATACTGCTTTGAACCACAAAGATAATGGAAGATTTGATTTCTCCATGAATGTGCCCGTCTTTATTGAGAAATTTCGTCCGATTGTACGGTCACGATATGTGCCGGGCTTTTTACGTCTTGCTACATTGTAAGATCCTGTAAATGGAGATTGGATGTTTTCACCCCAGCGGAGTTTCTCAAACGCTTCAATACACTGTTCTTCTGTACCAAAACTGTTTTTAAACTCTTTTTCGCTGAGCCTCTTGATGCGGTATGTCTTCTTTTTGCTAGCCATTTCGTATCTTTTTTGATACTATAAAGATATAAAAATAGCTGATAATCAGCAAATTTATTCAACAAAAATATAACTTGATATAAAATATTAACTTTGTAATAATGCAAAACTAAACTTAAACTAAATAATACTAAGCCCTATTTTTCACCTCTAGCTTTTTTAGTTAAAAAGAATTTATGCGTCTTATCTAAAAAAACAATATAAAAAGTATCCTTTACAATATGCCCTACAATAACAGATAAACCATTAATATGTATTCTAGCCCACTGTGCATCTTCTGGAACATTTTTCGGATATTTAAAAAGAGTTTTATCATTTGATGGAAAAGATTTGTAAGTTGTGAATTTATCTCCATCAAGTTGTTCCCATAAAGGAGAACAGCAATAACCCTGTAAAGTTTCTAAAGCAAAACTAAGTAAACCACTATTTTGCCAGTCTTTAAAAGATGAACCAAATTTTTGAGTTGTATCAAGATATTGGAGTGAAATTTTAAAATTAGAAATTTTATTTTCATCATTTACACTAGGCTTCTCTTTTTGCAACTTGGGTAATGATTTTTTCTTTTTAAAGTTAGTCATTAAAATCTTTCTTATAAAATGATTGTGTTGTTTCTTTTGAAATTTCTACATGACACTTGTCCGCCTCTCCATAGCCAATTCTAGCTTCTATCCAAGGCTTTTCATTATGAGTTGCTGCCTCCAATTCCAATCCTGTCCAAGAGGATAACAAATTAAGAATATCATTTATTAACTCCCGTTGAGATGAAGTTAATTTTTCAAATTCATCATCAACATCAATATTATCTTTAGGAGAATATTTTATATCGCTATATAATATTGATTGGTCTTTTAAGTTGTTAAACACTTTTCTACTTACAGGACCATGTATCCACGCTTCAAATTTATCAGTAATAAGTTCTTTATCAAAATATGCCAAATGATAAGCATCGCAGTAAAATAATAATTTCTGCAACTTTAAATGAGACATTGGTCCATAATGCTTTAAAATATAATCTGATAAAATTATAGAATCTATAGTTGATATATTTTTACATTCTTCCATATACAACATCCTCCTGTTTTTTCTTATACTGCAAAATAACAAAATCCCCTCGACAATTATTAAATTCATTAACATTGTTTATCCATTTTGTTTCCGCAAATATAAAAATAGAAATTTACATATCAATGATTAGTAGTTAATATTACATAAATATAACTTAGATTGAGTATGCTTGGAGCTTATTATTTATATTTTTGTTGCAAAATTATAAATCTATTAAATTATGAAGTGGTTATTGTTAATTCCTGCTATTCTAGTAAGTAGTTGTTCATCTCCTTCAAACAATAAAATAGAAAACAAACAAGAAGAGAAAACAATAGTAGAAAATCTAGAATCAAAAGCTAAACGACAAATGATGGCAACAATTAAAGAGCTTGCCAATAATCCTAGTTCTGTCAGTATATCAAAATTTGAAAAAGAGTTTGAATTTGATTCTTTGTATGTAGCCAAATTCACAATGAGAGCGCAAAATGAGTTTGGTGGATACTCTATTACTGACTACGAGTATATATATATGATAAAAGAAGATGGAATACATGATGCCCTAGTTGATTTGAAGGTTAACCCTAAAATAATAATGCTGGCAGCGAGAGCCTTTAATGTAGCTTCAAAAAAAGATAAAAATGCGGATTTTACATCTTCTATAAAAGTAGCTGCTAATTCTTTAGTTTCATTTGTTGGTAGGAAAGTTCCAGATCGTCCTGTTGAAGAAATTAAATTAATAAATGAATGGGGGAAATAATTAAACAATGGAATTAATTATAATATTAATAATTTTTGTAACTGCATTTGTAATAGCAGTTAACACTAGAAAAAAACATGTAAGTATGGAAAACAACGTATCACCTAACAACATCCCATCAGAAGATGGACAGTTTAAACACGAAAACAGATTATCAATAATATCTGGGGTTGTATTATTCATTAATGTTTTAGGGTCTATAATACTCCTTATTATGGGAATTGTAGAATCAAGCTCATATAGGTCTAACGGATATGGATGGATTTATATATCTTTATCTATCGCAGTGTTATTGTCTGCATTTTTATTTCACTCGTTTTTTATCGTTATTAAGGAAATATCCATCAATATTAAAAAGAACAACATTTCCCTTACACCCAAAATAAACAATGAAAAGACACACCCTACTCAATCTAATGTGAAAAGCGATCATCCGGATTGCTTAAGCCAGTGGAAATAAAAAGAACGATATAGGCACTGAAATTTCAGTGCCTTTTTTATTTTACCTAAAAACTTCGGGTTATATTCTATATTACTACCTTATTTAGGTAGGATAATTTTTAAAGAATGATCCTTTTTGCTATCTTTGTCCATTGAAAATGAATAAATTATATTCTTATGGAATTACAAGATAAATATATCCGCTTTGATTGGGCTGTTAAGCGTCTGCTGCGTCATAAAGCTAATTTTGGTGTGCTCGAAGGATTCCTTACGGTACTGATAGGTGATGAAATTCATATAGTGGAGATTTTGGAAAGCGAGGGTAACCAGCAAACGGAGAATGATAAGTTCAATCGGGTTGATATCAAAGCTCTCAATAGTAAAAATGAGATTGTTATCATCGAGATTCAAAATACGCGTGAGCTGTATTATTTGGAGCGTATCCTGTATGGAGTGGCTAAAGCCATTACAGAACATATCTCATTGGGCGAGACTTATTATAAAGTTAAAAAGATATATTCTATCAGCATTCTTTATTTCGATATTGGTCATGGAACTGATTATCTTTATCATGGGCAGAATATATTTAAAGGAGTGCATACAGGAGACTTTCTTCAAGTGAGTACTCGGGAAAAGGATGCCATTGTGCCCCGTATGCCTTCCGAAATTTATCCGGAGTATTTTCTGATCCGTGTGAATGAGTTTAACAAGGTGGCGGTGACCCCTTTAGAGGAATGGATAGAATATTTGAAGACGGGTATTATCCGTCCTGACACGACTGCTCCCGGATTGGGTGAGGCACGTGAAAAATTGAAATATTATTCAATGACGCCTCAGGAACGCCATGCCTATGATGAACATCTTAGCGCTTTGATGATCCAGAATGATGTTCTTGATTCTGCTAAGTTGGAGGGAAAGATAGAGGGAAAGATAGAGGGACGATTAGAAGGACGTGCGGAGGGTCGTGAAGAAGGTCGTGAAGAGGGCATTAAAGAAGGTGTTCTTCGAAATGCCCGGAGAATGAAAGAAAAAGGATTCTCTACAGAAGATATTATGGAAATTACAGGATTGACATTCGAAGAGGTTAGTCAGTTGTAATCCCATGTTTGGTTAAATAAATCCACAGGTGGCTTCTTAAGGTATTTTATTTTACGCAAAGGTTTACGTGCTTTTTGTTAAGCTGACTTATATTTAGGTCAGCTTAATCTTTTTATTTTTGAGCACATAAATAAACGATTTGTTAACGTGTAATGAATGACACAATGAAAAAACTCTTCTTTTTAATAGCGGCAAGCTTCTTTTTAACTTCAGTAGATGCGCAGATAACCGAGCGTGAACGTCCTGCCGAATGGCAGCATTTAGTAAAAGGCGCACGTTTTATGGACCGTTTCCTTCCTATGCCGGACGGCATTCAGATTAAGGGGATTTGGGGTACGGACAGTGTACTGAATCGTTATGTGGATAATGGAATAGAACTTCCCGGAGTTTCTTTTTGGGGAGGAAATATATTGCAGGATACGGATGGTAAATACCATTTGTTTGTGTGTGGCTGGCCTGAGGATTCTCCGAAAGGGCACATGTTTTGGTCGAATTCTACTGTTTTCCATGCAGTAAGTGATCGGTTGGAAGGACCTTTTAAAATTCAAAATTCTGTGGGAAAAGGACATAATCCGGAAGCGTTCCAGTTAAAGGATGGCCGTGTCGTGGTCTATGTGATTGACGGTTACTATATAGCAGACGGGGTGGACAGTAAGGTGTGGACGTATGGTAAATTCAGTTTTGATTCTCGTGACCGAAAAATCATAGAGGGGCTTTCCAATTTGACTTTTGCCCGCCGTCAGGATGATTCTTACTTGATGGTATGTCGGGGTGGAGGTGTCTGGATCAGTAAAGACGGACTTTCACCTTATATGCAGTTGACTGACAAACGAGTTTATCCGGATGTGGAAGGCAGATTCGAAGATCCCGTGGTATGGCGGGATGAGTTGCAATATCACTTGATCGTGAATGACTGGTTGGGCAGAATTGCTTTCTATCAGCGTTCCAAGGACGGAGTGCATTGGGTGACAGAACAAGGGGAAGCATACGTGCCGGGTGTATCATTCCATAAGGATGGAGCGGTGGAACATTGGTTTAAATATGAGCGCCCTAAAGTTTTTCAGGATGAGAAGGGGCGTGCTGTCCAAATGAATTTTGCCGTGATTGATACCATTAAATGGAACGATCTGCCTAACGATAAACATAGTTCCAAAAATATAAGTATTCCTCTGAATAAAGGAATGCTATTGTCTGTTTTGAATGAAGAAGAGATCACTCCGTCTACTCGTACTATTGAGGTAAAGATTGCTGCCGAATCAGGTTTTAATCCGCAGACAGATGTGGATGTAAAGTCGTTGCGATTCGGTTCATTTACCGAAGTGAATTTTGGACGTGGTTGCAAGCCTGTGAAGACCAAGGTGTCGGGCAAAGATTTGATTGTGGTCTTTAAAGCGAAGGGCAGTGGCATCACTTCGGATGAATTTGCTCCTAAAATGATAGGTAAAGATAAAAAAGGGAATATGTTGTATGGTTATGCCCGTTTGCCATACGTGAATTATCGGCCGGCTCTGCTCTCCGCCCGTCGCCCTCTGTTTGATAAAGAAAAAGGTGGGTTGAAGGTAGAGATACAGAACTTTGGTTTGTCTGCATCGGAACCGACGGAAGTTGAGGTGATATGCAACGGTTCCAGCCAAAGAAGGATTGCTTTGAAAACATTGCAACCTTATGAGATTGAGTGTCTGATGTTTGATTCGGATATGTTACTATCAGATGATAACGCATCGTATGAAGTGGTATTCTTTCAGGAAGGAAAAGAGGTGGAACGGAATAAATTCTAGAAGATAAGATCATTGTTGATGAGAAAATGGTTAATAGGCTTTTATTTTTGAGTGGAAAATGCTTATCAAACGTATTTAAAAAGAAAAGCATAAAAATGAAAAAGTTATTAGCCTTTTGTTTTATGGTGTGTTGTGCGGTTGCACAGGCTCAGTTGGTGACTTATCCCGAAGGATTGAAAACAGGTATGCCTCATAATGATGATTATACAGTCCGTGTCCGTGTTCCGGGGGGTGAATGGAAAGACCTGTTTGAATATAATGTGCAGGTGGATATGGATAGGGTACAAGATGCTTCGATGGTACAGTTTGATATGGGCAGTCTTGTGGAGGTAATGGTAAAAAAGAATAATGGAACGATTCATGAGGTAGATATTCGTCCGCAGGTAAATGATATACGCTATGTACAATATAAGAATGTGATTACATTTATGCTTGATAAACCCCGATATCTTTCTGTGGAGTTTAATGGGGATAGGTTGCATAACCTTCATGTGTTTGCCAATCCGATGGAAACGGAGACTTACTCGAAAGAAGAGAAAGGAGTGATGTATTTTGGGCCGGGAGTGCATCGACCTAAAGATTTGCCAAACAATCAGATAAGGATACCAAGTAATACGACGGTTTATTTGGCTCCGGGAGCAGTTGTGAAAGCAAAACTATGGGTGGATAAAGCCGAAAATGTACGTATTGTGGGTAGAGGTATCTTGGATCATCCTATTCGTGGCATTGAAATAACAGATTCTAAAAATGTAGTGGTGGATGGCATAACGGTGATCAATCCGGATCATTACACGGTATTCGGAGGAGGTTCTGTAGGGGTGACAATCAGAAATTTGAAATCTTTTAGTTGCAAAGGTTGGAGTGATGGCATTGACATGATGTGCTGTCACGATGTATTGATAGACAATGTGTTTATGCGTAATAGTGATGACTGCATTGCTTTATATAATCATCGTTGGAACTGGTGGGGCGGTTCGGATAATATCACTGTACAGAATTCCATTCTTTGGGCGGATATTGCTCATCCTATCAATGTAGGTGGTCATGGTGATCCGGAGTCCTTGATAGGTGAGACCATTGAAAATTTGATTTTTCGGAATATTGATATTTTGGAACATGATGAAGATGATGTGCCTTATCAGGGATGTATGGCTATAGATGCCGGTGATAGAAACAGGGTGAAGAATATTTTATTTGAGGATATTCGGGTGGAAAGTATTCAAGAAGGAAAATTGTTCCATATCAACATTCGTTTCAATCCTAAATATGACAAACAGCCCGGACAGAGCATTGATGGAGTAACTTTCCGTAATATTACTTATAACGGAGTAGGCGAGAATCCTTCGTTGATAAAAGGGCTGGATAAAGAAAGGATGGTGCGGAATATTACGTTTGAAAATGTGGTGGTTAATGGAGAGAAGATAAAGGATTTAAAGGGTTTTATCACGAATGAATATATCGAAGGAATAAAGATAAAGTAGATAAAAAACTGTTTTATAGTTGGACCTATTTATGAAAAGAGAGAAAAGCATTGAGTGTTTTTCTCTCTTTTATCGTATTATGTAGCAAGTTTGAATGTCGATTGAGGAACTAATTAGAAAAAGACAATGAAGAAGAAAATTTTAGTTGTAGCCGGGTTATTGGCTATGTCGGGTGCTTTGACGGCCCAGTCTGTTTATCCCGGCCAACATGCCGGAAAGTTGAAGAGAGAAACCGTGGCTCCGATGAAAGTCAAGAGTTTTGATTTGAAAGATGTTCGTTTGCTTCCAAGCCGTTTTCGTGAAAATATGATGCGTGATTCTATGTGGATGGCTTCTATAGAGGTGAACAGGCTGTTGCATAGTTTTCGTACCAATGCTGGCGTGTTTGCAGGTCGTGAAGGTGGTTATATGACAGTAAAGAAGTTAGGTGGATGGGAGTCCTTGGACTGTGAATTGCGTGGACACACCACAGGGCACTTGCTTTCTGCCTACGGCTTGATGTATGCGGCAACCGGCAGTGAACAGTTCAAACAAAAAGGGGATAGTCTGGTGAATGGCCTGGCGGAGGTACAAACCGCATTGGGTAACGGCTATCTGAGTGCTTATCCTGAAGAATTGATCAATCGGAATATCCGTGGTACCAGTGTATGGGCACCGTGGTACACGCTTCATAAGCTTTTCTCTGGATTGATAGACCAGTATCTTTACAGTGACAATCAGAAAGCTTTGGAGGTTGTTATCCGTATGGCCGACTGGGCATATCATAAACTCAAACCTTTGGATGAGACTACACGTCAAAAAATGATACGGAATGAATTTGGTGGAGTGAATGAGTCCTTTTATAATTTGTATGCGATAACCGGGGACGAACGTCATCGGTGGCTGGCTCAATTCTTTTACCATAATGAAGTGATTGATCCGTTAAAGGAACTACGTGATGATTTGGGTACTAAACATACCAATACATTCATTCCGAAAGTGATAGCCGAAGCTCGCAATTATGAATTGACAGAGGATGAGAACAGCAGAAAGTTATCCGATTTCTTTTGGCATACTATGATAGACCATCATACATTTGCCCCTGGATGCAGTAGTGACAAGGAACATTATTTTGACCCGGCCCGGTTCTCCAAGCATGTGTCAGGTTATACTGGGGAAACGTGTTGTACCTATAATATGTTGAAACTGTCCCGTCATTTGTTCTGCTGGACAGCCGATGCTGCCATTGCGGATTATTATGAACGGGCCCTTTACAACCATATTTTGGGACAGCAAGATCCTCAGACCGGTATGGTAACATATTTCCTGCCCTTGCTTTCAGGCTCGCATAAGGTGTATAGTACGAAAGAAAATTCTTTCTGGTGTTGTGTGGGAAGCGGTTTTGAGAACCATGCTAAATATGGAGAAGCTATTTATTATCACAATGACAAAGGCATTTATGTGAATCTTTTTATCCCCTCGGTGGTTAATTGGCGCGAGAAAGGATTGACTCTCCGGCAGGAAACGGATTTTCCGGCAGAGGAGACCACTGTTCTGACCATAAGAGCCCAAAATCCTGTAGAGACTACGGTTTATCTTCGTTATCCTTCATGGAGCAAGGGAGTGAAAGTGTTTGTGAATGGCAAAAAGATAGCGGTGAAACAGAAGCCAGGTTCATATATTGCCATTACTCGTCTATGGAAAGACGGTGACCGTATTACGGCTGATTATCCTATGTGTCTCCGTGTGGAAACGACCCCGGATAATCCTCAAAAAGGAGCGTTGGTTTATGGTCCGGTAGTGTTGGCCGGTAAGCGGGGAACAGAAGGAATGCAGGCACCTGCGCCCGATTCCAATCCTGCTTTGTACAATGATTATTATACGTATGATTATCATATCCCTGCAGGACTTCGCACTACGTTAAAACTCGATGTCAAGCATCCTGAACGCAGTGTACAGCGTGTCGGTACGGAATTAAAGTTTACGACTTCGCAAGGAGATGTGATAGAACCGTTGTACAATATTCATCGGCAGCGTTATGTGGTATATTGGGATTTGGAGAAAGAATAAATTTCATTATTAGATGAGTAAATGAATCCTTTGATTCGTATTTATATATGGTTTGACTAATCAAATGATATAGGAATATGAATAGAGGATTCGTTTTTATTTTGATATTGGCTGTTGGCTTGGTTGTGACTTCTTGTTTACGGCAAGGTAAACAGAATGTAACTTATGATTTTACCCCTTTGGATTCCATAATCAGTACCTGGATGGATAAGGGATACTATCCGGGGGGAGCAATATGTGTGATAAAGAATGATTCAGTGTTGTTTGAAAAGACGTATGGCTCTTTCACCGGAGATACAAAAGTGTATGTCGCTTCTGCCGGCAAGTGGGTGGCTGCTGCCGTAATTGGTGCGGTAGTGGACCGGACGGATTTGAGTTGGGATGATCCTGTAGAGAAGTGGTTACCGCAGTTCAGGGGCGATGCGAAAGGCGATATCCTTTTGCGTCAATTACTCTCTCATACTTCCGGTGTACGTCCTTACCTGCCTGCTCCCCGGGTGGACAATTACAATCATTTGGATTCGGCTGTCACAGAGATATTGCCTTTGGATACTGTTTTTGCACCGGGAATTCGATTTGAATATGGAGGATTGGCCATGCAAATAGCCGGACGTATGGCCGAAGTAGCTATGGGGGAAGAGTTTGAATTTTTATTTCAGAAATTAATTGCCGTTCCTTTGGAAATGACTGGCTCTCATTTTACTCCGGTTAATACTGACGGGGGACATGCTCCTATGTTGGGAGGTGGATTGTGTACCACGCTGAATGATTATATCCGTTTCTTGAAAATGATTTATCATAACGGACGTTTCGGGAACAAAGAGATATTGAAACCGGAAACAGTTCAAACTATGCAGGTAGATCAGGTACGGAATGCTGTTGTTGCTCCTGGTGAGTATGTTGAGAAAGCGTTAGGACAGCACCACACTGGTATCTATGGATTAGGTGAATGGCGTGAACTGGTTGATGAGACTACAGGAGAAGCTTATCAGATTAGTTCTCCCGGATGGGCTGGTGCTTACCCGTGGATAAATAAACGTGATAGCGTGTATGGTTTCTTTATAGCTCACGTACAGGGAGGAGCTAATAAAAAAGACGGCTTCTCTTCTTTTTATGGCAGTCCTGTCCTGTCTGAAACGGTAACCAAGATAGTAAATCAATAAATGAGTATGAAAAATATTTTAGTAACCTTTATTTTATGGATAGGGTGTATGTCGGCTGTTCAGGCGCAGCAACACCCTTGTGTATATGTTTCTCCGGCGGATAGAGCGTCTGTTCTGCAAAAAGTGAAAAATGAGCCTTGGGCTGGGGAAGCCTTTGCAGCTATCCGCTCCAAAGTGGAAAAATATGTGGATCGTCATCAGACTGATCCCGAATGGATAACTTTCCGGCTGGCCATGTATTGGAAAGATGGAGAGCGCTATACTCAATGTTATTTGAAAAAACAGAATTGGGACTATGGAGAGGGGAATGCTCCTGTTCCCACTGTAAGAATGCCGGGAATGCGTACTTGGAATAAGTATGTCAATGTTCCGTTGGAGGACCGCACTTCTTATAATGAAACAGGTGATATGTGGGGAATTAATAAATTAAATCCTTCGGAGCCTTCGGTCAAAGTGCCTTATAAGGAAAGCGGGCACATGATACGGGGGAATAATGTCGAGATCTTGACATTAGCAGAAAATGCCGCTTTTGTTTATTGGGTGACAGGAGAAGAGAAGTTTGCCCGTTTTGCCACAGATATATTTAATGTGTGGTTGGTAGGGACGTATTATATGAATCCTATTTTGGACCCTGAAAAGTCGTGTGGCAGTGTCGGTGGTTGGGAACCGGGAGGTATTTGCGGCTATTATGATTACGAACAGATACATGATGATTTGGTAATGCATGCGGCAATGGCGTATGATTTTGCTTTCGATTATTTGATACGGCATCCTCATGCTCATCTGAAAGCAATTGGGAAAGATACAAAAACGGTAGCTGCCGAAGTCTTTAAGCGTTTTATCAATATAGGGCTGGTACGCGGTGGCAAATCGGGTAACTGGAATGTGAACGGGTGGAATATAATGCTGCGTCCTATGTTGGTGCTCGATCATAATGAGGCTTATGCTGACGGTAAAGGAAAAGAGTATTATTTGAATCTGCTGGTGAACGAATCTACTCCCTATCATGATGCCATTCCCGATATATTGAAAACTTACGATCGGGTGACAGGGCTGTGGCCGGAATCTCCCGGTTATTCATTCGGTACAGTGCAGTCATTGCTTGATTGGGCGGCTCCCTTGAAACGTGCCGGGATAGATATCATAGCCGGTAACCCCATTTTGCAGAAAGCTGCAATGGCTGTATTTCCTTGGATGGACGATGCAGCCAATATGGTGGTGTTCGGTGATTCACGTGGGGGAAGTGCTAATTTTCAGACGTTTGAAAATCTGCTGACTTATTATACCGGAACAGATAATAAGGAGGGGGTGGAAAAAGTGGCAAGTGCCTTGAACAAAGGGATTTCTCAAAAGAAATACTCCAGAAATAATGCCGGTTGGACAGGGCTTTGTACCTATACAGCTACCATCCCGTCTGTACGTGCAGAGAGTAATGAGCGTGCGTCTTATTCTCCCCATCATCGTTTTATTACAATGAAGAACTGGGAGGGAGATTATAAAATGATGTTCACTCTGTATGGTGGTAAAAAAGGATACCATCTCACTCCGAACGGGTTGGCTTTACAATTCTATGCGTATGGTTATGCGTTGGCTCCGGATGCAGCGGCTTATGAGTCCTATTGGAGCAAAGATCATGGATACCATCAGTCTCCTACAGGTTCTAATACGGTTTTACCCGGATATACGGAAGGAGATATCACTATTCATGCTATGGAACCTATGGTGAAGGAGGGAGAATTCGTAAATGATAGAGAATTAACTCCTTACCTCAACTTTGCCGATGTGTCTGCCGGTGAGAAAAGAAGAATGGTCGCTATGGTCCGTACTTCGGGGAATAGTGGTTATTATGTGGATATTTTCCGGTCGGACAGGGCGGATAATGATTATTTGTTCCATCATGTAGGTACTTCGATGGAAATCACTGATTCGGAAGGGAACAAGCTTCCCGGTGAGGCTTTGGAGAAGTTTGACAAAACGTGGCATGAAGGATATCATTGGTTTTCCAATCTGCATAAATCCGATTATAACCAGAATTTCATCGCTTCATGGAGTATGCCCGAAGATATAACGGCGCGTTTATGGATGACAGGAGGTGAGGGACGTGAAATTTATCAGGTGGATGCTCCCCCGACTACAATGAATAAAGGGTTGACTCCCGGCGATATTTGTATGCCTCCTATGCCGACTCCTGCTTTGATTGTCCGTCAGGAAGGTAATAATGCTCATACTCATCCTTTTGTTTCTGTTTATGAAGCGTATAAAAAGAGTGGTCCGAATGTGCTCGGTGTAGAAGCCTTGCAGGGAGATGATGGCTGTACCGGGGTGAAGGTGAATACGGCGGACGGATATGCGGATTATCTGTTCAGTGCGACGGACATGCAGGCTCATCATCCTTCCAAACGTGTTTCATTCTGTGGCGGGTTAGGATTGATAAGAGAAAAAGAAGGTCAGATTCAACTGATGTATCTTGGCTGTGGCCGTTCACTAAAGAAAGGTAACTTTGTTTTAGAATCGGATCATGACGTATATGCTGCAATCTATATGCAGCATGGTGTTTGGTACTATTCAGCAACCGGTCCTGTACGGGTGAAAATAGGAAAAGAAACCAAAGAACTGAATGAAGGTTACAATCAAAAATTATAATTTTTTTGTGCATCCTTATTCACCGCAGGGACTAATGCTGAAGGTCTCTGCGGTGAATTGTTTTATCCTATAGATTTTATTTTTCTTTTCGTTGAGTGAGTTTTCCGATTCATCCGTACTACTAATTAAAAAGTAATCATTATGAAAAAAATAATACTCATAGCATATGCGTTGACCTGTACGGCTTCGCTTTATGCAGGTCATTCTAAAGAATTGAAATTGACGTCCCCGGAGGGAGTTCATGAAGTTATGTTCAGGCAGGAGAAAATTTCTTCTTCAGTAAATGAAATAGTATATCAGGTAAAGTATAGAGGCAGAGAGGTTATCGGAAACTCCCGTGCCGGTCTTCAGCTGGATAACCGTACTTGGGAACTGGCGCTTGCCCGTAAAATAAATCAGGTAAAATGTTGGATGGATAATTTGGAGGTGGATAGTGTGATCTATCAGCCTGCTGTTAACAAGTCTTGGCATCCTCTGTATGGAGAACGTAGTACGGTTCGCGAGGCGTATAATGAGGCAACCATGTATCTTTCCAAAAAAGATGGTTCCAATTATCGTTTGAATATTGAAGTGCGCGCGTACGATGAAGGCATCGCTTTCCGTTATTTTTTTCCTGAACATCCACAGGCCATTTTTCATAAAGTGGTGGGGGATCTGACTGAATATACATTTTCCCCCGGTGCGATGGCGTGGGCGGAGCAATGGGCGCAAGCGCCTTTTGAGCACCTTGCCATTAACGATATTAAACAGCCGGTGGAACGGGCTTTGACTGTGGAACTTTCCAACGGGCTGTGGGTGGCTTTGACTGATGCCGATGTAGATGACTGGTGTCTTACTAAATTGGTAGCTTCTCCGACTAAACAGAATACACTGACTTCGGTCATGTACAGTCCTGTGGATATTGTCACTTATTACGCTACCCCATGGAAAGTTATCATGGCAGCCGATAAACCGGGAGAATTGCTGGAACACAATGATATCATCCAGAATCTGAATCCTCCTTGTGAGATAACCGATACGGACTGGATCAGGCCCGGAAAGATTATGCGTGAAACGACTATTACCACTGAAGGGGCCATAGCCACAATTGATTTCTGTGCCACCCATCATATTCCTTATATGTTGTTTGACTGGCAATGGTATATGCCTTGTACTTCTCATGATGGAGATGCCACAAAGGTGGTTTCCAAACTGGATATGCCGCGTGTCATTGCATACGGCAAAGAAAAAGGGGTAGGCGTATGGGTGTATGTCAATCAGCATGCCCTGATGAAACAGATGCGTGAGCTTTTTCCATTGCTGCATAAGTGGGGAGTCGTAGGTGTGAAATCCGGCTTCGTACAGTATGCCAGTCATCGTTGGGCTACTTGGCTGCATGATATGGTTCGTCTGGCTGCCGAAAACAAATTGTTGATTAATATTCATGATGAGTTCCGTCCATCCGGTTTCAGCCGTACTTATCCTAACCTGCTCACTCAGGAAGGGATACGGGGGAATGAGGAATTTCCCGACGCTACGCATAATACGATTCTGCCTTTTACCCGTATGATTAATGGAGCGGCGGATTATACCATCTGTTATTTCGACAAACGTCTGAAGAACACCCATGCTCATCAGTTGGCGGCTTCATTGATTTTTTACAGTCCTTTACAAACTATCTTCTGGTATGACCGCCCCTCATTCTATCAAGGGGAGCCCGAAATAGAATGGTTCGAGAATCTGCAAACCGTATTTGATGATACAAAAGTATTGGAAGGTGCTCCGGGTAAGCATATAACTATGGCGCGTCGCAAGGGTAATGAGTGGTTTGTAGGAGCTTTGACTAATAATGAAGGTTCTGCTCAATCGGTAAATCTTTCATTTTTAGATAAGGGAAAGACCTATCTGGCCCGTATTTATACGGATGGGGGAGATAAGATAAAGACCCGTACTCAGGTGAAATGTACCCGTCTGTTGGTGGATTCCTCTCAAATCATGCAGTTTGCATTGAAGCCAGGAGGCGGTGCGGCCATGCAACTCGTGCCAGTGACGGATCAGGAAATAAAAGAATATAAAAAGTATAAAGGACAAGTATTATAAAAATAACCACTTTCGTTGAGTGTATTGGTTTTCTTGTCCGTATTATAGACAGATTAGGTTAACAAATGAAGGTTAGGTGATTTTTTAAGTTTAAAGGGGTATGTTTTTTAAGGTAAGAATGATTGTTTCAGGGCATTTTTATAATAGGTAAGAATGAAAAAAATAGTGATTATAGTGGCTTTAGTATGCGGTGCATGGCAACAGGCAGATGCTCAGTATGTATCGAAGGTATGGGTGTCCGATCAGAAGGACGGTACGTATATTAATCCGATTATTCATGCGGATTACTCTGACCCGGATGTTTGTGCCGTAGGTGATGATTTTTATATGACCGCTTCCAGTTTTGGCTGCACCCCGGGATTGCCCATTCTTCATTCAAAGGATTTGGTGAACTGGCGTTTGGCAAACTATGCCTTGAAGGAGATAGAGCCGACCATTTTCTTTAACGCTCCTCAACATGGAAAAGGGGTATGGGCTCCTTCTATCCGTTACCACAACGGTGAGTTTTTTATCTATTGGGGAGATCCCGACTGGGGTATTTTCATGGTAAAGACCAAAGATCCGCTGGGTGAATGGGAAAAACCGGTCTTGGTAAAGGCTGGGAAAGGAATGATAGATCCTACTCCGTTGTGGGATGAGGATGGAAAAGTGTATTTGGTACATGCGTGGGCGGGCAGTCGCGCCGCATTCAATAGTGTGATTACGGTTTGTGAGATGAATGCGGAAGGTACAAAAGTTATTAGTGAACCTGTATTGGTTTTTGATGGCAATGATGGTGTAAATCATACTATAGAGGGACCTAAGTTTTATAAACGCAACGGATATTATTACATCCTGGCGCCAGCCGGAGGGGTGGTGACAGGTTGGCAATTGGCACTTCGCTCTCGCAATGTGTATGGCCCATACGAGTCAAAAATTGTTATGGCCCAAGGAGATACGGACATAAATGGCCCTCATCAGGGGGGATGGGTGGAAACCTGTACAGGCGAGTCTTGGTTTATCAATTTTCAAGATAAAGCCATGTATGGCAGAGTCTTGCACTTGAATCCTGTGAAGTGGGAAAATGATTGGCCCGTAATTGGGGAGGACAAGGACGGTGATGGATGCGGCGAACCTGTAAAACGCTATAAAAAACCGGATGTAGGCAGGATTTATCCTATAGAGACACCGATTGAGAGTGATGAATTCAACACAAGGCAATTGGGCTTGCAATGGGAATGGCATGCCAATTATCAGGATACGTTTGGCTTTACCTCTGATTTGGGTTACATTCGTATATATGGACATATTTTGTCCAAGGATTTTGTAAATTTTTGGGAGGTGCCGAATCTCTTGTTACAAAAATTCCCTGCCGAAGAATTTACGGCGACTGCCAAACTGAAAGTTTCTGCGAAAGCGGACGGACAGCAGTCCGGACTGATAGTGATGGGGTGGGATTATGGCTATCTGGGTGTAGTAAAAGAAGGTGATAAGTTTATATTGAATCAAGTGGTCTGCAAGGATGCGGAGCAACGGTCTCCTGAAACAGTGACCCATCTTGCGGAATTACCTGTAAGCCGCCGGTTCGGAGCCGGGCTCTATCCCAATTATGAGCGTGATATTTATTTGCAGGTGAAAGTAACTGGGGGAGGTATCTGTTATTTCAGCTACAGTCTGGACGGCAGGAAATATACATTGGCCGGTGTGCCTTTTACTGCTCGTCAAGGTAAGTGGATAGGAGCGAAAGTAGGATTATTCAGCACAGCTCCTTATGGCAAGGAAAGAGGTTGGGTAGATGCCGACTGGTTTCGTATCGATAAGTAAAAAAAGAAAGGATAATTATGAATACAAAAAATCTATTAGTAGGTATAGGGTTATGTCTGCTTTCAGCCTGTACTGAAGTAGACAACAAACTGGAGGTGAACAGGGCTTTGGAATATTGTGATCGCCAGGTACATCGTACTTTGGAGGTTATGCATGGAAAAGGGCGGGAGGTAGATTACACTATGATGCCTCGTAACATAATGGATGGCCAGTATGACTGGAACTATCGTAAAGTGAGTAAGGAAGAATGGTGCGGAGGTTTTTGGCCGGGCATCTTGTGGTATGATTATGAATATACACAAGATCCGAAAATAAAGGAAGAGGCCGAAAAGTTTACTGCTTCTTTGAAATTTCTCTCGGAGATTCCTGCATACGATCATGATTTGGGTTTTTTGGTTTTTTGTAGCTATGGTAATGGTTATCGTCTGACCGGTAATCCGGAATATAAGCAAGTTATAATCAATACGGCTGATTCGTTATCAGCATTGTTCAATCCCCGTGTAGGTACTATGCTTTCATGGCCTCGCAATGTGAAAATGTTTGGCGGTCATAATACCATCATGGACAATATGATCAATCTGGAAATGCTTTTCTGGGCAGCCAAGAATGGAGGTAATCCTTATTTGTTTGACATTGCCGTGGCTCATGCGGATAAGACGATGAAATATCATTTTCGTCCGGATTATACCTCTTATCATGTAGCAGTGTATGATACCCTGACAGGTGAATTTATCAAGGGAGTGACCCATCAAGGTTATTCGGATGACAGTATGTGGGCTCGTGGTCAGGCATGGGCTATCTATGGTTATACAGTCGTTTATCGGGAAACAAAAGATGTCCGTTACCTCGATTTTGTACAAAAGGTAACGGATGTATATCTGAAAAATCTGCCCGAAGACTATGTTCCTTATTGGGATTTTAATGATCCGTCCATTCCTGATGCTCCCCGGGATGCTTCTGCTGCTTGTGTGGTAGCTTCTGCTTTATTAGAATTGTCCGGTTATCTGCCGGCTGAAAAAGCATTGGAATATAAACAGGCGGCTGTAAAAATGCTGGCCAGCCTGAGTTCTGACAAATACCAGTGTGGTAAAAGTAAACCTGCTTTCCTGCTTCATTCCACAGGACACTTGCCTGCCGGATCAGAGATTG
>PPYF01026771.1_pt1 | contig 52740 bp, 41 predicted proteins | sample 1559871 | NCBI WGS metagenome assembly PPYF01 (sample SAMN08240021, study PRJNA423297) | Human gut metagenome, whole genome shotgun sequencing project.
ACCCCAGGATGGACCCCATGCAGGTCCCCAGCCCCAGGAAGGTCCCCAGGCGGGTCCCCAGCCCCATGACCACGACGGCCCCCAGGCCCACGACGGGCCCCAGTTCCAAGAATACCATGGGTCATAAATAGAAACATTCCATCCCCACGGACCTATATTAACACCCCAACGGTTGTAGTAAGGCCACGTATAGGAATAAGACGGAAGAAAAACCGGATATCCGCCGGCATTGATCTCTATCTCCACATTCCCGTAAGAGTTTGCAAGTACATCCTCAAGCACGTCGGCATTGTCAACCACGATCGTGGGATTATAATATTTCTGGATCTGCTGCGTATAGACGAAGTCCTGACCGCTCTCGGCCCCGCGGCCGATAGTGTCGATCGGAGTCGAATAATACTGGTTGCGACGGTTGTAGGCGTCAACGTCCATATCTGCCATATTGGCTATATAGTTCGACTTTTTCTTGGTGGTTTTCTTCACGGTCTTTTCCGTTTTCGTCTTGGAAGGATCGTAGTAGATGTCGTCGTCGAAATAGCTTTGGGCAAAAAGTGTCGGGGCTCCGAAAGCCAGGACACCTGCTATTATAAGTTGATGTTTCATAACCATTTCCTTTTTTGATTCTGACATATAAACGTATAGAAAGTTTAATCTCTTACATTTTTTTAGAATTTTAAGTAAAATTGACCACAAAGTTCGCGATAACGGCAGGTAGGCACCTGCCCGTCGCCAAACATTGTCAGATGCTCACGCAAGTCCCGTCCCTCCCTGCCAAACTCCATGAGAATACGCTTCCACGGAGAGCCATCATGGTCTCTGACCAGGCAACGTCTTTCCGGCATCAGACCTACCGATGCCGATTCTTCGAGAAGGATATCCTCCGCCGAAGCCGGAGCTATCACAGAGATCACACCGCCCCGGGAAAGAAGGGGAGCGCCATGGATCAGAAGATTCCTGGGCGACAGGTCGCCCACATGCCTGGCCATGGCGCGGGCGGAGACACTATTGTCGGCCCCGGCATCGAAAAATGGAGGATTACTGACTATCACATCGAATGGGCCGTCTTCATCCGTAAGATCGAGGAACGATCTCGCCTCCACACGCAGTCGATCGCTCCAGGGGGATAAGGAAAAATTAGACGACGCCTCCTCCACCGACGGCAGATGCGTGTCGACAGCAAGGATACGCGCTCCCGCGTTTCTCTGAGCCATCATCAGCGCGATCATTCCGCAGCCTGTGCCTGCATCAAGTATACGCTCTCCCGCGCAGGTGGCCCATGCTCCGACAAGCACACCGTCGACCCCCACAGGCATAGCGCTGCGGGCATGGCTCACACTAAACTGTTTGAATCTGAACAAACGCTCCTTCATGATAGTGCAAAAGTAAGGATTTTTGAGTAACTTTGCACCATGATTAAGAAAAAACAGCCTATTATTTCATCTGATATGTCTGAAATCAGGATGGAAAGCTCTATAATTGCAGAAATTCCAAGGGAAAGCGACCTGAACTCCTTCAATTTCACTCCCGACAACATGCTTCTTCTCCCTCTGGAGGAGGATGTCGTATTTCCGGGTCTTCCCCACCCTGTAAGGATTCTTAACGACAACGATCTGAAGATCGTGGAGAAAGCCTATGAAGAGAAGGCATGCGTTTTCGGCTGCACACTCAAAGAAAACGCCGAAGCCTCCTCGCGTCTTAAGGATTATCATTCTGTCGGGATGATATGCCGGGTGGCGAAGATAGTGAAGATGCCGGATGTAGAGCCGGTGGCATTCCTGCTTCCCGGACTGAGAGCCACGCTGAAGAAATTCGTTTCCAAAAAGCACCCACTGATGGTGAGTGTCATCCCTCTTCCTCCCGTGGCTCCCACCGCCGACCCGCATATGGCTTCATGCGTTTATGAGGAGATCAAACAGACTTACAATAAGATTCTGACTTATGTGCCTCAACAGGACCGGGACCGGATCACCATTTCGGTCAACGGTATGGGAGAGGATGTGGAGACCGGCGTATATTTCATGGCAACCAATTCTCCGCTCCTTACCTCGCAGAAAGCGGAACTCCTGAAAGCCGCCGACCTCGACTCGCTCCTGGAGGCCTTCCTGAAGACACTCGACCAGGCCCTGCAGCGCGTGGAGCTCCAGGCCGAGATACACATGCGCACCCATCAGGACATGAGCAGGCAGCAACGACGGCAGTTTCTACAGCAGCAGCTCAAGTCCATACAGGATGAGCTCGCCGAAAATGATGGTGACAGCGACACTGATGAACTTCATCAGAGAGCCGGGAAAATGAAATGGAGCAAAGAAGCCGATCGCCATTTCGATAAGGAACTGGCCAAACTCTCGCGTTTCAGCCCCCAGAGCCCCGAATATGCCATCCAATATTCATATCTCGACACACTCCTCAATCTCCCTTGGGAAAACTATTCATCCGACAGTTTTGCATTATCAAAAGTTGAGAAGATCCTTGACCGCGACCATTATGGCCTCGAAAAAGTAAAAGAACGCATCATCGAGCAGATGGCCGTCATAAAGCTTCGCAACGACATGAAAGCTCCGATCCTGTGTCTCTATGGTCCTCCCGGAGTTGGCAAGACATCTCTGGGCAAGTCGATAGCCGACGCACTGGGGAGAGAATATGCCCGTGTGTCGCTCGGAGGCCTCCACGACGAAGCGGAGATCAGAGGACACCGCCGTACCTATATAGGAGCCATGCCGGGCCGGATAATCTCTGCCCTGACAAAATGCGGCAAGGGCAATCCCGTATTCGTGCTCGACGAGATTGACAAGATCGGTAAGGATTTCAAGGGAGATCCATCCACGGCGCTTCTTGAAGTGCTTGACCCGGAACAGAACTCAAAGTTCCATGACAATTACGTTGATTTTGACTACGACCTGTCGAAAGTACTTTTCATCGCAACGGCCAACAATCTTTCCGAGTTGTCGCGTCCGCTCCTCGACAGAATGGAAGTAATAGAGATAGGAGGTTATATCCCTGAGGAAAAGATCGAGATAGCCCGCAGGCATCTTGTTCCCAAAAGCCTGAAAGAACATGGTTTCGATGAGGAAGAGATCTCGTTCACCAAAGAGGCCCTGCGCCTCCTGGTGGAACGTTACACCCGGGAATCAGGTGTCAGGCAACTTGAGAAGAAGATCGCCAAGGTGCTCCGTAAGCTCGCGCGGTTGAAAGCTTCAGACAAACCGGTGCCCCAGGTGGTTGATGTAGACCTGGTAAAGGAATTCCTCGGCAAGGAGGAGGTAAACCCCGACCTGTATGAAAGCAACAATTTCGCAGGTGTAGTCACAGGGTTGGCGTGGACACAGGTCGGAGGAGAGATACTATTCATAGAGTCATCGCTCTCACAAGGCAACGGCGAGAAACTAACTCTCACGGGAAATCTCGGCGATGTGATGAAAGAATCGGCGGTGATAGCCCTTCAGTATATCAAAGCCCATTCCAGGCAGCTTGGCATAGACCCCGAAGTCTTTACTAAGGTCAACGTCCACATACATGTGCCGGAAGGCGCCATTCCGAAAGACGGCCCCTCTGCCGGTGTGACCATGGCCACCTCTCTTGTGTCGGCATACACCGGAAGAAAAGTAAGGGAAAAACTTGCCATGACTGGCGAGATAACCCTGCGTGGCAAGGTGCTTCCGGTCGGAGGCATAAAAGAGAAAATTCTTGCGGCTAAACGAGCGGGCATCACTGATATTATCCTATCGAAGGAGAACAGGAAAGATATCGACGAAATACACTCACGCTACCTTAAAGGCCTGAAGTTTCACTATGTCGACACCATAGAAGACGTGCTGGAGTTTGCGCTTCTGCCCGAGCTTGCCGAAAACCGCTTTGATATCTGATTCCGGTCTTCTCGTAAATCATTTATCCGTAACGATCCTGACCTTCAGATATAATAAGCCGGGCCCCTGTAGACGAGGGCCCGGCTTATTATATCTGAAGGTCAGGATCTGAAAATATACGATACCTGTCAGGAGTGAGCTACGGCTTCCGCCGACACTATCCTGTTGGCCATCCTCACTGCTATCGTAATGTGGGAGCATACATGATCTTTGCCTATGAGGGTGTCAATGCCGGCATGCTCAAGCACCTCCTTGACTTTAGGATTGACCCCCGACAAGACCACATGGATACCCTCGGCCTGCGACGATTTTATTAGAATCTCAAGGTTATGGACGGCAGTGGCATCGACAAAAGGCACCTTCCTCATCCTTATGATCCTCACTTTAGGTTTCTCTCCGAGAGTGCTTCTCATCATCTCGTCGAACTTAGTGGCCACACCGAAGAAGAAGGGTCCGTCAATCTCATAGACCTGCACACCGTTGGCCACATCCAGCACTTCATGGGTTGTCGCCTCCGTACCTTCAGCCACGTCAAGCTGTTCGCTGTAAACCTTGATCTGTGTGTTCTCAGTGACACGACGCAGAAAGAGGATCATTGCAAGCAGCAGACCGATCTCTATGGCTATAGTGAGATCGAATATGACTGTAAGGAGGAAAGTCACAGCAAGAATACTTATATCACTCTTAGGATTCCTCAGAATACCCCTGACCGTACGCCATCCACTCATATTATAGCTCACCACCACAAGCACAGCGGCAAGACATGCCATGGGCACCATATTGATAAGCGGCATAAGGAACAGGAAAATAAGGAGAAGAACAATAGCATGTATGATCCCGGCAACCGGCGTGCGTCCCCCATTGGTGATATTGGTCATCGTCCTGGCTATGGCTCCTGTGACAGGAATACCGCCGAAGAACGGCACCACGATATTCGCTATGCCCTGACCGACAAGCTCCGTGTTGCTACGTGTGTGTGAACCGGTCACACCATCAGCCACAGTGGCTGAAAGCAAAGACTCAATCGAGCCGAGTATTGCAATCGTAAACGCTGAAGGAAGCAGTAGGTTGAGAGTGTCCATACTGAGTCTGAAACCTTTAGGCTGCGGTATGTCGGTAGCCATCGACCCGAATCGGTCACCTATGGTGGTGACATGGAATTCAGGATAATACCTGTTGATCAGCCACACCACGGCTGTCATGATAATGATGGATATCAGCGCACCGGGAAGCTTCTTGGAAATAAAAGGCACGGCTATGATGATAAGCAGCGACACAACAGCCACACCCGTGGTGACTGGATCGATGTTTCCGAGGTTAGAGAAATACATTCCCCATTTGGGCAGAAAGGAGGCCGGCACATCTTTGAGACCCAGTCCGAAAAAGTCATTCATCTGGGTCGAGAAAATAGTCAGCGCGATACCGGCGGTGAATCCGACCACTATAGGATAAGGGATGAATTTTATAACTGTGCCGAGATGAAAAAGGCCCATGAGCACAAGAATCAGACCCGCCATAAATGTGGCTATGGCAAGTCCCTCAAGGCCATAATTCTCTATTATCCCATAAATTATTATGATGAATGCTCCCGTGGGACCTCCGATCTGCACAGAGCAACCTCCAAGGGCAGAGACAAGAAAACCTCCTATGATGGCTGTGATAAGACCTACCGTCGGACTCACACCGCTGGCGATAGCGAACGCAACGGCAAGCGGCAACGCCACGATTCCGACAACTATGCCGGCGATCAGGTCGCTTTTGAATCGCGACAACGAATAATTCTGCAACGCGGATATCAATTTCGGTTTGAAATCAATAGGACCGGATAAACTCATATGACTTAGATGTTGATTAGAAGAATAATTTTTCGCAAAATTACTAAATTTATGTTTAAAAACATAATTAATCAGCACATTCTATTACTCCTTACAACTGAATCGCCTCAACCGAAAATAACTTCTTTGAAAAAAGGACAAAAAAAATTGATTGTCATCCCGACAACCAATCTTCTGTTAACCTTAAAATCTAATACCATGAAAAACTCACTGCAAAATTAATCATTTATTTTCAAATACTGCTATAAAACATAAAAAAAATAAATAATTTAACAATATTTTAACATATACGACTAATTTTATCGTATTTGTAAATACAACTTAACATTTATCAATAAAAAGCCCTGCACGACACATTTGCTGCATCGCACAGGGTCTTCGATTTATAAAAGCAAATTTTTCAGATCTCTTTCATGATCAGCGTATGAAAAGGAGCTCGCGGTATTTCGGGAGAGGCCAGATTTCATTGTCGACCATAAGCTCGAGCGCGTCGATATGAGTGCGGATCTCCTCCATGAGAGGAGCAACCTTGTCATGGTAGGCTATAGCCTTATCCCTCTCGCTCGATTTCCTGTTGGCAACATGACGTTCGGCAGTCATGCTCTCAACAAGCGATTTGATCTGGCTGAGATGAGCGGCGATCTTCTCTATTGAGTCGAGATCGGCTCCTCCGATCTTCTTTGCCGTAGTCTCGTCGAAGAGAGCCTTGATCTTGTAGACATTGTCGAGAAGAAGACGCTGATAGGTGATGGCGGCGGGAATTATATGGTTTATGGCAAGGTCTCCGAGCACACGGCTTTCGATCTGGAGCTTCTTTGAATACATCTCCCATTTCACCTCGTTGCGGGCCTCAAGCTCTTTCTTGGTGAAAAGTCCGGTCTTCTCAAACATCTCCACGCTTGAAGGCCACAGATAGGAATCAAACATGACGGGCGCTGAAGACTCCACATCGAGCCCTCTGCGCTTAGCCTCCTCTTTCCATTCATCGCTATAGCCGTTACCATCAAACTGTATGGCACGCGAACGTATGATGTTCTCCCGGGCCTCGTCGAGAAGAACCTTGTCTATTTGCTCCCCTTTGGCCACACGTTTGTCTACACGGTCTGCGAATCCCGACAGTTCGTCGGCTACGGCGGCGTTCAGGGCGATAAGCGCGGAAGCGCAGTTGGCTGATGATCCCACAGCACGATATTCGAAGCGGTTACCGGTGAACGCGAACGGACTCGTTCGGTTTCTGTCTGTATTATCGATCATAAGCTCGGGGATCTGGTTCACGTCGAGTCTCATACCCTCCTTACCCTGAAGGATGATGGCATCAGTCTCGTTTTTCTCTATGCTGTCGAGAATCTCTGTGAGCTGGCTGCCGAGGAACATTGAGATGATTGCCGGGGGAGCCTCGTTGGCACCAAGACGATGGGCATTCGTGGCGGTCATGATCGACGCCTTGAGAAGCGCGTTGTGCTTATGCACCGCTGCCATGACATTGCTGACAAACACGATGAACTCAAGGTTCTGACGCGGGGTCTTGCCCGGAGAAAAGAGGAGTTTTCCGGTGTCAGTGCCAAGGCTCCAGTTATTATGCTTTCCACTGCCGTTGATTCCGGCAAAAGGTTTCTCATGAAGGAGCACACGGAAATTATGACGGCGTGCTACTTCATTCATGACCGACATCAGAAGCAGGTTATGGTCGTTGGCGAGATTGGCTTCCTCAAATATAGGAGCAAGCTCGAACTGATTGGGGGCAACCTCATTGTGTCGTGTCTTGGCAGGGATTCCCAGACGATGGCACTCAATCTCGAGATCAAGCATGAAAGCCTCGACACGGCTCGGTATGGCACCGAAATAATGGTCTTCAAGCTGCTGGTTCTTGGCGCTCTCATGCCCCATGAGCGTACGGCCTGTCATCACAAGATCTGGACGCGCGGCATAAAGTGACTCATCAACCAGGAAATACTCCTGCTCCCAACCGAGATAGCAGCACACGTGCTTAACATCTTCATCGAAAAAGCGGGCAACCCGGGTAGCCGACTTGTCGACAGCATTGAGGGCGCGAAGCAGAGGAGTCTTGTAGTCGAGACTCTCGCCGGTGTATGAGATGAAGATAGTAGGTATGCACAATGTATTGTCGACTATGAAAGCCGGAGAAGAGATATCCCATGCGGAATATCCGCGAGCCTCGAAAGTGTTGCGGATGCCGCCGTTGGGAAAGCTTGAGGCATCCGGTTCCTGCTGCACGAGAAGCTTGCCGGAAAATGTCTCGATCACTCCACCCTTGCCGTCATGTTCGATAAAGGCATCATGCTTCTCGGCGGTGCCACCGGTCATCGGCTGAAACCAGTGGGTGTAATGGCGTGCGCCCTGCTCCACGGCCCAACGCTTCATGCCGTCGGCCACACTGTCGGCCACCTTCCGGCTGATAGGCTCTTTGTTGTCGATTGCCTTCACGAGAGCCTCATATGTCTCGCGGGGAAGATACTCGAACATTTTCTGTCGGTTGAATACCTTTTCGGCATAATACTTATCGACCCTCTCTTTCGGGATCTCCACCTTCACAGCCTTGCGCGAAGAGGCTTCCTCAACGCTTTTGAATCTTAAATCTGACATATTGATATATTTATATGTAGAGTGAATATTCTTTTTTAACTTTTAAAACCCTTCAACAAGCCTCTCCATGGCTTTCCGGGTATTCTCAAGAGTGTTGAAGCCGGTGAATCTCACATAGCCCTCACCAAGAGTCCCGAATCCGCAACCCGGAGTAGTAGAGAAATTGAATTCATGAAGCAACATATTGAACAGATCCCACGACCCGCGTCCATCGCACGGAGAAGCCCAGACATAAGGTGAATCATCGCCCCCATATGCCTTGAATCCGACCTTTACAAGCGCCTCCTTTATGATGGAAGCATTGTGGAGATAATAGTCAGTCGCAGCTTTCACATCATGCCGGCCTCCTGTGGTATAGACAGCAGCCGCGGCACGCTGTGACACATAGGAGCAACCGTTGAATTTTGTGGTCTGCCGCCGATTCCATAATGAATTGAGGCTAACCTCCGAACCATCGGCATAACGTCCCTTGACGCTTTTAGGCACTACCGTATAGCCACATCTGAGTCCTGTGAAACCCGCGGTCTTGGAGAAACTCCTCACCTCGATTGCAACGTCGATCGCTCCCGGAATCTCATAGATCGACCTTACAATACCCGGAGTCCTTACAAAAGCCTCGTATGCGGAATCGTATATGATGAGACTTCCATGCTCCCTGGCGTAATCCACCCACTTCTGAAGTTCCGCTTTCCCTATGGCCACACCTGTAGGATTGTCGGGGAAACACAGGAATATGACATCCGCATGCCTTTCCGGAAGTTTCGGAAGAAAACCGTTGTCCGGATCACAGTCAAGATATACAAGATTGCTCCATATTCCATCTGTAAGCACTCCCGCACGTCCGTCAATCACACTGTCATCGACATAGACCGGATAAGAGGGGTTCATGACGGCTACTGTACAGTCTCGGGAATATATATCGCCGAGATTTCCGAGATCACTCTTTGCTCCGTCGCTTACAAAAATATCGTCAGACATTATGTCTATGCCACGTTGTCTGTAATCGTTGAGCGCTATGGCATCTCTAAGGAAAGGATAGCCCTGCTCCGGACCATACCCCCTGAATCCCTCAACTGTCGACATTTCATCGACAGCCTCATGCATAGCCTTCACCACTGAAGGGAACAGCGGAGTGGTGACATCCCCGATATCCATCCGGATGACTTCCTTACCGGGATTCTCTGCCTTGAAGGCCGCGATTCTGCGTCCAACCTCAGAAAACAGATACGACACCGGAAGAAGCCGGAAATTATCGTTTACCTCAATCATCTTTACCTATATACCTAAATTGTTTAAAATCCTGTCAAATGAAGAACCAGCCCTCGGCCACAAACTCTGCAGGCCCTGTCATGAAAACATGTCCGGTCACCCGGTCGTATCTTATATGGAGCGTTCCTCCGAGAAGCCGCACATCCACCTCGTCGTCAGCGATACCTTTGATAAATGCAGCCACGGCTGTGGCACACGCGCCAGTGCCACATGCAAGGGTTTCTCCGGAACCACGTTCCCACACCCTCATATCGATATGCCTCCTGTCGACAACTTTCGCGAATTCGATATTGGCTTTCTCCGGGAATACCGGCGAGCACTCGATAAGCGGGCCATAATGATATATATATCTGTCAGTGATATCATCTACGAAAATCACACCATGAGGATTTCCCATTCCCACGGCAGTCACTCCAAATACGGCATCGTCCGCTTCCACCCTCTCGTCAGTCATAAACGTGTCCGGATCGCAGGCCGCAGGCACTTCTCCCCTTTTCAGGAAAGCTCTGCCCATATCGACAGTGACTTCTCCGACATGTCCGTCACGGAGATGCAGATGAAGCGTCTTTATGCCGGCGCCGGTCTCAAGGGTCACTACAGTTTTATCTGTGAAACCTTTGTCGTATACATACTTTGCCACACAGCGTGATCCATTGCCACACATCTGGGCCTCCGAGCCGTCGGCATTGAACATCCTCATACGGAAATCGGCGCTGGAGGAGGGGAGAATCGCTATCAACCCGTCGCTGCCAACGCCGAAGTGCCTGTCGCTAATTTTTCGTGATAAGTCTGGAAGATCTGTCTCTTTCAAATGGAGAGAGGTGGGGGTACCAAGGGCATCGACATATATATAATCATTGCCGGCTCCTTGCATTTTTGTAAAATATAGCCTTTTACAGTCAGACATATATTATTCTTTACCTGGTGGAAACTTTAGCCGAATACTGTCGGCTCAGAGATATCGACACATCTGAAATTATCAAAAAAACTTCTTCTGTGTTTAATGACGCAAAATTACGTAAAAATACATTAACCGACAAATATTTTGTTGAAAATTTCTTTTTGCAATCAAAAATTTAACATTTCAACCTTTTTATCATCATTTATTCCCTTTTGGTTGACAAATAAATTCACAGACCCATTATTGCCAGCATATCCTACAGACACAAGGCCAATATAATGTCGTCTGACACCATGATACTCTTTTCCGTAAGCGCTATATGACTTCGGGAAAGATCAAGCATACCGTTTTCAGCATACGGGCGCGCATTATTCCAGACTTTCCGCGCCTCACGACCGCCGAAACGCCGGGTGAATTCATCCATATCTATACCTTCACGCATCCTGAGCCTCAACATTATCATCTCCTCCATCATCTGCTCCGTGTTCAGACATTCCTCTTCAAAAAATGGATGCCGGGCGGATGCGAGGCTACGAAATCTTCCGATATATTCCTTTATTTGCGAAGGATTGGAGCGACGGATCTCAGCGCCATCATAGGAATGAGCCGACGGCCCAACGCCAAGATAGGGATACCCTTTCCAATAACCGCTGTTGTGAACAGACTCAAAACCCGGAAGTGAATAATTCGAGATCTCATAACGCCGGTAGCCATGGCTCGAGAGCGTCTCTGTCAGATACTTCCACATGCAGAGCGAATCATCTTCTCGGGGGAAAGTAAGCCTTCCCGTGTCCCGGAGTACAGAAATCGCAGTGTGCGGTTCAAACATCAGTGAATAAGCCGATATATGTTCCGGAGCGAGCGCCAATGCCTCATCCACGCTCTTACGCCATGAATCAAGTGTCTGACCGGGGAGTCCGAACATAAGATCAATGCTGATATTATCGAAAATACTCCTTAATATATAAAAAGCCTCTTTTGCACGGGAGGCATCATGAACACGTCCGACTTTCCGAAGTTCATCATCCACAAACGACTGAACACCCATACTGACCCTGTTGACTCCGCAGTCTTTCCAGACACGGCAAATATCGAGGCCTACATCCTCCGGATTGACCTCAAGCGTAAATTCCCTCCTCCCCGCATCCGCACCCCATATCTTCCTTACGGCATCACAAATCCGGATAAAATCTTCCGAGGGCATCAAAGAGGGTGTACCGCCGCCCATATAAACGGTGTCAGGCACTCCCGTAAGTTCTCCGGCTCTCTCGTTCATTTCATTGACTATTGAATCAGCAAACGCCTCCCAGTCGGCAGTTTTGCAACGCGTACTGAAAAAATCACAGTAGATGCACTTCGCCCTACAAAAAGGGATATGGATATAGAGTCCGGTTGTTTTCATATTGAGAATTTGGAAGTTATCAAGTCCGGGACTTTGCCCGGTCATATGTTTTGATATGCTAAATTAATAAAAAAAACGGAAACATGTTTTTTAACATACTAAAATGTAATCAATCATACGCGGATTTTTATTAAATTGCAACGCTTTTTGAAAGAAACGGTTTATCATGATTCGACAAACCGCCACTACACCGACAAAAGGCACACACAAAGAATAACACTTTCTTAAAATCTTATACAAAAAATGAAGATTTATAAAACTGACGAAATCAAAAACATAGCCCTTATCGGATCGAAGGGCTCGGGAAAAACCACACTTGCGGAGTCGATGCTCTTCGAGTGTGGAGTCATAAAACGTCGCGGGACAATCGGAGCAGGCAACACGGTGTCCGATTATTTCCCCGTTGAGAAAGAATACGGCTATTCCGTTTTCTCGACAGTTTTCAATGCTGAGTTCAACGGCAAGAAGCTCAACGTGATCGATTGTCCGGGAGCAGATGACTTCGTCGGCAATTCATATACAGCGCTGGGAGTATGCGACACAGGCGTGATCGTGGTTGATTCCAACTACGGCGTCGAGGTAGGCACCCAGAATATTTTCCGCACTACAGGGCTGCTCAAGAAGCCGGTTGTCTTCGCCCTCAACCAGATCGACGGCGAGAAAGCTGACTATGACAATGTCATCGAGCAACTTCGCGAACACTTCGGTCCGAAAGTGATTCAGGTGCAGTATCCTCTTGAATGCGGTCCGAACTTCCATTCGATGATCGACGTCCTTCTTATGAAGAAATACGAGTGGGGCCCGGATGGCGGTGTACCTGTTGTCTCGGAGATTCCCGAAGACCAGATGGAGAAAGCCAACGAGCTGCACAACGCACTCGTGGAAGCGGCTGCCGAGAACGACGAATCGCTCATGGATAAGTATTTTGAGCAGGGACATCTCTCGGAAGACGAAATGCGCGAAGGCATCCGCAAAGGCATGATCGACCGTAGCATATTCCCGGTATTCATCGTCAGCGCCCTCAAAGACATGGCAGTGCGCCGCATGATGGAATTCCTCGGCAACGTTTGCCCGTTTGTTTCCGACATGCCGTCGCCTGAGACCATTAACGGCGAAGAGGTGGCTCCCGACGCAAACGGGCCTCTCTCCGTATTCTTCTTCAAGACATCTGTTGAACCTCATATCGGTGAGGTATGCTATTTCAAGGTGATGAGCGGCACCCTTAAGGCTGGCGACGATCTCGACAATGTGTCGCGCGGCGGTAAGGAGCGTCTCGCCCAGATCTTCACAGTGTGCGGCCAGATGCGAGTTCCTATCGAGAAGCTTGAGGCCGGCGACATAGGCGCAGCCGTAAAGCTTAAGGATGTAAGGACCGGGAACACCCTGAATGAAAAGGGATGTGACTACCAGTTTGACTTCATAAAATATCCGGCTCCAAAATTCATACGCGCCATAAAACCCGTCACCGAAAGTGATGCTGAAAAGCTTATGAGCATCCTCACCCGCATGCATGAGGAAGATCCGACCTGGGTCATCGAGCAGAGCAAGGAACTGAAACAGACTCTCGTGAAAGGTCAGGGAGAATTCCACCTCCGCACTCTCAAATGGAGGATCGAGAACAATGAGAAACTTCCTATGGAGTTCCAGGAACCTAAGATTCCTTACCGCGAGACCATTACCAAGGCTGCCCGTGCCGACTACCGCCACAAGAAACAGTCAGGAGGTTCAGGTCAGTTTGGTGAAGTGCATCTCATCATCGAGCCCTATACTGAAGGTATGCCTGAGCCCGACACTTACAAATTCGGCAACCAGGAATTCAAGCTGAATGTGCGCGACAAGCAGGAGATTCCCCTTGACTGGGGCGGAAAGCTCGTGGTCTACAACTGCATCGTAGGAGGCGCCATCGATGCCAGATTCATTCCCGCGATCGTGAAAGGACTTATGGACCGTATGGAACAAGGCCCACTCACAGGCTCATACGCCCGCGACGTGCGCGTCATGATCTACGACGGCAAGATGCACCCGGTCGATTCGAATGAAATATCATTCCGTCTGGCAGGCCGCAACGCTTTCTCTCAGGCATTCAAGAATGCCAATCCTAAGATTCTGGAGCCTGTCTACGACGTCGAGGTCTATACACCGGGCGACACCATGGGCGACGTGATGAGCGACCTTCAGGGACGCCGTGCAATCATCATGGGCATGGAAAGCGACAGCGGCATCGAAAAGCTCAACGCCAAAGTGCCTCTTAAAGAGATGTCATCCTATTCCACCTCCCTCAGCTCTATCACTGGAGGAAGAAGCTCCTTTACAATGCAATTCTCCTCTTACGAGCTGGTGCCTGGCGATGTTCAGGAAAAACTCCTCAAAGACTACGCAGCAACGCAAGAGGAAGACTGATCACCGAAAAAACCTACTTCCACCACTAACTTCATTGGGCAGCCATATTTTGGCTGCCCTTTTTCATAGATTTTAGCGGCAGTTTTCCGACAGCAGACACGAACCTTAACACAGTAGCCGCAAACTGAAAGCGGGCTCACCATTCAGTGGTGAGCCCGCTTTATTATGCATTATTAAGTAGCGTCATCGACGCTACCTCATCAGAACCAGCGTGTGTAGGCGAAGTCCTGACGGTGAGGAAGTGCCGGATTGTTGGGATACATGCGGAGTGCATAGCGGAATGTGCCTGCATCCTTAGCATGAGTGTTGAGCTCATAGGTGAGCACCGTGCCGTCTTTCTTAACAACCTTAAGGGGCTCCGTACCGATAAACTCGCTCTCTCCGTCATGGTCGCGGTATTTCACGATCTCGACCCCTACTGAATCACCAAGTCCCTTGGTGTCGATAGTACACTTCACATCCACTGGATTGCCCGTACGAACAGCAGTCTTTCCAGTAGACCCGTCAGTGATCTGCACGTTGAGCACCTCAATCTGGTTCCACTTTGAAGCCACTTCCTCTTTCCAGGCCACGATCTCACGAGCCTTGGCATAGTCATTGGCCTTCAGCTGGGCACTGCGCTTCGACTCGGGCACATACAGACGGCTGATATAATCGTCGAGCTGACGCTTCATCGTGAAGTGCGGAGCGATATGGCCGATAGAACGCTTGATGCGATCAATCCATTCAGGGCTGTAGCCTTTGTAGTTCTTATTGAAATACATCGGCACGATCTCGTTCTCAAGCATCGAATAGATTGTTGCGGCATCCAGACGGTCCTGCTGCGACTGGTCGGTATAAGTGCGCTTCTCTGTCAGGGCCCAGCCTGCGAGCTGGTCGAACTTATAGCCCTCATACCACCATCCGTCGAGCACGGAGAAATTGAGCAGACCATTCATCTCAGCCTTCTCGCCTGATGTGCCGGATGCCTCGAGAGGACGTGTCGGGGTGTTGAGCCAGATATCAACGCCGGTGACGAGGCGTTTAGCCACAATCATATTGTAGTCCTCGAGGAAGATGATCTTGCCAAGGAACTGGGGCATTCTGGATATTTCCACGATGCGCTTGATGAGACCCTGGCCGGCGCCGTCGGCCGGATGGGCCTTGCCGGAGAAGATGAATTGCACGGGATACTTCTCGTTGTTGACGATCTTGGCCAAACGGTCAAGGTCAGTGAAGAGAAGGTGAGCGCGCTTGTAGGTGGCGAAGCGACGTGCGAAACCGATGATGAGAGCGTTGGGGTTGATCTTTTCGAGGATGTTGACCACTGCTCCGGGATCGCCCTGGTTCTTAAGCCATTTCTCTTTGAAATCACGGCGAACGAAGTCTATGAACTTGTTTTTGAGGGTCATCCTCATATTCCAGATTGCCTCATCGGGCACATCGAAGATACCCTTCCAAGCCTCGGGATTGCTCTGGTCTTCGAAAACCTTCTCACCGAGATTGTCAGCATAGAATTTCTTCCATTCAGAAGCGGCCCATGTGGGCATGTGCACACCGTTGGTGACATATTTAACATGGCTTTCTTCAGGAGCATAACCTTTCCATACGCCGGCAAACATCTTCTTCGACACCTCGCCATGGAGCCAGCTCACACCATTTGCCTCCTGGCAGGTGTTGAGTGCGAACACACTCATGGAGAAACGCTCCGGAGTGTCGGGATTCTCGCGACCCATGTTGATGAGGTCGTTCCAGGAAATGCCGAGCTTTGCGGGATATTCACCGAGATATTTGCCCAGAAGGCTCTCGTCGAAATAGTCGTGGCCAGCGGGCACCGGAGTGTGAACCGTATATAGCGAGCTTGCGCGAACAACCTCGAGAGCCACGTTGAAGGGGAGACCGTCTTTCTGAACATAGTCAACGAGACGCTGCAGGTTGAGGAGTGCTGCATGTCCCTCATTGGCATGATAGAGATCTGTGTGGATTCCAAGACGATTGAGCATGTATATACCGCCGATGCCGAGCAGATATTCCTGCTTCATGCGGTTCTCCCAGTCGCCGCCATAGAGCTTGTGTGTGATCGGACGGTCGAATTCAGAGTTCATGTCGAAGTCCGTATCAAGCAGATAGAGCTTCATTCGGCCTACGTTGACGCGCCATACATGGCAGTAGATTATACGGCCGGGATAAGGCACTTCGAGTATCATCGGCTGGCCATCCTCGCCCATGACGGGCTCGATAGGAAGCTGGTCGAAGTTCTGGGGCTCATAATTGGCGATCTGCTGTCCGTCGATAGAAAGAGACTGCGAGAAATAACCGTAACGGTAGAGAAAACCTACCGCAGTCATGGGCACGCGGCTGTCAGAAGCCTGCTTGATATAGTCGCCGGCAAGCACGCCGAGACCACCTGAATATATTTTGAGGCAGTTGCACAGGCCATATTCCATAGAGAAATAAGACACCGAAGGGATATCATCGCGCATAGGCTGCCTGAGATAATCCTGGAATTCGGCATACACGCCGTTCACGCGCTCCATCATCTGCTCGTCAGAAAGCACCTCTTTGAGGCGGTCAGAGCTGATCTGCTGGAGAAGCATCACGGGGTTCTCCCCTACTTTGCGCCAGAGATCGTGGTCAAGATCACGGAAAAGGTTCTTAGCCTCGCTGTTCCATACCCACCAGAGGTTTTTTGAAAGTTCCTCGAGGGGCTTGAGCTCTTTGGGAAGCTCAGCGCTGACAGTGAGGTTGCGCCACACTGGCTCGTTTGTGTTACTAACCTGAAGTTTCATTGGTTAAAAAGAATATATTTAGTTTGTGTTTAATCGTTTATTCTCTCGTCGCGACGGCGTGTGGCTGTCGCGAAAGCCTCATCGTAGGCTGAAATGAAGAATTTCCAGTCAGCCCTCTCAGAGGTGGCATATGCGGCACGGGCCGCGACTTTACGTTCCTCTTCAGAGAACCCTGCATATTCCACGATCTGGTCGGCCAGTACTCCGGCAGCCTCATGATAGTTGGAATCCGTACGTCCTACAACTTTCACCCCACATGCTGAGATAGAATTGATGAAGTTTGAAAGGATCCACTGGCCGAAACCACTCTTGTCGGAAGTCACCGTAGGCACGCCGAAGGCGATGCTCTCGAGTGGAGTGTAGCCCCAGGGCTCATAATACGACGGGAAGAGCGTCAGGTCGATGGCGGGAAGAAGATCGTAATATGAAATATCCACCACCCCGTCCTTTCCATCGAGATAACAAGGCACATAGATCACGTCAACGCCATTGCGGAGACGTGACTCACGCTCAAGGAGATCAATCCTGCGGGCCACAGAGTCGGAATCTTCGTTGTTAAGACGATGTGTCATGAAATCGGGATATCCCTTGACCTGTTTTTTTGCAGCCATCGCCGACAGTAGCTCAATCGAGGATTCCTTCACCCATGCCGGCACAAGAACGAGAGCAAGCACAGGGCGGGCAGGATTAAGATCCGACACAGCGGCAACGGCATCAAGGTAAATATCGATACCTTTATTACGGTATTCATTACGTCCTGAAGTGGCTACCACAAGAGTGTCGTCAGGGAAGTCACGGCCCTTAAGAGCGGACGCTATCGAAAGGAGTTTCTCCCGTCCGGCCTTGCGCAGCCTTATATAGTCGGCTTCGCCCGGCACGAAGTCAGGCTCGAATCCGTTGGGTGTCACTACCTGCGGACGTATATCGAGGAGTTGTTCGCATTCTTTCGCGGTGATTTCGCTGACTGCTGTGAAGCAGTCGGCCTGATGGGCCGCAGTCTTTTCAAGGGAATGCTTCGACTCCATGTTCAGCTCGCGGGCCATCTGATCGCCGTTGTAGCCATTGAAATAATCATAGAGTGGCTTACCGTTTCCGCATATGCTGCGGCCAATGCTTGTGGCATGGGTGGTGAATACAGTCCTCGCCTGCGGGTCTGTCATCTTCAGATAAAGAAGACCCATGGCCGTAGTCCACTCATTGAAATGGCCTATTATATTAGAAGCGTCGACTTTCAAATGCCGCGCAAGCGCATCCATCACTATGGCCGTGGCCACAGCGAAGGCGCATCCTTCGTTATAGTCGCCGTAGGCATGGAGGGAATCGACCCCGTAGAGTTCCCACATCTTTCCGAAGATTTCGTCAAGATGATCATAAACGCCATCAAACTTCACGAGAAGCACCTGAGGCGATCCGGGAATATTCCAACGTCCTGCACGGACAGAAATACCGAAAGGAAGCTTCATGCGAGATGCGCACGACTTCAATAATGTTTTTCTTTCGATGAAATATGGAGAAGGATTGGCTTGCGACCACACATCCGGGCCAATGAAGACAAGTTTGTCGCCGAATTGTTGCTGAAGCACTCGAGCTTTAGTGGAGAGCACAGTATAAATGCCACCAATCTTATTGCAGACTTCCCAGCTCGTTTCCATAAGAAGAGCTATCTGGTCGCGATTGGTTCGCTTTGCTTTCTGCATAGTGTGATTTTAATCTTTTTACCTTATCAAAGAGACCTTCATTAAAGTCTCATCGGTCCGCACCCTGTAGTGCGCGGACTTACTATCGGCCGCAAAGTTACTAATTTTTGCGGAATTAGCCAAACTTAGGCATTAAAAATCTGCCAACAAAGCTTATACGGCATATATAAAAACCCGGAAATCGTTTTCACGATTCCGGGTCTATACCATCTTATTTATCGACGCCGCCGTCAGAAGGGGACGTCGTCGGTCAGAAAGGGAGGTCTTCGTCGTTGCCGGCGGGGGCAGCGGTAAAATTGGGAGCCGGAGCCGCACCGAACGAGGCCGGAGCCTGAGGCTGTCCATATCCGGGCTGTGGTTCTCCACCATATGCCGGCTGCTGATAACCGGGCTGCTGCTGCACGAGCTCCTGCGCGGAGTAAACGCTCACATCCGTATACCAACGGCCATTGAACTCCCGGCTCTCTATATCAATGCCGAGACGGTAATCTTTGCCGGGTTCTATGCGGAGATTGTCAACTCTGTCGCCAAACGCCTGGATCTTAACTTTCTTTGGATAGTTGCCGAATGTCTCAAGCACCCACTCCTTTTTCTTCCACGGATTGCCGGCCTTGGATGTGCCTGACTGAAGAGGAAGATCAAGGATGATTTTACCTTCTAATTCCATTTATATTGTTTATATTGTTGTTTTAATTGTCTTATCCAATTAATTCCATCGGTAATATCCCGACTGGGAATGCCGCCCACTCCCTGATGCCAAGGTTTTCCCGACTCGCGAAATTACTAAATTTGTTCGGATTAAACAAATGTAATCGTCTAAACTTTTTCACTTTTTTCTTTCAATGACACAATTATATCACCTCGCAAACCTCACAACAATCATTCCCATCCCCGCAGGGAAATATCACGCAATATTTTGCAGTCAACGTCATCTTTTATATCTTTGCGACATGAACGGCGCCACAGGAACTCTGGCAAGCATACCCGCGGGGATTCCCACACGAACATACACCCGTTCACCATAAAACAATGACAGAAACCATTCTGAAATATTTCCCCAGGCTTTCCGACAGGCAGAAAGAACAGTTCGCCGGTATGGCCGATCTATATCCGCGATGGAATGAGAAGATCAACGTGATCTCAAGAAAGGATATCGACAATGTGGAGGTTAACCATATTCTGCATTCTCTCGCCATAGCCCGATTCATCGATCTGACACCGGGATCGGCCGTGATGGATTTCGGAACAGGCGGCGGACTCCCGGGGCTACCTCTCGCAGTGATGTTTCCTGAGGTCTCGTTTCATCTCATCGACCGCATAGGCAAGAAGATCAGGGTCGCTTCGGAGATAGCTAAGGAGATAGGCCTGGAAAATGTCACTTTCCAGCATGGCGACTCGGGCGAATGCCATGAGAAATTCGATTTCGTCGTTAGTCGCGCGGTCATGCCTCAGGACGATCTCGTCAGACTGTCGCGCAAAAACATCTCCGATATCCAGCGCAACGCAATTCCCAACGGAGTGATCGCCCTCAAGGGGGGCGATCTCCAGGCCGAAATCCAAGCTTTGAAAGACAGCACGGAAGTCATAGCTATAAAAAATTATTTCTCAGAACCCTTCTTCGACACCAAGAAGATTGTTTATACTACTGTAAGGAAATGAACCGTCAGTGATTCACGACGGTTCAAGACAAACCATAAGCCCTATTAACTATGGAAGTAGCTATTTTTCAATTCAGTCTTTTCGGCATTAACACATACGTGGTCTATGACACATCCACGCGTGAGTGCGCGGTGATCGATCCGGGAATAATCAACAAAGAGGAAGAGAAAGCCCTCGACAATTTCCTGACTCGAGAGAAGCTGAAAGTAACCCAGGTAATCAACACCCACCTGCACCTTGACCATGCGGTTGGCGACAATCTTCTTAAAGAGAAATTCGCGGTGCCCGTCAAAGCCCACCCGCTTGACATGCCACTCGGTGAGAGAATGAAGGAACAGGCCATGATGTTCGGCATCGACAGGGATTTCTCCGGAGTCGACATCTCTTCATATCTCACCGACGGCGAGATCATAAAGATCGGCAATGGAGAACTCGAAGTGATATGCGTACCCGGGCATTCCCCCGGCAGCGTGGCCCTCTACGACAAGGCCGACGGCTTCGTGATAGTCGGTGACGCCCTTTTCCAGGGAAGCATCGGACGCACCGACCTCCCGGGCGGAGACTACCGGACGCTCATCGAAAGCATAACTAAAAGACTCCTCACCCTCCCCGACGACACTGTCGTATATCCGGGTCACGGCGCCCCGACAACGATTGGAGAGGAGAAGCATTCGAACCCTTATCTCGCATAATTTACAGAGCTATCCACAATGCGACTAAACAATGCGGGGAGGCATCACAATGACAGATGCCTCCCCGCTAATTTATCCCGATACTTGTCACGACTGCCGGGATTTCATCCCACATAGTAGCATTTCACCTGTCCCACAGGAAGGCTACCTACCACTTGAAGAGGTATATGCTGGCTATCGGTCGAAATCCATGCATCTATATCGTCGCTCGACTTTTTCTGACCCTCGGTAGTGAACCTGAATTTAATATGGTATGCCTCCCTGCGGCTTTTGTCGCGCAACTTAAGGTTTTCCTTTCCCACACATCTTATTGTAAGCGCCTCTACCTTTGAACCAGAGAACATAGTAGCCCTTACGACATTGCCTGAAGTCAACTGCGAATAATCAATGGTACGCAGAAAATAGAACACACTTAACATGTCGTAGACAGCGCCTGACGCGGTCAGGGTCTTCTCCCTCTCTGTCGTATTGCCTTTTTTGTCAGTCTTCACTCTTCTGGCATGTCCCCCCACGGTATGTCCGGCATATGTGTAAGTGATATCATCACGGCTGTATTTACCATCCTCATGGGCAATCTTTGTGTAACGCTCCGGTTTGAGACCCTCCTTTCTAACAGTGCACAAAAGTGTGTCTCTCACCGGATAGAAGCTGTCTGCCCAGGATTTGGTCTTTCCTGTCAGTCGGAGCTTATACCTGTCGCCGGAATTGCGGAGCGTCAGTGTTGCCGTACCGGCATCCTTATGTATGAGGCCCCACTTATACGATATGACATAATTCAATGTCTCATCTGAGAAACCCGATGCCATGGCACCGGTGCATCCGAACATAATAATAAGTGAGACGATAAGTAATTTCAATCTGTTCATACTATATGTTTTCGATTTTTGACATGTCATTCACCCTTCGGTTTAACTCATAGCAACTCTTTTACCACCCCACTCTTCATCCCCATAGTCAGGATTAACAAAAAACATGCCTGAACCGCTATGGATGGATTCAGACATGTTCCTGTCAATTGACTTATGATTAAGGTTTCGGTCTCATTACTTATGACCCTTACATCATGCCGACCGGATTCCTCCGGCCGTCAGACATACTGGTTGATGATCTGCTCAAGAGCGTCGGCCGACTGCACTCCCGACGCACGCCATTCAAGCTTGCCGTCCTTGAAGATCATCAGCGTGGGCACCGACCTCACGTTGTAGATCGCGGCGAGCTGTTCGTTCTTATCTATATCGATCTTGATAATTCTCGCTTTGTCGCCGATCTTTCCATGAAGTTCTTCAAGAATAGGATGCATCATCTTGCATGGTCCGCACCATGTGGCGAAGAAATCGATAAGCACAGGTTTATCAGATTTGATAATGTCTTCAAAATTTTCCATAATTATATTTTTGAGATTCAAGTATTCATATTCTCGAATGCCGGAAATCCTCAAGCGCCAAGGCATCCGGACATAGCTCTACATTCAAACACATATTTAAAACAACCATATCCTCGTGATTGTTTACCTACTCAATTACGTTTTTCACAAAAAATATCACAAAAATCTTTGGCATCTCAACCGAAATGTGTATTTTTGCAATCAGAAAAGGGCATCATCTCCAAGAGACGACTCCTTTTCATATCAAAAAGTCACACAAACCTATAAAAAATCATTCCATGAACGCGAACCTGAGCCTCACCCCCAACAGCGTAGTGGCATTTCTTCAGAAAAGTCCTGACATGATCACCAAGTCAGACTTGATCCGGTTCATAAAAGAGAACGGCATCCGGATGGTCAACTTCATGTATCCTGCCGATGACAACCGCCTGAAGACACTCAATTTCGTAATCAATTCAGAAGAATATCTCGACTCCATACTTACTTATGGAGAACGGGTGGACGGTTCAAGTCTCTTCCCATTCATAGAGGCCGGCAACAGCGACCTATATGTGATACCGAGATATTCCACCGCTTTCCTCGATCCATTCGCCGAAATCCCCACCCTTACCCTACTTGCCTCCTTCTTCGACAAAGAGGGCAAACCTCTCCACTCATCGCCTGAGTACACCCTGCGCAAGGCATGCGATGAATTCACCAAGACCACTGGAATGGATTTCTACGCCATGGGAGAGCTCGAATATTATGTCATTGCCCCCGACACCGGTCTTTATCATGCCGTCGACCAGAAAGGATATCATGAATCGGCGCCTTATGCCAAATTCAACGATTTCCGTGTGGAATGCATGGATCTCATCGCCAAGGCCGGAGGCCAGATAAAATATGGACATAACGAGGTTGGCAATTTCACTCTTGACGGAATGATCTACGAGCAGAATGAGATCGAGTTTCTTCCCATACCGGCTTCAAAGGCTGCCGACAACCTTATGATCGCCAAATGGATCATCCGGACGCTCGGGTCGAAGAAAGGATACGACGTGACCTTCGCCCCCAAGATCACCGCAGGCAAAGCGGGAAGCGGACTTCATATCCACTTCAAGATAATGAAAGACGGTAAGAACATGATGACCGAGAACGGCCATCTGAGCGACATTGCCAAAAAGGCCATCGCAGGCATCCTCGAGCATGCCGATGCGATAACAGCCATGGGCAACAAGGTGCCTACAAGCTATTTCCGTCTTGTTCCCCATCAGGAGGCTCCTACATCGATATGCTGGGGCGACCGCAACCGCTCTGTGCTTGTGCGTGTGCCGCTGGGATGGACCGGAGAGGTCGACATGTGCACGCAGGCTAATCCTCTTGAGTCTCTCGGCATACGTGAGTCTCCCCAGAAGCAGACTGCCGAACTCAGAAGCGCCGATTGCTCAGCCGACATCTACCAGCTTATCGCCGCGATGGTCGTGGCTGCAAGAAAGGGGTTTGAGGATCCCGACTCACTGCGTCGCGCCGAGGAGATGTATGTCAGCGTGAATATCCACGACGATAGCAATAAGGAGAAACTCGCCCAGCTAAAATCTCTCCCCGACAGCTGTGCGGCTTCAGCTGACGCTCTGGAGCGCGACCGCAGGGTATTCGAAGAAAAAGATATTTTCTCTCCGCAGCTTATCAACGGAATAATGGATAAGCTCCGCAGATACCACGACGAGGATCTGCGCGAGAAGATAGATGCCAACCACAACAAAATGATGGAGGTGGTGCGCAAATACTGGCACTGCGGCTGATCTCTTACTTACAACTGAACCATGAAATAGTATTTTTACACACCGTAAAACAAACCGCACGCGATTGTCTGACATCGCGTGCGGTTTTTATTACAGTTCACCCTGATTATAATCCTGCAAGGAACGCATTCGGGGATAAATTCCCCTGAAACCACCACAAAGAATCCTACCTCAACCTTCAGACCACAGTGTATGTCTGAAACGTGTCGGTAAGGAGGTCGAAGGTAAGCAACCGGCCAGAGAGGGTTCTTCCGGCACCCGTGAGATATTTGATGACCTCCGAGGCCTGAATGGAGGCGCACAAGGCGGCCGCCGGGCCCATCACCCCTCCTATTGAACAGGGCGCGATACCATTATCGGGGGCATCCGGGAATATCTCCGCGAATTTCCCGTCGCCCGGGGTGACAGTCATCACCTGGCCGCGGAAACCGGAGACGCCGGCTATGCAGCACGGCAGGGAAATCTTCTGACAAACATCCTCGACCATCGATTTTGAACAGGCATTGTCAGTGGCATCCACAATGAAATCATAATCGGAGAACAACCCGGGAGCCGACTCAACTGTTATCAGACTCTCTTCGACACGCACATCCGCATCCGGATTAAGACCCGCGATAGCCTCAAAAAGCATCCGGGCTTTACTTTTTCCGGCGTCTGCCGTTTTGAAAAAGAATTGCCGCTGGAGATTGGAGATGTCGACTGTGTCAAAATCGGCTATTGTCAAATGCCCGATGCCGGCGCCTGCAAGCTGCATGGCCACCATCGAACCGAGCGCACCGCATCCAACTATGAACACACGCGCACCGCGAAGGGCTCTCTGTCCATCCTCGCCTATTTCCTCCACCGCGATCTGGCGGGAGTATCTTATCTCAGATTCTTTATTCTCCACAGCTCAACGTTTTGTCAGGCTCTCAGGCACATCCGCGATATGGATATCCATCTGCGGGAAAGGGAATGAGAAACCTTTCTTGGGAAGTTCCGTATAGAAACGCTCGTTCATCCTGAAATAGAGTCCCCAATATTGCGACGATTTTGTCCAGGCCCTCACTGTGAGCACTATCGCGCTGTCGCCAAGCTGGTTTAGACCTACGAACGGACGGCCGTCGCGCTTCACCGGCAGCCCCTCGTTGATCGACAGCTGCTCCTGAAGTTTCTCCTTGAGCGCAAGCTGTTTCGCCTTACGTTTCATCTTCATGCGTGTCCACCAGCCGGAATGCTCTTGAGATGCAGGCTCCGGATCATTGCCAAGTTTGCGCTGAGCCTCGATCTCGGCCTCTCGCTGGCGGCTGTCATCCTCGATATCACCTTTGACCACATCAGGATCCTCCATGAGCATCTCCAGAATCACCTCTTTCGCACGGGCGTAATCATCGCCATATGAGAGTCCGACCGACCAGTCGACACGACGGTAATCCTCGCGGGAGTAGTTGTTGATAGATCCTGTCGACAGACCGCCGTTGGGGATAGTGATCGACTTATTGTCGGGAGTATTGATAATGGTATGGAATATCTGGATCTCCTTCACAGTGCCCGTGAATCCCTGGGCCTCAATGAAATCACCAACCTTATAGGGTTTGAGAAGAAGGATAAGCACACCTCCCGCGAAATTCTGGAGTGTGCCGCTCAATGCCATACCGATGGCGACACCGGCGGAAGCAAAAAGAGCCAGGAATGAACTTGTCTCTATTCCGAGAATGCCGATGATGGTGATGATCAATATGAAATAGAGCACCATCCTGATCAACGAGAGCACGAAAGTGGTCAGCGACGCATCGACGTGACGGTTGACCATTATGGAATAGACCAGGTCGTAAAGTTTCTTGATAATGAACTTTCCGACATAGAATACGAGTATGGCGATAAGCAGCTTGAAAGAGAACTGCACCATCCCGTTGGCGATATTCGAGATCGCATCATCAATACTCAACCCCTTCAGGGCATCTAAAGCGCTTTTGCCACTGTCGACATTGTCAGGCAATGGCACGACAGGCAGATCTTGTGTCTGTATCATAGTTTTTATGTCTGTTTTCTGAAATCTTTAACAATCCAACATTCAAAATTCAACATTCAAAATTCAAAATCATTGGTGTTGAAACTTAACATTTCACAGTTAAAATGTTAACAGTTCAGCTTATTCTAACCACTCTAAACGTGAATTACCCTTCAGATTTGTCAACCAGCATTAAGTTTCACAAGTATGATTCAAAATTCAACATTCAAAATTCAACATTCAAAATTCAACATTCAAAATTCAACATTCAAAATTCAACATTCAATTTATTCTCCCACACTCTTTTATACCAATCAAGAGTCATGAAATAATCATCTTTTTGCGATCCGGAGTCCGGATCAAACAGATGGCATGATATGCCCGAATAATTATCCTGCGATATAGGGCGGAAATTGAAATCATATTCCGTCGCAGCCTTCCAGATAACAAATTCCGACATCGCCTTGTTGAATGTTGAAATGTCGGCATCCTTTACTGAAGCCTTCTCCCTTGTCACCTGTCCGAAATCATAGAACGGACCGATCTTGCCACGTGTGTATTTCTGGAGATTCCATTCTGAGGGCACGACCGAACCTGGATATATCTCCCGGCACGCATCAGCGACACCCTCTATCTTCGACATATCCATTACAGCCACAGTAGCGACCCGCATGGAAGTGTCAGAACTTCCCGCATAATAATCGAAAAAAGCATTCGCGCCTCCCACAAGATCAGGAGTTTCCCTAAGGAAATAGGGCATTGTCAGGTGATATGGCATGCCTGGAGTATAAACCTCTGTCGGATATGCCACGAAATAATCACACTTGTCGCGGAGTTCATAGGCCATCTCTATGCCGCTCATATAGCAGGCGTCAAACCATATGAAATCGAACATTCCGCCGGGAATAGCATCCGCCAATTCATCGATATCTATCTGGTCATAATAACCGGGATTCTTTTCCTGATCATTGTCTGAGCCGAAAGAGAATACCATTCCCGAACCGGCAAACGGCGCCACCACCTCTTCCGAACGTGTGGAATGAGTGGAAAACGACGGATCCATACCCGTGCCGTGCGACCAGAGTATAAGACCGTAATTCTCTGCTGGCCGCATACGTGCCACGTCAGAAATCACCTGCGATATACGTCTGGGATCGGTGGAATATACACTTCTGTCGTATTCGGCGACAGTCGAGAAACCGTATGTGCCGTCGCTCTGGCGGGCTATCTCCAGAAGCCTCGGATTTCCTTTCCTCGCAACCTCATATACAAGCATCGACACCCCCTCCATATTCATCTTTCCGGCAGCTTCAAGCATTTCGTTCTTGTCGTCGATAAGATTGCCATAAAGGTTATTGGACGCTACAGCGTAGACAAGTACAGTCCGCTTGTTTGGACCGGATGGCTCGGCAGGGCCTTCGCTTCCGCCACATGAATAAAACAAAAGCGACATTCCCACAGCAATGGCCGACAAGGAATAGTGTTTCAATCGGGTCAAAAAATACTTTTTCATATCCTATACAACGAAAAAAAATCATTTCAATTATCCGGCATTGCCATTAACTTGATGCAAAATGCCCTGACCTTCCATTAAAGGTTTTCTGTCTGCACTTTTGTTTTCAGTCTGCACTTTTAAAGCATCCGTCCCTTGGAATGCCTTAATAATAGAATTAAAAATTGCCCGGCCATATGCTTTTTTAATGCTTTGAGACTAAAAAATTGAGTTTCGGCAGTTTTTTCTTTACTTTTTCACATTTAAATGTTAAATTTGCACTTGAGTGTTAAAACCAGGATTTCGATTTAATAAACCATGTGCGTTTATAATTGTTAAATCTATGTAAGAAATATGGAATAAGGAGGAAGTGTCTTTTTACTCGGGCTGTTTCTACCCTGTTCCCATAAAGAATTTGAGATGAAGAAATCGCTGATATGGCTTCTGACAATAGTTATGTCGCTCACGTTCGGAGCGCTCCTATATTTCCAGATCATGTATCTTGAGAACATGGTCAAGATGAGGGAGGCGCAGTTTTCCGAGACTGTGATGCGCTGTCTTTCGTCAACTTCCTCTTATCTCGAGAGGAAGGAGACCCTGCATTTCCTTGAGGAAGACGTCAACATAATCGAATCGAGCCTCTATGACAATTCTTCGTTCAACCCCGACGGGGAGAACCTGAGCTACACCGTGGAAAGCCCCGACGGTACAGTCACTAAATACACGCTCGCGGCGGAGATCGACCGCTCCCGGCAGGATCCGTCGAAGATGCTCTTCCCCTCCCCTACCGGAAGCATCGAAAGCCACTACCGCAACATGCAGGAGATTATAAGGAGCCAATACCTCTACCAGAAAGGGCTCCTTAATGAGGTTATCCTTTCAATTCTCCGCGAAGCCGGCAACCGTCCTGCCTTCGAACGCGCGGACTCGACAATCATAAAGAACTATCTCGCTTCCGAACTGGCAAACAACGGTCTCAACGTGCCTTTCGTCATAGCCGTGACAAGCAACAAGGGAGCGATACTCTACTCCACAGAAGGTTATTCCGACAGCCCCGACGTCGACAAATACTCCCAGGTGCTGTTCCCCAACACCGACAGCCAGATTCGACTTAATGTCGAGTTCCCGACAAAAGACACATATATATTCTCCTCTGTGAGGTTCATAATTCCTACCCTCGCCTTCACCTTGATCCTTCTCGTTATATTCCTCTATACGATAATTCTCGCTTTCCGACAGAAGAAGCTCTCAGAGATGAAGACGGATTTCATCAACAACATGACCCACGAGCTGAAAACGCCCATATCGACGATCTCTCTCGCCGCGCAGATGCTCAACGATGACTCGGTAAGAAAGTCGCCGTCATCTCTCAAGCATCTTTCGAGCGTCATCTCCGATGAGTCAAAGAGACTTCGCTTCCAGGTGGAGAAAGTGCTGCAGATGTCGATGTTCGACAACTCCTCGGCCAATTTCAAGTTTGTGGAGCTTGACGCGAATTCGGTGATTCACAATGTAGTCCACACTTTCAAGATCAAAGTCGAGAAATACGGGGGATCCATAACTACCAACCTCGACGCGGCGGATGCCGTCATAAATGTGGATGAGATGCATTTCACCAATATCATCTACAACCTCCTCGACAATGCTGTCAAGTATATGCGGGAAGATGAGGAACCGAAGCTTTCGATCTCTACCTGCGATATCGACCCCGGACATCTTCAGATAAGAATAAGCGACAACGGAATAGGAATCCGCAAGGAAGACCTCAAGAAGATATTCGAGAAGTTTTATAGAGTCTCCACCGGCAACCGCCACGACGTCAAGGGCTTCGGACTCGGCCTGGCCTACGTCAGGAAGATGGTGACCATCTTCAAGGGTACCATCAGGGTAGAGAGTGAGCTCGGCAAGGGATCGACTTTCATAATCACGATACCGCTCGCCGACAGCGCCGAGGAAAAACAGGAAAAAGAATAAACAATCAAATATATACAATTATGGACGACAAACTGAAGATATTGCTCTGCGAGGATGACGAGAACCTGGGCATGCTGCTCAGGGAATTCCTGCAGGCTAAAGGTTTCAACGCCGACCTATACCCCGACGGGGAAAAGGGATATAAAGCTTTTCTTAAAGGGAAGTACGACCTGTGTGTGCTCGACGTGATGATGCCGAAGAAAGACGGCTTCACGCTTGCCCAGGAGATCAGGAATGTCAATGCCGAGGTGCCGATCATTTTCCTCACCGCCAAGGCTCTTAAGGAGGACGTGCTCGAAGGATTCAAGCTCGGTGCCGACGACTATATAACGAAACCATTCTCCATGGAGGAACTGGTGTTCCGTATCGGAGCCATACTCCGTCGCGTGAAAGGAAAGAAAGACAAGGAGATTACCCTCTACAAGATCGGGAAATACACTTTCGACACTCAGAAGCAAGTCTTGATCGCCGACGACAAGACACAGAAACTCACCACCAAAGAGTCAGAGCTTCTGGCCCTTCTCTGCTCTCACGTCAATGAGATTCTCGAAAGGAATTTCGCACTAAAGTCGATCTGGATTGACGACAATTATTTCAACGCCCGAAGCATGGATGTATATATCACCAAACTCCGTAAACTCCTGCGCGATGATCCCAACATAGAGATCATCAACATCCACGGCAAAGGCTATAAGCTCATCGCTCCCGACACACACGCGGCCCAGGGGGCTGAATGACACGACACAGCCGGCTATCGCCCGCATCCCCGAATTCTCTCGGACGCCGCACCCACTCATAAAATATTTACAGATAAGGACACCAAAAAGCTGTCCTTATCTGTTTTTTTATTAATTTTGCATATCTCATCGGCGTTCCCGGACACTCCGGAAAAACGCCGGAAATCCTGCAACGGCCTGAAAACGGCCCGCGCCTTATCTCCAGCTCATATCCGGATATGAAATATTTCATCTATAGAATCTACCAGTGGCTCATAGCAGCCCCGATCTTCATTGTGGCGACTTTCATCACGGCCGTCATCACGGCGGTGGGATGTCTTCTCGGGAACGCCGAATTCTGGGGTTATTACCCCCCTCACGTATGGTCGAGGTTCTGCTGCCGTCTTGCGCTCGTGAGAGTCAAGGTGAAAGGACGAGAGAACATCAGCACCGACACATCCTATATCTTCGTCGCAAACCATCAGGGGGCGTTCGATATCTGGGCGATCTACGGATATCTTGACCACAATTTCAAATGGCTGATGAAAAAGCCTCTTGAAAAGATCTTCATGGTGGGTTGGGCATGCAAGAAAGCTAAACACATCTTTGTAGACGATTCCAATATAAGGTCGATCAAACAGACCATCGAGGAAGCGGAGGAGACTCTCAAAGACGGAATGTCGCTCGTCATTTTCCCCGAGGGAAGCAGAACCTGGGACGGCCATATGATCCCCTTCAAACGGGGAGCTTTCATGCTCGCCGGAGAATTCAGGCTACCCGTAGTGCCGATCACAATCGACGGAAGCTTCGAGAGGATGCGTCGCGACACATACAACATCACTCCGGGTGAGATTGTACTGACAATCCATAAGCCTATAACCCCCGGTGAAAACGGATTCAATACAAAACGCCTCATGGCAGACTGCCGGGAAGCCATCAACTCGGCTCTTCCATCAAAATATCAGGACGCCTGATCGGTCTCCTTATGAATTGACCGACGATATTTGCTTATAAAAGTGCAACGGCAACCGGCAACCGGCATCTATGATGTTTTTTATTTTGGTTCTCTCAGATTTTTAGATTAACTTTGTGCCTGAAGCAGGGGTGCCGCTATTGTTGAGGCTGAGATCATACCCTGTGAACCTGATGCGGATAATGCCGATGTAGGGAGCTTCACCCCCCTTGAATCAGTTTTCTGGTTTATCCATTGGTATCGGTCCGGCGAAGGTTGAACCGAATTTAATATGTATGCTTATGCCAGAGAGACTGAAAACTATACTCACCATAGCCGGGTCAGACAGTTGCGCCGGGGCCGGCATCCAGGCCGACATCAAAGCAGCTTCCTACTTCGGCATCTATGCCACGACCGCAGTCACTGCAGTCACCGCCCAAAACTCCGGGGCGGTCTCAAAGGTCATGGCCCTTCCCCCCGACATGCTTCGGAGTCAGATTGAGGCGGTTGTCGAAGACCAGTGTCCGGATGCCGTCAAGATCGGGATGACAGGATCTTTAGCCAACTGCGAGGTGATCTGCGAAATGGCGGAGGGATGCCTTAAAGATGTACCTATTGTCATCGACCCGGTTATTTCCGCCACTTCCGGAGCCATGCTCTCAGGAGACAAAGAAAAACTTATCGACTTCTATATCAACCATCTCCTTCCTCTCGCCACGGTCGTTACCCCAAATATCCCTGAAGCGGAGATGATTCTCGGCCGTCCCATACATATCAGCGATACGTCGGCTCAATCGGAGGTGGCTGCCAGGATTCTCGATAAGCTCGGATGCCAGTCTGTGGTGCTCAAAGGTGGCCACACTGATGGTAAAAGAGTCTGGGATGTTTTCGTGGAGTACACCTTCGATGGGGACTTATCATTTGCAAACCATTACTTTCAACGCTTGATGTGCCCCAATCTCCACGGCACCGGCTGCACCTACTCCACCATGATGGCGAGTGCTATCGCTGAGGGCCACTCCCTTGCTGTGGCTTTCAGATTAGCAAGCAAATTGACGCATGATTTCATAGAAAGAAGCTGCGGCTACTCATTCGGCGACCACAAAAACGGGCCGCTCAACATTTTCGATTTCAAGACAGAGAACAATAATTAAAGCTATAACATTATGGATATATTGCTCAACAACATTCCCACGAAACTGCCTGACTCGGTGATGACGGTGGCTGATCTTGCGGAATGGAAGGATATCCGTCGCGCAGGCACCGCCATAGCCGTCAACGACAAAATAGTAAGAAAGGATATGTGGAAAAACGCTCATCTTAGCCCTCTCGACAGAGTGACGGTCATTTCGGCTGCTTTCGGAGGATAAGAAAAAGTGGCGATGTAATTGTCTCTCATGTCCGCGAATTTTAAGATAATTGCCATTACGGCACCTGATACGATTCCATGCGAGGCGACCAGGATAACAGCCATTCTCCGCAACGGTGAAGCTGATACAGTGCATATCCGCAAACCGGACTGGGATATCTCCTCCATGCGCCGTCTCATCTGCGCGATTCCCGGAGAGTTACATGCGAGGCTGCGTCTGCACAGCCATTTCGAACTTGCCGGGGAGTTCTCCCTTGGAGGCATACATCTAAACTCGCGCAATCCCGTAGCCCCCGAAGGGATCAGTAATATCAGCATATCCTTCCACTCCGTTGAACAACTTGCCGACGCCGCGCATTACGAATATGTGACCCTCTCTCCCGTATTCGACTCCATATCGAAACCCGGCTACCGCGCGGCTTTCGACCTGGATGCCCTCAGGCCTCTCATCGAAGGCAAGAATGTTGTGGCGCTCGGAGGCGTCACTCCCGGTAGATTCCCGCTCCTCCACGAGGCCGGATTCGCCGGAGCCGCGATGCTCGGATATTTCTGGAAACAATATAAATAGTGACATATGCTTCAATACATTACAAACACCGACTGCAAAGTGCCGGTAGCGGATCAGATATTCGCAGTGATAGAAGGCGGATGCAAATGGGTTCAGATACGCATGAAAGACGCCTCTGACGACGAGATCAGGAAAGTGGTGGAAGCCGTAAAGCCCACATGTGAGAAGAAAGAGGTATTCCTTATCCTCAACGACAGGGTCGAGCTCGCCAAAGAACTCAATGTTGGTGGTGTGCATCTCGGCAAGGAGGATATGCCATGCAGCAAGGCGCGCATGATCCTCGGCCCCGCGGCCGTGATCGGAGTCACGGCCAACACTTTCACCGATATTGTGGCTGTCAGCAATCTCGACATCGACTATTACGGTCTCGGCCCCTTCGCACACACCGACACCAAAAAGAAGCTCGCTCCGGTGCTCGGCATCGAGGGCATACGCGACCTGTGCTATCAGATGGCGGCAAAAAAAATCGATATCGCACACGTTGCGGTGGGAGGTATCAAGGCCGACGACGTGCTTCCCCTCATTGAGGCCGGCGTCAACGGAATTGCCGTGAGCGGGGCCATCGCCTTCGCCCCCGACATTGTCAAGGAGACGGAAAGGTTCATATCTCTCCTGCCGAAGACTGAAGAGGACTGAGACCTTTGGTCTTAGAAACTTACAGACGGTTATCCGGTAATTATCCGCGATACCCGTCCGGCATGAATGAAGACAACAATAACCAACAACTGAAATGGACGAAATATTGAAAATCGGCGATCGTGAGTTTACCTCGCGCCTCTTCGTGGGCACGGGTAAATTTCCCTCGCCCGACATTATGCTCGAGGCCATCAAGGCCTCGCAGTCGCAGATGATCACCGTGGCCATGAAGCGGGTCAATATGATGAATGAGGCCACCGACGACATGCTCACCCACATCAACCGCGAGAATGTGCAGCTTCTCCCCAACACGTCCGGCGTGCGCAATGCCGCCGAGGCAATAGTGGCCGCGCAGATGAGCCGGGAGATATTCGACACGGCTTTCATAAAGCTCGAGATTCATCCTGACCCACGCTATCTGATGCCCGATCCTGTCGAGACGCTCAAAGCCACGGAGGCTCTTGCCGCCGACGGTTTCACCGTGCTTCCATACATCCAGGCGGATCCAGTGCTCTGCAAGCTCCTTGAGGAAGCCGGTGCGGCCGCCGTGATGCCCCTCGCCGCTCCTATCGGCACCAACAAAGGGCTTGTGACCCGCGACCTCCTTGAGATAATCATTGAGCAGAGCAATGTCCCGGTGGTAGTCGACGCGGGTCTGGGCGCCCCCTCTCATGCCGCCGAGGCCATGGAGATGGGCGCCGACGCCGTGCTTGTCAACACGGCCATAGCAGTATCGGGCAATCCTGTGATGATGGCCGATGCTTTCCGCCGTGCCGTAATTGCCGGACGCCAGGCCTTCAATGCCGGTCTCGGTGCGGTTAGCTCCCGCGCCGTTGCCACAAGTCCTCTGACATCATTTCTTGACTAATCTGAATCCCACGTAATATGGAAATCGAAAACATCAATGTCTCATCCTACCCAAATTCACGAAAGGTATATAAGAATGGGACAATCCATCCCGTGAGAGTGGCCATGCGCGAGATCTCGCAGTATCCCACCGTGAAGATCGAAGACGGTCGCAGGGTGGAGTATCCCAACGCGCCGGTCACTGTCTACGATACCAGCGGCCCATACACAGACCCTGCCGTTGAGATCGACATCAACAAAGGACTTCCGCGCTTGCGCGAGAGCTGGGTGGAAGACCGTGGCGACACGGAAGTGCTCCCCGACATCACAAGCACCTATGGCAGGGCACGCCGCGACATGCGCGAGCTCGACGCCATCCGTTTCCCCGTAAGCCATCGTCCCCGAAGAGCTAAGGAAGGTCGCAACGTCACCCAGATGCACTATGCCCGCAAGGGGATCATAACTCCCGAGATGGAGTATGCGGCCATCCGTGAGAACCTCGACAACGAGGCCCGGGGTATCAAGACATATATCACTCCTGAGTTCGTGAGAGACGAAGTGGCGGCCGGAAGGGCCATCATCGCAGCCAATATCAATCATCCTGAGGCTGAACCGATGGTCATCGGGAAGGCTTTCTCTGTGAAACTAAACACCAACATCGGCAATTCTGCCCTCTCATCCGGCATTGAGGAGGAGGTGGCCAAAGCCGTGTGGAGCTGCTATTGGGGTGGCGACACGCTTATGGATCTGTCGACAGGCGACAATATCCATGAGACCCGCGAGTGGATCATCCGCAACTGCCCTGTCCCCATGGGCACTGTCCCCATTTATCAGGCTCTTGAGAAGGTAAACGGGAGTGTGAGAGATCTCACTTGGGAAATCTATCGCGACACGCTCATCGAGCAGTGCGAGCAAGGAGTCGACTATTTCACGATCCATGCCGGTGTTCTCCGCGAACATGCCAGGCTCGTGGAGGAGAGACTCACGGGATGTGTCTCGCGTGGTGGATCGATCATGACTCAGTGGTGCGTGGAGCATGATCAGGAAAGCTTCCTCTATACCCATTTTGATGAAATCTGCGAGATCCTCAATAAATATGACGTGGCCGTATCGCTCGGCGACGGTATGCGCCCCGGTTCCACCCACGATGCCAACGACCGCGCGCAGTTTCTCGAACTCGAGGTGCTGGGCGAGCTCACCCGGAAAGCCTGGAGCCACGATGTGCAGGTCATTGTCGAGGGCCCGGGCCATGTGCCCATGCACAAGATCAAGGCCAACATGGAGAAACAGGCTGACGTCTGCCACGAGGCTCCTTTCTACACGCTCGGCCCTCTTACCACCGACATCGCACCGGGCTACGACCATATTACCTCCGCCATAGGAGCGGCGATCATCTCCAGCCTCGGCACCGCGATGATATGCTATGTAACCCCTAAGGAACATCTTTCGCTGCCCACACTCGATGATGTCAGGGAGGGTGTCATCGCCTATAAGATCGCTGCACATGCCGCGGATCTGGCCAAGGGCTTGCCGGGCGCGGAAATCCGCGACAACGCCCTTAGCAAAGCCCGCTACGATTTCAGATGGAAAGACCAGTTCAACCTGTCGCTCGACCCCGAGAAGGCGAAAAGGTATTATCTCGAGGCACGCCGCGACGCTCCTGACGCCGACGATCGATTCTGCACGATGTGCGGTCCGAATTTCTGCGCCATGAGGATTTCTCAAAATATCGCTGACAAATGCAAAGAATGAAATCCGATCCGACTCCCGACGCTATATTCGGACACGGATTCGCCGATGTAATCGGAGAATATGACTGGGACGAGACGGTAAGGCTTGTCGAAAGCGCCACGGAGGCCGACGTCGACAGGGTCCTTGCGAAGGCCCGGCGAAACAGCCAGCGGCTCACGCCTGAGGATTTCGCGATGCTCATCTCCCCGGCCGCCGCGTCGCGGATCGAGGAGATGGCTGCCCTCAGCAGCCGCTTCACTGGCGAACGCTTCGGGAAGACAATATCCATGTATATACCCATGTATGTGGGCAACGCCTGCACCAACAAATGCGTATATTGCGGCTTCAACCACGATAATCCTTTTGAGCGCACCATCCTCACTATGGAGCAGATCGAGGAGGAATGCAAGGCCATCAAGCGTCTTGGTCCTTTCGAGAATCTGCTTATCGTTTCAGGGGAGTACCCGTCGCTATGCGGTGTGGAATATCTTGAGAACGTGCTTCATACGTGTCGTCCTTATTTCCACAATCTCACCATAGAGGTGCAGCCTATGCGATCGGCCGACTACGAGAGGCTGACCCACTCCGGTCTGAACGGTGTGGTCTGCTTTCAGGAGACATACCACAGGGAAGCTTACCGCACGTATCATCCACACGGAATGAAGAGCCACTATGACTGGCGGCTCAACGGCTATGACCGCATGGGTGAGGCCGGCGTCCATAAGATCGGACTCGGCGCCCTTCTGGGCCTTGAGGACTGGAGGGCCGACACGGTCATGATGGCGCGCCATCTGCGCTATCTTCAGAAAAAATACTGGAAAAGCCGCTATTCTGTCAATTTCCCCAGGATGCGCCCCTCGGAAAGCGGGTATCAGCCGAAAACTGTAATCTCCGACAGGGAACTCGCCATGCTGACGTTCGCCTTCCGAATATTCGACCATGACGTGGATATCTCCTACTCCACACGCGAGGCTCCATGGTTCCGCGACAACATGATGCGTCTCGGGGTCACATCGATGAGCGCGGGGAGCAAGACCGATCCGGGAGGCTACGCATCCGCCCCTGAGTCGCTCGAGCAATTCGAGGTCAGCGACGAACGTACGCCGCGCGAAGTTGAGGCTTCTATCCGGGCCCACGGCTACGACCCGGTATGGAAAGACTGGGACGCCGTCTTCGATTAAGAAACTTCATCCTCATCCGGAAGAGTTTCGGATCCTTACATCGGGATCCGAAACTCTTCTGTTTTTACACTCTTTTTCATCATTTTTCCAATCAAACCTTAAGCCCCAATAATTGTTATACTGACAAGGCAGCTTTATTACGGATACCTTCCGTAATCCCCGCGATGCCGATACGGAGACATCAGAAAACTAAACTTTATAAATACTACAGATATGAAAATTGACCTTCCTAAACTTCCTTATGCGCCCGATGCGCTGATGCCTGCGATCTCTCCTCTCACTATTGAGAAACACTACGGGGTGCATACTCGCAACTACATCAACACTCTCAACGAGCTCAAGGCCGGTACGGAATTCGATGATATGGGACTTGACGAGATTGTGAGGAAAAGCGATGGCAAACTCTTCAACAATGCTTCGCAGGCCTGGAACCACCTCTTCTATTTCTTCCAGTTCTCTCCTGATGGCATAAAGGAACCTTCCGGTAAACTCCGCGAGGCGATCGACGCACAGTTTGGAAGCCTGGATGAATTCAAGAAAAAATTCGAGGATGCCGGAAAAACCCTTTTCGGTTCCGGATGGGTCTGGCTCGCTGACGATGCTGAAGGCAAGCTGTTTATACTGCAAGGTAAGAACGCCGAGAATCCCATGACTAAGGATCTCCGCCCGATTATGACGTTCGATGTCTGGGAACATGCCTACTATATCGACTACTTTAACCGACGCGACGAGTATCTCCACCGTCTCTGGGATATTCTCGACTGGAACGTGATCGAAAACCGATATGCCGTCTGACGGCTATAAGCATAACATATTTCGGATCGGCTGGATAGAATGATACCGACCCAAACCATATGCCGGGGCATCCTGTTTGTCCCGGCATACTTTTTGGATACACCCCGGTAATCAATCATGCCTACATTATATCTTGGGCAACGCCGGCAGATGTCTGCTCTTTTAAAAAATTTAACACATCTTCAATTCCCCGTCTCTTTTGAGATTCAAGCATTTTTTGTAATTTCGCGGCTGATTGGGCAATTATGGCCATTTACGAGCATATATCGGCGTAGTGCGACAGATGCTTGATGATAACTTTGGCACAGCGTTTGTTATATCTTCAGTAATCCGGGATTCCGCCCCGCGCCGATTGAATCCAATCTTTAACAGACTAATAATTCTGCAGCGAATGCACGAAACCACAGATATCTCAACAGAAATAATAGAGGCTGTCGCCGATAAGAAAGGCAGCCGCATAGCCGTTGTCGATCTTTCCGGCATCGACGGAGCCTCCACAAGCTCTCTGATTATATGTCAGGGCCGCAACCCCTCTCAGGTCTCGGCCATCGCCGACAATGTCAGGGAAAGGGTCCTTAAAAACCGCGGCGTGAAGCCTGTCAACTATGAGGGCTACCGCAACAGCCAATGGATAATAATCGACTACGGTCATATCATGGTCCATGTCTTCCTCCCCGATATGAGGGAATTCTACAGCCTTGAGTCTTTGTGGAACGATGCCCCCATCGAGTTCCTTCCTGACATTGACTGACAAGATCCACCCCACTTTTTCCAAGTAACTCCCCACTCTTATGATAAAATACCCACGTTCCCCGAAGAAAGGCAACCAGATGAAGAAGCCCATGTTCAACATGTTTTGGATGTATGGCGTAATTCTGCTGGCTCTCCTTGCGCTTTTATATTCCCAGGATGCTTCACAGACAAAAGAGGTTGACTGGACTGAATTCGAAAAATCCGCTCTTGCCGGCGATATTGATAAGATCATGGTCTTCTCGGAGACTCGCTCTGCAGAAGGATTTGTCAATGATCAAGGCGCGAAAAAACACAAGTTTGACAATACCAACAGTTTCGACGACGACAAGAAAATAAAGACCACTATCCCTTCACCCGACAAGATTCAGGAGAAGATCGACTCCTGGAACGCCACTCTCACCGCCGAGGGGAAACCGGCCATACAGGTGAGCTACGAGAAAGGATCCGACCTGATGAAACTCTTCTGGTATTTCGGACCAATCCTGCTCCTTGTGATCTTCATGGTCTACATGTCGAAGCGTATGAGCGGCGGCGCCGGTGGAGGAGGCATCTTCAATGTCGGCAAATCGAGGGCAACGGTCTTCGACAAAGACAACGGGACGACCGTGACTTTCAAGGATGTCGCAGGTCTGGCCGAGGCAAAGGTTGAGATTGAGGAGATTGTGGAATTTCTCAAGAATCCGCAGCGTTACACCGAACTCGGTGCCAAGATACCGAAAGGTGCCCTCCTCGTAGGCCCTCCGGGCACTGGAAAGACTCTCCTCGCGAAAGCTGTGGCCGGCGAGGCAAACGTCCCTTTCCTCTCCATGTCCGGATCGGATTTCGTGGAGATGTTTGTCGGTGTGGGTGCGGCGCGTGTGCGCGACCTCTTCAAGCAGGCCAAGGAAAAGGCTCCCTGCATAGTTTTCATCGACGAGATCGACGCCGTGGGACGCGCCCGTGGAAAGAATCCTAATATGGGATCGAACGACGAACGTGAGAACACCCTCAACCAGATGCTGACCGAGATGGATGGCTTCGGCTCTAACAACGGGGTGATTATCCTTGCTGCCACAAACCGTGCCGACATGCTCGACAAAGCCCTTCTGCGCCCGGGGCGTTTCGATCGCCAGATATATGTCGATCTTCCCGAACTGACAGACCGTGTGGAGATATTCAACGTGCATCTCCGCAACCTCAAGGTCAACAGCAAGCTCGACGTGGAGCAGCTCGCACGCCAGACTCAGGGATTTTCCGGTGCCGATATCGCCAATGTCTGCAACGAGGCCGCACTTATCGCCGCGCGCAACAACAAGCCTTCAGTCGACTGGAACGACTTCATGGCTGCAATCGACAGGATCGTGGGCGGTCTTGAGAAACGCTCTCGCATAATCACCGACGATGAGAAATTCGCCATTGCCACACATGAGGCCGGACATGCCACTATCAGCTGGATGACACAATATGGCAATCCTCTCGTGAAAGTCACCATCGTGCCCCGTGGCCGTGCTCTCGGTGCCGCATGGTATGCCCCTGAAGCCCGGCAGATCATCCCCACCCAGGCCCTCCTCGATACGATGTGCGGTCTCCTTGGCGGACGCGCCGCCGAAGATGTCTTCACAGGCCAGGTCGGCACGGGAGCGAGCGATGATCTTGAGAAATGTACGAAGATCGCCCGCTCGCTGGTGCTCGTCTATGGCATGAGCGACAAGCTGCCAAACTTGAACTATAGCGACTCGACCGGTCAGGACTACGGATTCACCAAACCATATTCTGAAGAAACGGCAAAGACCATTGATGAGGAGGTGAAACGTATCGTCAACGAACAATATGAGCGCGCTAAGGATATTTTGAGAAAATATGCTTCCCAACACAACCAGATACGTGATCTACTTGTTAAACAGGAGGTGATATTCCACGATGACGTTCAGAACATTCTCGGTCCCCGCAAATGGAAGAGCCGCACTGACGAGATCATAGAGCTCAACAAAAAGGAGGAAGAAAAACGCATTGCCGACAAAGGATCAGCCGATCCTTATGCAAAGGATTTCCAGGACAATTCCAACCGCGCAGGCGCCACGGATAAATCCGGAGATTCTCTGCCAAAGCCGGACGCCCCCGTCTCCAAGGCAATAGACGATACCGGAGATGACGACCCCGGCACTCCTCCCCCCTTCAACAAGGAATCGTAATGACATTCGCCCGTGTGACAGCATCCGCCTTCGCACGGGCGATTCATTGACTCCCTGGGAACTGTTCCGACGCATAAGCCTCACCACTAATTGTGTGATTCCAACAAGGCATTGAAAACCGGATTTGCAAATCCGGTTTCCTAAACCGAACAAAATTTGGTCAATTATTCCGATAAAATTTAACGACTTATCCTTTTTTATTAATTTTGCACCGGTTTGGCCGGAGAAGAAGTTTCACGGTCAAGCCGGCAGAATGGTTCTTTATGTCAGGAATGAATTGACTGATCAGAGATGATCACAGAGATCATAAAACTATGTAACTATAACTCTACAGACAGAAGGTAAAAATCAATTATAGTCAATATGAAAATCAATCAGATCAAAGTGCTGGCTCTTTTGCTGGCCACAGGAGGGCTGACGCTCTCCTCATGCAAAGGGAACTCTGGCCAGCAGCAGGGCATGCAGGCTCCGGAACTCACTGTGATGACCGTTGCCTCGACCGATGCTACCCTTGAGACAGCCTACCCTGCCACTCTCGAAGGGCAGAACGACGTGGAGATTCGTCCGCAGATCTCCGGATTCATCACCAAGGTTCACGTCGACGACGGCGACATCGTGAAAAAAGGCCAGGTGCTTTTCACGATCGACCAGGTGCAGCTCCAGGCAGCGGTTGAACAGGCTCAGGCTTCGGTGGCAGTTGCACAGGCAAATGTGAACACTGCCACAACCAACGCCAACAACAACAAGATCCTTCTCGACAAGAATATCATCAGCGCATCGGCTTATCAGACATCGGTCGACGCGCTCAACTCCGCCAAGGCTCAGCTCTCACAGGCTCAGGCGGCCCTCACCTCGGCAAGGAAAAATCTCTCATATTCTGTTGTGACCGCTCCCGTATCTGGAGTTGTCGGCACTATCGACTATAAGGAAGGGGCGCTCGTATCCCCGTCGTCACTTCTCACCATCCTCTCGAGCAACGCTGATATGGACGCTTGCTTCTCGCTTACAGAGAAAGACGTGCTCAATTTCACTGAGGGTGGCAAACGCTCACTCAAGGAGGCCATAGCGACAATGCCTGAGGTTTCGCTTCAGCTCGCCAACGGTGATATCTATCCCTATAAGGGTAAGATTTACTCTATCTCCGGTGTGCTCAATCAGTCTACCGGTAGCGCCAGCGCCAAAGCTGCCTTCCCCAACCCCGACGGCATGCTCCATAGTGGAAACACCGGCAAAGTGCTCATCCCTGCCATCCACAACAACGTCATGCTTATTCCTCAGAAAGCGACATATGAGGTGCAGGATATGAAGTTCTGCTTCGTTGTAGGCGACTCTGCCAAGCTTGTGTCAAGAAACATCACCATCGCTCCCGAGAACGACGGAAAGAACTATATCGTTGTCTCCGGTCTTAATCCCGGTGAGGTCGTGCTTACCGAAGGCGTTGGTATCAGCGCGCGCGAAGGCATGACTATCACCCCCAGGATGACAGATCCCATCCAGGCTGCCGCTCCTCAGGCCATCCCTGTGGACTCCACTAAAACAGAGACAGCAAACGCCGAGAAGGCAGCAAAATAAATCCATGTAGAATTAAAGACAATGAATTTAGCTACATTTATCAATAGGCCTGTATTGTCTACCGTAATCTCGGTGTTTATCGTGATTTTCGGTATTCTCGGCCTCGCAGCTCTTCCTATCGAGCAGTATCCTGACATCGCGCCACCTACCATATCTGTGTCGACAACCTATACGGGTGCTAACGCGCAGTCTGTGCTCAACTCTGTGATCGCGCCTCTCGAGGAACAGATCAATGGCGCCGAGAACATGGACTACATGTATTCCTCAGCGGCCAACAATGGTTCCGCGACAATCACCGTGACATTTAAGCCCGGCATGGACCCCGACATGGCGGCTGTCGACGTGCAGAACCGTGTGGCAAAGGCGGCTTCCTTCCTTCCGGCGGAGGTGAACCAGGTCGGTGTCATCACGCAGAAGCGTATGTCGTCAATGCTTATAGTCTTCGACATCTACGATGAGACCAACAAATATTCCGAGAGCTTCATCGAGAACTATCTTGCCATCAACGTGATCCCTGTCATCAAACGTATCTACGGTGTAGGCGACGCCATGGTGATGGGTGCCGACTACAGTATGCGCATATGGCTGAAGCCTGATGTCATGGCTCAATACGGACTCATGCCTTCCGATATCTCCGCCGCTCTTGCCGAGCAGAATATCGAGGCAGCCCCGGGCCAGTTCGGTGAGAATGGCGACCAGAGCTTCCAGTATGTGATGCGTTATAAGGGTCGTCTCTCTGATGAGCAGCAGTTCGAAGATATAATCGTTCGCACCACTCCTCAGGGAAATGTGCTCCGTCTCAAAGACGTGGCTGATGTTGAGCTCGGACGTCTGTCATACGGATTCCACGCCACGATCAACGGCCATGTCGGTGTGGCGGCCCTCGTATTCCAGTCCCCCGGTTCAAATGCCACGGAGGTCGTCAACCAGATCGTCGACGAGCTCCAGCGTTTCCAGAAAGAGGCACCGGAAGGTCTTAAGATCGGATACACCCTCAATGTCAACGACTTCCTCTTCGCATCAATCCACGAGGTTGTCAAGACCCTTATCGAGGCATTTATCCTTGTGTTCCTTGTGGTCTTCATCTTCCTCCAGGACTTCCGCTCAACTCTCATACCTATGATCGCCATCCCTGTGGCGCTCGTCGGTACGTTCTTCCTCCTCTATATTTTCGGATTCTCCATCAACCTTCTGACCCTTTCCGCCCTCGTGCTCGCGATCGCGATTGTGGTCGACGACGCCATAGTCGTGGTGGAGGCGGTGCATGCCAAGCTCGATCAGGGATACAACTCGGCACGCCGCGCGTCGATCGACGCCATGAACGAGATCGGCAGCGCTATCGTCTCCATCACCCTCGTAATGATGCTTGTGTTTATCCCTGTGTCGTTCATGGGAGGTCCCTCGGGTGTGTTCTATCGTCAGTTCGGTCTGACAATGGCCATGGCCATCGGTCTGTCCGCCCTCAACGCACTCACCCTCTCCCCTGCCCTCTGCGCCCTCTTCCTGAAGCCGCACAAGCTTGAGAACGGGGAGAAAGATCCGACAGGAGGCTACGATGTGATGCCAAAGGATCAGGAGAAGAAGCTTCCTTTCCGTAAACGTTTCTTCTACTGGTTCAATGTTGGGTTCGACGCCATGCTTGGCAAATACAAGAAATCAGTCAGCTTCTTCCTCCATCACAAATGGATCGGATTCGTATCTGTGGCAGGTTCGGTCGTTGTGCTTGTATGGCTTATGGCTGTGACTCCGACCGGTCTTGTGCCAAATGAGGATACCGGTACTCTCATGGGAGTTGTCGACATGCCCCCGGCCACATCGCTTGAAAAGACCAAATCCATCATGCACAAGGTTGACAGCATCGCAAGAACCATCCCTGCGATCGAGACCACAACCGCCATCACAGGTTATTCCTTCGTCGGCGGACAGGGCAATACCTACGGATCCTTTATCGTGAAACTGAAGAACTGGGACGAGCGTGACGCCAAGACCGAGAACTCCTCAGTGATCGTGCAGACCCTCGTGCAGAAATGCTCCGAGATCAAAGACGGTCGTGTGATGTTCTTCCAGCCCCCTATGATCAACGGCTACGGCGCCACCAACGGCTTCGAGCTCAAGCTTCTTGACAAGACCGGAGGCGACCTCGACAACTTCTTCCAGGTTTACCAGAAGTTTATCGCTGCCCTCAATGCCCGTCCTGAGATCGCAATGGCCTACTCCACTTTCAACCCCTCGTTCCCGCAGTATCTTGTGGATATCGACGTGGCCAAGGTGAAACAGGCCGGTCTGACCCAGAACCAGGTGCTGTCCGCCCTCCAGGGTTACTACGGAGGTATGTATGTCTCCAACTTCAACAAATTCGGAAAGCTCTATCGTGTGATGATGCAGGCCACACCTGAGGCCCGTGTCACTCCGGAGACTCTGAAGCAGATCAAGATCCGCAACGGCAGCGAGATGGCTCCGATCGACAACTTCGTGAAGCTTACCCGCGTGTATGGTCCTGATGTGATCAACCGTTTCAACATGTTCACCTCTATCAACATCACGGGCAACACGACACCGGGATTCTCTTCAGGACAGGCAATCGAAGCTATCGCGCAGGTAGCCGCAGAGACACTTCCCACCGGATTCGGCTATGACTTCTCCGGTCTGACCCGTGAGGAGGCCGCGACTGGCTCGGGACAGACAGGTTATATCTTCGCGCTCGTGCTCCTGTTTGTATACCTTATCCTTTCAGCGCAGTATGAGAGCTATCTGCTTCCCTGGGCCGTTATACTCTCAGTGCCCTTCGGACTCATGGGCACGTTCATCTTCGCGAAATTCATGGGTATAACCAACAATATCTATCTCCAGATCGCCTTGATCATGCTTATCGGACTTCTTGCCAAGAATGCCATCCTTATCGTGGAGTTCGCCCTCGAACGCCGACGCACGGGAATGAGCATCTTCAATTCGGCCCTTCAGGGAGCCGTGGCTCGTCTGCGTCCTATCCTCATGACATCTCTGGCCATGATCATTGGTCTTATTCCTCTGATGATAGCCACAGGTGCAGGCGCAAACGGCAACCAGGCCCTCGGCACCGGTGCTATCGGTGGTATGTTGATCGGTATGATTCTCCAGGTATTGTTCGTGCCGGCCCTCTTCATGGCATTCCAGGCCCTGCAGGAGAGACTCTCTCCGCCGAAATGGAAAGACACCGACAATTCCGGAATTACTTCCGAGCTCGAACAGTATCTTCCCCAGAAATAAGCTTTCCTTAACAGTCTGACTGCCGGGGAGAATGCCCTCCCCGGCGGCCCGACTCAAGAATGACATATATGAAATCATACAAAATATGCGCCTTAGGCGTCGTGATGGCTGCGGCTCTCTCAAGCTGCCACATCTATCAGAAATATGAGCTCCCCGCAGAAGACAGCGCGATCGCCGCTGATTTCCGCAAGGCTCTCGAGGCTCCTGCAGATTCCGCCTCTCTCCCCTATCTGGGGTGGGAAGAGATCTTCAAGGATCCGAAACTTCAGTCGCTCATACGTCTCGCTCTGGCCAACAATACCAATCTCGAGAATGCCAAACTTAATGTCGACATCGCCCACGCACAGCTCAAAGGGGCAAAGCTGAGCTATTTCCCCTCGCTCGCATTCACTCCCAACGGAGGCACGGCAAGCTATGGAGGTAGTCACATGAACTGGAGTTATACCCTTCCGCTCGCCGCACAATGGGAGATCGACGCTTTCGCCAAGATCCTCAACCGTAAGCGCGGAGCTCAGATGAGCTATGAGATGAGCCAGGCTTATGAGCAGGCCACACGCTCTCAGATCATCTGCGGCGTTGCCAACACATATTATTCCTTGGTGATGCTCAACCAACAGCTCGATCTTACCAAGCGCACTTCCGAGATCTGGAAAGAGCAGGTCGAGACCATGGAGCTTCTCAAGAATGCCGGACGCACCAATGAGGCTGCCGTAGTGCAGAGCCGGGCAAACCTCTACAATATCATGAGTTCGATCCCCACTCTTGAGACTTCCATACATCAGCTTAACAACACGATGTCGCTGCTGCTAAACACGTATCCGCAGACATGGGACATAACTTCCGATCTCGATTTCGATATTCCCAAGGAACTTACCGCGGGTATCCCTGTCTCATATCTCGGAGTCCGTCCTGATGTCAAGGCTGCGGAGCGTTCTCTTGCAGCGGCTTATTATTCGACCAACAGTGCCCGCGCCGCCTTCTATCCCTCGATCGTGGTGTCGGCTCAGGGTGGTTTCACCAATCTTCTCGGATCCATGATCAAGAACCCGGGAGAATGGTTCATCCAGCTTGCCGGACAGCTCACTGCCCCCATATTCTCAAGAGGACAGAATATCGCCACTCTCGAGGCTGCCAAGGCTCAGCAGGCGCAGGCTCTCAACAACTTCGAATATGCCGTGCTCTCTGCAAGCGCTGACGTGAGCGATGCTCTTGTATCCTACAACAAGAATGTGGAGCGCCGCGACTATCTCGAGAAACAGGTGGATCAGCTTGAGAAGTCTGTAGAGTATACCAACGAGCTCTTCATGTATAATCCCGGCACAACCTATCTCGAAGTGCTTACCGCACGTTCCGGACTGCTCAACGCACAGCTGGCCCTGATTGCCAACTGGCATGAGAAAGTCGCATCTCTCATCTCGCTCTATCAGTCTGTGGGCGGTGGACGATAATGTCAACCTTTTAATCCGATACAATATGGCAAAAATCAGTAATCTTGCTCTCGTGCATCCCGATGCCAAACTCGCCGACAGTGTTGTGGTCGATGCTTTCGTATATATTGACAGAAATGTGGAAATCGGCGAAAACTGCCACATCCACTCTCATGCGAGTGTCCTTGCAGGAGCCCGCATAGGTAAGAACAATGAAATCTTCGAAAGCGCGATCATAGCCGCAAAGCCACAGGATTTCCGCTGGAAAGGTGAGGATTCTTACGTAGTGATCGGCGACAACAACAAGATCCGCGAGCAAGTCATCATAAACCGGAGCATTCATGCCGGAGGCGAGACCAGAATAGGAAGCAATTCCTTCATTATGGCGCAGACGCATATCGGGCATGATTCAGTGATAGGAGACTACTGCGTGCTCGGCAATTCCGTGAAGATCGCCGGTGATGTGAAGATCGGCAACTATTCAATTCTCTCATCTCACGCGCTCGTGCACGAACGCTGCGAGATCGGAGACTGGGTGCTCATCAAGGGAGGATGCCGGGTAAACGGGAATGTGCCGCCTTTCGTAGTTATGGCCCACAATCCCATCGCCTATTTCGGCGTAAACGCCTTCATCCTTAAGAAAGGCAACAAATCAGATGCTGTCATCGACGATATCGCCAAGTGTTACCGCCATGTCTATCAGAACAGCGCGTCTGTTTTCAACGCGTTGCGTCGCATTCACGAAGACATCGAGCCTTCTCCCGAACGTAAGGCGATAACAGACTTTATCGAGGGCCACGGCATGAAACTCGCTGCATTGCCACAGGTAGATATGGAATAATCCATTCCCGGCCAATTAAGCCGGTGCGAACTGAAATAAGGGCGACAGAATTGTTTCTGCCGCCTTTTTTCTTTTTTGTCATGAATTTTGTTTAAATTTGTAGACTCATTCTCTCCTTTATCTTCAACATATTCTGATACACCTGAAATGAATGCGAAAAAACTCTTGACACGCTCTGTCTCCGGTCTTGTCTACATCGGAATCATCATAGGATGCGCTCTCTGGGGCATTTTCCCCTTCACATGGATGGCTGCACTCTTCGGATTGATCGCTACCATAGAGTTTGAGAAAATCACTCATGAGATCAACAAGGCAACTCTGCCGGCGCTGTTTCTCGACATAGCCGGGGTAATTTGTCTCGCTTTTTCCTGGATGCTATATCCGCTGCTGATATGGATCTTCGTGCTGATATGCCGACTCACTCTCCAACTCTATGTGAAAAGCGATACCCCCCTTGCGGATCTTGCACGGTCGATGATGACTCAGCTATATATTGGCGTCCCCCTCGGCATTATGGCTTGTATAGGCAACTGGTGGAACCTCCATCTTGTGCTGGCGATATTCATGATGATATGGATTAACGATACCGGCGCATTCATTGTAGGAAGCCTTCTCGGACGTCACAGGCTTTTTGAGAGGATCTCTCCGAAAAAATCCTGGGAAGGTTTCTTCGGAGGACTGGTGTTCAATCTCATAGCAGGATTCATATTCTGCAGTTATTTCGCCAATTTCTTCGGGCTCTACCGCGAATATCCAATGGCCGTGTGGATCGGAATGGGAGCGGTGGTTACTGTTTTCGCCACATGGGGAGATCTCGTGGAATCGATGATAAAGCGCGATCTGCATATAAAGGACAGTGGAAATATAATCCCCGGACACGGTGGCATTCTCGACCGCATCGACTCGCTCCTTCTTGTGATGCCGGCAACACTGATTTATCTCTGCCTCACCGCCTGAAACATCCCCTTATATAACCCATCCCCTCTAATCATACCCCAAATCATCCCAAAAAATTACCCCCCACAAAAATTACCCCTCAAAAAAAACAAAACAGGCTCCGGATTAACCAATCCGGAGCCTGCTCTTTCCGTCCTATATCTTCACCCTTCACCCTTGACTCTTCACTCTTCACCCTTCACTCTTGACTCTTCACCCTTCACTCTTCACTCTTCACTCTTCACCCTTCACTCTTCACCCTTAAACACTTCTATTTGATTCTGAACCAGTACCCTATCGTAGCCGATATCGACATCTGATTGGAGGCACTGTAAGTATCACTTCTCTTTGCGGAGAAGACGTTGCCAAGCCCATAGTAGAAACGGGCCTCCAACGTAAGTGAATTGCGTTTGTTGAGGTTGAACTCGGCACCGAGACCTGCGCTGATGCCATAGTCGAACTTCTGATTCACATCCAGCAGCATCTGCTCATTCATCCTGTTGGATGCCGGGAAATCTGGTAACGTTGCCATCTGCGACGGATCGAAATTCGATTCGACGTTGTCTCCGAGATAAAGGGCTACCTGCGGACCGGCATTGAAGAAAAATTTACCCCTGCGTCCGAAATAGATATGAGCCATGACAGGAAGCTCTACATAGTTCAGTGTGCGGGAATAATTATAGGGTGCACCTTCGAAATTCTCCGCCCAACCTCTCTGCACATAGTTAAGCTCGGCTATAAGTCCGAAATGGTTCTCCTCGATATATCTCACCATCACACCTCCCATCATGCCCATCTTCATGCTCTGTTTCACAGCCGGGTTGAAGAAGACTTTAGAAAAATCAACACCGCCATGGGCACCCACTGCCACGTTTGAACTGTAATGGGTCTGCGCACCTGCTGAAAATATTCCGCAGGCAATAACGCTGCACACTGCAGCCAACCTTATATAAAACGGCCTCTTCATCTTATAGTTACTTTTTCAACGGCACCCGACGGACGGAACACAAGCAGATATGACACCGGATTGAGGAAACCTCCCCAGTTGCTCACTCTTTTGAGGCTGAAATCAGTTTGCAGGCCGTTTTCGTCAGAGGAAAAAGTTCTGTTGAAATCACCTCCGTTGCGGCTTGTGGCATCAATGAAATATTTGGCTATGTCATAGCCTGAGGCCGCGAAATTGGGGAAGGATTTAACCGGCTCCTGGTCATACAGCTCCGCAAATTTCTCATTAAAACGCTTCCCCTCTCCGGTTTCCGGATCAAGCCAGCAGCGGGCAGGAACCACGATATCGGCTGCATCATATAGATTGCGGAAATAATCTGTCAAGGTCACCCAGCTCGGACGACCAACCACAGTGATCTCAGCCGTGGGATGCGCCTCCTTCACGATCTTGACAGTAGCCAGCAATTCCTGCACCTCATCTTTTTTCTGTGGAAATCCGTAGATAAGATATGATCCTGTATCGCTTATATCATAGTCTCCGAGTGAGTTGATCGACAGTTTCTTCACCTTGTCTTCCGGAAGTTTCAACACGAGCAATTCCGCAATGGCATCATTCTCATCAGCGATACCGGCCATAAGCACCTCCCTGTCGCCGTAATCCTCCATTATCCTGTCTACAACCTGCTCGTTGAAAAGCGAGGAGGGCGTGAGGAGTTGCACCATTGAAGGATTGTCGAGATAAAGCTCGTTGCGCACGTCAAACGTATTTATGATCTCAAGATGGTTTGTCTCACCGTAATCCGCAAGGAATGCCGGGAAAGTCTTGTCGGCGGTAGCCACAAGTATATTGGGAGAGAAATCATCAAGTTGGTCGGTCACCGACGTCGTGGATGCACGGCCGTCGATCACTTTGAGATTGATCTTGTAAGGTGCGTCTTTCATCTCATCGAGAGCCATGAAGAAACCGCGCGTGAAGTCAACGTCCTTCTTAGAGGAGGGATCGTCGAGGAGCATGGCTACCTTCACCTCAGCGAGCCGCTCCACATCGGAATCTATCATATGAATTGAGTCATACATCTCGCGGATACCCTCAGTCGACAATTCCCTCGGATCACTGTCAGCGATCTCTTTCTCAACCTTCACGGTCTTTATCACTGGCACATTGAGGATATCGTTCTTCTCCGGCTGCTTGATCTCTCCATTGGCATCCTTAAGGGTTTCGACGTCAACCCCTGTCTTATCTGAAATACTGTTCCAGGTGTCATTCTTCTTGACCTTATATACGTCGATACCGGCGAGGCGCTCCTCCTCCACGAGCTCTGTGTGATAGCGTGAGGCGCTGGAATTGACATTTATCCGGAGTGTTTCTCCGGCTCTGAAATTAGATTCCGAAACTCCCGGGTTGGCTTTGAGAATATCTTCCACCGATGTCTGGTAGCGCTTTGCGAGGGAGAAGAGGGTGTCGCCTGGCTTGATTTCATAATAAAGATATTTCTGCCCGTGAGGCGACGGATTCTGTTGGAGCACGAGAGTCTCTCCTGCCTTTATTCCATGTTTTGCTTCCGGATAAGCGGCATATATCTCGTCGAGAGGTATATTGTATTTCTTGGATATACTGTAGACAGTCTCCCCTTTTTTAACAAGGTGACGGATAGGCTCTACCACAGTATCTGACGGTGCGGGATCCTCCATGAGTTCAGTCACGACCGTCACCTTCCCCGTAGGGTAATACAGGCGCGTGCCCTTTTTCATCTCAGAAGCGGAATTCGGGTTGAGCCTTACCAGTTCCTCAACATTCCAGTCATATTTCTTGGCGATGCCATAGATTGACTCGCCTTTCTTTATTTCGTGATAATAATACTCCTTGCCTAAAATCTCCACCTTCGGGAGATCAGGCGTAGAAGCCACGGCCGGGATGAAAGCGGCCGCTAACCCCGCGAGGGGCAATATTCGCGTCAAGATCTTCATAACGCAAAATTACAAAAAAATCCCCAATCCCATTCAATTTCACCGCTATTTCTCACTATCTCTCACCCCATAATCCGGCAACCAAAAGTTGCGGAATAAAAAACCTTTGTCAAATTCCGTATTAACTTTGCCCCCGGAAACAGGAAAGAGGAGTCTTTCCCCGGCATCGAAGCCCTCACCGGCTTCACCGCCCACGGTCCGGACGCCCTCCCCAAAAGGGTAGGCATCTTTAGTTTTTGGTTGTCATCTAATGTGACTAATGTCTAATTGACTAATGACTAAAAAACTAATGACTAACACAGTCCGGCGTCTGAAGGGAACATCACCGATGGACCGCCGACGAGACAGGACACGATGGGTTGAGGTATTAAATTGT
>PPYF01098990.1_pt1 | contig 52698 bp, 57 predicted proteins | sample 1559871 | NCBI WGS metagenome assembly PPYF01 (sample SAMN08240021, study PRJNA423297) | Human gut metagenome, whole genome shotgun sequencing project.
ATGCATTACTTTTTAACTGAAGATGACGACCTCGACGATGATGGATGGGAAGAAGGGTTCTATATCGACCTGTTCTAAACCACCGTCTGTTTTCTATACCCTCCTTTGGCAGAATCATTAGTTTACATAACTTCGTTTCAGCAAGGACTTTCCTATAATATAAAAAAATCCCCTCTCCGTACCCGGAAAGGGGAAAAGGGTGAGTAGAGGGATTCGAACCCTCGGCCTCCAGAGCCACAATCTGGCGCGATAACCAACTTCGCCATACCCACCATATTAAGTTATGAAACATCAGAGCTTACGCTCAATGAGCCTGAAGGGATTCGAACCCCCGACCCACGGCTTAGAAGGCCGTTGCTCTATCCAGCTGAGCTACAGACTCACAACTTCTGACAGCATTGATGTGACTCTGCACTTTCATGCCGACTGCTGTCAACGAGCTATAGTTTATCATATGTCTATGGAGATTGCAAGCACTTTTTTTAAATTTTTGTCCTTTTTTGCAGTCATTTTTGCAGCCTTTTCCAAATCCCGGATTCCGGAGCTGAAAAAGGCTGCGCCAAAGCCATATTTTACCGCGAAATCTACCGTGGCTGCCGGTAAAATTGAATCCGTTTATTGTCCCCATCCATGCGGCACATGGTGCCAAAGGGCAGGGTTCCCATGGGCTTGTCGTGGCCTGACCTGATATGATACATCACAGGCAAGTCACAGGTTCCAAAGCGGTCATGAAGGAATTCTTTAATCTGATAGGTGCCGTCATACCGGTCATTGGTACAGTCCGTAAAATCTCCAAGAAGAATTCCCGCCGCGCGTTCAAACATCCCCGCATATTCCATCTGCGTGATATACATGTCAAGGGAAGCGATTCCTTCCTCCACATCCTCCAGAAACAGAATCTTATCCCTGGTGTCCAGCTGATAAAAGGTGCCGCAGGCCCTGGCCAGTACGGATATATTGCCGCCTGCCAGAATGCCATCTGCCATCCCTCCCCGGATGGTCTTAAAGCCTTCCTCCCCGGGCGGATTCCGAAACTCCAGCTTCCCCTCCATATTGAGGGCCGCAAACAGGCTGGACCTGGTGTAGGCGTCAAAGTCCTTCAGCATGTTGGAGCACACCATTGGACCATGGAAGGTAACCAGATTCCCAAACATCTGGAATGCAGAGTGAAGGTTTGTTATGTCGCTGTATCCAACGAAAATCTTGGGATTTCGCTTCACCAGTTCAAAATCCAGGTATTTCATGATTTGAGAACTGCCATAGCCTCCCCGCACGCAGAAAACCGCCTTCACCTGTGAATCCGCAAACATGCGGTTTATGTCCTCTGCCCGGGCACAGGCATCCCCCGCCAGATAATTGTGGAAATTATACATGTTCTCAAGACATGTCCCCAGCTTTACCCGGTACCCCATGTCCTCCAGCAGCTTTACGCAGCCATCCCTATCTTCTTCCTTTACAGGAAATGCAGGAGACACCAGACCCACCGTGTCCCCTTCCCTCAATCTCTCCGGAAATACCATCTGTCTCAATCCGTCCTTTCATTTTAATCCGGAGCGTGTCAGAAAGCAATTTTACTCCATGCGGAAAAGGAAGCAGTCCAGATTGGTGGGAATGCCGTGAGGCTAACGCCTTCCTCACCCGCGCATCCGACAGGTAGTCTTTCCCGCAGTTAAAGTCATAATAGCAGGTTCCTATCAGATCATAGGACTTAAGCTCGTCGCTTCCGCCGTACTGCGACTGTGCCTTGACGCCCACATCCCCGGCAGATGCTTTTCCCTCATTATATGCTTCGCCGTTCTTCAGATAGAACAGATACCATGCGCCGGGAGAGACTGTATCCTGCGCCAGGGTGCGCTTCCAGGCATACTCGAAGTCGCCGGCCGTCAGAGGGGATTCCAGTGTCTCGGGCTCCTTCTGCATGGCGCAGGTCATGACCTTTCCGCCCTCGCTGCCGAAGCCGTCTTCCTTCCCGCCCGAAGCCTGGGTGGTCTGCCCCGCTGCCCCGCTCTCAGCCGGTTTCTCAGAAACTTGTCCGCCGCACCCTGCCAGCATGGAAACAGCCATGCACCACATTGGTCTAATCAAAAAGATGGCAGGCCACCTTATGATTGCCATTGACTGCTTTTAACTCCGGCTTTACCTGGGAGCAGATATCCTTTGCGTAGCGGCACCTGCTTCTGAAGGGACAGCCGGGAGCCGGATTAATGGGCGAGGGCACATCCCCTTCCAGAATGATTCTCTGGTTCCCCTTAGCCAGCTTCGGATCCGCCACAGGCACTGCGGAAATCAGGGACTGGGTGTAAGGATGAAGCATGTTGTCATACAGCTCATCCACCTGGGCGTACTCAATCAGGCTGCCCAGGTACATGACCCCTACCTCCGACGAGATATGGCGCACCATGGATAAATCATGGGAAATGAACAGGTAGGTGAAATGGAACTTATCCTGCAGTTCCTCCAGAATATTGATGACCTGGGCCTGAATGGATACATCCAGAGCCGATATGGGCTCATCACAGACAATGAACTCCGGCTCCGCAGCCAATGCCCTGGCAATGCCGATTCTCTGTCTCTGTCCGCCTGAAAACTCATGGGGATACCGGCCTAAGTGATCCGGTTTCAGGCCGACCATCTCGATCAGCTCCCTGACGCGGTCATTCTTATCCTTCCCCGTGTGCAGCTTCATGGCCCATATGGGCTCGGCTATAATGTCACCTATGTTCTTCCTTGGGTCCAGGGAGGTGTAAGGGTCCTGGAATATCATCTGCATCTTCTTCCTGTAGGGAACCATCTGGCTGTCGCTCAGTCCGGTGATGTCCGTTCCCTGATACAGAATCTGACCCGCCGTTGCCTGGTACAGCTTAAGGATGGTGCGGCCCACCGTGGTCTTGCCGCAGCCGGATTCCCCCACCAATCCCATGGTGCGGCCCTTCGCAATGGAAAAAGATACGCCGTCCACTGCCTTTAACACCTTTGGCTTGGAAAAAAGACCGCTTTTCAGTCTGAAATGCATCTTCAAATCATTTACTTCAATACAGTTATTGGTATCAGCACATTGAGCCATCACAGCTTCACCTCCCCTATCCGGGCTTTCACCGATTCATTGTGAAGCCAGCAGGCGCTGACATGTCCGTTTCCCAGGTCGCAAAAGGGCGGCTGATGGGCCGCGCAGAGCTTCATGGCATGGGAACACCTGGCCGCAAAGGGACATCCCTTTGGCGGGTTTAAAAGGTCAGGCGGCGTGCCGAAAATTGGCACCAGCTTTTCCTTTGTCCTCTTGGGTATGGAGGCCAGAAGTCCCGCTGTGTAGGGATGGCCGGTCCGGTAAAAGATATCCTCGATATCCCCTTCCTCCATGATTAATCCCCCGTACATGACAATAACCCTGGTACACAGGCTGGATATAACACCCAGGTCATGTGCAATCAATATGACGGAGGTGTTAAACTCATTCTTCATATGGGCCATCAGTTCCAGAATCTGGGCCTGTATGGTCACATCCAGCGCCGTGGTAGGCTCGTCTGCTATGAGAAGCTCCGGCTTGCAGCACATGGCAATGGCTATCATCACCCTCTGGCGCATACCGCCTGAAAGCTCATGGGGATACTGTTTCAGCCTGCGCTCCGGACTGGGAAGCCCCACTGCTTCCAGCATGGCCAGGGCTTTTACATCTGCTTCCTTTCTGGAAAGCTTCTGATGGCGCATCAGGGGACCCCGAATCTGCTCCCCCACCGTGAACAGGGGATTTAGACTGGTCATGGGGTCCTGGAATATCATGCCAATCCGGTTTCCCTGAATCTTCCTCATTTCCTTTGGAGACTTCTTAAGCAGGTCCTCGCCGTCAAAGAGCAGGGCATCCGCCTGGCGGGAGGCATTGTCCTCCAGCAGCCCCATGATTGACAGCATGGTAACGCTTTTGCCGCAGCCGGATTCCCCCACGATTCCAAGGCTCTCTCCCTTCCCCACATGGAAGGTGATACCCCTTACGGACTGCACGCCGCCTGCGTCTGTGGCAAAACTGGTGCGCAGGTTCTCTACCTCTAAAATTGTATCTTCCATCATGTTCATCCACCTATTTCTTAAGTCTTGGGTCCAGAGCATCCCGCAGCCCGTCGCCGATAAAGTTCAGGGCAAATATGGTAATACTGATTGCCAGCGCCGGAAACAGCATCTGGTACGGATATGAAAACAGATATTCTATGGCGTCATTGGCCAGGGTTCCCCAGCTGGCCTTCGGCACCTGGATGCCGATGCCCAGAAAGCTTAAGAACGCCTCCTGGAATATGGCCGACGGAATCAGGAACGTGACCGTCACGATAATGGAGCCCATGCTGTTGGGTATGAGATGATGTATCAGAATCTGCCATTTGCTCAGTCCGCAGACCTTTGCCGCCAGGGCAAAATCCTGTTCCCTCAGCGTCAGTATCTGGGCCCGGACCATCCTGGCCGTGGTAATCCAGTAGGTGAGGCACATGGCAATCAGGATGCTCTGTATGGTATTTCCCAGAAACATCATAATTAAAATCATATAAATCAGGCTGGGAATGCCGGTGAGTATATCCACCACACGCATCATGATGATATCCGTGGTTCCTCCCACATAGCCTGATATGCCTCCGTAAAGCACGCCAATGACCATGTTGATGGCTGCCGCCGCAAAACCAATGGACAGACTGATTCGGGCCCCGTACATGGTCCTGACGAAAATATCGCGTCCCATCTTGTCTGTTCCGAACAAATGGGCGCTGTTGGGCCACTGGAGGGCATTTCCAAAATCCGTCTGGTCATATGTATAAGGTGAAAACATGGGGACAAATATGGCCGCCAATGTCATGATGACCACAATGGCAATGCCCAGCATGGCCAGCTTATCCTTTTTAAGCCGTATGAAACAGTTTCTCCAGTAGGAGATACTGGGCCGGTTAATGGATTCCATCTCCCGCTCTGCGTCGGAAAGTCCCGCCAGAAGTTCTTCCGGAATCATATCCGACATGGTAAATTCAACTCTCTCTTCCATCCTATTCACCTACTCCGTAATCTTTACTCTTGGGTCAATCACCGCGTACATGATGTCAACAATCAGGTTGCAGCCAATAATCATTACGCCTAAGAACACGGTAAGTCCCAGTGTGACAGAATAATCCCTGTCCGTGATGGCGGATATGAAATAGCGTCCCAGTCCCGGGATGCTGAACAGCTTCTCAGTGATGAACGTACCGGTGAGCAGCGTTGCCACCAGCGGGCCCACATAGGTCACCACCGGAAGTATGGAGTTCTTAAGGGCATACTTGCTGATGACCTCCCATTCCGGCACTCCCTTGGAGCGCTCTGTCCTTATGTAATCCTGGCGCATGGTCTCCAGCATGCTGGATCGCATGAGACGGGTGATATAGGCCACCTGGGAGAATGCCATGCAGAACACCGGCAGCACATAATGCTTCCACGAAGTCAGTCCATAGGAGGGGAATATCTTCCACTTCTCGCAGAATACATACATCATCAGCACGCAGAGCACAAAGCTGGGCACCGAAACGCCGATGGTGGCCAGCACCATGGAGGCCCCGTCCGCCAGCTTTCCCCGCTTCACGGCCGCCACGATTCCCAGCGGAATTCCCGCCGCAAGGGCCACCGCGATTCCCAGCGCCCCCACCTTTGCCGATACCGGAAAGCCGTTGGCTATGAGCTCATTGACCGTGGTGTCCTGTTTTTTAAAGGAAGTCCCCATGTCCCCGTGAAGGAGATTGCCAAGATACCTGACATACTGGGCCGGAAGCGGGTCGTTGAGACCATATTTTTCGGAAATCTGCTCCAGGATTTTTTCCGGCACGTTCCTTTGCTCAGACGGACTGAAAGGACCTCCCGGAATGACATGCATCAGAAAGAATGTAATGGTAATAAGAATAAATAGAGATAACACGCCTGCTGCCAACCGCTTGATTATGTATTTTGCCATTGCCATACCCACCTTTATCTTAGATAAGCTGAAATCGGGCTGAACCGCCCTGTGTATAAAAAAAAGGCGACTTAAAGAACAGTAAGCTCACTGCGCCTTCGCCCGACGTACTTAATTAAAAATTATACCTACTGGCAGGTTAAAAGTCAATAAAAAGGGCTCAGTTTCACATTGCATTTTCTGGCAGAAATACCTATAATTAAATTTGAGGCAGCCGGGCTCTGTAACTGAAAGGAATTTTCACCTCTGTTACCGGCCGCAAGACGGAAAGAAGGTATGAATCACTCCATGCCCTGGCTGAAACCGGAGGGCATTTACTCCCATCTGGCCCTGAAGGACGACGAGTCCAACCAGGTTCAGTTCCGGCGCTTCATGGACGCTGTCAATGCCCTGGAGCAGGATGGATGCCATTTTCTCTGGCCGTGGTCACCCTCAGAGGAAAACAGGTGCCGGTGATTGGCGTCGTATGCATGGACCAGTGCATGATTGACCTGACCGGTGAATATAAAACAACGGACAGAAGAATTATACCCCGAGCTGGTGCAGATTCGTAAAACGGGATATTGTTTAGAAAAACCACAATACAGGAGGAAAGACATTTATGAAGGTTTATATCAGTGTAGACTTTGAGGGGGTGGCCGGCTCCACTTCCTGGAACTCAACCAACTTAGGTGATTTGGAACACGGCCCCTTAGCCAGGGAAATGACCCTGGAGGCAGCCGCGGCATGCAGAGGCGCCCTGGCAGCCGGCGCAACGGAAATCTATATAAAGGATGCCCATGACTCCGGCAGAAACATGGATATCTCCCTTCTTCCCAAGGAGGCCAAAATTATCCTGGGCTGGAAATACTCCCCGGATTCCATGGTCTGCGGCCTGGATGAAAGCTTTGACGCCCTCATGTTTGTGGGATACCACTCTCCTGCCGGTACCAACGGAAGCCCGCTGGCCCATACCATGAACCGCAAGACCAATTACATTAAATTCAACGGCAGACTGGCCTCTGAGTTCCTCATGCATGCCTATGTGGGCGCTTCCCTGGGCGTTCCCTCCGTATTCATCAGCGGCGACAAGAACCTTTGCGGCCATGTCCACGAATACGACCCCCGCATCACGGCTGTGGCGGTAAAGGAAGGCATGGGCGCAGCCACCGTCAACCTGTCCCCTGAGATGGCCCGGGAACTGATTGAGGAGGGTGCAAAGAATGCCCTTCTGTCAAAGGATATCTGCCATATGGAGGTGCCTGAAACCATTACCATGGAAATCAACTTCAAGGACCATTTCCAGGCGCTTAGGGCTTCCTATTATCCCGGAATGGTTATGTCCGATGATTTTACGGTTTCCTATACGGCCCACTCCATCAATGAATTGATGACAGCCAGGATGTTTGTGCTGTAACCGGGGATGGCTGGAGCGTGTTTGATTCAGGTATAAATCAAATAAGAAACTGAAAAAGAGTACTTGAAAAATCCAAGTACCCCATGTATAATCAATTTAGAGGTAATCATAAGACATTTTTGGGTCTGATGATTGCACTTTGGATAAAGACGTAATTTATAGTACGGGCTATCCTCTATGGCTGGTAGAGGATAGCTCATTTTTTGTTATGATGATTATCTATGTAGGCCAATGCGGTAAAAATCACCAGCACCAATGTTAACACTTCAAGTGTATCCCTAAGCCGGTTTCCGGTTCCTTGCAAACATAACTGCATACTCAAGGGAATTCTTCAGGCTCAGCTCGCTGGCTGTTCCGGTCCCTGCCTGGTCAAAGGCTGTTCCGTGGTCCACGGACACACGGATAATGGGAAGTCCCAGGGTGATATTGACACCGGCCACCGCATCCCAGGCCTGCTTCTCCTGGTCATAGACAAAGCCCACCACCTTAAGGGGGATATGCCCCTGGTCATGGTACATGGCCACCACGATGTCATACCAGCCGCCTCTGGCCTTGGAGAAAACGGTATCAGGAGGCACAGGGCCATCCGCCTGAATGCCCTCTGCCCTGGCAGCCTCAATGGCAGGAATGATCTCCCGGATTTCCTCCTGCCCGAACAGGCCGTGCTCCCCGCTGTGGGGATTCAGCCCGGCAACTGCAATCCTGGGGTTCTCAAATCCCATCTCCCTGCATGCCCTGTCCCCAATCCGGATCACATCCAGCACGCGCTGCTTCTTAACCCGGTCGCAGGCCTCCCGCAGGGACACATGGGTGGACACATGGACCACCCGCACGTTCTCATGGGCCAGCATCATGGTATAGTTTTTGGTTCCGGTCAAATCAGCATAAATCTCCGTGTGGCCGGAATAGTGGTGTCCTGCCAGGTTCACAGCTTCCTTATTGAAGGCATTGGTGACAGTGGCGTCCACCTGTCCGTCCATGGCAAGTTCAATTACCCTCTTCACATAATGGAACGCGGCGTCCCCGCACATGGCGGACACCTGCCCCCGCACCAGTTCATCCATGGAAACCAGACCCATGTCCAGTACGTCTATGGTACCGTGGGTAAAAACAGCATCCCTCACATCCTTTACTGCCCGGACAGTCATTTCCTCATGTCCCACGATTTTCAGCGCGGCTTCCAGGACACAGGCATCTCCCACAACAATGGGCCTGCATGCTTCGTATATGGACTGGTCGGCCAGGGCCTTCACGGTAATCTCAGGGCCTATGCTGGCCGGGTCACCCATGGTAATACCTATTATTTTTCTATCTTCCACGCTTACGCACCTCTATTTTATGCAGATAAGAAACTAATACGGGACAAAGGATAGCTGTCACAATGATAGCAGCGGTAATCTGTGCAGTGGCGGCTTCCGCCACCGCCAGAAGTGTGGCGTCCACAGCTGCTACCGACGCCGGCGTGGCAGCCGCGTTGCCGGCTGTGGTTCCAATGGCTCCGCCCACTTCCGGGTGGTCCATGCGCAGCAGCTTATAAACCAGATAGCCCGCCAGACCGGTAATCAGGGTACAGGCAACGCCCAGAAGGATTCCGGGGCCTCCTGCCTTTAACAGGTTCATGATGTTCAGTCCCGCCCCCAGAGGAAATGCGAAGAAGGGAATCAGCATGGTGGCGCCCGGTTCACAGAACTTGCGGATATCTTCGTCCAGGTTGCCCAGTATGCATCCCACGATAACAGGGACAATACAGCCTATCAGGATAGACATGGGTATCTTGGCAACACCGGCGGCTCCCAGGGCAACCATGGTAAAGAAGGGGCCGTCATTGATGGAAAGAATGGAAACGGCGCCTACGTCGGTCGCATCTCCGTACTCTCCGGCCAGGGCCGCATACAGTCCGCCGTTTGAGTTAGCCAGAGCGCCTACAATAGCCAGGGTAGACAGTCCCAGGAATCCCTTCTCGCCAAAAAGGGTGCCGCAAATCAGTCCGATGATAATGCCGATTCCAACCTTCACCGCGGTGATGACCACGCCTTTGTATACAGTGACACCAGCCTTCTTAAAATTAATGGTGGTGGCATTACAGAAAATGAACACAGCCAGAATGGGCATGGCTCCTGATTTCCATAAATAGGTCGTAAAGGTGCCGTCAAATGCGCTACACAATACATTTCCAAAAAAGGTGTTGACAATTGCTCCCAGAAGCAGCGGTACCACCATCAATCCTCCCGGAATCTTCTTAACTGCCTGTAAAATCTTCATACTTAATGTTCCCCCTGTCCGGCTTTTATAAGCCTGATAATATTATCTACCGTATAAGCCAGGTTCTCCTGGCTGAGGTGCCTGCTGACGGAAAAATCCTGGGGAAGCCTGTTGATGGGGAACACTGCTGTCACGCCCATATCGTAGGCCTTTCCTATCTCATCGTCATCTGCCCCGCCTACTACTGCAATCACGGACTTGGCCTGTTGTTTGGCCCGCTCCGCAATTCCAATCACTACCTTGCCCCGGAGGCTCTGGGAATCCAGCTTTCCCTCGCCTGTAAGGATATAATCCGCATCGCCAATGATTTCACCGAACCGCACCGTATCCAGCACGGTCTGGATACCCATCTGAAGCCTGGAACCAAAGAACGCAATCATGCCCGCTCCCATGGCTCCGGCGGCGCCGGTTCCCGGTACCTGGCTTATGTCTGTCCCTGTTGCCTGGGCAATGACCCTGCTCAGATTCCTGATTCCCTCGTCCAGCTGAAGGACCATGGCCTCATCCGCGCCCTTTTGGGGGCCGAAGATACAGGAGGCTCCCGTTGGTCCGTACATGGGATTATCAATATCGCACATGGTTACGATTTCAACTTGCTCCAGAAGGCTGTTCCTTCCGGACAGGTCGATTCTGTCAATATCAACCGTGGTGCCGCCTGTGGGTATGAACTCCCTGCCGTCCCTGTCATAAAACTTAATGCCAACCGCGGCAGCAGCGCCGCAGCCTCCGTCATTGGTGGACGAGCCGCCCAGCCCCACTATGATTTTCTTAACGCCCTTGCCCGCCGCGGCAAGAATCAGCTGTCCCACCCCATAGGTGGTGGTGAGCCTTGGGTCCTTCCTGTCCTCCACCAGAGGAAGTCCGGCGCAGGACGCCATTTCGATAACAGCTGTCTGCCCTCCGTCTATCAGTCCGAAATAGGACTGCATGTCCTCAAAGTAGGGATTCTTAACCGTTACATACTCCTTATCACCGCCCACAGCCGTGATAAAGGCGTCCACAGAGCCCTCGCCCCCGTCTGCCACCGGTATGGAGACAGTCCGGCTGTCAGGAAAATGCTTCTTTATTTTCTCATCCATCACTCCGCATATCTGGCTGGAGCTTAAGGTTCCCTTAAACGAATCAGGTATTAAAATGAACTTCAATGCCATATCCCTCTTTATTCTTTTTCGATGACAATTCATTCCCTTACAATGATAATTCATTCTCTTACGATAACAGACACCCCGTCCGGAATCACTGTTACCTTATAATCCTCCTTATTCACCATTGCTTTTGCCTTTTCCAGGGCCTCCTCCATGCTGTGGGCCGGAATCATATGAAGCTCCTCCACCAGCTGGTCGTCGCAGGAAGATATGAACACAATCCTGGCCTTTAACATAACCCTGGCAAAAATCTGTGACTGCCACTGGTCTATGATGGTTTCTTCCGGCTTTCTGTCCATGAAGGTCTTCATCATGCGGTTCAAGTCCTTTTCGTCCCGGAAGGTCTCATGGAAATACTTGCCGCCGTGGCCGTCAGCCGCCTTGGAAAGCATGATAATGACGCCGCCTTCCTTTACCGTTACCTCTGCAGCCGTCATGCCCTTTACGGACTGGTAAATATTCTGGTCCAGAGGATAGCCGCCGTTTGTGGAAATGACAATATCCGCAGGAACAGCATCCACCTGGCACTTGGAAGCCAGGAACTCCCTGCCCACACGATGTGCCAGGTCGCAGTCGCCTGCCACCGCAAAAATAGGGTCATGGGCGGAATCTATCACCACATTGACGATGAAGTCCAGTCCTGCCACCCTGGCGGCGTACAGCATGTCGTTGTGAATGGGGTTGCCCTCAATGATGCCGGTCCTGGAGTGCGAATCATCAATAAAGGCTGAGTTATGGTTGTACATAACTGTTTCACGGCTTGCCACGCCCGGAAGCACGCTCTTTCTTCCGCCTGAAAATCCGGCAAAGAAATGAGGCTCAATGAAACCCTCTGCAACCAGCAGGTCCGCCTCCACTGCCAGCCTGTTGATATACATGTTTCCGCCTGAGGGCAGCTTGCCCAGATAGACCATGTTGTCCGTATCATCGCAGTCATGAACTATGATGGTTTCATGTTCCGTAATCTCATGGCCGAACTTTGACTCCAGTTCCTCCCTGGTAGTCTCCCTGTGAAGTCCTGTGGAGATAAGGATGGTAATTTCAGCATCCGGGTTCCCCCTGCGGATTTCCTTCAGGATGAGAGGCATAATGATGTGGCTGGGCACAGGTCTTGTATGGTCGGAAGAAATGACCACCACCTTCTTCTTGTCAATGGCCATATCGCACAGCCTGGGAGTCCCGATGGGATGCTCCAGGGCTTCCTGCACCAGCTCGCTTCCGCCCATGGGCGCCTTGTAATCATGGAGTTCTGATACAAGCACACCGGCAAGGTGCGCGTCCTCAATCTCCGCTTTCAATGTTTCCTTTCCGTAAGGCAGTAAAAATTCTTTCATACGTTATATTCCTCCTCTTTCTTTTATTTTTCTCATGGCAAAAGCCGCCGCATCCTCTGTGCCGAAGGCTCCTGCCTTTGTTACCAGTCTGAGCCCCTCATACGCTCCGCCCTTCACCCGCACCAGAGGGACGCCCACCAGGATTTCAGCCAATATCTCCGCGCCGTCTGCCCCGATGTTCATCAGCATTCCCAGGGCTGTATCCCCGCCGGTGAGATACACGCCGGATACCTCTGCAGCGTCCAGTACCTCTTTGGCCATCCTGCCGATAAGGGAACGCACATAATCCCCCACCTCAGTCAAATCCATACCGCTTTTCTCCCCCACTTCCTGGGAAAGCTCAATTAATTCCCTGTCATAAGCCGTATCCGTAAGAAGTATGGTATCCATTCCGCTCTTTAAATATTCCACTGCCATGTCGCGGTATTCATCGGGCCTGGCTGTTCCCGTCATGATTTGGGCCACAGGCACCTTGACCATGGCGTATCCGACCCTTTCACAGTAATGCATCTGTTCATTGGCCACCGAACTGATGCTGGCCACCACGCCGAGGGACGGAAGGGCAGGCTTTTCCAGTTCCATCAGATTGTCCGCCATTCCCGCGGTCCCCACGTACAGGGTCCGCCGCCCGTCCTGTCTGGCCGCAGCAATGATTCGTTTCAGGTCATCATCCGACTCAGCGTCACATACAAAAATCCGTCCCCTGTCAAGGGAGAAAGACTGGCTTCTTACATCCGGCAGATATTTTAACTGTACCGGCTCCTCATAAACCTGCTCCAGCAGCTTTACCAGATTGTCTTCCATCACCGGGTTCTTGGGGTCCTTGGACAACTCTGTCTTACAGATTTCCACGCCCCTTAAGCACTGCACACCGTCCATGGTGGTCCTTCCCAAGGCGGGAAGGGCAGGAGCAAACACCAAAAGCTCCGGATGAAATACGTCATCCACTGCCTTTATTTCCTGGGAGATATTTCCCCTCATCGTGGAATCCACTTTCTTTATTATGTAGCGGAACTGTCCGAAATCTACCTGTTCTAATGAATGACGCACGATTTCATAGGCGTGACCAGGCAAGGCATTTCTGCTCTCCGTATCAATCACAATGGAGTTCTGTGAATCCACCGGTTTTCCCGCAAACAGGACTTCCGTCGGATACCCTCTCCTCTTCAGCTGCACTCCCGTATCATTTGCCCCTGTAAAATCATCCGCAATAATCAGATATCTCTCTTCCATTGGCTCCCAACTTCCCTTTATTGTTCATTTTCGAAACATATCAGTTTCTTTCATCAGCTCCGTAGTTTATTGTAATATAGAGGGCCTTTTCAATTCAAGGAAAATGTTGTATAATATGTTTAAATTTGTAACATTCAGAGAATCTATATTCCAGAGGAGGCAGAATGAGCGAAAAAGTCAGGATACTTGGAATTGCTCCCTATAAGGGATTGGTAACATTAATGAAACGATACGGAAGCCAGAGGGATGATATCCAGCTGACAGCCATGCTGGGAAATGTGGAGACAGGACTTTCCCTGGCAAAGGAACATTACAGGAACTATGACATCATCATCTCAAGAGCCAACACCGCAAGCCGTATTGCAAAGGGCGTGCCCATTCCTGTCATTGATATTGGAATTGATTATTACGACGTACTTCTCTGCCTGAAAACAGCGGAGAACACAAAGACAAAATTTGCAGTCCTGGGATTCCGCTCCCTGACCACCATTGCGAAAAGCATATGCAATGTTCTGAAGATGCCTACGGACATATTTTCCATCAACACCACGTCCGAGGCCAGCTCCCTGCTGGACAAATTAAAGGAACAGGGCTACAAGACCGTCATATGCGATACAGTGCCCTACAACTATGCCAAACTCATTGGCATTACCCCCATCCTTCTCACCTCCAGCATGGAAAGCCTGAAGGCAGCTGTTGACCAGGCAGTCTATACATGGCAGACCCACAGGGATTTATATCATTCCCTGTCCCTTATGCATCAGCTTCTGGACAGCAGCGCCAACCGTTTCCTTGTGCTGTCCCAGACAGGCGAATGCATTTACACCACGCTGGAGGATGAAATCGCCGTCCCCATACAGGCAAAGCTTAAGAATGAATTGGAGCAATGCTGCACCGGACGGAAGCGCTCCTTCTTTATTACAGTAAACAACCAGATGTACTCCATCAACTCCCATCTGGTGGATGAGACCCTGAGCCCCTACATCATTTTCCATATCATGCGCTCCGAGATTCCCCTGGCCTACTCAAAATACGGTGTGACCATCATGGACAAGCAGGGTGCGGAGAACAGCTTCATGGACAGCTTTTACAGCAATACGGAGCTGGCACGGGAAATCCTCACCAACACCGAGGATGCGGCCCCTTCCCCCTTAAGCCTAATGATAACCGGGGAAATCGGCACCGGAAAGGACCGGGTGGCCCATATCTATTACGCCAAAAGCCCTCTGTGTGACAATCCCCTCTACGTCATCAACTGCTCCCTTATCAGTGATAAAAGCTGGAACTTCATCACAAAGCATTACAACTCTCCTTTTACGGACAATGGAAATACCATCTATATTTCCAACCTGGACGCACTGCAAAAAACAAAGCAGAAACAGCTGCTCTCCATCATACTGGACACAAACATGCATGTCCGCAATCATTTGATATTCTCCTGCACCCAGCCCGCGGGAAGCGCCACTCCCCATGTGGTGTTCGAATACACCAATGCCTTGGGATGCATCCTGGTTCCCATCAAGCCGCTGCGGGAACAAAAGGAGGACATCATCTCATCCGCCGGCCTCTATATCAATACCCTGAACCAGGAGCTGGGCCGTCAGGTTGTGGGGGTTGACGACGAGGCTGCCGCGCTTTTGGAGCAATACGACTACCCCTACAACAGGACCCAGTTCAAACGGATTCTAAAGGAGGCCGTCATACGGACAGAAGGGCCCTATATCTGCGCCAAAACCATACAGGAGGTAATCCAGAGGGAAGATGTCCTGTTTTCCGGATTTCCCTTCCCGGCCCAGGCATCCTCTGCGCCCTCCAAAAAGGACGCGGATACTGCCCCGGGAAATGCCAGGCTTCCAGTCCCCCATCCCTCTCCATTCTGCCTGGATACCAGCCAGTCCCTGGATGAAATGAACCGGGACATCGTGCACTACGTGCTGAATACCTGCGGGGGCAACCAGACATCCGCGGCAAAAAAGCTGGGTATCAGCAGGACTACCTTGTGGCGTTATCTGAACCGGTAACACCGTTACAATACAACGCTTCATGTTTATAAGGCTTCATGTTTCGTTGGATTGACGGAGGAGCCATTATTATGCCGGACGTCACCATTGGGGACAACGTGGTAATAGGGGCAGGGAGCGTGGTTACAAAAGATATTCCCAGCGATACCATTGCATACGGAAATCCCTGCCGGGTTATGAGGGAAAACAGATAACGCTCCGTGATAAACAAATCCAGGTGGGATTAAAACCAATAGGGTAGAGGGAGAATAAATTTTCTCTCCCCTCCCGGGGCAGAAAAGATTGCCCTCTTATTCAACCCACCTCCGGTTCTTTCCTTAAAAACTATGCAAAGCTTACTTTCACCAGTAAGATTAGAGCCATGCTCGGCACACACCCAAAAGAGACAGGCGCTCATTTGTGGGGAAGCGACCTGTCTCTCGTCAATCAATTTACATAGCAGTTTGGGTTGACATCACATCAGTGAAAAATTAGTTTTGGTTGAAGGAATTTATGGTATTTTTTGTATTTACAATCTCTTAGTTCTCGCTTACATGCGGAAGAATGGTCTCTACCTCTGCATGCGGACGCGGAATCACATGTACGGAAACCAGTTCGCCGACTCTCTGAGCTGCTGCTGCGCCTGCATCGGTTGCTGCCTTTACAGCACCTACATCACCGCGAACCATAACGGTTACCAGACCACCGCCGACAAACTCTTTGCCGATCAGGGTTACATTTGCTGCCTTTACCATCGCATCTGCTGCCTCGATAGATCCTACCAGTCCCTTTGTCTCGATCATTCCCAGTGCATCGTACTTCATGTTTGTTTCCTCCTGATTTTCTTTCAATTATTTTTTAAATTTAATTTTAGTTTGAAAAATGCCCTAACGCACAATTCTCACGGTAGAAGAAGAGCCAAGTCCCATTGCATTTGCCTCATCCATATCCAGATGATATTCCAGAGCGGACTGATCCGTCACACGGATCACCGTATTTCTCAGAACACCTCCACGCTCACCATCCACCTCAAGGCAGACGCGTTCGCCGTCATGCACACCGAAGCGCTCCGCATCGGAAAGCAACATGTGAATATGGCGCTGTGCCACCATCACACCGTTTTTCGTCTGAACAGAACCTTTCGGTCCGACGAGGGTGATTCCCGGAGTTCCCTCGAGATCTCCTGAGAGTTTCACAGGTGCCTTTACTCCCAGTTTGAAGCTGTCACCTGCCAGAATCTCAATCTGACTCGCCTTGCGGACAGGTCCGAGAATCCGTACTTTTTCGATTGCCCCCTTCGGGCCACATACCGTCACAGTCTCCTTGCACGCAAACTGTCCCGGCTGTGAGAGATCCCTGAGCTTTGTCAGCTCATATCCCGCGCCGAAAAGTGTCTCCAAGTCCTCTGCGGAGAGATGAACATGGCGATTGGAGACGCCGACCGGAATCGTTCCGGCTTCCGGCTTCTTCTCAGAATCCGTCTTTGCGTCTGTTCCGTTTTTGACCGCTTCCATAATAAGTTTCATAAGTGCCTCGCACTGATCCATGGATAATTTCCTCCCTGTTGTGCTTATCCCTCCAAAATCCCCCGCCCTGTCAAATGTGCCCCTGTCCTCTCTAATTCCAAGTTAAAGGGGTGTTTGCAGGAGACTTTAGAAGAATGTCTCATTCTTTTTGTATTTCTTATTTGTTCATGGATGAGATCAGCTGGCGAACAAGATCTGCCAGATGAGCGTCATCTGTGAATCCTGCTGTGGCAGCCTTCAGCTCGTTCTGGCTGGTGAGCGACTGCTCCACGGATGCTGCGCATCCACCGCCACAGCTCTGCTTCTTTTCAAAGGAAGCCACGATATCTGCTGGGCTGAACTCATGGGAACAGGTCGATGCGGTCGGTGCGGTCTCACAGCAGGATGATACTGCGGATGCCGGTCTGCCTGTCAGCTCCGGATGATGGAAAGTGCAGTCATCCTCGATCAAAGTCGCACAGTTTTTCAGTCCGTATGCAACCTTCTTGATATTGATCAGGTTCAGTGGACTGACGTTCTCCGATACGGAACTTCCGCCACAAGTTCCGCATCCGAGTGTGAATGCAACATTCAGTCCGGTGCTGATTCCGGTTCCGCCCATGCTTCCGCCGGTATTGACAAGGATTCTAGATGCCGGCTTCACAGCAAACTTGCGGACAATCTCATCATCCTTCGTGTGGATGCTCATTGTGTGACCCATGCCGTTCTGTAAAAGATCCATGCTCAGATGACATGCCTCCTGCCAGTCTTTTACGGTGTAGAAAGCGAGAACCGTTGTCAGCTTCTCATAGGAGAGCGGATATCCGTCACCAACGCCGTCCTGTCCGCCGATCAGCACCTTTGCAGTCTGCGGAACACTGATTCCGGCAGCCTGTGCGATCACCTGTGGGGTGCGTCCGACAAACTTTGCATTCATTGCATGACCGCCGTTCTTGAAGAGCAGGCAACAAACCTTCTCGGTTTCCTCGCGGGTCATAAAGTATGCGCCCTGGCGCTGAAGCTCTGCGACAACCTCATCGTGATTGCACTCCTCGCAGATAATGGACTGCTCGGAAGCGCAGATCGTACCGTTGTCGAAAGTCTTGCTTGCCATGATTGCGGATACCGCTGCCTTCACATCAGCCGTGCGCTCGATGTATGCCGGAGAGTTTCCTGCGCCGACACCGATTGCCGGTTTTCCTGCGGAGTAAGCTGCCTTTACCATGCCCGGACCACCGGTTGCAATGATCAGAGCAACCTCCTTGCAGTGCATCAGCTCATTTGTCGCTGCCATCGTTGGAGTGGAGATACAGCCAATCACGCCCTCCGGAGCACCTGCCTTCAAAGCAGCCTCCTTCATCACCTCTGCTGCGCGCAGGGTACATTTTGCTGCAGACGGATGCGGGGAGAATACAATTGCATTTCCTGCCTTGATTGCAATCATCGACTTGTAGATAACAGTGGAAGTCGGGTTGGTTGACGGAACGATTCCCATGATCAGTCCAGCCGGTGCTGCAACCTCAAGGATTCCTCTCGCCTTATCCTCGGAGAGAATTCCGACAGTCTTCATATCGCGGATATCCTCATAAAGCAGGGTGGATGCGGCATGGTTTTTGTAGGTCTTATCAAGCACCTTTCCAAATCCGGTCTCTTCCACTGCCATCTTTGCCAGACATGCGGCATGCTCCTCTGCTGCCTCAATCATACTACGCAGAATCTTGTCAATCTGCTCTGCTGTCATACATGCCATCTTCTTTGCTGCCTCAGCACCCTGACGCGCCAGATTTCTTGCTTCCTGAACGGAACGCAAATCCAGATCAAAATTTTCCATTGTTTTATCCTTTCTTCTCACATTTTTTATAACGGATCATATTTTCTATAACTGATACCACTGTCTCAATTCCTCAATCAGCTTTGACTTGTTTGCTCTCGAGATCTCTCTGCCCGCGATTCCAAGCTCTGGATAGTTTCTTGCCAGACTGCGAAGCTTCGTCACATGAGTGTGCTCCAATTCAGAAAGAAGTGCCTCTTTTCCCTCCCTCTTCATCAGCCAGTCGCAATACTCCCGGTTCAGTTCTCCGTTCTTCCGCTCCGGAACCGGCTCATTCTCCGGTTCTGCCGGACTCATCGAAGTGATCTCATCCACCTCTTTCTCAGAAAGTTCTGTTCTCTCTTCCGTCTCTTCAAAATCTTCGGAAGGGACTTCACTGCCAGAAGGATCCTTCGGATCAAACATCCCTGCCACTTCCTCATGCGGTCGTGCAATAACATGACTTGTCACCAGATGGTCCGCTCCGAAACGTTCTGCGGAAGCCGTGCCGGCATCAACTGCCGCACGCACCGCAGCCACATCCCCGGTCACCGTGACGGTCACCAGACCACCGCCGATCAGCGTCTTTTCTACAAGGGTCACATCCGCCGCCTTGAGCATCGCATCTACCGCCTCAATCGCCGCAACACTTCCCCTCGTCTCAATCATTCCAAGTGCCTGCATGTGTCAAATCCCCCTTACAGAAGATCCGCCCAGTTTGCCGGATATGTGGAATAGAAGACTCTTGCCTTATCCGGAGATCCCCAGATCACCTTTGATCCGGACGGAACAAAGAGAACATCACCGGCATTTGCCGTATATTTCTTTCCGTCAATCGTGACCGTCAGCGTTCCTTCTATTACATAGTCAATCTCCTCATAAGTCAGCTCCCAGGCAAACTCTGAGTGGTCAATCACAAGAAAACCCGCGCTCATATGTGACTCATCCTTGCTCACAAGTTCCTGATAATAGGCAGTTGCATTCGGATCACCTGTGTCAAACACATCCATCTTCACTGTTTTTCCGCGCACAACCTTGAGGCCGTTCGCATAAGACTCAGACTCATACGGCTTGGTGTTACAGCACTTTAACAGTTCTCCGAACAGACCCTTGTCCATCAGAACTTTCAGCATCTGGTAGATCTGATCGCTTGTGATTTCATCCGCCCCGCAGATCTCTGCCGGTGCTTTTTCTGCCGAAACCACGGTCTTTGCCGGCTCTGCTTTCGGTTCTTCCTCACAGAATGTAATTCCAAATGTATCTGCCGCATCCCGCGCTGCCGGTGTCACAATCGTCTGTGGTCCTGTCACACAGACCGTCTTCCCCTCATTTTTCAGAGCCTCAATGTCTCCGGCGCAAACCAGACGCTTCATGACTTCACTCCTCTCCATCTATCTGTCTGCTCCCTGAAGTTTTTACTCCTCAAAGGTGCAGTCCTCATCTATAATTCCTGTTACTGCCGCATCGACCGGACTTTCATCGTTCTCCATCATGCGTCTTGCGGAGGATCCGGTTGTCACGAGGACCCGGTCTCCGATTCCGGCACCGATCATATCCACGACGACAAGCCTCTCTCCGGCTCTCGTCCCGCCGATAATCTCAGCCAGCATCAGCTTGCACCCGTTCAAGGCATCTGCCTTTCTGGTCGCCCAGATGTTGTCTATCAGTCTCGCCGTCACCATTCTTCCCGGCCCTCCTTTTCCCGCTGACGGATCTCCTCGATCGCCGCCTCAACCGAAGCGGTATCTCCAAAGATTGCCAACATAATCATATTTTGGGGACAGCTTCCGCGGATATCCTCCACAGTCACGCCCACGGCTTTCTCCGCCACATCCGCCGCACAGACCATGTCGATCAGTCTTCCCTGAACGAGTCCGATTGCATCCACACGCTCAAGCGGTTTCGCATTTCCGGTTCCCTTTCTCCTCGAGAGGAGCTCCAGGGTGCCCTGACCGGGCGATTTGATGATCCGATACTCCATACGGTTCTCACTCCATTTCCTGATCGGTACAGCTCATTGCAATTCCAAGCGGGGTTACAAACATCGGATTCTCCGGCTTGTAAGTCTGGATTCCGGTCTTTTTCTGAATCACCGTCTCGATTCCAGACAGACAGCAGGTTCCTCCAACAAGATAAAGACCATGAACCTCATAGCCCTGCACCTGACGGCTGATGATCGCTGCCACCTTCTCTATCACCGGCTTTAAGACCGGAAGAATCTCCTTGTGATTTTTCGGATTTCTCTTGTAGATCTCCGCCTCGGAAAAAGGAAGTTTGTATGCCCCTGCCAAAACAAGAGAAAAATGGGTTCCGCCGGTTGCCTCATCATCGACGTTCACGACTTTTCCGTTCTCGAGAATGGAAATTCCGGTCGTTCCGCCTCCGATGTCCACGACGGCACCGTTTTTGATCTTCAGAATCTGATTGGCTGCAGTCGGCTCATCAAGCAGGGCGGTGATCTCAAATCCCGCTCCCTGCACGACATTCTTGATTGCTCCTCCATCGAGTGCATCAGTTCCCGGAGGAATCGCCGCTGCCGCATAGATGAGTTCGGTTCCGAGCTTTTCCTCAAGTTCCTCCTTCATCTCGCGCACTAGGCGGATCGCACCGATATAGTCCACAACCATGCCGTCTTTCACCACATCTGCATACCGGTATGCGCCTGCCACAGGACGGCGGTTTTCATCCAGAACCGCAAGGACTACACAGGCTGTTCCGAGATCCACGCCGGTATAATAAATAGAAGATTTCTTTTTTATCGGCTTTTTTACCACCTTTTCAAATTCCCGCACCAGACGGTCACACTCTGCAAATGCTAATTCTTCTGACATATTTTTCCTCCAAAGGACTGGCATATCATCTGAGACAGCCGGTTGATCACCTGATTGGCTATCCGCTTTCTCTCATCCGGAAGATGAAGTGCAAACTCTCTCAGCGCACAGCGCAAAATGTGAAGTTTGACAATCTCTCTTCCTTTCGGCGACTGAGCATGAAACCCGGTCACCTCAAAGCAGTCCGGCATCGCCTCCCCTGCCCGCTCCGGCGAAATTCCACTGCACATCCGGCAGATCTTCTTTTCGCCCTCCCAGGCAAGTCCTGCTTTTTCTTTTTCGGATTCTTCCCTTCCAATCTCGGAAAGAACCCGCTCAAGCTCGAAGATTTCCTGCACCATCAGCACATCCACTGAGAGAAGATCGATTCCCGTTTCAAGAAATCTAGCCTGAATACTCTTGAGTGTATATCTCCACTCCTGATCTTCAATCACGGAGTTTGAAGTACTCTGAGTCAAAGATTCTTTCGTATCTGAGACCTTATTCTGACCGGTCTGATCGGTCTGTTCCATCTTTTTCCCGTCTGTCTCTTCCTGACTGCTTTTCTTCTCGCCTGTAAAACTTGTAAAAAATCGTTTCTTAAATCCCTGTTCTTCTTCCGGCATCCGGATTCCGAGGTCGCTTAAATACTGTCTCGCTCCTGGCGTCAGCCGGCTCCCGGGTTCCAGCCGGTAAGACGTAAAGTGCTCGTTTTGATAACGCGCTCTCAAATCTTCCTCGGTAATGAATTTCATACAGGTCCCCCTTTGCAGAGATTCTTGTAAAGGTTCTCAAGCTCTGTCTGACTCGGGGTTCTCGGATTTGTCACCGTGCAGTTGTCTTCCATCGCACGTCCTGCCATCTCCGGAATCGCCGTCTCAAATGCCTCCCGATCCACAGAAAGATCTGTCACATATGCCGGAATATGGATTCTCTGCATCAGGTTCTTGATCTGACGGATCAGACCGTAAACAGCTGCCTTCGGCGTTCCTCCTCCGATTCCAAGCATATTTGCAATCTTTTCATAGCGGAGAAGTGTCTCGCTGTCCTCCACAAGCTCGAGTCCTGCATTGTAGCCGATAATGTGCGTCAGCAAAAGCGCATTTGCTCTTCCGTGCGGAATGTGGAAATGTGCGCCGAGTGCATGTGCAAGGCTGTGGCAGATTCCAAGCGAAGCATTGCTGAATGCGATTCCTGCAAGGCAGGAGGCATTGTGCATATGCTCTCTCGCTTCCATATCCGATCCGTCTGCAACTGCGCGCTCCAGATACTCCCACACAAGTTTGATCGCTTTCTCTGCGCAGGCATCTGTGAAATCATCTGCCTTCGTGGAGACGTATGCCTCAAGACCGTGTGTCAGCACATCCGTTCCCGTGTCTGCCGTGATTGACGGCGGAACGGATGCAGTCAGATCCGGGTCGAGCAGTGCGACATCCGGAACAAGCGCCTGATCCACAAGGGCAAACTTGACTTTCGCCTGGGTATCCGAGATCACCGCAAAGGAAGTCACCTCGCTTCCCGTTCCGCTCGTAGTCGGAACTGCAATCAGCATCGGTTTCTCTCCGCTGTTCATCGACGCATACAGATGGCTTGCCGCCTTTGCCGTGTCAATTGCAGAACCTCCGCCGAGTGCAAGGACTGCATCCGGCTTCATCGCCTTCATCCCCTGAATCGCCATTGTGACGACCTCAATCGACGGATCCGGAACTACTTTTGAAAAGATTTCACTCTCGGCTCCCGCCTCGGCGAGAAGTCCTGCCAGCTCTCCGGCTCTTCCGCATTTTTCCATAAATGGATCACAGATGATATAGGCTCTGCGGATGCCGAGTCCCTTCACCTCCTCCATCGAGGATTCCCCCATGTAAACACGGGTGCTCATCAGAAACTGTCCCATCTTCTGGCCCTCCTTTCTTCCAATTTTCTTCTTTCACAAGTTTTTTTCAATTTTTTAAGTCGACGCTTTATGCAGAAGAGAAATCAATCTCTCTCTGAGTTCTCTCATGCTCTGCGGATCCTGACCGTTAATCTCGTAATAGGGTGGTTTCACCCCCGCATGCCTAAGATCCTGCATTGCCGTTGTCCTGTCTGCCTCCGCGAGGTCACATTTTGTAATCACTCCGAATACCGGCACCCGAAATGATTTTGCAAATTCCGGGGGATAGGAATAACTCTGCTCGGTTGCATCTGCGATCATCGCGATACAGCACGCATCCTGTGCCGCTGCAATCAGGTGACTGTGCATCCAAGGACTCTCAAGATACGGTCCCGGTGTGTCAAGTGTCACTGGGCGGTAAACCATGTTGGGAAATCTGCGGATGGCTCCGCCACCCTCAAGAAAAGAGGCGAGCGTCGTCTTTCCGCTTCTTCCCGCTCCGACAATCATAATTCGTTTTTTTCTCATGTCTTCGTAATCTCGGCAACGGTGAATCCCAGAACTCTCTCAAGCGTATCCGTCACCGCATGAAGCGCCACATCCACGCTTTCCACATCTCCGGAGAGCACCACCGAACCGGTAAAGCGGTCCAGAAATCCGATTTCCACATCCGATGCCTTTGCCGCAAGATCTGCCGCAACCATCGCCGTCTCATAAGGAGAGAGCGTCAAGATTCCGATCGCTCCCCTGCCCTCAATTCCCAGAGATTCATAGATCTCCGGAACCGGAGAAGCGATCACATGAGCAATCGTGACCTGCTTGCCGGGAACAGATTCCTCCACGACCCGACTTGTCGGCATAAGCGTTTTCTCCACTTTGTTCTCCTCCATTCTGGCAGACGTCCGTCAATGCCGGACTACGGTTACCGGAAACTGATACTCTTTCATCCAGCCCTCAATTCGGTCAAGATCCTCCTTGCTCAGGCTCGGATCCCCGTCAATCTGGTAGGGAAGATCAAGCTGACTGTATTTTCCTACTCCCATCTTGTGATAGGGCAGAAGGTCAACTCCCTGAAAATTCGGATCATCCCGATAAGGCAGAAGGAACTGGATGACCTGATCGATCTCTTCCTTGCTGTCATTGATTCCCTTTAACATCGGCATCCGCACTTTCACGCGGTATCGACGCTTCAAAAGTTCGCTGAGGTTCTTTAAAATCTGTTCATTTCCGATTCCCGTCAGCTCATTGTGGCGTTTCGGATCCATATGTTTCATGTCAAACAAGAACAGATCGACATATTGTGCAATCTCAAGCAGTTTCTCGGTCTTGATGTGACCGCAGGTCTCGATTGCGGTGTTTATGCCCTCTCCCTTGCATGCCATCAGAAGATCTCTCGCCGCCTCCGGCTGGGAAGTACATTCCCCGCCACTGAGCGTCACACCGCCTCCCGACATACTGTAAAATGCTGCATCCTCCTCGACGAGCTTCAGAAGTTCTGAGATCGTCTTTGTCTCTCCGGTAATCTCAAGTGCTGTCTGCGGACAGACACACTTACATTTCCGACAGCCGATGCAGTCTATATCCCGGCGAACCCGATGGAGTCCTGTCTCCGGATCGATCACATGAATGTTCTGCGGACAGACCTCCACGCAGGCACCGCAGTTTGCGCAGGAGTTTTTTTTCAACATGACCTGATGCTTTCGCACCAGACCTTCCGGGTTCGCACACCACTTACAGCGGAGCGGACATCCCTTGAAGAACACGATCGTCCGGATTCCCGGGCCGTCGTACATGTTATATTTCTGTACATTAAAGATCAGAGCTTTTCTCTCCATGTTTTCTCTCCTTCTTCTCCGTTTGAGATCCTCCATCTGCCCGGCAGGTCATTCTCATCGGATTCCGACCTGCCAGACAGAGGAAAATCTGTATCTTCAGAGAGACTCTTAGAAATGAGTCAGCATGGTACGGCTGATGATCTCATCCTGTACATCCTTGCACAGCTCAACGAAGAATGCGCTGTATCCAGCTACACGAACGATCAGGTCGCGATACTGCTCCGGATGTTTCTGTGCCTCGATCAGCGTCTTGTTGTCGAGGTAGTTGAACTGCATCTCACCGTTTCCGAACATGCACGCAGTTCTCAGCAGAGTGATCAGACTCTCCTCGCCCTCCGGAGTGTCTAAAAGACCTGCCATGATCTTGAAGTTATGTACCATACCGATGTTCATGCTGTCGTTTGACATCTTGGAAACCGACTTGATGATTGCGGTCGGGCCCTTGAAGTCAGCACCCTGGGTCGGGCTGATTCCATCGGACAACGGCATCCATGCGTGACGTCCGTTTGCGGAAGCACCTGTCATCTGACCGAACGGGGTGTTATTTGAAATAGACAAGGTACCGTGGCTGAGAACGGAGTACAGAGTTTTGTACTTTCTGTGCTCATGCTCAGTGAAGTTGATCAAATCTGCTGCGATGTTATCTGCATAATCATCGTCATTTCCATACTTCGGTGCATTCAGGCAATCGGTGCGAATCTGCTCGTAACCAGCGAAGTCTGCCTTCAGTGCCTCATTGAGCTGTTCAAGCGTGTATTTCTTCGCATCAAATACGAGCTTCTTGATTGCTGCCATCGAATCCGCGTAGGTTGCAAGACCGGACCACACAACACCCGGTCCGAAGTTATACATGGCTCCGCCTGCAGATACGTCTTTTCCGTGCTCCATACATCCCTCGTACATAACGGACATTAAAGGCTTCGGAGCTAAATCGCGGTGAACTCTCTGGGAGATCACGGTTGCAACATCCGTCCACTTTGTGATGTACTTGATCTCTTCCTTGACTGCTGCATCAAACTGCTCGAAAGTCTTGAACTGGCTTAAATCTCCCATATCCGGGCAAACCTGCTTGCCGTACCACAGCGGAACACCGTGGTTGAGCACAAGCTCGATACAGATCGGCCACTGGGTGTAAGCGGTGGAAGTCCACTGATACAGACGACCGGACTTCTGCGGTTCTACGCATCCCATCAGGCAGTAATCTCTTGCATCCTCGAGCGAAACGCCCTTTGCGAGCATCATCTTGATGTGAGTGTCATCGAAGTGACATGCCGGGAATCCCATTCCTGCGCGTACGACATCAACAATCTTCTTCAGATAACGGCGCGGGGACTTGTTGTGAATACGGCAAGCCAGAGACGGCTGGTAAATCTTTACGTAACGAACCGCATCCATCAGCAGGTAGGTCAGGTCGTTTGTCGCATCGTGACCGGCTCTCGTCATACCGCCGACGCACATATTGACGAACGGCTGATAACCTGCGAAGAACTTGGAACCGCCCTCACTTGTGATCCACATCATCTCAGACATCTTGATCAGCATACATCCAGCAAGCTCAAATGCCTCAAAGTTGTTCATGCGTCCGGACTCGATATCTGCCTTGTAGAACGGATACATGTACTGATCGACACGTCCGATGGACATACCGGTCTGGTTCTCCTCAACAACAAGCAGAGACTCGATTGTCCACACTGCCTGAATCGCCTCCCAGAACGTCTCCGGTTTGTGTGCCGGAACCTTTGCGTTGACCTCAGAGATCTTGTACAGCTCTGCCTTTCTCTTCGGATCAGTCTCTTTCTCAGCAAGCTCTCTTGCGTACTCAGACATTCTTTTCGCATAGATCATAACGCCCTCGGTCGTCTCGATGATCGACTTATAGAAATAGATCTTGTCGATATCCTCCGGATTGTCATAGTGAAGTGCTACCAGATGCTCCTTCGCCTCGTTCTGGATGTCAAGCATGCCCTTCTTCATCAGGATCACGTCGTAACCCGGGTTGGAATCTCCACCGCCGTTGATTGCATGGTAGGAACAATCTGATACGAAGGACTCGCCGGACAGCTCCCAGACACCAGCCTCGCGATACTGATCCTCGCAGTACTCGTCAACAGATTTGCCCTGCCAGAACGGGAAGAGTTCCTCGCGCATGATCTTCTTGTCTTCCTCTGAAATGTAGAACGGATCCTGCGGTCTTGTTCCGATCGTATCGATCTCGTCCACCATCCAGCGCCATGCAATATCCGGAGAAAAAGCGCCTGCTCTCGGTGCGCCACACGGTGCGCCGACGATCAGCTCATTGTCCTGAATCACAAGTGGAGCAGTCTCACAGCAGTAGCGGAAGCACTTTGCTCTCAGCTCGATCTTCGGCATTCCCGGATTCTCTTTTGCAATCTTGGTGATTGCTCTCGCACGGTAAGTCGTGATCGACGGTTTCTGCTTTAAGTAGTTCTCCTTCAACAGTTTCAGTCTTCTTGTCATTCCGTCCGGAATGTCGGTACCCTCTGCCGGGAAATCAGCCAGGCTCTTTGCCTCCTCCGCTTTCTTTCCTGCATCGTCTTTTGCGATCTCCTCAGAAACCGACTCAAACATCTTCATCAGAGAAGCCTTCTCCTCAGGAGTCATATTTTTGGTGGCTTCTGCAATTTTATCTGAAAATTCACGAATATCCAAAATGGTTCCTCTCTTTCTTTCCAGAACAGCATTATCTGTGCTGTTCCATCATCTTCTGGAAACTGCGCACCCCGAAGGCCGCCTTTCTCCGGTAAATCAGATTCATCGGTGAAACATTCTCTGCGGTGATTCCCATTCCGGCACTCAGGCTTCCGAGTACCGCTGACGGGAAGAGATTCGTCGTCACTCCCATCGCTCCCGCGGATGATGAGGTATTCACAAGCACCCGTCCCACCGGTTTTTTCAGTGCAAACTGGCGAATGACCTCGGCATCGGTCGAGTGAATCGCCAGCGTATTTCCATGATTTTCACCCATCAGCAGTTCCATACACTTTTCACATGCATGCATCCAGTCGTTCTCAATATAAAAGACCATCACCGGACAAAGCAGGGCGCTCGCATATGGGTTGAAATCCGTGATGTAGGTCTGCTCGGACACAAGCACTCTCGTTCCCTTTGGAACTGAAAATCCCGCTTTTCCCGCAAGCCACTCTGCACTCTTTCCGATGTACTCTTTCTCGGCACATCCCTGCTTTTCCCCGATTCCAAGGAGTCGGATCAGCTTGCGTTCCTCTTCCTCACTCATAAAGTAAGCTTGGCAGGCGACCATCTCCCTCTTTGCCGTCTCTGCGATCCGGCTGTCTGCAACGACATACTGTTCGGAACCGGAGACGATTCCGCAGTTGAAACTGCGTCCTGCGACAATGTCTGTCACTGCCGTCTTTACATCTGCGCTTCTCTCGATAAAAACCGGAGAAGGAACGATTCCACCATAGATCACTGGCTTTCCCGCCGGTGTCTCCTTATAGAGCGCTTCCTCGCCGATGTTTAAGATCAGCGAAGTCTGCGGATGAGTGAAGAGCTCAAGAGCTCCCTCCTTCGCCGATGTCTCCATACAGGAGATCGCTCCGTCCGGGAAGCCTTCGGCAAGCGCCGATTCTCTTAAAATCTGAACCGTCTTCTTCGTCGTCTCGACGGCTCTCGGATGCGGGGCAAACACAACCGCATTTCCCGATTTCACCGCAGTGAGTGCGGTAAAGATCACTGCCGATACCGGGCTGAGTGCCGGAACCGCCACCGCGATCACGCCGAGCGGAACTCCGATTTCCAAAACGCCCACACTCTCACAGCTCTCGAGAATCCCCACGCACTGCATTCCGTCATACGCCTTTTCAAGCGATGAGATCAGAAACCGGCATATCTTCACCTGAGCGGAGACATCTCCGTAACCGGTCTCTCCGACCGCCATCTGCACCAGCATTTCCACTCTCTCGGAACATGCCTGCATCATCGCACGGACAACCCGATCCAGCTTTTCCTGCTTCCATGTTCCGAGTGCAATTCTCGCCTCGCCCGCTTCTTCCATAAGAACACGAGCCTCCTGAACCGCCATTAGGTCTCTGTCAACAAATTTCATCTTACGATCCTCCTGCGTGTTTTACTCCTCCGGCAGCAGATTCGTCAGGCTGTAACGTGCCACAATCTTTCCCAGATCCTGATGCGGTCTCGGGATTACGACAGAGCTGTAAACTTCCGCTCCCATATTCTCAACCGCCTTCGCTCCGGCATCCACTGCGGTACGGCACGCTCCGACATCGCCCTGAACGATGACGGAAATGTATCCGGAAGCAACATTCTCATAACCGATCAGCTCGACATCTGCTGCCTTGCACATCGCATCCGCCGCTTCCAGAACAAATACCAGACCAAAGGTTTCAATCATTCCAATGGCTTCATATCTCTCCATACATTCTCTCTCCTGCATCTTACGCATCAATATCGTGGACCGATACGATCTCACCAACTGCACGGATCGGTCTCGGCATCACATTTTTCGCTGTCAGCTTTCCGATTGCCGCCGCTGCCTCGGCTCCCGCCTCAACCGCTGAGCGCACAGCAGCCACATCTCCCTTCACCATGATGGTGACAAGGGTGGAACCCACATTCTCGTAGGAAATCAGCTCGACGTCTGCTGCCTTGAGCATCTTATCCGCAGCTTCCATCGCCGGAACCAGACCGAGGGTTTCCACAAGACCGAGGGCTTCTTCACCGTAATATCTCATTCTCCGATTCTCCTTCTCGTAACGATTCCGCATCCTCTCATGTTCTCTCTTTCTTACCGAAACTTTGCAGGCACATACTTATTTACGGCATCCCGTCCTGCCTCGTTAATCGCAAAGCGCATCAAGAGTTCTCCGTTTTTATCCAGCTCATATCCAGCCAGATCGCACATTCCGTTTGCCTCCAATGCCATTGCGTGATTCAGATACATTTTTTTTGTAAACTGGCCCTCTCTGCCGTACTGAGGCTTCATGGCAGTCATAATCTCTTCTACGCTTGCATCTTTCACTTTGTTTAAATAATTCAGCACAGCCATTCTTGCAGGAAGCAGCATCTTAGTGTTCCTCCTTCTTAAAGAAATCCAGCGGATTCATCGTAACCAGAATCGCACCTGCGATGATTACAATCGATCCGATCACAATCGTCGGGGTAACTGCCTGACCTAAGAACAGGACGCAGAAGAGAACTCCCCAGAATGCATAGGTGACATTTAAGGACATTCCGATTGCACATCCGACGGTCGCATTTGACTGATACCACAGCAGGTAGGAAGCACCTGCGCTCAGTCCGGAAATTACAAGCCATACGATCGGCATTCCGGCTGCCATGGTACCGCCGAGCAGTCCCAGACCGCCGACAAGCGGAACGATGACAACAAGGTTGACAAGTCCGGAGAAGAGCTCACGGATGTTTGTTGCCACATCGGTATCTACCATGGCTCCGCCGTAGCTTGAGAGTGTTCCCTCAAGTCCCCAGCAGATCGCTGCAAGAAGGGAACAGAGAATTCCGAGTGTAAAGTTCGGAGCGCCTTCCGGTTTCGCCCAGTTGATGACAATTGCGCCAGCCACACAGATCACCATTCCGGCGACTACTCGCTTTGTCGGTCTCTGCTTCAGGAAGATCCATGCAAAGATGGCTCCAAACAGACCACAGGTTGCGGAAATCGGGATTGCGTAGGCACCTGCAAGTGCAAGTCCCACAAGGTAAGCTCCGTTTGCAATCGGGCCACCGAGAAAGGCACCGAGAAGCATCATCTTTCCCGGGAAGGTGTTTAAGGTTCTTCCGATCTCTGCCAGACGTCCCATCTTGGCGTTGTAGATCAACAGCCAGAGTCCGGCGAACAGATCATTCAAACCTGCACACACATAGGGAGCTGCAAGGAAGCCAGCCGCTCCGGCAAGTGGTTCGTAATAGCCAGCCACCATAACCAGCGTGGTGTAAATTCCATAGGTCAGGCCGGAAAGTGCTCCGGTCATCAGTCCCGTCTTGCGGAAACTCTTGCTGACCTGTCTCATCTTGGCATCCGCTACGGATGCGTTTCCTCCGTTCATCGATTCATTTCTCCTTTGACGTTATTCCTTTGATGTTTTTTATTCTGTTTTTCCACCAGGAAGGATGGTTTCTACCTCTCCATGCGGACGCGGGATAACGTGAACGGATACCAGCTCACCGATTCTCTGGGCAGCAGCGGCACCTGCATCGGTCGCCGCCTTGACCGCACCGACATCACCTCTCACCAGAACAGTGATCAGTCCGCCACCGACCTTCTCTTTTCCGATCAGCGTTACGTTTGCTGCCTTTACCATTGCATCGGCTGCCTCGATGGAAGCCACAAGACCCTTTGTCTCAATCATTCCAAGTGCATCATACTTCATGTTGTCTCTCTCCTTCTCCGTTTCTCTCCCAACTTTTCCTGTCTGTTTTTCAGGTGTCTCTCTGATCTTTCTCACCAACTATTTATCATGGGCGGTTGGGAACTTTAATTTCTGAGCTCATTTTAAATTTACAGCGCGCGCAGCATGCGCAAAAAAATTTTTCTTGCTCATGCTTTTCTGTACACTTAGTATATCCCTTTCCCAAAAGCGGAATGTCAACCCCTTTTTTCGATATTTTTTTCACACTTTTATTTTTACCTCCACCCCCGGATTTTCTTGCACTTTGTACAAATATAAGAACAATTTTACAGCAGAATCACCAATCTTTTGAACAAAATTTTTATCCTCTCTTCCGGAGAAATACAAAAAGCGGACAAAATCATCCCTGATCTGCCCGCTTTGCCCTTTCCCTTAGGGGGAAGGTTTTTGCCTGAAAAATTTTTCGTTATTCTTCGTTTTCTTCCTCAAACGGAACCATGATCTCCGTCACGAACTCTTCCGCCTTCTTCGTCGACCAGTAATCCGTCACAAAACGCTCATACGAATCCTCTGCGAGACGACATCCCCGCTTTCTCGCCCACTCCCGGATTCTCTCGTACTCCGCGTCAATCGTCTCATGGGGACCGATGTGATACACACATGCCGCCATTCCGCGCCGCCGCTTTAACTGGATCGGACTCCGCGCATCCGGTCTCACTGCCTGTTGCATAATCCGCATGCTTTTGCATCTGCCCTCCATCTTGTCCTTGAACGAATCATAGTGCAAGATCACCGCACCGGTGATCTCCTCCCCATGCGCCTCAAGATAATTCGTCCACGAAATGTTGATAACTGCCGGAGGATAATCGTATGCAAATTCCTGATCCATGTAACAAAAATCCATCTCCGGAAAATATTTCACGGAGATCTCACAGGTCTGGTAGCGCAAAACCATCTGTGCCTCCCGAATCAGCTGATACCAGTCCTGAATCGAGATCAGACTCTCCTGAATCCTGCGTCCTTCCTCCATCAATTCCCTGATCTTTTCCGGGAACCACTTTCTGATTCCTGCAAAATCCACATCATCGAGAAGCCCCTGCATCTCCTCGAGCTTAAACCCCATCTGTTTATAATACTTCAACACCGGTACGTACAGTAAAGTGTCCTCACTGTAATACCGATAGCCGTTCTCCTCGTTGATATAGTCTGGTGAAATCAGCCCGATCTGATCATAATAGCGCAATGCCTTTCTCGAGACATTGCAGATTTTACTCACTTCTCCGATTGAAAAAAACTTCTGTTCCATTTCCCCTTATTTCCTTCTCCTTTCCGCATCGCTCCACAACTTTTGTCTGTTTTTTCTAAGAATTCGTCTATTCTATCAGATATTTTTTGGCATTTCAACCATTTTTTAAAACAAAATTTGCTTCCTGTTCTCGGCTCCATGCAAAAAGAGGAGACAGGGCGGAGCATCAGGAAATGCTCCCATGCTCCACTCTGTAATATTCGACGAATCAGATTGCAAAAAGGATACGGACAAACAGAGCTTGTCCGCATGCTACAGTTGCAGAACATAGATGAATGGAAAGCGTAAAAAGGGCAGCGCAAAAAGGAAAGCACAAAAAGAAAAGCGCAAAAAAGGAAGCCCCAATGCAAAAAGGCTTCCCTGACAAAAAAAGAGAGCAGGTGATGGGAATCGAACCCACGTATCTAGCTTGGAAGGCTAGTGTTCTACCATTGAACTACACCTGCATATGAATCAATCTATTTAATCGGGGTGACAGGATTCGAACCTGCGACCTCCTGGTCCCAAACCAGGCGCTCTAGCCAAGCTGAGCCACACCCCGGCATCGGCATAGTATAACCTGTCATCCAATCCCGTCTCTCGACGCAAGGATTATTATATACTATGCCTACACAAATGTCAACAAAAATCCTACAGAAAATTCAGCGAAAAATGAGCCTCTCCCTCTTTGTCAATTTCCATGAGCATGAAAGAGGGCTTATGTCCGTCCTGGCGGGGATAGGACAGACTTCCCGGATTCAGCATAATCAAATCCTTATCCCCTTCCTTTTTCTCCACCTCGTAGAAGGGCCTGTGGGTATGCCCGAACATGACGATGTCAAAGCCTCTGGCTCTGGCCTCCTGTTTCAGGTACTCTGCCCCCACAGAGACATTATAGTAGTGTCCATGGGTCAGAAGGGTCTTATACCTTCCAATCATCAGTTCCTTCTCTTTGTCTAAACATGAGAAAAAGTCATTGTTCCCCAAAATCATCTCTAAATCGCAGTCTTCATTGACCCAGGTGGCAATGGCATGCTCACTCCCCTCTGCGTCTCCCAAATGAATCATCATATCAAGCGGTCCGGTGCGCCGGATCACCTCTTTTAGATTTTCATCCCTTCTATGGGTGTCACTGACAATTAATATCCTCATCCTTCGTCCTCTCCGTCTCTTACTTAAGCACACCTTCCAGGGCTTCCTTCATGGCCCTTAATGCCTTCCCCCTGTGGCTGATTTCATTCTTCTGCTCCATGGTGATTTCAGCGGATGTCTTGCCGAACTGAGGCAGATAGAGAATGGGGTCATACCCAAAACCACCCTTTCCAGCCGGCTCCCCGGCGATAAGCCCCTCCATCACAGCCTCTGTGTGGAGTACCCGGCCGTCCGGCAGAATGGCCGCGATGTTGCACACAAACCGGGCGCTGCGCTCCCGGCCCCTGGCCTCCTTAAGACGCTCTATAATACTCCGGTTCTTAACCTCATAGGGCGTATCCTCGCCCAGATACCGGGCAGAGTAGATACCGGGCTCCCCGCCGATATAATCCACCTCCAGGCCGGAGTCATCCGCCAGTACAATATCCCCGGTCAGATTCCACACAGCCCTTGCCTTAATCTCGGCATTCTCCCCAAAGGCGGAACCGTCCTCCACGATTTCCGGTTCAGCGCCCGCTTCCTTCATGGAAAGTATGGGAAGCCCCAAATCAGCCAGTATAAGGCGTATCTCCCGCATCTTTCCCTCATTGCCCGTTGCAAATATAATTCTGTGTCCCATATCTAAAGCCCTCTGCCTTCTGTTCCTTTTATAATCTTCTGTTATTTCTTTGTATATGCCTTCAGGCACAGATTGCAGGATTGTGTTTCCTCCACATGTTCCCACACCTTTCCGTCATGGCTCAGATACCCTTCGCCGTCTGTTAAGTCCACCTGGGCAATGCCGTCCCCTGCGTCGTATTCAATGGCCACCGGATGTACGGTGCCGGGCGTTATTATTTTAACTATTATAGCAAATTTTTCGTTGTCCTCCAAGGGGATTTTTTTATCCAGCACAATCGTGTAATAACCGGCATTGTCCAGTCTGCCCTTTGCCAGGAAAATCCGCTTATCCAGGGCACGCTCCATTTCCCCGGCTCCTGCGTCCGGCAGGTTCCGGGCCAAATACAGCTCGTACTCCGTATTCTTGTCCGTTGCATAGAAACCCGCGGCTGCCAGATTCTCTCCCTTATCTGCCCTGTAGGCATTGGCAAACCAGGCCTCCTCCTGCCCGTAGCCAATCTGCCCCACCCATCCGCACAGATCGCTCTGGTGAATGTAGTCGTAATTGTCCACCGGCTCCACACCTGTGTATACAATATTATGGACACCGATATTACTGTCATAATAGGATACATAAAAATATCCCTGGTCACCGAAATCCTCTCCCCAGCTGTTGGTACAGATAAATGCGCCGTCCCCTGGCAGGTCCAGATTAAAATTCTCCCTGGAGTAATTATCATCCCATCCCACGATGACAGAATCATGGTTAGGCTTTTCGTTTCCGATGTAACAATAGGAGTTGGTTTCTCTGTTATAGTACACGGACTGGCTCTGGTAATCCCTCATGGATGTATACAGGGAGCTCTGTACCCCCCCTTTCAGGTACACGGCCCGTTTAATGGCCCCGTAATCCTTGGAGGGAAGGACCTGAATCTCCTGTACATGTACGCTGGGCGTAAGGCCGTCCGGCGAAACTCCGTCCCCGTATGGGTCCTGGGCTTCCAGCACCGGTCCCTGCCATGCCAGAAGATAGGCCATGGACATGGTATACTCTCCGCCCTCGTCCTGTCCCAGGAGAAAACTGTTGTGCATGGACATATGGTCCACCGCAAAGGTCATGGGCTTTCCCGGAAGCAGAGAGGATTCCAGGGCCGTCAGGGACGCAAAGGCCCAGCAGGTTCCCAGGGATCCCTGGTTTCCAATCTGGGGCGCCCTGCCCGTCTTTCGGTAGTCAAAGGCAGAAGGAAGCTTTACATTGGCCATATCCCGCCTGTTCCACTGGTACACGCCGGCTACGCCGTTTTCCGCGGCATTCTTTACGTGCCCTGATGTACCCAGGCCTCCTGCTGCCGCGGGATTTTCTGTTCCGGAAGGGTTCTGGGTTCCTCCAAGGTTCTGGCTGCCGGCAGGATTCTGGCTTCCGTTTGTATTCTGTGTCCCCCCTGGGTTTTGTGTCTCAGAAGGATTCTGCGTCGGGCCGCATCCGGCCGTCCCCAAAGACAACGTGACAACCAGAAACAGGACCGCTGCTTTTTTCCTTATTGCATATCTAATTATATCTGATACAACAACCATGGCCGTCCTCTCAATTTGAACCGTTCTCCCGGCTGCGCCTGGGCGGCTTTGGCCCCATGAACTGATAGAAATAGGTTTTCAGCATGCCGTTGTATATCTTCCTGTTTTTGTCCGCCTTCCGCCCAATGTACTTCTGTGCATCTTCATAGGAAGTAATGAGGTACATGGACCAGGAATCCAGCGCCTCAAAGCGCTCCCCTATCTCCCGGTATAACGCGGGAAGGTTCTCCTTTCCCTCGATTCTCTCACCGTAAGGGGGATTGGATATGATAAAGCCGTATTTCTTGGGATGGCTCAGGGCACTGACCGGGCGCTGCTGAAAGTGAATCATATGGTCCACTCCGGCTGACTGGGCATTGGACCTGGCTGCTTTCACAATATCACCGTCCACGTCATACCCCTGGATATCAACCTCTACATCCTCTTCCACCAGGTCACCCGCCTCATCCATGGCTTCATACCAGCATTTGCGCTTGATCACGTTCCTCCACCCCTCTGCCAGGAAGGAACGGTTCATACCCGGCGCCATCTTGGCGGCCATCATGGCTGCCTCAATGGGAAATGTACCGCTTCCGCAGAAGGGGTCCACCAGAATTCTGTCCCGGTTCCAGGGCGTCAGGAGAATCAGGGCGGCCGCCAGAGTCTCTGTGATAGGCGCTTTGCTGGTCAGTGTCCTGTACCCGCGTTTATGCAGGGACTCCCCGCTGGTGTCAATGCCGACCGTCACCATATCTTTATAGAGGAATACCCTCAGCGGATAGCTGGCTCCATTTTCAGGGAACCAGGTGACTCCATAACGGTTTTTCAGCCGCTCCACCATGGCCTTCTTCATAATAGACTGGATATCCGACGGGCTGAACAGCTTGCTCTTGATGGAAGAAGCCTTTGCCACCCAGAACTTCCCGTCTTCCGGTATGAAATCCTCCCACGGTATATTCCTGGTGCCCTGGAACAGCTCCTCAAAGGTCTCCGCCTTAAAGCTTCCCGCCTTGAGAAGAACCCTCTCTGCCGTGCGGAGGAACACATTGGAGCGGCAAATGGCCTCGCCATCTCCTATAAACGTGACTCGGCCGTCCTCCACCAGGGATATCTCATATCCCAGGTCCAATATTTCTTTTTTAAGTACTGCCTCCAGCCCAAAATGGCAGGGGGCAATTAATTCGAATGTTTTCAATCAATTTTCCTCTCAATCAGCCTCTCTTTTTTACAGCTTCAGTTCCTTGACCACTTCACCCTCCAGGGTCCGTATGGAGAACACCCCATCCTCCAGCATGGCATAGGTATTGGGATTGCCTCCCTTTGGGATGGACACAGAACCTGGGTTTAACACGGTAATGTGCCTGCCCCCTTCCGCCTCAATGGTCTCGGCCTTCAGTATATGGGTGTGACCGTGGACCAGGATGTCTCCGTCCTGCAATGGCGGAAGGTGGTCCTGGTTGTATACATGCCCGTGAGTGGCATAAAAAGCCTTCTCCTCCAATACCAACAGACTATAGTCAGCCAGTATGGGAAACTCCAGGACCATCTGGTCCACTTCGGTGTCGCAGTTTCCCCTGATTGCATATATCTGGTTCTTAAGGGGATTCAGCATGGCAATCACTTCCTTGGGGGCATATTCCCTTGGAAGGTCATTGCGGGGACCGTGATACAGGATGTCTCCCAGAATCACAAGCCGTCCGGCTCCCGATTCACTGTATATATCCAGCATCCTCCTGCAATAATATGCAGAACCGTGTATATCAGATGCAAACATTATCTTCATGGGTCTGTCTCCTCTAAAATAGAATAATCACGTTTCTATTCTAAAGCCGAAAGCGGCCTCCTGTCAATGTATTTCCCCCTGTAATTCAACATTCCGCCCGCCAGGTCCACGGCATGATAACCCATCCTCCACAGGTCCCGGCAGACCACCATGCTTTTGGCCCCTCTGTCACAGTAAAATACAATGGTCCCGTCCTTGCGGATTTCCCCCATCAGGTCCTCAAGCTCATCATAGGGAATGTTCACGCTCCCCCATATCCTGTCCTGTTCAAACATCCAGGGTTCCCTCAAGTCCACCAGCTGCGCAATCTTTCCCTGTTCCATCCATTGGTCAAACTGTCTGTATGATATCATTGGAAATGTCGTCATTTCCCACTCACCTTCCCTTTCTGTCACGTTCTGTCCTGGCCAAAGCCTGTCATATGTGTCCTACTACCAGTATATGCAGTCATTTCAACAGGGTGAGGACAAGAAAAAGCCCACTCCGCGTCATGCGAAGCAGGCTCCTTCCATCAACTGTACTCAGTGCGCTACAGCCTTTTCGATAATATTAGAAGTTGTTGTTCTGGCTGCTGTTGCGGCTGCTGTTCTGAGAACTGTTTCTGGAGCTGTTCTGAGAGCTGTTCTGAGAATTGTTCTGGGAATTGTTCTGGGAATTGTTCTGGGAATTGTTCTGAGAACTGTTCCTGGAGCTGTTCTGAGAGTTGTTCTGGCTGTTATTCTGCTGGCTGTAGTTTCTTGAGTTGTTTTCCATGTCGTTGTTGAAGTTATTCCTATTAGACATCTTCAATACCTCCTAAAAACATTCTTATTTAGTTACAGCCTTAGTATGGCAGAATTGCACCACTTTTATACGATAAAATAAAAAAGGTTTCTTTTTTCCATAAAATCCCGTTTTCCGCAAAATGATGATAAAAGCCCCATAGTACCAGTGTTTATGCTGGGTTCAGGGCTTGCTCTTATTTCGCCTTCTTTAATTCAGCCTTGCCTGCTGAATCACCGAAATCACCAATTCCTGGCCCGCCTCCCACTCTTCCGTGCAGTGTATGATAAAACCGTGATTGGATTGGGTGAAGCATTTAAGTGTTACTTTATTTCCCATGGCCGCCACGCGCACTGCATAATCGAAATCCTCAAAGCGGAAATTATCATAACCCGCCGCCACCACTAAAGTCTCCGGGAGGCCTTTCAGCATCTCATCATCTGCCAGGAGGGGACTGCAGTACGGATTCTTCGCTTTCTCAAGCTCCCCATCGGTGTATGCCTCGGTGAACATTCGTCCGCGCTCCACCGGGATCATGTTCGTTTTCGCTTCCTTTTTGTCTGCGGGATCCGTAGCCATATCAAAAGCGCCGTAATCCAGCACCTGCAGGCACAGAGCGAAATCCCCAGTCTGCTTCGCTTTCAGAACCGCTGCCGCAGTCAGGTTCGCGCCCGCGCTGTGTCCTCCCATGGAAACCCGTTTTTCATCCGCATCCCATTCGCCCAGCTTGGAAAATGTCCAGCGGCATACCTCATACGTCTCGTCAAAAGCCGTGGGAAACGGATATTCCGGTGCCAGTTTGTAATCCACATCCACCACAATCCCCCGGATCGCGTCCGCCACCTTGGCAGAATATATCTCATCACGCTCCACATGTGGACGGACGAAGCCCCCGCCATGGACATTGATATGTACCGGGCAGTTGGCCGTCCGGTTTTTCGCCGTAAAAATATAGCAGGTGACCTCATCATTTTCCCCCACCGGAATTACCACAGTCTCTTTGTCCGCTAGTTCCAGATTCTTTCGGTACTCCGGGGTGATATTTTCCTTTGCAACGCTGGTTCCTCGCAAATGCTCTGCCAGCTGCTCTTTTCTTTCTTTACTTAATGCCATTCGCTTCTCCTCCTTCGCCTGCCTGCTTTTGCAAACCGGCTTTCCACTTTCTCTTGTTCCTAATGAACTGTCCATCAATCACTTGTGCATTTCGCGTAAGATTCTGTTGGCAAGCACCTAATCCAGGCAAATCACAGCATTCGGTAAATGACGATATCCACGCCGCCAACTCCATCCTTCACGCTCCCGGACAGAGCGCCCACGTACGCACCGTAATTCAGCCACTCATACCTGCCCGCCGGGGCAAAAAACCTGGGCGTTGTTACAATATAAGGCTGCCCGCCCCGTTTATCACGCTTCCCGGAATTCTGTATCTCGATAAACACACCATCATCTGTCTGGAGCAGATACCTCGCGTAAACCTCCACGCTGGTAAAATGCTCTGGGTCATCACCGCCGAATCCCGTATTCCAGTCTGCGCCGCCCATAGGAAATACTGTCCCGTTAATGCGTGCGCCGTGGAACTCGCCACCGGTAATATAGATCGCCCGCAGAAGGCCGAAATCATTTTTCCCCACCGGAATCCTCATATCGTCCGGACAATTGGCGCGGATGGTCATCACCTTCTCCGCTTTCAGCTCGGTCAATTCCATTTTTTCTTCCATACCAGAAATCCTCCCTTCCCTTATCCTGTATATACAGAACTTATGCTGTTTTCTTCTTCTGCAGCAGCGGCTTTATGTACGGGCTGACCACGCAGAACACGGCCACCAGCAAAAAGAGCAGGGATACCGGACGGGTGATAAAGCTGCTGTAATCACCCTTGGAATAGCTGACTCCCTTGCGGAAATATTCTTCCAGCTTGCCGCCCAGAATAAAGGACAGAATCAGCGGGCTGGCAGGAATCTTGAACACATCCAGCATCACCCCCAGAGCCGCAAAGGCCAGCACACAGAGCACGTTAAAGGTAGTATTGGTGCTGGTAAACGCGCCGATAAAGCACATCACCAGAATCACGCCATAAAGATAATGATACGGAAGCTTCAGCAGCATGGGGAACCACCTCATGCCGAAAAACTGCTCCACCAAAACAAAAACCGCAGACACCATAACAGCCGCAAAAATCAGATACACGATCTGCGGATTGGAAGAAATCAGCAGAGGGCCAGGCTGCAGGCCATGAATCATCAGGCCCGACAGCAGCAGCGCCGTAACCGCGTCTCCTGGAATGCCCAGAGCAATCATCGGAATCAATGCGCCCCCCACAGAGGCGTTATTTGAACACTCCGATGCCCAGATGCCGCCCGGCTCGCCCTTCCCGAAGGTTTCCGGATGCTTGCTGCCAGACTGGGCCTGCGCATAGGCCACCATATTCGAAAGCCCGCTGCCCATCCCTGGCAGGAAACCGATCCACAGGCCGATAAAAAAGGATTTCAGGATAATACCGATATTTTGTGTAATATCCGTAATTTTGACGCCAAAGCCGGAAATTTTGCCCACATTCACATCCGGCAGCTCCTGCTGACCCTTCGCATAATCGCAGGCAACCTGCTTGATAGCGTAAACGCCCAGCATCAAAGCCACCATATCCAAACCGCCGCCCAGATAAATATTTCCAAAGGTAAAGCGATACGCGCCGTCCAGAGGCGCTACACCCACGCAGCACAAAAACAGACCCAGAAAAGCTGCGAACAGCCCTTTGAAAATAGAACCCTTTGACAAGGCGGCAACCAGCGTGATTGCGCAGAAGCACAGGGAGAAATATTCCCACGGCCCCAGCTTCATGGCGAAATCCGCAATAAACGGGCTTAAGAATGTGGCCACGATACAGGACAAAAACGTACCTGCAAAGGATGCCAGGATACCGATACCCAAGGCACGCACCGTTTCGCCCCGCTGGCTCATGGGATATGCGTCAAAACAAGTAGCGATGGAAGCCGGAGCGCCTGGGATCCCCACCAGTGTTGCGGAAATAAAGCCGCCGGAAATCCCTCCTACCCACACCGCAATCATCATGGCAAAGGACAGCATATCGTCCATGCCGAAGGTCAGCGGCAGAAGCAGGGATACCGCCAGCCCGCCCGACAGCCCCGGAATTGCCCCGAATACAATGCCCACAATGGTGCAGACCAGCATAATCAAAATCATCAGGGGATTAAACAATGCTATCATCTGTGTAAAAAACATGGAAATCCTCCTTTATAATGTGAATGAAATCAGCTTTCCCGCCGGAAGCAGGATCACGAATACCTTCTGGAACAGCAGATACAGGATAACGGTGGTCAGGACTGCCACAATCACCGCCAGAATCCTGTTAATTTTCTTCCCGCTGGAAAGAATCATAATTACGGCAAAGGCGAAAATGGGAGTCATAATCAAAAAACCGATATATTCCAGACCAAAATAATACAAAACCAAAGTAAGCGCCACAATCCCAAGCCGCTTCCAGCCTGCCTTTTCCAAAAAAGGCGCCTCATCGCCGCTGCTCTTTGCGGTAACCGCCATCCCCAGTCCGCAAATCAGCATGCCCACGCCCGCGATGCAGGGAAACAATCTTGGCCCCGGCTCGCTCAAATTTGCAGGCATACGAATGCCTGAAGCCATGCTGGTTACCAGCGCCCCAAAAATGGCAAAGATAATACCGCCGATCCGGTCCTTGTTCTTCATAAGCTCATCCTCCATGATATTTTATGCTTGTAATACTTCCGCAAGAGACATCTTAATTGCCCGAAAAGACGGACAAAGGGCGGCAGGGGCAAGCCCCGGCCGCCGCCTTCTATTATGCGCAAGGGGAAATCCCTTGTTTGGTTGCTCATCGGATATTGATGCCAAGACCCGCAGCCACCTCACTTAAGGATGCCATGGTATCATCAAAATGCTTTTGGGCCTCTTCCACGGTCAGGTACATGGCTGTTCCGACGCAGATTCTCGTAGCCTACGGTCTCATTATCATAGTTTACAGTAGCGAAATTGCCATTGGTGGCGGACTGAAGATAATTTTGGATATTTCTGGTATAAATATCCGTTACACCGCCAGCCTTGGACGGAACCAAAAGCTGGACAGCGCCGTTGGGCCATGTGCCGGAACCAGCCTCTGCCGCCGGAGCCGCATCTGCTTTGGATTCTGCCGGAGCTGCTGCTTCCTTCGCCGCTGCAGTTGAGGGGGCGCTGTTTGCCGCCGCACAGCCGGATAAAGCGCTGACTGCCATTGCCGCTGTCATTATTGCCGCTAATACATGTCTTTTTTTCATAGTAATTCTCCCTCTCTTTGGTATTGGGTTTCATTAATTTCTCTTATAGTTCTCAACATTTTTCTAATGGAACTATTAGTATCTTTAACAGTTACTGTTCCTAACCCTGCGCAGAATTTTCGAAAGCAATCCGCGAATTGCACAATTACTTTCTAAGATATTTTTATTATATTAGGCAAAAAACCATTTTACAAGGATTAAAAAACTATGTATACTATTAGTAAAATTTATGTAACTACAAAAGAACTGATCCATTACAAACTTATGATGAGGTGTGTGATGAATACAAAAGCCTGCGAATACATTGTGGCGATTGCAGAAAAAAAGAACCTGTCTGCGGCAGCGGCCAGCCTAGGGATCTCCCAGCCCACATTATCTTCCTTTTTAAGCAATACGGAACGGAATTTAAAACAGACACTTTTCACCCGGCAGAAAAAAGAATTTGTCCCGACCCCGGCTGGACAGATCTATCTGGAAGCCTGTCGGGAAATAATCCAGGTAAAGAACCGGACCTACCAGTCCATGCTTTCTTTAAGCAGTCAGTACACAGACCGTTTTACGGTCGGCGTTACCCCGCACCGGGGGAGCACTGTATTCAGCAAGGCCTTCGCCCAATTCTATCGCCGCTATCCGAATATTTATATTGATATAAAAGAAGGCTACCTGGTTTCTCTCCTGCAGGCCCTGGACAACCACGAGACAGACCTTGTCCTAGGATCCGTCACGAAAGAGGATATGATTACTTACAATGTCATGCAGAACAGCATTGACGAGCTTTATCTCTGTGTCCCCGATTTCCACCCTCTGGCTTCCTTAGCAAGCCCGCCCACGGCACCCAAGGCCCAGATCAATGTGGAACGTTTTCAGGATACGCCTTTTGTCATGTGGGGGCCGGACACCACCAACCGGAAGGTTGTCCTGGGCCGACTGTCGGAAGTCGGCATGGAACCTACCATTGTATACGAAAGCAATAACGTTCTTCTGATCGACCAGATGATCCAGGGTGGAGTGGGGGTGGGGTTTTTGCCGGATGCTTACTGCAGGCCGAACCAGAACCGAGTGTATTTTTCATTAAATCCGCCCCTGACCTGCGCCATCGGAACGATTTACCGAAAAAATGAGCCGCTCACCCGGCCCCAGCGCTATTTCGCTTACCTGATCGCGAAAGCGCAGATGTTTTCCGTCAACCCATGGGGAGTGGACTTTAATGAGCTTACTATGGAGCTGGTAAAAGAATTCGAAGAGGAAGATGGATGGACACCAGACAATTAGAATACATACTTACCATTGCAGAAGAAAAAAACCTAACCCGGGCGGCGGACCGACTGTTCCTCACCCAGTCCGCCCTCAGTCAGCAGCTCTCCAAGCTGGAGGCCGAGGGACTGCCGCCGCTCTTTACCCGGCACAAGGGAGAAATGCAGCTCACTGATGCCGGGAAAATCTATATCAACGGAGCCCGCTCCATTTTGAAAATCAAGGGGGATGCGCAAGAAGCCCTAAAGGATCTGAGCCAAGCAAAAATCCACCACATCCACATCGGTGTCTGCAGGCTGTTTCAGCCTTTATACTATGAGCGGATCCTGCCGTGGCTGAAACGTTCTTACCCGGATGTGGAAGTCACCGCAGTCACCCCGAAGCTAGAGCAAGTCCGCAACCTGCTGGAAAACAACGAAATCGACTTGGCCCTGTTCGCCTCCCGGCAACGAAACAAATTTTTAAAATACATCCCCTTGCAGGAGGATGAGCTGGTCACTGCCTTCCTCCCCGCCCTGGAAGACGCTCCCCTCCCTCTGGCTCTCCCGGCACCGGACACCCATCTGCGCCAGCTGGCCGACGAAGCCTGCGGTAACGCCCAGCAGCTGATGCCCATCTACGCCGAACCGGAGGACCTGCGTTCCGCCATCGCTTTAGCCAAAATGGGGGAATGCGCCGCCCTGATCCCAAAAAGCCTGGTGCGCGGAACAGGCCTGGCCTGCTCCAGCTTAAATCCGCCCTTCCATTACCAGAATACTATTGTGATCCGGCGGGGAACTCCTCTGCCCATTATCCGGGATATCTGTGATTGGATCCAGCGTTATGGGTTCCGGGATGGATGCCAGGCGTGAGGGGACAGCCTTCATATGGCGGGCATTGACCACCATAGCATTCAGGTCTGAGGATTCAAGGATGTTATACAGAGGCTTCCAATAAGAAAGGGGCGGCTTTCTGTATAATGTCGTTTAGTTAGACAATCCCGCCCAAGCTTTGCAAGGCTGCGCTACTCTTTTACAAGTAAGGCCTGAACATTCTGTAAAACAAAAGGGAATTGATGTAGGCGGTTAAACCAAATCCAAAAAAGAACCAGCAATAGGCATAAAGCGGCAAAAGTTTTAAGTCTAAATAAGTCATAATCATAGGGAGCGTTGAAATTGTCACAATCGCTAAAGTAGATGGAATGTGCATAAAGGCGAAAGCAAACGCATTTTTGACAAGCTGTCTGGTAGTGTTAGAAAATACTGCAATCACTGGGAATATGTAAAGCGCCAGAATGAGCAGTAGTACAGCCACTCCAAATGATGCGCAGAGTAGGAGTTGTCCTGTGATGGATGGGGAGGACCACAAAAATCCAATGTTCGTGATTAAGATAAAGGCTGCGGCAATCATGCTAAGCCAGACAATCAAAGACTGCACAAAGTTTTCCTTCAAGGCGTGGAAGAAGGTGCGGATTGTTCCATAGTCATTTCCCTTGATTGAACGGAGCATACAATGATACAGTGCAGTAAGGGAGGGACCGATAGTGATGATGGGAATACAGCACAGAAGGAAGAGCAGATTCGCAATTACAATATCGCCGATTTTATTTAAAAAGATATGGACTACGTTGTTTTCATTCAATAGATTCATATAGGTTTCCTCGACTTTCTCGTTTTTATGAGCATCAATTCTATTAGGTATTCTAACATCGATTTGTACAGATTGCAAAAGGTTTTGTTCTGAACGAAGAAAAGCAAAAGAAATATAGAAAAATGTTGGGGTGATTTTGAAAAATTATCTTGTAATTCAAAAAAAAGGGTATTGTAATTGGTAAAATGCTGAAAAATTAAGAAGAATGTTATGGAAACAAGAAAAAATACATAAAAATAACATTTTTCCATATAATGCAGACAAATCTCCATTTAACATTATTCCATGTGAAATTATAATAAAAAACAACATATGAAACAGATGCTAAATCAAGTAATCTGACAAAAAAATAAGGGAGGAAAAATATGAAATTTAAGAAGGCGTTGGCTATGGTGTTGGCAGGGGCTATGGCACTTTCACTGGCAGCATGCGGAGGAAACCGAAACAGTGAAAGTACAGATGACAACAAGGAAAAATCAAACAGTGGAGAACTCTCTGTTTCTATCTGGGATTCTTATCAGGAGCCTGGAATCAAAGAGATTCTCGCAGATTTCACAGAAGAGACAGGAATTAAAACAAAGCTTACTGTGGTAAAATGGGACGAGTATTGGACCATGCTGGAAGCAGGTGCACAGGGCGGCTCTCTTCCAGATGTATTTTGGATGCACTCGAACGAAAGTGAAAGATACATGTCTAACGGTATGCTTCTAGACTTAACAGATAAAATTGCGGAAAGTGATACCATTGATCCTGAAAATTATCCAGAGGATATTTGGGGATTGTACACATATAAAGATAAATATTACGCAGTGCCAAAGGACGTGGATACAATCGCTCTGTGGTACAATAAGACGATGTTTGATGAAGCAGGGCTTGCATATCCTACTGCAGACTGGACATGGGACGATGTGACAGAAGCGGCAAAGAAGCTGACAAAAGAAGATGGAAGTCAGTATGGGCTTGCAATGAGAAATGACACCAATCAGGCTGGTTATTACAATATGGTTTTCGATAACGGCGGGTATATCATTAATGATGACAGGACAAAATCAGGCTGGGATGATCCGAAGACAATTGAAGCAATGGAAACATTAGAAGGTTGGATTCAGGATGGTGTGATGCCTTCTCTGGAGACGATGTCTGAAAACAGTGAGGATGTTTTGTTCCAGTCGGGTAAAGTTGCGATGGTATGCCAGGGTTCCTGGATGCTTCCAGCCTATAAGTCTAATGAGTACACGGCTGAGAACTGTGATGTTGTAGAACTTCCGAAAAATGCAACAACAGGAAGAAGAGCTTCCGTATACAATGGGCTTGGATGGGCTGCATCAGCCAACGGCAAAAATACGGAAAATGCATGGAAGTTAATTGAATATTTGGGTTCCAAAGAGGCACAGGAAAAACAGGCAGAACTTGGTGTTACGATGTCCGCATACAAGGGAACATCTGACGCATGGAAAAATTCAGCAGACTTCAATTTACAGGCTTATTTGAACATGATGGATGATATGGAAATCAGGCCATATTCAAGATCTACCGTAACTTGGGAGAATGAGGACAGTGAGTTGTTAAAGAGTGTTTACACAGGCCAAAAGAGTATGGCAGATGTGTGCAAAGAGATGGCAGATCAGATGAACAATAAGCTAGAGGAAGAAGCACATTAAAACGTTTCAATTTGTCAGGCAGATTCTTTTGAATCTGCCTGTATTAAAGGAAGTAGTGGTTTGCATGGATAAAAAGAGAAAACTTATGGGAACAAGCAGAGAGCGCAGTGAATTTCTATGGGGCTGGCTGTTTATTTTGCCAACGATGGTAGGGTTGATTATTTTGAATCTCATTCCTATTTTTCAGACAATTTACCAAAGTTTCTTCAAAACAGGGGACTTTGGAAGAGGAAATATTTTTGTTGGATTGGATAATTATGTGAAGGTATTCGGAGATAAAGAAGTATGGCAGGCTCTGATTAATACATTAAAATATGCGATTGTGGAAGTTCCGTTTTCCATTGCTATCGCACTGGTTCTGGCAGTTCTTCTGAACAGAAAGATGAGAGGACGTTCTGTATATAGAACCATCATATTCCTTCCGATGGTTGCGGCTCCGGCAGCAGTGGCTATGGTATGGCGATGGTTATTCAACTCAGATTTTGGATTGATTAATAATCTGTTCCATATTCATGTAAAATGGATTTCTGATCCGAGGATCGCGGTATTTTCGATTGCAGTGATTGGTGTCTGGTCAATACTTGGATACAACATGGTACTATTTCTTTCCGGGCTGCAGGAGATTCCCCATGATTATTATGAGGCGGCAGAAATTGACGGGGCAACAGGAGTGAAAAGCTTTTTTTACATCACAATTCCTTTATTGTCCCCGACAATTTTCTTTGTGCTGGTAACCCGCGTAATTAGTTCCCTTCAGGTATTCGACTTGATTTACATGGTAATAGATAAGACGAATCCGGCACTTGAAAAGACACAGTCACTGGTATATTTATTCTATAAATACGCATTCATTAATAAGAATATGGGATATGGCGCAACGATTGTTGTTCTCCTTCTTGTTCTTACGATGATTCTTACCGTATTCCAGATGATTGGACAGAAAAAATGGGTATTCTATAATTAGGGGGGGCAGAATGGCTAGTATGGAAACAAAAAGAAAAATATCTACAATTGTAATACACATTGTATTGGTTCTTATATCGATTACGATGATGGTCCCCTTTTTATGGATGATACTGACATCTTTTAAATCGGTCACAGAAGCCACCGCAATTAATCCTTTTGTAATTTTTCCAAAGTTATGGAGAACAGAGGCGTTCACAGCAGTTTTGAATAATATGAACTTCCTGATGCTGTATAAAAACACATTTCTGTTAATCCTCTTCCGTGTTTTATGTGCGGTTTTGACGGCAACGATGGCAGGGTATGCATTTGCAAGGCTTCACTTTAAAGGAAGGAACTTTTGTTTCTCATTGGTATTGTTTCAGATGATGGTTCCAGTGCAAATTTTCATTATTCCGCAGTATCTGATGATTAGTAAAATGGGGATGCTGAATACCATTTTTGCATTGGTATTCCCAGGTATGGTAACAGCATTTGGAACGTTCCTTTTGCGTCAGGGATATATGGGGTTGCCAAATGATCTGGAAGAAGCGGCTAGACTGGATGGATGTAACATCGGTCAAACCTTTCTTTATATCATGGCACCGCTGACGAGATCTGGCATGGTGGCACTTGGAATTTTTACAGCAGTTTTTGCATTCAAAGACCTGATGTGGCCGATGATTGTTAATACAGACAAAGACATGTTAGTTCTTTCCTCTGCACTGGCAAAGATGCAGGGACAGTATGTAGCGAAGTTCCCGGAACTGATGGCAGCGTCTTTGATTGCATGTGTACCGATGATTATCATTTATGTGATTTTCCAGAAACAATTTATTGAAGGAATTGCTACCAGCGGTGGTAAATTATAACCGTAGACATTTTTGGCTGGCGTAACAGTGATTACGTCAGCCTTTTTTTAAACAAGGAGAGAATTATGGCGATAAAGTATCATGAAAAAACAAAAACATTTCACATTTTCAACAAAGAAGTGAGTTATATTATCCATATTATGGAGAATGGTCAACTGGAGAACCTGTACTATGGAAAGGCGGTTCGGGATAAAGAAGATTTTACTTATCTTCACGAAGAATGTATACGTTCGCATATGTCGATTTGCATACCGGAACCGGGAACGCTGTCTATGCATTACACAAAGCAGGAATATCCGGTATATGGGACAGGGGATTACAGAAGTCCCGCATTGTCGGTAAGACAAGAAAATGGAAGCAGAATTGTAAATTTCACCTATCGGTCACATGAAATCTATGGTGGCAAAAAAAACCTTACACCGTTACCGGCTGTTTATACTGAAAACGACGAGGAGGCACAGACATTAGAGATTCTGCTTCATGATTCTCTTATGGATACCGATCTGGTGCTTTCTTATACAGTATTTGCAGAGATGCCCGTTCTTACAAGAAATAGCAGGATTGTTCAGAAAGGAAATCAGAAAATCGTACTGGAACGTGCGATGAGTGCAAGTGTAGAATTTCCGGATATGGACTATGAAATGGTGCATCTTTCCGGCGCTTGGGCCAGAGAGCGTTATGTGAAAAACAGGAAGTTGGAAATGGGAATTCAGGCGGTACAGAGTCTGACCGGGACATGTAGTAGTGCAGAGCACAATCCGTTCCTTGCGCTGAAGCGGCCTCACACAACAGAAGATCAGGGAGATGTATATGGATTCAGTCTTGTTTACAGTGGAAATTTTCTGGCGCAAACAGAGGTTTCAACTTTTGATATAACCAGAGTTATGATGGGAATTCATCCAGAAGGATTCCACTGGGAATTGAGCGCAGGGGAAGAGTTTCAGACACCGGAAGTTGTTATGGTCTACAGCAGTCAGGGATTAAACAAGATGAGCCAGACGTATCACAAATTGTACCGGAAACGGTTGATGCGAGGGATGTGGAGAGATCAGGCGCGACCGATTCTTCTAAATAACTGGGAAGCTACCTATTTTGATTTCAATGAAGAGAAAATACTAAATATTGCGGCAAAGGCAAAAGAAGCAGGGGTAGAGCTTTTTGTTTTGGATGATGGATGGTTTGGTACCCGAAATGATGATTACAGAGGGTTAGGTGACTGGTATGTGAATCTGGAAAAACTGCCGGATGGTATCTCAGGACTCTCTCACAAAGTGGAAGAAATGGGGTTAAAATTTGGTCTTTGGGTAGAGCTTGAGATGGTAAATAAAGACAGTGACTTGTATCGGGCACATCCTGATTGGATCATAGGGGTTCCGGAGCGGTTTGAATCGCATTCCAGACATCAGCATGTATTAGATTTCTCCAGAAAGGAAGTAGTGGATTACATTTACGCGATGGTTTCCAAAATCATCCGGGAGTCTTCAATCTCTTACATCAAATGGGATATGAATCGGTATATGACAGAACCGTATAGCAGAGGATTGGATGCTTCTTCGCAAGGGGAAGTCATGCATAAATATATCCTTGGAGTGTATGATTTATATACAAGGCTTACAACAGAATTTCCGGAAATTCTCTTTGAATCCTGCGCAAGTGGAGGTGCAAGATTTGACCCGGCGATGTTGTACTTTGCTCCACAGACATGGACAAGTGATGACACAGATGGCAATGAAAGAACAAAAATTCAGTATGGAACTTCCTATGTATATCCAATTGTAAGTATGGGGACCCATGTATCCGCAGTGCCGAATCATCAGCTTTACAGAGTTACTCCGCTTTCAACAAGAGCAAATGTTGCATATTTTGGCACATTCGGGTATGAATTGGATCTCAATTTGTTAAGTGATAGAGAGATGGAGATGGTCAAAGAACAGATTGAATTCATGAAGGAGAACAGAGAATTGATTCAAATGGATGGCGATTTCTACAGATTACGCAGCCCGTTTGAGGGAAATGATACAGCATGGATGGTAGTTTCACAGGACAAAAAACAAGCGATTGCCGGATTTTATCAAAAGTTGAATAAAGTAAATGCGTCTTGGCTGCGTTTAAAGCTTCAAGGGTTGGACAAAGAAAGACTCTATGATGTACAATGTGAAGAAACCATATATCAGGCGTATGGTGATGAACTCATGTATGTCGGAATACCTTTGGACAGAGAGCGTTTAAATAAAAAAGGAGGAGATTTCGCGTCGTTGATTTATGTACTCAAGGAGGCTGAAAAATAACTTCTGTTTGTGTAAAGGAGAAGATGCATTGAATCATACAATAGAATTTACGAATTCAGCAACATATAAATGTCTCGGGGATATGCAGGAAGGTTCACTTGAACTGTGCCTGACGTACTGCGGGTGGGAATCTTGTAACCCAGCCCACAGGTTCGGTCCGAATCAAAGAGCGTCCAGTGTATTGCACGTGATTCAGAAAGGAAAGGGTACCCTGGAAATCAATAAAAAGGTATACCAATTGAAAGCTGGCGATGCATTCTTCTTGCCTCCCGGAGTGGAAGCGTGGTATGAAGCGGATTGGGAAGAACCATGGTGTTATATGTGGGTCGGATTTATCGGAATTAATGCGGAGGAATATGTCAGTAGTGCAGGTTTTAGCCTGAAAAATCCGGTTCGTAAGATTAACTGTGTAGAGAAGGTGTGGACGTACATCAGTCAGATGCTGGAAGCCCACCAATTGACCTATGCCAATGAATTAAGGCGAAATGCTTTCCTTCGACTTGTTCTCGCAGAATTGATCGGTGATTATCAGCAAACGGCAAGGGGAGCCAATACGGTTCATCATTATTCTGGTGCGCTGTATGCACAACATGCGATGGAGTATATCACCTATCACTATAATGAACGCCTAAAAATCAATGAACTGGCAGATTATATTGGTGTAAACAGAAGTTACCTTGCAAGTAGCTTCAAGAAGACGTTTGGATGTTCCCCACAGGAATTCCTGGTGAATCTGCGAATGGAAAAAGCAAAGGTGCTTTTAAAAAAACAAGATATATCCATCAGCGCAGTAGCAAATGCGGTAGGCTATACGGATCAGCTTGCGTTTTCCAAAGTATTCAAGCAGCATTTTGGAATGAGTCCGAGCACGTACAAGAATGAAAAAAACTGTTTGGTAGTTAAAACAAAAAAAGAGGAGCACAAGAATTTTTAGCAGTATGTTAGTGGATACAACTCTGTGCAGTCTGATACCGAGATTTTATGAAGTGTCTGCAGGGGCGGTCTGTCTGGATGGTAGTGTAAAATAGTTTGTGTCTTTGGAAAAAAATGGCTCCTTTCGGGCAAGAATTCAGATATGGAAATTCTTACTC
>PPYF01469296.1_pt1 | contig 52543 bp, 39 predicted proteins | sample 1559871 | NCBI WGS metagenome assembly PPYF01 (sample SAMN08240021, study PRJNA423297) | Human gut metagenome, whole genome shotgun sequencing project.
CTAATCATATACGATTCTAATTAAACCTGAGATTTTTTCATCAATCTGAGAGGTTTACACAAAATTTGTTACATTACCCCCTCCTAACTGAAAACAGCCGACTGGATTTCTCCAATCGGCTGTCTGGCTTAATCATTTATTCTGCAATGGTATAATGGGTATTTCGTGCTTTTCCTTTCTGTTCTAACAAGTTAGTTTTTACCATTTTTCGGATCACTCTGGCGGCAGTAGAAGCGCTTACTTCAAGCAATCCTATTACATCATTTTTTGTAATTGTACCATGTTTTCTGGCATATTCAAATATTTTTTCTTCTTCGTCACTTAGCTTCTTTTCAGTATGAACCGTAACCGGTGTGCCGGATTTCGTTTTTACAGTTGCATTTTCTGTTTCGTATTTTGCGTTGATATTAGGCAATATGATCTTAAAGGCATTTTTCGTGGTTTCAATCACAGGCTTTATCTGCATACTTTCGTATGCCTTCATAATTTTGCCCATTCCGGTTCCATACGCCTCAATTAAGTGCAATCGGTAAAATACATTCGCAAGGTCCTGATTTCTGCACACAGAAATGCCAACCATAACATCCTCTAGGTCTATGCCTGGCATCAGCCCTCCGATAGATACAAACTCAATCCGATCTTCATAAATACTAATAAAAGCGCTGGCACTAAAAGAATAGTCACGGTGAACCAGCAGATTCAGCAATGCTTCTCTGACAGCAACTTCCGGGTAATCCCTGACATCAACCCGGTATAGTTTTTCTATGGTTGCATGGGTCTGATTGCGGAAGTCAATAAAATCATATACTTCGTTCATCTGCTGCATCAGCGATCCGGTAAACTCTCGACGATCCTTGAAAATGGTCTGGTCCGTTCCCTGAAAGACCGCAACTTTAATGGTATGGACGCATTGGTCTGACAGAAGCAGCGCCAGGTTACTGTATAGCCCATCCTGATCGATCAATTTCAAAGTACGCATCTGCTGTGGTCCAAAGTCAGTTTTCCGAAGTTCAAATTCTTTTTTTGTTGCCTCAAATGTAAGGTCCTGGTTTAAGCAGCGCATCGCTTCAAAACGATCTCCGTCTGTTTCCTTTATCATGCGCCGGATTGCCGTATCAGTTGCCGGAACAGAAGAATATCCCTGCCGAACATACACACCTTCCGGCCGCATTCCTTTTTTGGCAAGGTAATAGGGGCGATCCGTTCCACGCTGAATATCTACAACAACAATATTTTTCCCATTTTCCACGATGGTTTCATAATGCAGGAACATGGTTATATCCGGTTTTATCGCATCCCTTACCATATTGCTGATTTGAAGGGAAACACTATCCGCATTATCCAATCCGATAACCGTGCCATCGTCCCTGACCCCTATATACAGTTTTCCGCCATCACAGTTTGCAAAAGCAATGATTTCTTTTTTTATGTCGTCTACCACAACTTCTTTCAGTTCTACGGTTTCGCTTTCCCAAAAAAGCATAGTGCCATCTCCTTTATTTCAAATTTGTAAGTCTATCATATCAAATCGTGTCAATCGCGTCAACAAATCTGACACGATTATGATTCGATTATGACACGATATTCTCATTGTACCCGCAAACTCAGGAAATAATTACATGATAGTTCCTACAAGTTCATAAATTTTGAAAGGATTGTGTTAGAAACTCTTATTTTTCTAACCCAAGCATGATACGATTGACCCGATAAATGACACGATGGAATGATCCAGAGATGGCTTTTGCAACAAATTTTATATATTTTCCGTTGCATTTTAAGCGCTCGGCAGGTAGATCCAGTCGTGCATCAGGCACACGCTGGGTTTGTCCTCCCTGGGAATCAGACGGTAGGTACATTCCCTATAAGACTAAATTATAGGTTTGATTCCTATACGAGGCGGTTAGCAAAAAGCGTTCGATTATTAGCAAAAATGCAAATAATGGGATGCTTTTTTGATAAGAAAAATGCATGATTTTATTGCTTTGAGGATGATTTTCGGCTAACACAATAGAATAATTGTTAGCTGATAGCTAATCGAAAGAGAGATGCATTTATTAAAAGAAAGTATTGAGAAGTACGGGATTCTCGCCCCGTTGATTGTCAGACCTGTATCGGATATGAAATTTGAGGTGTGTGAAATGAATGTAACAGAAGCGGATGTGAAAGAAAGAGTCTTTTTTCTAAATATCATGGTTAGAAATACTTTTCCTTTTTCACGGCTTCCTTTTACTGTGTCCATTTCAACGATAGATACATCGGGATTCGCTTCGACAAATGAATTAAAATCTTCGATAGTCCGGCCTTGACGATATTGGTATTCAAGTTTGGTAAGAACTCTTTTGGGACGTCGTGCCCTATATACAACCTTTTTGGGAAAATCAATATTTCTGACTTTAAATACATTTTTGTCAATGTAGTTATACAGAGTTCTTTCGGATATACCAAGCTCGTCAGCGTGCGTTGTACAGATGTGATTTAATGATTGACCCTTGGGCGATGAGCGGCTCAATGCCTGCACATGCTACTGCTAACTCAGCTATCCAACAGATGTATATCAACGGACATTTCTGCTATGCCTATAAGTTTGGTATTGTCACTAAAAATCCGATTCGCCAGATGAAGATAAATCACTTGCGGACTCTAAGGCACTGCTCCCTGTTTTGATTGATTTCTTTCAGAAGCATCCTTTGATCAACCCTAAAATTTTTCTAGGCGATGCCGCTTTTGATACCATTGAAATCTACAAAGCCCTTTTGGATGATCTTGTCTTTGAAAAAGCATTTATTCCACTCCGGACAAAACTATCAATGGAAGAAAATGGATACACCTTCAACGAAAATGGTGTTCCTTGCTGTCCGCATGATTCCACACTTCCTATGAAACGGGAAGGGAGTAAATCTCATCTGAGAAGCAAACTTCCCAGCATGAAGTTTGTATGCCCTAAAATGAAATGGGAATACAACCGTGAAACCAAAACGAAACGCCGTGTCTGCCGCTGTGAGAACCCCTGTACCACATCTTCCTGTGGAAGAATGATTTACATTTACCCCGAAAAGAATCTGCGTGCCTATCCCGGTGTGGAACGTGGTTCCGTAGAATGGGATGAGACCTACAAAATCCGTGTAAACGTTGAAAAATCAATCAATCATTTTAAAGACAGTTTCTGTATTGCCGGTCGTAAAACCCAAAATGAGAAAACACTACATGCAGATTTGTTGCTTGCAGGAATTTCTCAGTTAATAACTGTCATGGTTGCTGATAAAATTCACCAGCATCAATACATACGAAGTTTAAAACCACTCATAGCATAGGACTTACCAACTTCATAAGCCCATGAGGTTTATTTGTTGTGCCAAGAAATGAACGATTTTCACTTCCTATCCCAAGAATCCTGCATGGCAGGAGCCTTCGCCTGTTTTCAATCAGGATTGCGGACTTGTTTCGCAATTACCTATATTTATTCTATCCTAATTTTATCGGAATATTATCATAAAGGCAATGCTTTTCAGATTTTCTAATTTCTTTTCTTCCCTTGCTGGTTATGGTTCTGTGGATTTCCTGCTGGTTAACCGTTCTTGTTCTTCAAAACAATATCATCTCTTGTGCCGATTTTATAACCCTCTGCGGTGATTTTGGGATTGATGAGTTTTACCTTTTCCTCCGATTCAAAGTTCTTATTACCAGCAGACGCAGGCAGCACGACAATAATATCATCTGCTCTCTGTACGTCCGAATAAAGGTTAAAGCTACGGGAAACGACCGTCATGCGTCCGTTGATCATACGCTGTTCCACCTTATTCTCACCTGCAAATTCTAAATGTCCGAATGTTTTTTCCATGTTAGGGATAACGTGTTTTAGTTTCATAATATACCTCTTTTCTTTCTATATTTTATTGATAGTGTCATTCTGCTGTTTGGACAATATCTGTCTGCTTGTAGATTATCAAGGGCAGGCGTTGTACCCTTGCCAATCCCCATTCAGAAAGATAAGCCATCATCAAGCAGAATTTAGCCAGATTGTCAGATATACGCTGACTTTCAAAATTATCTAATCAAAACAGGACTTTCATTTACAAAGTGGGATTCTCGGGTTACTATTTACCCCCTAAAATATGATATAAAAACCAATATAAATGTCATATCATTACAAATGTATTGAATTAGAAATGATTAGGCATTATAATAAACAAAAACGGAGGTGTGAAATATGTCAAGTACAATACAAATTCGAGTCGATGATGAGTTAAAAATGAAATCCGATCAGCTTTTTAAAGATCTTGGGACAGATACAACTACAGCAATTCGGATGTTTTTAACGCAAGCTGTAGCAAATAATGGTTTTCCATTTGAAATTAAAAGAATCGTACGAAGTCCATATAGTCCTATGACGGAAGAGGAGATTTTAGAAAAACTGGAGAAATCCAGAGAGTCAGCAGCAAAGGGAAATCACAAATCAGCGGAAGTGGTTGTTTCAGAACTGAGAGGAAAATATGGATTATAAGGTTGTCGTTACATCAGATGCAGAAGAAGATTTGGATAGATTTCTTCAATATCTTCTCTTTGAAAAGAAAAATGAACAAGCAGCCGGAAATATTCTTGACGATTTTGGAGATACATTAAATTGTTTGAAAAATGTTGCAGGAAGTTTGTCTTTATGTGAGAACCAAAGACTTAGAGCGTTAGGTTATCATAGAATTAATTTTTTAAGACATCGATATTTTATGCTCTATAGAATCGAAGAAAATACGGTGTTCATAGATGACATATTTCATGAACTTCAAGATTACGAAAACAAAATGAAATAAAATCGAGATAACAAAATAAAGGAAAAGTGCATTCACACTTTTGGGAAAAGAGACGATTGATTTTTATAATACTTCTGATACCAGAGGGACAAGCCAATTCTATGGTTTGAATTATCAGAAGACAGGTTTTCTGCAGAGAATGACAAAAGATATACACACGAAGAAGTGTTTGCAAATCTTCGGAGAAAAATAAATGGCTAATACAAATTATGAGTTAAGATATTTGCTACTATTTTACCGGGATTTGGAGGAAAAAATAGTATATATAGCAGAAACTTTGCAAAATCCCCAGGCAGCAAATAATCTGTTGGATGATGAACCTAATGAGGGTTGGTGTATGATGTTGTTAAAACCTATGTAACTGAAAAAATAGGTGACTTAACTGGTTTGGAGGTTATGGCAACATGTCCGAGAAGTAGTCAAAGTAAAATAAGAAAGAGGAACACCGGAAGCGGCGTTTCCTTCGGAATAGTAGATTTGCACAAAGAAGTTGAAAAAAATATATAAAAAATGCTCAAAATACAAAAAAGCGTTGACGAAAAGATTGATTTGTAGTATTCTTTTTGTAAAATAAATACGAAACAGGGAATCATAGGCTTGTTACTTAATCTTGGTTATTAAGGCAAATTCTATAATATGACTGTAAGAGTGAGCAGTCATTTATAGAGTTTGTCTTTTTTGTTGTTTTAGGGAGGAGGTGTGATAGTGAAAGAAGATACAGGGCAAATTTTGATTGTGGATAAGATTGTTAATAATAATATTGTGATAGCGAAAGATTTTCGTGGTCGGGAAGTAGTTGCCATAGGGAAAGGAGTCGGGTTTCGTAAACGTAAGAATGAAGCGGTTCACAGATCTGAGATCATGAAGACATATGTGCTGTTGGACAAAGTTGACAGCGGTGTGCTTACGTTGTTTGAGGAAATACAATTTGAAGTTATTGAAACTTCGCAAAAAATTATTGATTATGCTCAGGAAAAGTTGAACGTTAAATTTAATGTAAATTTGTTAATGAGTCTGTCGGATCATATTAACTTTGCATTAATCCAATACCGGCAGGGAAATCACGTACCCAAACTGGTGAATGAGGAAGTAAAGCGTTTTTATAAAGAAGAATATCATATTGGTGAAATTGCCGTCCAAATGATTAATGAAAGATTTCAGATTCTTTTTCCAAAAGACGAAGCAACGGCTATAGCGTTTCATTTGATTACGGCAACAGAGAACAAGTCGAATCATCAGATGATGATTATCATGAAGGCTGTTTCGGATATTGTAAAAATTGTAGAAGACTATCTGAATGTCTCTTTACATGAAGATACCATTGCTTATTCGAGATTTGTTATTCATCTAAAATTTTTGTTTAAAACTGTTTTGTCAAAGCAGAATGTACCGGAAGTTGCAGGGATGGATTTCATTTTTACTCAGATTAAATCAGAATATAAAAATGTTATAGAGTGTGTGAAGAAAATCGCAGATTATATTATGGAAAAATTTAATTACCGATGTACAGACGGGGACTGCATTTATCTTATGTTACATGTTGTACGATTATATGAAACTACATTGAATTGAATGGAGGATGTGCTATGTCAAAAATTGATTATCAGGATTTATCTGCAAAAATTATGGACAATATCGGCGGAGTAAAAAATGTAAAAACAGTTACGCATTGTGTGACGCGATTGAGGTTTTATTTGCATGATAGAAATATAGCGGAAGATAGTGAAATAAAAAAACTGCCGGGAGTCCTTGGAGTAGTATATGGGAATGGACAATATCAGATTATATTGGGAGAGCATTTATTTAATGTTTACGATAATATCGTAAAAAATTATTCTGTAGAAACAGAGGATGCTATTGATGAAAATCTCGATGAAGATTTAGTGCAAAGCAGTGAAAAGAAGAACTTTAAATATTATTTCAGCAAAGTGATCTTGTTTATGGGACAGGCAATGACTCCGTTTATTACTGTTGTTTACGGAGCCGGAATGTTAAGAGTTGTGCTTTCTCTGGTCAGCTACTTTGCGCCGGCTGCTGCGGAGAGTTCTACATATCAGTTGTTTGATTTTATGTCGCAGGCTCCGTTTTATTTTATGCCGATTCTGGTAGCTTATGGAACATCAAAAGTATTGAAAGCAAACCCCGCTTTTTCAATCGCTATGGCAGCGGCGCTTTTATACCCGAATTTTATCGCTATGATGGAAGCCGGAGAAGCAGTGACAATGATGAAACTTCCGGTTTATTTAACGACATACGGAAGTACGTTGCTTCCGGGAATTTTCTCGGCAATACTGGTAGCCTATCTTGAAAAATTATTTTATAAAATCATACCGGGAATGTTGCGGTCTGTATTTGCACCTTTATGTGTTTTCCTGATCGGATATCCGTTGACAGTTCTCGTACTTGGTCCTGCAGGCGCTGTTGTTGGATCATGGATTGTAAAAGCAATCGTATTTATACAGGCTCATGTGGGAGGATTTGCGCCTGGAATTATTGCGGCAACGCATCCGTTTTTGGTAATGATGGGAGTTAATATGTTGATGGTTGCACCGATGACAGAACTTCTGACGAGGGTAGGAAGTGATAATGTATTCCGCCCGGGATGGATTTTGCATAATATTTCAGAAGGCGGCGCATGTTTTGCAGTAGCTGCCAGAACAAAAGATAAAGATATGCGTATGGCAGCATTGTCCGCAGGGATAGGTGCGATTGTATCAGGAGTTTCAGAGCCTGCTTTATATGGTGTGAATTTGAGACTTCGTAAGCCCATGATCGGACTTGTACTTGGTGGTTTTATCGGTGGATCAGTTGCAGGGTTTATGGGTGCAAAAGCGTTTAGCATGGGATATTCAAGTATATTGGGCGTTGTCATTTTTGAAAAAACGATTGCTGCAATTATAGCAGGTGTAATCGTTTCGTTTCTTGTATCATTTATTGTTACATTTGTTTTATTTAACGGAAAGGAAACAAAGTGATATGTTAGGATTTGGAAAAAGAAAATCTGTTTCACCAGGAAATATTGCAGCCGTTGTCAGTGGACAGATTATCCCCATTGAAAAAGTAAAAGACGAAGCGTTTGCGAAAAAAATGATGGGAGACGGTGTAGCGATTGTTCCGTCAGATGATTATATCGTATCTCCCTGTGATGGAACAGTGTCTATGTTGTATCCGACGCTTCATGCTTTTGCCGTTACAAGTGAAGACGGAATGGACATTTTAATTCATATAGGAATTGATACTGTGAAATTAAAAGGAAAAGGATTTCGGAGTTTTGTAAAGCAAGGGCAGAAAGTTCATGTCGGAGAGCGGATCATAAGAGTGGATTCTTATGACATGAAGAATAAGGGGATAGATCTGACAACTATGATACTGTTCCCTTCAGCCGATAAAAAGATAGCTGTAAAAAAAGAAGGCTATGCAGATCAGGGGAAAACAATAGTTGCATCCTATTCTGTATAGGAAATAAAAATAAAACAAGAAGAAAAGGAGATTTAGATTATGCAGAAATTCAGTAAAGACAGAAAAGTTATGGATAGTTTTCCGGAAGATTTTTTATGGGGAGGGGCTACTGCGGCAAATCAGTATGAGGGAGCATATCTTGAAAATGGAAAATTGCCATCGGTTGCGGATGTTCAGCCACATGGTGTATTTGGATATCCGGATCGCAATGCTAAATTTTATCCGACTCATGAAGGTATTGATTTTTATCATCATTATAAAGAAGATATTGCCGAGTTTGGGGAAATGGGATTCAAAGTATATCGTACAAGTATAGCGTGGACGAGGCTGTTTCCTACAGGGGAGGAAGACCAGCCAAATGAAAAAGGAATGGAATTTTATGACAAGATGTTCTATGAATTGAAGAAAAACGGAATGGAAATTATGATTACGATTTCTCATTACGAAATGCCGCTGAATCTGGCTGACAAATATGGCGGATGGAAGGATCGCCGGATGATTGATTTTTATGTACGTTTTGTTAAAGCTATGGTAAAGCGGTGGAAAGGTGTAGTTAAGTATTGGCTAACATTTAATGAAATCGGAAACAATATACATAAAATGGAGTGGATGACTGCAGGAATCGACCCATTGAACGATACACTTCAGGATGTTTATCAGGCGTCACATTATCAATTCGTAGCAAGTGCTCTGGCTGTCAAAGCAATTCATGAAATCGATCCACAGGCAAAAGTGGGATCTGTGATTGAATATAAGACAATATATCCGATGAGTTGTGATCCAAAGGATTCTCTGGTAGTATGCAGAGAAAAGCAAAGAGGTTACTTTTTCTCGGATGTCCAGGTGCGTGGAAAGTATCCGGGATATGCATGGGAGTATTTTAAAGATAATGATATTAACATTGAATATACGGATGAGGATATGGAACTCATTGCAAAATATCCTGTGGATTTCTTGAGCTTTACTTATTATCGTTCACGAATTGCATCGAAGGATTATGTGGAATCCGTCCAAAAAGAGACAAATAAATCGGATAAGGAAGTAGAAGGCGATACATCATATAGAGGAGATGATAATATCGTCAATACAGGAAAAACGAACCCATACCTGAAAATAACGCCATCCGGCTGGTCGATAGATCCGGATGGACTGTTCCTGGCATTAGAAGATCTTTATAGCAGATATCAGGTTCCGATTTTCATTGCTGAGAATGGTCTTGGCGTAAAAGAAGAATTAGTTGACGGGACAGTTGATGATACATACCGAATGGAATTTTTAAGAGATCATATTATTTCTATGAAAAAGGCGATTAGAAACGGAGTGGATTTATTCGGATATGCGTGGTGGGGACCGATAGATCTTGTATCAAACGGTTCAGGTCAGATGTCTAAACGCTATGGATTTATCTATGTAGATAGAAACGATGCCGGAGAAGGAACTCTGAAACGATATAGAAAAAAATCTTTCTATTGGTACAAAAAAGTAATCGAATCAAACGGAGAAGACTTAAGTATTTAAGATCGGAAAATAAAGATGCAGATTTGGCAATGGGAACATTACCGGGAGTATAAGATTTAGTCTGTACCGGGGATGATTTACACATTAGTAACCGTAAAAACTATTCTACTTTTCGTAGGTAGAAAAAATCTTCCTGTGGCGTATGATGTGACTATAGGAGGTACGAATAGATGAGTCAACATGTTACAGGAGCAGTGATTAAGGCGCTTCGCGAGAAATGTCATTATACACAGGCAGGGCTTGCGATCCATTAATTGTCAGACCTGTACTGGCTGGAGTTTGTGAGATTATTTAATTGCATTACATAAAAATGTGTGAATGCACATTGTGCTTGCATCTGCAATCGGAGCACCGATGAATCCCTCAAAGATTGCTAATACCTTTGCCGGTGAGCGCCAGATGATTTATTCCAATAAAACAATCTCTAATCATATCGACTATTTAGCAGATGCCTTTTTGATTTCCAAGGCAAGTCGATACGATATTAAGGGTAGAAAGTATATCGGTGCAAATCTGAAATACTACTTTGCTGATCTGGGGCTGAGAAATGCTCGTTTGAATTTCAGACAGCAGGAGTCTACTCATATTATGGAAAACATTGTTTATAACGAGCTGTTGATCCGTGGTTACAATGTTGATGTGGGTGTCGTGGAGGTATTCGATAAGGATAAATCGGGTAGGCGTGTCCGTAAGCAGTTGGAGGTTAATTTTGTGGTAAATCAGGGAAACCAAAGATATTACATCCAAGTTGCATACGACATGACTTCCGAAGAAAAGCAAATGCAAGAGTTCAATTCTCTGCGTAATATTCCAGACCCTTTCAAGAAAATTGTCATTGTAAATGGCAGCAAGAAGCCTTGGCGAAATGATGAAGGGTTTGTCATTATGGGAATGAAGTATTTCCTTTTGAACGCAGATAGTTTGGAGTTTTAGTCGAAATACTGTACAGAACAGGCAGTATCGATTATCGGCGGTGCGGATGGCCCGACAAGTATTTTTATTCGGTAGTGGTCTGCGCTTTGAGCAATCTGTGACTTGACAAAGTAAATGATTGTGTTTAAACTCTAGTTAATAAACAGAGAGGGCGCTATTGCGTAAGGTGGGAAAATGATTAACAGATAATTTATTTTAAGTAAAACGCAAAATTGTGATTGGTTGCTGCAAGAGTCAGCTCCTTTTGTGTACGCTTAAATTAGATTATCTTCCACCGTATTTGTTATATGAATTGACGGATATTTTGCGTCAATGTATCTGAACATGGTGATGAGAGGCTTTTTTGCGTATGCAAAAAAGCCTTTTTGATGTCGACAAGACAAAGTCAGGACCTGTCCGGGATCTTGCCGGCCGCTTCCGGTGATTCTGTGCGGCAGATAGATTGTAAAACGGAGGAGGAATTTATTATGTCGATGATCCGTGTTGAAAATATTACGTTTTCATATCCTTCAAGTTTTGATCCTGTTTTTGAAAATGTGAGTTTTCAGATTGATACAGAATGGAAACTCGGACTTGTAGGAAGAAACGGAAGAGGAAAAACAACTTTGCTGAAACTTCTTCTTGGAGAGTATGAGTATAGAGGAAAAATAACAGGCGCTGTTACGTTTGATTATTTTCCATTTCCTGTTTCGGATAAAACGCAGATGACAGAAGATATTTTGCGTCAAGTATGTCCGAATGCCCGGCAATGGGAATTAATAAGAGAGCTGTCCTACCTTGGAATAGAGTCTGAAGTGTTATGGAGGCCGTTTGAAACAATGTCAAACGGGGAGCAGACGAAGGCGCTTCTTGCGGCGCTCTTTTTAAAAGAAGAGCATTTTCTGTTGATCGATGAACCTACAAATCATTTAGATGTGGAAGGGCGCAGACAGATGGCAGATTATCTGAAAAGGAAAAGGGGATTTATCCTTGTTTCACATGACCGTTATCTTCTGGACGAGTGTGTGGATCACATTTTGTCATTAAACAGATCAAATATAGAAATACAAAGCGGAAATTTTTCTTCTTGGATGGAGAACTTTAAGAAGAGGCAGAATTTTGAGATAAACAGAAATGAAAGTTTGAAGAAAGATATTCGTCGGATGAAAGAATCTGCAAGGCAGGCAAAAGTATGGTCTGATAAGGTGGAGTCGTCAAAGAGAGGCGCGGCGGATAAAGGGTATGTAGGGCATAAAGCGGCAAAGATGATGAAAAGATCTAAAAATGCCGAGGCAAGAAAAGAAAGAGCAGCCGAAGAAAAATCAAAACTGCTTAATAATGCAGAATATGCAGAAATGTTGAAAATAACTCCGCTTATGTATCATAGTGAAAAACTGGTATCTTTTTCTGATGTAGCGGTTATTTATGAAGGAAATCAAGTGTGTGATGCGGTTACATTTCAGATATGCCGGGGTGAGCGTATTCTTATTCAAGGAAAAAACGGAAGCGGAAAAAGCAGTTTATTGAAATTGCTTTTAAAATATCCGATCGAACATACCGGAACTGTTACGAGTGGATCAGGACTTGTCATTTCTTATGTTCCGCAGGATACGTCACATTTAAAAGGAACATTGACCGAGTTTTCTAAGGTTCATAAAATAGATGAAAGTCTGTTTAAAGCGATATTGAGGAAAATGGATTTTGAACGTGTGCAGTTTGAAAAGGATATGAAAGATTTTTCGGCAGGGCAGAAGAAGAAAGTATTGATTGCCAAAAGTCTTTGTGAACCGGCGCATTTATATGTATGGGATGAACCGTTAAACTATATCGATGTGTATTCAAGAATCCAGATCGAGCAGCTGATCAGGCAGTTTTCTCCTGCAATGCTTCTCGTGGAGCATGATGTTACTTTTCAAAAGGAGATTGATGCTAAAGTGATTACATTGTGAAAATGAAAGGCCATTAAATAACTGCATATCCATCGTAATTCGTTTTTATATCGAATCAATAAAATTGAAGAGATTACCGGCGTCGATCTGCGGGAATATCATACGTTTATACATCTTGCGATCAATATTTACATAGAGGAGATATAGAGAAAAATATTCACCCTATTTTTCACAGGGGCGATAGACATCGAATATAAAAACAGCTATAATTTTTACAGCGATGGGAAGGAGAAGAAGGTAATGACGGAAAAAGAAAAAATGCAGTCTCAAAAACTATATGATGCAAATTATGACTCTGAATTGGAAAGGGAAAGAATAGAGTGTAAGGCGTTATGTCAGGAATATAATCATCTGCCGATAAAAGAGACGGAAAAAAGAAGTCGGTTAATAAAAAAGATCCTGGGAAAAACGGGAGAAAAAATTCACATTGAACCTGACTTTTGGTGCGATTACGGATATTGTATATCGGCAGGTGAAAACTTTTATGCAAATCACGGATTGGTTGTGCTTGATGCAGGCGGAGTTTCTTTCGGGGATAATGTGTTCGTTGCTCCGAATTGCGGATTCCATACATCGGGACATCCGATTGATTTCGAGAGGAGGAATCGGGGTCTGGAATATGCATATCCAATTAAAGTAGGAAATAACGTATGGTTTGGCGCAGGTGTACAGGTGATGCCCGGAGTAACGATAGGAAGCAACGTAGTGATCGGCGCAGGAAGCGTAGTCGTGAAAGATATTCCTTCGGACAGCGTGGCTGTAGGAAATCCATGTAAGGTGATCCGTCCGATTACGGAAGAAGATAAAAAGAAATGTTGGGACAGAACGTAAGTACAGTCATAGAGTGTAAGCATAGTGTACAAATGCGGAAGTCCAAGTGTAAAGTGTAAATAGAAATCAGACATAAGTTAAAAAATGCTCCTCATCAAACAGATTTTTATGATAAGAACTGTTTAATGGGGAGCATAATTAAATGTCCAAATGTAAAGTCAGACAATAAAAGTAAATTTATCACCGATACATAACTGCTGACATAAGTTTGTAATCGTGTTCTCAACATCGTGGATCGTGCTTTTGATCCGAAGAAGCGGATAACCTTTATTAATATTAAGCGCCTTTGCTTCCTGAGGAGAAGCGAAGATGATATCTAAAGTTTTTCGTGAGTGATCTAAAATAATATTATGTTTTTTCAGAACTTCAAACAAAGAAGTATCGTTTAAGTCTTCGCCGAACAGGAAGGAAAATGATTCGGGAAATTTGTTGAGTTCGATAATTACCGGCTCATCATCCATATATCTGATTCTTTCCAATACAAGTATTTTCTCTCCGGGTTTTAAAGACATTTCTTTTATTTCACGTTCGGAAGGCTCTTCTAATGCGATTTTGATCGTTTTTGCTCCGGCAGTGGCGTTCATCATACGGCACATATCAGTAAAGCTGATGACTTCCGTTATACTGCGGTGGAGCTTCTTTTCTGCGACAAAAGTTCCTTTTCCTGATTTGCGGTCGAGATATCCTAATTCGGATAATCCGGCAAGCGCTTTCCGAACAGTAACTCTGCTTACATGGTAAGTTTCGCTTAGTTCGTTTTCTGTGGGGAGGCGGCTTCCGGCAGGGCGTTCGCCTGTCTCGATCTCATGCTGAAGCTTTTCTTCTAATTGTTTGTATAGTGGCGTTGCAATCGTATTATTTAATTCCATAAACAACCTCCCATATAAAGTATTACTGTTCACATTATAATACATTTGCATAAAAATGTATATAATAAATAGAAAATAAATTATATATTGACAATAAGTATTATATTGTATTACACTCTGGTTAGAAACAAAGAAATACACAACAAGAAGGAGATGTAATACAATGTCATATGTAAGTACAGATATTAAGAAAATCATTGCGGAAATTATCGAAAACAAAAAAGAAAAAGGCGGAGTAAAAAATATTTATTTCGTAGGATGCGGAGGTTCTCTGGGAGCGCTTTATCCGGCAAAGACATTTATGGAAAGAGAGGCGCAGGTACTTCGTTCAGCATGGATCAACAGTAACGAGTTTGTTCATAGTACACCGAAGGATTTCGGAGAAAACTCAATCATATGTCTGGCATGTCATAAAGGAAATACACCTGAGACGATTCAGGCGGCAAAACTCGGAAAAGAAAAAGGCGCCGCAGTTATTATCCTTACATGGCTTGAAGAATCTGAGATCATTGAGTTCGGAGATTACATTATTCGTTATACATTTGATGCAAGTTTGGATCACCTTGCGGGAGACATCGATTATGCAGGAGAAAAAACACAGTGCGCGCTGCTCGTAGCTGTTGAACTGTTAGCGCAGACAGAAGGCTATGAGAACTATGAAAAGTTTTATGAAGGACTTGGCATGATCAGCAACATTATTAAAAATGCCCGCAAACATGTAGCAGAAAGAGCGGAAGCTTTTGCAGAAGAATATAAGAATGATTCGGTAATCTACACAATGGGAAGCGGCGCTTCTTACGGAGCTGCTTATATGGAAAGTATCTGTATTTTTATGGAAATGCAGTGGCTTGATTCAAGCAGCATTCATACAGGAGAGTATTTCCACGGTCCATTTGAGATCACAGATGCAAACCGCCCGTTTATGATCCAGATTTCAGAAGGAACAACGAGAGAATTAGATGAAAGAGCTCTTACATTCCTTAAGAAATACGCAAAACGTATTGAAGTTCTCGACGCAAAAGAACTGGGACTGTCAACAATCGACGCATCTGTTGTCGATTACTTTAATCATGCTTTGTTTAACAATGTATACCCGATCTACAACCATGCTCTTGCGACAAAACGTGAGCACCCGCTTGCAACACGCCGCTATATGTGGAAAGTAGAGTATTAAAAACGGATATAAAAACAAATTATTTATGACCAATTAAGCGATATAACTTATTTTATAAAAGGAGTCTGCACATTGTGCGGGCTTCTTTTAAATTGGGCGAACAGTAATGCTTATGGTATGAAAAAAATTGGAAAATATAGGTAATACATATAAATAATACAAAATAATAGAAATACAGCATCATGCACAAAAATATAATTAATATTCATATAAAACACACAAAGTTGCAAAAATAAATTGACAAAACAACAAAACAAATATACTATTGTATCAGATACAAAACAATATAGAACGATACAAAAGAATACAATGCACTGGAGTGGTTTGTAGAGTTAAAGAATATGCGCATAGTTCTTTAAAAGGAAAACTCAAAATGAGGGTAAACTAAAGAGTGATTTAGGAGGTTAGCTTATGTTTTGGATAGAATTGATTATCGTTTTGGCGATCATTTTTATCGGAGTTCGTGTGGGAGGTACGTTCCTTGCGATGGCAGGAGGAATCGGAATGTTTATTATGACATTTATTCTCCATGTTACTCCTTCTGATCCGCCGATCACAGTAATTTTGATCATGATAGCAGTTATTTGTGCGGCGGCAACAATGCAGGCTTGCGGAGGTTTGGATTACCTCGTCCGCATAGCGGAGAAAATCCTGAGAAAGAACCCGAAAATGATTACGGTACTGGCTCCGGTTGTAGCATATATCTTTACATTTATGTGTGGTACAGGTCATATCGTTTACAGTCTTCTTCCGGTTATCAACGAAATTGCCATTGAGACAGGCGTTCGTCCGGAAAGACCGATTTCCGCATCGATCGTTTCTTCACAGCAGGCGATCACAGCGTGTCCGATTTCAGCGGCAACAGTCGGAATCCTCGCTTTCATGGCAGAGGCAACAAATTATACGAAAGTAAATATCTTCACATTACTTATTGTTTGTGTTCCGGCTACATTGATCGGAACAGTCATTGCGGCAATCGCAGTAATTAAGAAAGGCAAAGAGCTTGCAGATGATCCTGAATTTCAGGCTCGTGTTGAGGCAGGATTGATCGAGGATTTCTCCAAGAAAGTAAAAGAAGAGAAAAAAGTCAGCAAAGAAGCAAAAATTTCCGTTACGATCTTCCTCATTGCCATGGTGGGAATCGTTCTTCTCGGCGCAGTCAGCGGTTTAGTTCCGACGCTGGCAGACGGAAGCAAACTTCCGCTTACGACAGTAATCGAAATCTTTATGCTCGTAGCTGCGGCGGCTATGATCCTTCTTACAAAACTGGACAGCAACAAAGTTCTTGATCAGCCGGTATTTAGAACAGGTATGTTTGCGGTTGTTCTGGCGTTTGGTCTGTGCTGGCTTGTAAATACATTTATCGGAGATCAGTCGTCATTTATTACAGACAATATGTCGGCGCTGACAAATAAGTATCCGTGGATTTTCATTGTAGCGGTATTTATCGTAGGTGCGATCACAACGAGTCAGTCTTCGACAACAATGATCATGATTCCGATCGGAATCGCTTTAGGACTTCCGGCAAACGTAATCGTGGCAGGTTGGATCGCATGTTCATCTAACTACTTTATTCCGGCTTCGGGACAGTGTGTTGCAGCTCTTGCATTCGACTCGGCGGGAACAACGAAGATCGGTAAATTTGTATTGAACCACAGCTATATGATACCGGGGCTTGTATGTACGGTCGTATCAGTAGTAGTCGCACTTCTTATAGGAGCGGTTGTATTCTAAGAAGTCAGAAGACAATGTGCTGCGGCAATATAGAAAGAAAGCTGAAAAGCAAAAAGAGACTGCAGCCTTGTATCCGTATGGAACGGGCGGCAGTCTTTTCAAATTTTAAGTATTGAAACGGAGGAATATGGCAATGAAATTCGCGCCTATGAATTATCATTATTTAAGATATCCGATCAAAAAATTTCTTGATAAAGTGGAACGCTCACCGTTTAACAGCATCGATTTGTATTGTTCGGCACCGCAGCTTAATCTGTTCGATTATCCGCTTTTAAGATTGATCGAATTGAAAAAGGAGATTGAAGCACATCATTTAAGTGTGATGGAGATGACGCCTGAAAACTGTGTGTATCCGGTTAATTTCTGTACGCAGGATGATCTTACAAGAGAGTCAAGCATTCGGTATTATCAGCGAGCAATCGACACGGCACAGTTTCTTGACTGTCCGTGTGTGCAGATCAGTACCGGATTCGGATACTTCGATCAGCCAAGAGAAGAGGGTTGGAAATACTGCAGAGAATCGTTGTGGACACTGGCGCAGTATTGCGAAAAGAAAGACGTCAGGTTACTTTTGGAAGAGTTAAAAGTAACGACGACAAACGTGCTTATCACAAGCAAAGATATCGCAAAGATGCTGGAAGAGATCGAGTCTCCGTCAATCGTCGGAATGGTTGATATGGATCAGATGACATATGCGAAGGAAACGATCGATGATTATTTTGATAATCTAGGAGATAAACTTCAGCATATTCACTTTAACGACAGAGGTCATACTGTTCCGGGAGACGGAGATTTCCCGATGAAAGAATATTATGATTCGATTAAAAACAGAGGTTATGACGGAACGGTGTCGTTTGAAATATGCGACAGAAGATATTATCGCGATCCTGATAAGGCGATCGATGATATTGTCGCATGGATGAAAGCAAATACGAACGAGTTTGATTAATTATAAATTACAAATCTTGTTATATAAAGGAGAATACAACATAGAAACAAATATTATACGGAGGAAAGTGTTATGTGGACACAAGACATGTTTGGAGTAGAGAAACCGATTATAGCGCTGCTGCATCTTGACGCGCTTCCGGGAGATCCGGGATATTGCGGAGATATGAAAACAGTTACAGAACACGCAAGGAAAGACTTGCTGGCGCTGCAGGACGGAGGCGTTGACGGAATCCTTTTTGCAAACGAATTTAGTTTGCCGTACCAGCCGGTAGCGGATATCGCGGTTGTTTCGGCTATGGCGTATATCATCGGAAAATTAAAAGACGAGATCAGCGTACCGTTTGGCGTTAATGTCGTAAAAAACCCGATTGCAACGATCGATCTCGGAGCTGCAACAGGAGCAAAATTCGGAAGAAGCTGTTTTTCAGGAGCATATATGGGAGAATATGGAGTATATGTCTCGAACAGCGGAGAAGCGATCCGTCACAGAAAAGCGCTCGGAATAGAAGATATGAAACTTCTTTTTAAAGTAAACCCGGAAGCGGATGCTTATCTTGTACAAAGAGACGTTCAGGTTGTTGCAAAATCCATTATGTTCGGCGATTTTGCAGATGGATTATGTGTGTCGGGAGCGGCAGCAGGAGCAGAACCGGACGATGTGATACTATCCAGAGTGCATGAAGTGGCGAAGCCGAGAAAAGTTCCGGTATTCTGTAATACAGGATGCAATCACGGAAATGTCAGAGAGAAACTGGCAAACTGCGACGGCGTCTGCATGGGAACTGCATTTAAAAAAGACGGCGTATTTAACGGCAGGGTAGATAAAGAGCGTGTAAGAGAATTTATGGAGATCGTGGCAGACATAAGAAAAGGATTGTAAGGAAAAATCAATAAAGAAGAATCTTTGATAAGAAAAACAGTGAAAGAAGAGTCTTTGAGGAGAAAACAGTGAAAGAATATTATCTGGGAATAGATATCGGTACATATGAGTCGAGAGGAATGTTGATCGATGAAAATATGATCCCTGTTGCAGATTGTTCGGTAACTCATGGAATGGATCATCCGCAGGAAGGTTGGTTTGAACATGATGCGGACAAAGTCTGGTGGGGAGATTTCTGTAAATTATGCAGGCTTCTTCTTGAAAAGAGTAACATTCGTTCTGACGAGATCAGATGTGTCGGGACGAGCGCTCTTGGTACGGACTGCCTGCCTGTAGATAAAGACTGTAAACCGCTGCGTCCTGCAATATTATACGGGATCGATTCGCGGGCGGAAGAAGAGATTAAGTGGCTGACTCAATATTATGGAGATGACGTCAAAAAAATGTTCGGTCATCCGATCTGTACAGGCGATACGGCGACGAAAATTTTATGGCTCAAAAACCATGAGCCGGAAGTGTATGAAAAGACATATAAGTTTTTGACGGGAAGTTCATATCTCACTGCAAAATTAACCGGAAAGTATGTGATCGATCAGTTTTTGGCAAAAGGATCGTTTCGTCCGCTTTATAATCGGGACGGCGCGATAAATAAAGAAAATTGTAGCTTATATTGTCGGCCGGATCAGATCGCGGAGTGCGCGTATTCTTTTGAAATTGCAGGGACAGTGACGGAAGAGGCGGCAAAAGAGAGTGGTTTGAAAAAAGGTACGCCAGTGATCGTCGGTACAGGAGATTCCACTGCAGAAGCGATCAGCGTAGGATTGGTAGAATCGGGAACTGTATTTTTCCAGTATGGTTCGTCTATGTTTTATTACTACTGTGTTGATCGTTATGTTGATGATTATGTGTCGGCAAACGGAAACGGTTCTTTAAAAGGTGGAAAGGAATTTACGATACCGGGAACATTTTGTATCGGAGACGGAACGAATGCGGCGGGAACGCTGACGAGATGGGTGAGGGATACGTTTTATGAGGAAGAATTGAAGAAGGAACGAGCGGGCGGTGAAAATGCATACGCAGTGATGGCAAGAGAGGCGGCAGAGGTAGAAGCCGGATCGGAAGGGCTGATCATACTTCCTTATATCTATGGAGAGCGCAGCCCGATACAAGATGCGAAAGCATCGGGAATGCTATTCGGTTTAAAAGGAACACATACAAGAAAGCAGATTAACAGAGCCGCGCTTGAAGCGGTCGGATATTCGACTCTTCAGCATATGATCTTGTTTGATGAAATGAACCTTCCGCCGAAATCCGTTATTACGGCAGGGGGCGGCACGAAAAATGCGGCATGGATGCAGATTATATGCGATATGATCGGAAGGCAGATATGTATTCCTAAAAGATATCAGTGTTCGGCATACGGAGATGCTGCAATGGCGGCGCTTGGAGATCGGAGGTTTCGTGATTTTACGGAGCTTAGAGATTCTCTTCCGAAAGGGAAAATACTTGTTCCGAATGAAAAGAACCATATATATTACAAAGAACATTACAAGATGTTCAGAGACTTGTATTTGAATAATAAAGATATGATGCATAGAATTTAAACAATTTTAATATAGAAGAAAACAAATTGAAGCAAAAAAGTAAAAAGCAACAAAATGAAGCAAAAGAAATAAGAAACGAGATATATAAAAGAAATGCGGCAAATAAAAGCGAAAAATAAAAGCGAAAAATAAGAGGAAGTGACAAAAATGGTAATAGACACACATATTCGTCCGGCGCTTTTCTCACCGATCTGTGAAAATAAAGAGCGCTTTGAAAAGCGATGCGATCAGATGAACTATCATTTGATGAAGCCGTCAAGTATCGAACTTTTGAAAAAGCAATATGCATTGGCAGGAATTGAAAAAGTATTTCTGCTTCCGTCAGATTGTTCGTTTGAAACGGGAGAACCGGATATATCAAACGACGAGATCGAGAAGATCGTACAATGTGATCCGACGTTTTTTGTCGGGTTTGCGTCTGCAGATCCGAGAAAGGAATCGGCGGCAGAAGAACTGGAAAAGGCGTTTAAGTTCCAAAATCTGGCGGGACTTTATATCAATACGGCAAGATTACATATGTATCCCTGTGATGAAAGATTATTTGTGCTGTATGATATATGTAAGAAATATAAAAGGCCGATCATTTTTCAGGCAGGATTGAGTATGGAAAATAACTCTCTGGCAAAATATTGCCGTCCGATTGAATTTGAGGAGGTTTTAAGTAAATATCCCGAAGTGAACATCTGTCTTTCTCATGTCGGCTGGCCGTGGGTTCAGGAAACGGCGGCGTTGCTTTTAAAATATGAGAATTGCTATACAAATACGGCGCTGATGAATTTTGACGGACCGTATCAGATTTACAAGAAAGTATTTACCGAAGATATGGGAGCGCTTTGGGTAGAACACAATATAGCGGATAAGATTATGTTTGGTTCGGGTTCGCCGAGAATTCGTCCGGTCAGAAGTAAAAGAGGATTGGACAGTCTTGGTTTCTCGGAAGAAACACTTGAAAAAATATATGCAGAAAATGCAGAGCGGTTTCTTGGAAGGGAGTGAGAGAGATGGATTTTATACTAAAAGAAGTTCCGATATGTGCGGATAAAGAATTTGAGATGATCAAGATTACAGATGACGTACGCAAGGTTGTGGAAGAAAGCGGAGTCGAAAAAGGAATTGTCTATGTAATTACAGAGCATACAACGACAGGGATCACTGTAAACGAAAGTCTTCCGTGTGTAGAAAAAGATCTTATGGAATGTCTTGACCGGATCGCGCCTGAAGATTATCCGTATCATCATAATCATTACCTTCCGACTTACGGAACGATCGGAGGAAACGCGCCCGGACATTTGAAATCGCTTCTGACAGGAAATCACTGCGTATTTCCTGTTTTAGACGGCACATTAAAACTCGGACACGCAGTCGATATTTATTTTTGTGAATACGATGGGATAAAAAACAGACGTTATATGGTTTATGTAGTCGGGGAAAGGGGTTAAGATCATTATGAAACGGACACTTGCGATGGCAGATAACTGCATTGACGTTTATTATAAACTAGATCGGTACTATCTGACGGGAAACAGTATTGATTTTGCATTGAATTATAAAGATCTTGGCGGTGATGTCACGGAAATGACGATTCTTGGAAATGATGTATTTGCCGATGCTTTGGAAGAGAGGTTGAAAGAAAGAGAAATTCCGCTAAGGATACTGAAACGTTCTAAGCGACCTACAGGAATGGCAAAAATGGATCTTGTTGACGGAGATAAGAAACATCTGCATTTTGAAGGAAATGCGATGGAAGAGATAGAACTTCAAGATGACGATCTAGAATTTGTAAAACAGTTTGATATTATTTATGCGGAGCGTTGGGCGAAAGTCGGCAGATATATAAAAGAGATCAGGCAGGAAGGGCAGATATGGGTATATGATTTTTCTAAACGTTTGGAACAGGAAAGTAACGACGAGATCATTCCGTATCTTGATTATGCATTCTTTTCTTATGATCGGGATGACGAATATATAAGAAATTTCATGGTGAAGACGAGCGAAAAAGGGGCGAAAACAGTCGTTGCCATGCTCGGAGAATACGGAAGCCTTGCTTATGAGAACGGGAAGTTTTATAAGTTGGATGCAGAAAAAGTTGAAGTAGTAAATACGGTAGGAGCAGGTGATTCTTATATCGCGGCTTTTACATACGGAGTCAGCTTGGGAGAAGATATCATGCAGTGCATGCGGCGCGGAAGACAACGTGCGACAGAGATTATACAGCAGTTCAATCCTTATAAGTAGCGAAAGATATCGTGAAATGCCGGAAAACAAAGAAACAAAATACGGCATGAAAAAAGAGTAACAATTCAGCGGTGACAGTGTCGATTAGGCGATCTGTTGCAGAAAATGTCAGAAAAGAAAGGAATCGGAAAGATGGAGCATTGTAAGATTATTGCAGTTGGAGATAACGTATGTGATAAATATTTGTCAAGAGGAAAGATGTATCCGGGCGGACAGTGCGTTAATACATGTGTTTATGTAAAGATGAACAATATGGAGTCTGCGTATCTTGGAAAATACGGAGATGATGAAGTGGCAGCCTGTGTTCAGGATACGTTGAAAGAAATCGGAATTGATGACAGTCATTGCCGTCGTTATGAAGGTGAAAATGGATTCGCTCTTGTAACTTTGAAAGAAACTGACAGAGTATTTTTAGGTTCAAATAAAGGCGGTATCGCAAAAGAGCATGATTTCGGATTTACAAAAGAAGATTTAGAGTATATCAAAGGTTTTCATCTTATTTACACAAATCTGAATTCTTATATTGAAAAAGAACTTCCTGTTTTATATCAGACGGGCGTTCCGGTTGCATATGATTTTTCTACTCGTTGGACAGACGAGTATTTGAAAGAAATATGTCCGTATGTAACAGTTGCGATTATGTCGTGCGCGCATTTGACAGATGAAGAGCGGGAAAAAGAAATGAGAAAAGCACAGTCTTACGGAGTGAAAGTTGTTCTCGGAACGATTGGAGAAGACGGATCTTACGTTCTTTATAATGATAAGATCTTATATGCGCCTGCAGTACACGCCGACGATGTGATCGATACAATGGGAGCAGGAGATTCTTATTTCTCAGCATTTTTATGTTCGCTTCTTGAAACGTCAAAGGAAGGAAAGATCGTTGAGGGAACAGATGAAGAAATGGCAAAAAGACTTCAGACGGCAATGGGAAAAGGCGCGGTATTTGCGGCGAAAGTATGTGCTTTAGAAGGAGCTTTCGGATACGGAGTTCCGATCTTGGGAAAGACAACTGTGTAAAGATCCAAAGGTAAGATACAAAAGGATAAAAGAAAAGATAAAAAGGATAGCTATAAAAAGATAACTGTAAAAGAGAGATCAACCAGTTAAAAATAATGAAAAATATAGTATAATAACGGAGGAAAAAAATGAGACCGAATGTATATGAAAACAAAGAAGAAGGAATCAAATGTGTATATACGAATGAAAAATGGCTTGTAAGCATTAAAAACTGGAAGCCGGATAATGATATCGAAGGACTGAAACACCTGGAGATTCATCATACGACAGATGAACAGTTTATCCTTGTAAACGGAAAAGCGATTCTGATCACGGCAGAAAGAAAGGACGGAAAATTTGAAACAGAACTGACACTTATGGAAAAGGGAAAAGTTTATAATGTTCCGAAAGAATGTTGGTTCTATTCGATCACACAGAAAGATACAAAGATGGTTTATGTTCAGGATTCGGGATGTTCTATGGAAAACAGTGATTTTTGCGATCTTTCAGAAGAAGAAATCAAAAAAATCCAGGAAGAAGCGCGTCATTTATTCGCCTGATATTCCATAGGGAAAGTAAGGAAAATAGATCAGAAGCAATCGGGGATCGGAAAAGGAGCGGTTATGAAGAAAAAATATGTTTTATTTGATTTTGACGGTGTAATTGCAGATACGGAAGAAAGCAACAGTCATTATCTCGGTCTTGCACTGAAAGAGTTCGGAGTTGAGCTGACGGAAAAAGACAAGCAGAGGTTGATCGGTACGCATGATCAGGAACTTCTTATAGAATTCCTGTCGCGGGCGCCTCGCAAAGTGACAGTAGAGCAGCTTACACGGAGACGAAAAGAACTTGGAAATACATATGAAAACGGAAATATTGCTCCGATTCCCGGAATTGTTCCGCTGATACAAGGGCTGAGACAAAGCGGAGTGAAAACCGCGCTCGTATCTTCTACTGCAACCCGTCTTATTATTATGGGACTGAATCGGATGCAGATGACGGACTTGTTTGATGTGATCGTCTGCGGCGATATGTGTGCCGAGAGAAAGCCTGATCCGGAATGCTATTTAAAGGCGATGGGATTATTAGGCGCTGTGCCGCAGGAGTGTCTTGTGTTTGAAGATTCGTCTGTCGGCATTCACGCCGCGAAACAGGCAGGGATCGAAGTCGCGGCATTTACCGGTTCAGGGAACGGGCAGGACGTAAGCGAAGCGGATTATGTTGTTTCATCATATGAAGAAAGTAAAAGGGTCTTAATCTGACCCTTTTACTTCTTTTATTTTAATGGATATCTGAGTAATGTAGTTTGCGGGATCTGACTCCGTAGTTTCGTCTATTAAGCTTTCGTCGTAGATCATAGATTCGATTTCAAAATGGTTCTTTCCGGCATAATCTATCATAAAAGGATAAGCTTGATAAGTTTGGTTATACGGACCTTTATGATACATTACGATATAAGTTCCGCTTTCAATAATGTCATAATCTTTTTCATCGTGATCTGACGGAAGGATTGTATAGTAATATTTATATTGAGTTTTATTGATATTCGGATTCAGCGCTGTTTTCATATCTACGATTCCGGCGACCGCATGTCCTAAGCTGTAGTCTTTTTCCTTGCGGTAGGCCATATGTTCTCCTAAGATTTTATATTGGAGTGTATCGCTTGCATCTGCGGGGATTTCTTTACTTTTAACAATTTGGATGGCGGGTCTGTATTCGAGATAAATCGTATCTAATAAGACAGACTTCGCCTTATTTATCAGATCAAGTTTTACGTGCATCATCTCTATTGTCCGATTGTATTTATTGACTGTTTGTTTCAGAGGGATCATTCTGTTGCTGTATAGATCATAGATCAAGTCGGCGTTTCTGTTTTCTATATAATTCTGAATTTCTTTGAGAGACAAGCCGATTGTCTGTAAGGCCTGTATAGTTACTATAATATCAAGTTGTTCTAAACTGTAAAATCGGAATCCTTTTTCATTTTTAAATATCGGTTTAAATACATTTTTCTTTTCGTAAAAAAGTAAAGTTTGCTTGGAAACTCCTGAAATACTGGAAAATTCATTTGGATTTAATAGATTTTCGTACATAATAGCAATCCTTTCCTGCGTAAAATGGAAATTTTATAAATAGGCTTGAGTATATAGTAACAATATACCATATAATAATACGTATAGAAACAGAAAAGGAGTAAAAGTATGTTGGAAGTTAATAATTTATTTCATGCTACACGTATTATAGAAGGGTATGGAGTAATAGAAACGACAGGACAAGAATGTGCGAATCTTGGTTTTGGAAAAGTGTTGGTTATTACAGATCCGTTTTTAGCGTCTTCCGAGCATTATAAAAAACTAAAGAAAAGTTTGGATGATGCGAAAATCGAAAACTTTTTGCTGACGAATGTGAAGCCGAATCCAAGAGCGGAAGATTGTGACGAAATGGCAGAGTTTGCGAAAAAGAATCATGTTGATGCACTGATCGCGTTAGGCGGGGGATCTGCGATGGATCAGGCGAAAGCTGTCGGCGCGGTTGTCACGAACGGAAAATCCACTGTAGAGTGGGGAGATACGGAATTGGATACAAATATACTTCCGCTGATCTGCATTCCGTCTACTTCGGGAACAGGAGCAGAAGTGACATGGTGTGCCGTTATAACAGATACAGAAAGACAGTACAAAATGACAGTCGGAGATCCTGTTCATATGATTCCTGTCTTAGCGATCTGTGATCCTGAAATTACGATCGGACTGCCGAAATCTTTAACTGCGGCATGCGGTGTCGACGCTTTAACACATTGTATCGAAGCGTATACGGTTCAGTTACATCAGCCGATCACAGATGCTCTGGCGCTGAAAGGGATTTCTATGATCGCAGAGAATCTGGAAAAAGCATACGAGAACGGCGAAGACAGAGAAGCAAGAAGAAACATGATGATCGCAAGTACGATCGGCGGTATGGCGTTTATTTCTTCAAATGTCGGAGCGGTACATGCTTTTGCCGAGACAGTAGGCGCTTGGTTTGATACGCCGCACGGTGTGGCAAATTCACTGTTTCTGCCATATATCATGGAATTTAATATTCCGGCATGTCCTGAGCGGTTTGCAGATATTGCGGATGCAATGGGAATCGAAAGAGAAGAAAGTATGTCTGACGAGCAATACGCATTGAAAGCGGTAGAATATGTGAAAGCTTTGAACAGAAAATTAAACATTCCTACAATTAAAGAAATCAAAGGAATCACGGAAGAGAGATTTGAGGCGATCGCGGAAAGATCTGCTAACAATGTTTTATCAAATGACAATGCCAGAAAAATTACGAAAGAAGATTACTTGGAGCTGTTAAAAAAAGCTTACAATGAATAATGAGGATATGAGATTATGAGAAAAATTAAAAAGATTGTAGATTTATCATGGGAATTTACTGCCGAAACACCGATATACCCGGGAGATCCGGAACCGTCTGTTACAGTTGCTACTACACTGGAAAACGAAGGTTACAATCTATCTACATTGGTAATGGGAACACAGACCGGTACTCATGTAGATGCGCCGTATCATTTTTCAAACAGCGGTGAAACGATCGATAATATGGAATTAGATTTCTTCTTGGGAGAAGCTGTTGTTGTAAGAGTAACGGATAAAAAGGCTGACGAAGCAATTACATTAGAAGATATCGAACCGTATAAAGAAGAAATTTGTGAAGGAAAAATCGTTCTTTTTAATACAAACTGGTATAAAACAAGAGGTACAGATGAATTTTTCCACCATCCATATGTAAACGGAGATGTAGCAAAATATTTAGTTGATAATGGGGTTCGCTTTATCGGAATTGATACGATCAATGCGGATCAGACTGGTGGAACGGAATTTCCGGTACACGATCTGTTCTCTGAAAAAAGATTGATGATCGGAGAAAACTGGGCATTTTTTGATCAGATCGATTTTGAACGTCCGTATGTTATCGCACTGCCGATGAAACTTATAGGATGCGACGGTTCGCCTGTAAGAGCGATCGCGGTACAGTGGGAGGAAGAATAATGGATGCGAAAAAAATCTGGAGTTATGCCAGAAGGCTGCTCGCAATTATCCCTTCTATTTTCATCTGTGCTCTTGGAGTAGCGCTTTTGGTTTGGCCGGAATGGGGATGTGATCCGCTGACAACATTTGAGATTGGGTTATCAAATGTATTTCACGTTCAGTTTGGTACTGTTGCTCTTGTGTTTGAAGGAATCATGTTTTTTGTATTTTTCTTTGTAAGAAGAGATTTGGTACATTTAGGAACTCTTGCATGGTGCTTTTTAATAGGACCTTTTGAAAATTTCTGGTTAGACGTTCTTGCACCGATGCTGCCGACAGCTCCGGAAATGAGTGTCGGACTGAAAATAGCGTGTATTTTAATAGGTTCGATCATTATTATTTTGACATTGGCTTATTATATCCCGATCGGTTTAGGATATCAGACATCCGATATATTTGCGTTTATGGCGGCTGATCTTGTTAAAAAGAGTTACGGAATCGGTCTGATCATATCTTATGCAATCTTATTTGTAATCGGAGTGGCGTTAGGATCGTCATGGGGAATCGGAACATTGATCGCAGTTGTTGCATACGGACCGATCATAGACAGGCTGATGGGGATTATTGAGCCGTTCTCATTTGCTGTGGCAGGAATGAAAAAAGAAGATAAGAAAGGCAAGTAAGATGAAAAGGATGTCACCTGCAAGGGCGATAGCATATGGACTGCCCGGCTTGGCAACGCTTTTTACATTTACCATGTTTACGACATATGGCTTGTATTTTTTTACAAATGTTGTCGGATTGTCAGGAAAATTCGCGGGTCTGATCATGACGATCGGAACTTTATGGGATGCTGTTACAGATCCTTTGGTCGGAATCATCTCAGATAACCGCGATCCCCGTAAAGGGAGAAGAAGACCGTTTTTATTAGTATGTGCGATTCCGTTTGGAATTGTAACGTGGCTACTGTTTACGGCATGGGATTTTGTTGAAATTCAGCAGAAAATTTATTTTATTATAGTTGCTTTGTTATTTTATACATTTCAGACTTTGATCGACGTTCCGTATACTTCCTTAAGCGGCGAAGTTACCGATAACTATGACCTGCGAAGTAAGCTGGCTACAATAAGAACGTTTTGGGCGATCATCGGAGTGGCAATCGGCGGCGGGATCATGGCATATACCGATTTTTTAGAGCCTGTTGTCGGCGGCAGCAGACAAGCTTGGTCCGTATGTTTTGCATTTTTCGGCATTATCTGTACGCTTAGTATCTGGATCGGTTATAAGGCGAGTGAAGGATACGAAAATAAAGATATTATTACAAAAAAATCTTATTCCATAAAAGAAATGCTGGAAGGTCCTCTTCGGAACAAGCCGTTTCTTCATTTAACGATTGCGTTTATATTTGCAATTTTGGCACAGGCGATTTTTCTCGGAGTATTGGTATATTATCTGAGATATAACCTGAACCTGAACGACACGCAGGTATCCCTTGTGAATATCATTATGTGGATCGTAGCGTTGTTTTGGGTTTTCCCGATAGATCATTGGTCTACGAAATATTCAAAAGTTGTTTCATGGACGATTTCTATGGGAATCTGGCTTTTGTGTATGATCGTGTTCCCTTTGTTCTTCTTAAAGCCGGGTTCAACCGCAGCGCCGATCATTATGACGAGCATTCTCGTAGTTGGGTTAAACGCACTGTATCAGGTTATTTATGCCATGATTTCTGACTGCGTAGAAGTCGATGAATTGATGAGCGGTGAAAGACGGGAAGGGTTGTTTTATTCTATGGCAACCGTATCCCAGAAATTAGCCGCTGCGTCCGGCGTCAGTGTTTTAGGGATGATTATAGATTATGTCGGATATAATCCGGCGGTATCCGTGCAAAGTATGCAGACAGTTCAAGGGTTTCATAATATATTTGTAATAGGAACTTCTGTCTGTCTGCTGCTGTCCATTGTGACAATGGCAACAAACCCTCTGACGAAAAAACGTTATTCCGAAGTGTTGGAAGCCGTGCGCTTGAAAAGGGCAGGGAAAGAGATTGCTTTAGATGAATTTAAAGATTTATTGTTTATAAAAAAGAACCGAAAATAATATAACATATGAAAACTCTCTTTTTGCATTTTATATAAGGAAGGAAATGCATATGACCTTCCTGTGTTGAGGTGGGAAAGAGAGTTTTTATATTTTAAGGGAGATGTGTGGGGACTGTGATACAGGTTTAAATTTTGTAAAGAAAATGTAAAAAAACTGAAAAATATACAAAATTCACATTTCGTATAAGTAAAAAGTGGAATAGTAGAAAAAAATAAATTATTTTACATAAATTGAGGGCGAAAACTTGACAATTTTTCATGGGGGGGTATAATTTTACTGTAGTATAAAAATAGAACAGAGGAAAGAATTCAGCGATCAAAGCTTTTAAATGCCTACATAGTCAGATATGTGGGCATTTGTTATGTTAAAAAATATAATACCTACCTGAGAGGTATTATATAAAAAGAGATTTATATATTGTAAGTATGATGGCGGCATTCTTTCACATGGAGGTCGTTTTTTTATTTTGTATATAACTTATGAGGAGGCGGACTATGCAGCTTAACGTGACAACAGATTATGCGATCAGAACTGTTTTATATCTGGGGCAATGTAAAAAGATTGCTTCCGCTACAGAGATATCGAATGAAATGGGAATTCCAAGAGGATATCTTGAGAAAGTGCTTTCAAAACTGAAAAAGGCAGAATATATTTCCGCAGATCTGGGAGCCAGAGGCGGATATCGACTTAATAAGACTTTAAAAGATATTACATTGGGAGATGTGATACGCCTTATGGAAAGCACGACAAAAATAAACCGATGTCTGGAGGATGATGCTTATTGTAGTCGAAAGGCGGTAGATTTTTGTGCGGTGCGAAGATATTACGCAAAAGTTCAGGAAAAATTAGAGACCCAATTTTTCAGTATTTCATTGAAAGAAATTTTGGAACAAGAGGGAGCGTGAAAAAAAGACAGTGAAGAATAGAGACATAAAAAAATTATTTAAGTGGAAAATATGGAAAAAGGGAACTGCATGTCTGTTGGTATTTTCTGTATTGCTGCAGACGGTGACTGTTTCGGCGCAGGGAATAGCGAAAGGGCCGCCGATCGATATGCAGCTCATACAGCAGCTGCAGGAAGCAAAAATGCCGATGCAGTCAGACGTGTCAGAAGAAGGACAGATCGTTCAGTCGTCGGGTGAGCAGTCAGAGCTGACAGAGAATGGACAGACAGATCAGCCGTCAGGCAATCAGTCAGGTTCGCTGGAAAACGGGCAGACAGGTCAGCCGTCAGGCGATCAGTCAGGTTCGGCAGAAAACGGACAGACAGATCCGTCATCGGATCAGCAGTCAGAAGACGCAGATTTATATGAAAACGGCATTATTAAGATTTACAACATCGAACAGCTTCAGGCGATCGGTACAGGAAGTTCTGTACGGATGAACGATACAGAGAAAGAACTGTTCGGCACAGGCGAAGAAGTTGTTGACGGCGGAAATGCGGTTACATATGCGTCAGATGCGGATTACATGCTGATGAATGAAATCCCGCTGACTGAGAAAACGATGTGGACTTTGCCGGAGGGATTTACCGGAACATTTGCAGAAGCTCCGAAAGAGGATGCTCCGTTGTATGATAAAGAAAGCGATACGGTTTATGTTTACAATAACTATCAGCTTCTCTTGATCGCTTCGGAAAATTCGGCGGAAGAACCGATCATGTCTTATGATATGATCCCTGAAAAAGTGGGAATAGGTCAGCTTCTGTATAAAGACGGAACTTTGGCAGATGAGAGCGCGGAAGCGGCGCAGGAATATCTGACTTACAGCAAAGAACATAATTATGTGTTAAGTCCGTCCTTTACAGAACAGATGCCGGAACTAAAGGCGGAAAAGATTAAGAAAGAAGCAACGGTTCAGGCAGATGCGGGACAGCTTGGAGGGCGTGAGTATCTTGGTCAGGTTTATACCAAAGTTGAAGGAGAGCCATATATACTTATCGGAAACGAATGGCAGCTTAGAGCAATCGGACAAGATGCGAAGCCTAAAGAAAAAGGCAATCAGTATATGCAAGTAACCCCAATGCTGTATGTGAAATCCATAGTAGACCTGCCTTGGCCGTGGGATGATAAAATAACATATACCCCATATTATCCCGGTGATGCCGACTTCAATCTAAAACAAGGTGAGGCTTTGGGAGAAAGTGGAATTGAACAAAAAGATTTCATCTATTTTTCAGAAGCAAATACAAACAAAACAGAAGGTTTGATGAATATCGAATATGATAAAGAAGGATTAGTTGGATTCTTGCTTGGACCACTGGGAGAGCTGCTTGGTGACATTTTACATGCACTGTTAGGACCTTTGTTTGATATACCGATATTAGGGGATCTTTTAGCAGGTCTTATCGGTGAGCGGACAGATGATATTGTTATCGTGGATAAGGAATTTAATCAAAACAACGTTCAAAGTTATCCTTCTCTATCAGAAGCAAGCAATGAATTAAAATCGCTAAAATATTCTCCGGATGCCAATTATATTATTTTTCGAGATATTGATTTATTGCAGGGAGAATATTCCGACGGAAAAGAGGATGACTGGACACCGCTTCACTTTTCGGGAAAAATGGAAGGACGCCTGAATATGCAGGAGGGCAGCGTGCCTACCATTAGTAATATTCAAGTGAATCAGACAGGGGAACTGGATATCCAAAAAGACAGCGGAATTGGATTTTTCGGAACGATCTCTAATGAAATGAAAAAAAGTGGGAATGGTGGTTTCGAGTCTGCGGGGAAGGCGGGAGTAAAAAACCTCCATTTAGATCAAGTTACAGTTAATAATCAATCTGTGACAGTAAATAATGATCCAAAATCATTAGTAGAAGGATTGCTGGAAGTGCTGGGTGGATTGTTGGGTGGAATTCTGGACCTGATAAGTGGAATCCTTGAAGGACTGGTTCCGGTAATCGGAAACTTAAAACTGGGAGATGTCATTAAAGACTTATTGACATTAAAGCAAAGCAGTCCGGATATGTTTGCGACCGGAAGCTTTGCAGGACGTATTGTAGGGGATGTTTCTGTTGAAAACTGTACGGTAACCAACGCTTCTGTAACGAATGTAAAAGGAATGACAGGAGGATTTGTCGGATATACATCAGGAGAAGCAACCTATATTCTCGGAAATGTGACAGCGGGAGTCGTAGAGCTATTATCAACCTTGCTGAATATTCTTCCGGGCGTGGGACTGGGAGATTTGATTACGATTCTTTTGAAAAATGATGTTCCTCTTGGACAGTTATTGCCGAATGGCTATTATAAGCCACTGATCCAAAACAGCAGTGTTTCTCTTTCAGAGGGATCGATCGGAACGACAGGAACGGGGAAAGAAACTGTCAATTACAACGGCGGATTTGTGGGAAGCCAGACAGGAACAGATATAAATAACTGTTCTGTAACCGGTTTGAATCAGGTAGTGGCAGATATCGGAGCCGGAGGCTTTGCCGGAATCGAAAAAGATGCACAGGTTAAAGGATTATTAAGTGATCTGGGAGCGGAAATCAAAACATTTGATATTCGTTCTACACAGAGAAATTGTCATGTAGACGCAAGCGACCTTTCAGTTACGGCGACAGATAGTTATGCCGGAGGTTTTAATGGCGTAATGGCAAATAGTAGCAGCATCGAATCAAATGTTTCGGGAGTGAAACTGGTTAAAGCCAATCAATATGCCGGAGGTTTTGCGGGAAGAGCTACGTTGGGCTATGGAATGGCCGTAGGTTCAAACGATGAACAAAATGATACTTTATTGCAATCTGTATCAAAACTACTGGAACAGTTACTTGCTTCGGGAAATGAAGAAGAACTAGGTGTGCTTCTTTCCTTAAGCGGTGCACAGCCTTCTGAAATAAAAGGAAGTTCTGTCAGTGGAACAAACTTTAGTGTTCAGGCAGCGGCAGATTATGCCGGCGGTCTGATCGGACAGGGAGACGGCGTACAGATCACATCCTCTGGAACTGAGAAAAATACGATACAAGGGGTAAGTTTTGTAAAAGCAAATAATTATGCAGGCGGAATTTCAGGAGCAGTTACTGTAGCTGATGCGGTCGGCGTATTGAACGATACACTGGGAATCGGAAGTTATCTTTCATTTACTGTATCGAATGTAGATCTAGGTGGTAATGATCTTCAAATCGAAGCATCGAATAAGTATGCTTCCGGCGGAGCAGGTTTAATGCTTGGAGGAACAGCGGAGCAGATTAAAATTGAAGGTATTCAATCTGTGACTGCCGGAAATTATGCCGCCGGGTTTGCCGGACGGGCAGGAACAGGCAGTCTTGCAAAAGAAGGCGGTCTGGATCTTCTGGGCCTGGGATTGATTAAAGTTGACAGCTTACTTAGTCTGGTTGATGGTGTTGCCACAAAAGTTTCCAATGTATCTGTGAGCGGAACAGAGAACGGCGCAGTCATCAAAGCCAGTGGACAGGTTGAGATAACGGAAGGCGAATCTATTCTTGCCGGAGGCTTTATTTCCGAAGCAGAAGGGGTACAAATTGCAGATTCACATGTGACAAATCTGAAGGCAGTTTATGCAGAAGCTGCAAAAGATAAAGAAGGTTATGCCGGAGGCTTTGTGGGAAGAAGCCACACAGGCGGGCTGGCAGGTCTGGCCCAGGAAGACAAAGACGGAGCATTGAAACTTCCCGGAATTGTAAATGTCAGCGGGCTGTTAGATTTAGTTCCGTATTTGATACCTCAATATACAAATACTACCGTTACATTTTGCTCAGCTAATGAAGAACCTCAGGTCAAGGCTGATTATGCCGGCGGATTTTTTGGAGAAATGCAAAGCGGTAAGGTCGATAACAGTACAAGGACAGAGGCTTATGCAGTTTATGGTCTGGAAAAAGTCAAGGGTGAATCTCACGCCGGAGGCTTTGCCGGAAAAGTTGACGCAGGGGCAACGGCTTCTTCAAATGGACTGAATCTTCTTGGTGGTATTTTAAACCTTGATATCGGTCAGCTGCTCGATGTACTTCAAGTTTACATCCCGATCATTCAATCGGCGGGCGTGAAGTCGACAGAAAAAGGATTTACTGTAGAAGCGACGGATACAGACAGCTATGCGGGAGGTTATCTTGGATATGGCGGCGGTGTGCAGATTAAAGATTCGGATGTGACATCCTTAAAGCATACAAAGGTGACGCCGCCGGGCGATAGTCTGGAATCTGCAAATGGAGACAGCTATTTCGGAACGGATTCACAATATGCAGTCAAAGGTGGAAAATACGCCGGAGGTTATGCAGGATGTGTGGATATTGATTCCGCGGCAGCAGTCGGAGGCGGATTAAAGCTTCTTGGGAACATCGAGCTGACGAATCTTTTGAAGGCGCTGGATGTAGTGGCGTCTACCATTGAAAACTCCGATGTCAACGGATGTGTCGGCGGCTATTCCGTACTGGCAGATGGCAGAGATGATAAGAATCAGAAGTTAGGAAAAGCAGGTGGATTTATCGGAGAAATGTCCGGTACCATCATCAAAAACAGTGATGCGAATTTATTCAACTATATTATCGGACGCGAGGCAGCCGGAGGTTATGCCGGTATCATGGAACCGGGAAATGTTGCTTCCGTAATCGAAGATGCCGGTATTTTAGATGGACTGTTAAATGTAACAGATAGTCTTGCCAGTCTGGTGCAGTCTTTCATTCCGATTATAGAAGACAGTCAGACGAGCAGCGTGCCTTGCGGCGGCGCGGTTCGTGCCGACGGCATCACTGACACCCAGTGTGTGAGAGGTCTTGCCGGAGGCTATGTAGGTTATAACCATGGTGGAAGAATTAAAGGATATGCGGCAGAAGGCGGCGGGAAGGAATGTGCCACGATTCGTATTCGTTCGGTCTACGGCGGCGAGTTTGCCGGAGGATTTACCGGATTGATGGAAACGGCGGATCTGGCAGGAACAGGAAACTTACAGCTTCTGTTTGGCTTACTGAAAACAAGTAATGTGTTAAGTCTTCTCGGAGCTGTTTATCCGACAGAAACGAACACAGCCGTTTACGGACCGCTTAGAAAAGTGGATATGGACACATGGAACAAGTGGGCGGAGGCTGTCGGCAACAACGGTGTTTACGGAGATCAGTTCACAAGTACACCTGTTGAGAATGAAGAACAGTTACAGGCATTAATTACACAATATGCCTATGGTTACAATGTTAAGGCGGGCAGAACGAGCGTCGGCACACAGGATATGGAAGCAGGCGTAGCCGGAGGTTACGTCGGACGCATGAAAGCAGGAGTGGTTACCAATGCCCATGCATGGGATGCGAAATCTGTGATGGCATACAAGAGCGCCGGAGGATTTGCCGGAGAAATGAAAACCGGCGGCGTTGCAGAAGTCGGAAAAGTAGAGTTGATTGGTTTGGATATTGCAAATTCTATCAGCGCCGTGCAGACTTTCGTTCCGGTTATAAGAAATTCGGATATTACAGGTTTCCAGTCAGGAATGACGGTGAAGGCAACAGGAATCCCGGTTAAGGATTCAACCTTGAAAATAGAAAAAGTCGGTTATGCCGGAGGGTATGTCGGTCATATGGTTGGCGGACAGATCTGGGGCAACTGGTCTGAAAAAGCGAATACGTACAGTGCAACAGATGCCGTACCTGATCCGAATAATAAGCGATGCTTCGTGGCTAATTTGAGAAAAGTGGAAGGTACGAAAGCAATCGGCGGATTTGCAGGACAGATCGATCCGGCAAGCGCAGCGAATTTAGACACGGCAAGCAGTGAAGGATTACTTGGCGGATTGCTTCAGTATCTGATAGGAACTCCGGGAGATCTTGCACGGTTATTAGATGCAACTATTTCTACAGTGCGAGGCGCAGATGTCAAAGCGTGGGATGACTGGGGAATCATTGTGAATGGTTCGTATACAAACGACTCTGATCATACTGCTTATGCAAAGGCAGCAGGTGGTTTCGCGGGAGAGATCAACGGAGCAGTGATCGGAAAACAAGATGATCCGAATAGTGGCGTGCATGTAGTAAATATCCGAAGTGTGACAGGCGGAGAATACGCCGGAGGATTTTTGGGACTGGCTGATGTATCTGCAATATTGCAAGTAAGTAATGGGAATACAAGTATATTGAGCGCCCTATTGACTCTTGGAGGAACGAGCGTATTAGATACGTTTAGAAGTTATGTTTATCATTCCGATGTGTCCGGTTCGGCGGAAGCAGGACTGGAAGTGCAGGCAAGAGACAGTAAAAAATCAGAATATGTCAACGATCCTGTTTATTCGGGTTCAGCCGGAGGATTCGGAGGCGCATTGCTTAACGGTTCTGTCAAAGATTCCAAAGTGACAAATCTTCGCAAGGTCAACGGTATGAACTACACCGGAGGATTTATCGGACATCTCGGAAAGAGCGGTACGGTCGATTTGGACAATTTAGGTGCGTTGGGTGATTTATTAAGCGCAGGTGCAGGTGTAATGGATGTATTCGGTTCTCATGTAGACCGATGCAGTGTCGAAGGTGTCAACGAAGGCTTTACTGTACACAGTAATAATACGATAGACCAGAAAAATAAATCAGAAATCGCCGGAGGATTTACCGGATATGCAGATCTTGGAAGATTGTCAGAAAATAAAGTCACCGGGTTAAAACAGGTGACAAGCGGTCAGATCGCCGGAGGGTTCGCAGGAAAGACAACCTTTGCTTATCTTGCAAATATTAATCTGGATTCCGAGTTGGTTAAAGGATTAGTGACGGTTGTGAATCAGATTTTGAAGGCGCTTTGGTTAGATGAACTTCAAAAAGGTCAGGTAATTAAAATTGATTTAGGCATTATTGAAATTGATGCTTTATATGATGGGAAACTGGTATCTCTGAATCTGCTTGGACTGGATATTAAGGTTGGCTTAGCAGAGGATAAGAGTCTTGCAACCATCTATATCGGAGACAGTAAGATTGAGATCAACTGCTCAGAGAGCGGTACGATCGATGAAGAAAGCCTGAAAAATGAAATCAATATTTCACTCATAAAGGCAAACCGTACAAAGATTGATAAATGTACAGTGACAGGTATTGCAGACGGCTATGACGTCTATGGAGGCGGCGCCGGAAACAATGCCAACGGCACAGGTCAATACGGTATTGCCGGAGGTTTCGTCGGATGGAATAACGAAGGCTTACTTGAGAACAACAACATGTTCTTTGCAGACGTTATCCGAGGTGCAAAGGATCTGACCGGACCGTTTACCGGAAAGTCAAGTCTGAACTCCAACTGGGAATTTAACGATGTGAAAGGCATTGAAGGCAATGAAAACTATTACCGGATCTATCGTAATGGTGATACCGCATATGAGAAGCTGTTTGGTAAATCGGGCAAGGAACTTCAGCACAACTACGAAACATCTGATGCATGGAAGAATGTATATACAATCCGGCATATGACGAAAGACAAAGTTGTGAAGTTTACCGATCTGAAAGACGCTATGATGAGCGGCAGCGCAGGGCAAATACCTGTCAATGTTTATCAGGAGGACGGCGCGATGGCTGTTCTGATGAACAATACGGCAAGCAGCCCGACAGAACCGGGTGGCAATGAGGAAGCGCCGGATGTTCAAGACCCGTGTAAGGATCTTATTGAACTTCGTCTGAAAAAGGTTTGGAAAAGGGACGAGGAAAAAGATCGTCCGAATGAGGTCATCTTTAACATTACAAGAAGCTATGAAAAAGACGGAAAACCGGTTGTAGATACAAACTTCAATAAAGAAGTTATTTTGACAAAAAAAGATGCACAAACATCGGACATATGGGAAAAGGTTCTTACGGGAGCTGAATATACAGCATATCATGTTGGCACGGATGGAAAGAAATATTATTACACATATCATGTCAGCGAGATGAAAGTGGACGGATATACAACAGAAACAACTTACAAAGGCGATCGTCAATACAGTATTACGGTGACAAATACGAAAAACTGGTTTGACAGCCTTCTTCCGGAAACAGGAGGAATGGGAAAAGCTTTGCTCTACACGTTAGGTGTTCTGCTTCTTTGCTTAGTGACAGCTACGGAATACAGGAAGAGAAAAAGCACAAGAAGTCAGAGTAGCTATAAATAATAAAGAACAAAAAGAAAAGGAGACACAAAGAATGAGAAAAGTAAAAAACTCAATCAAAAAGATGATGGCATTGTGTTTAGCAGCCATCATGACACTGGCAATGGCAACAACTGCTTTTGCCGCAGACAGAATAAAAACAGGAAATTTGACAGTAAACGTCAATGAAGGAAACACGTTAAAGGGTCAGACAATTAAAGTCTATAAGCTCTTTGATTTGAGTGTAAGCGATACACATTATGCTTATACAGTCAATGCGGACTATAAAAATGCAATCGCAACAGCTTTAGGATTATCGAAGGAAGCAACAAGTGAACAATTATATAACAAACTTGCTGAGTATAAGGAAAATCCTTCAGGAATTCAGAAATTCGCAAATGACTTTACAGCAGCTGCATTGAAAGCAGGAACGGCAGAAACTAGAACTTCCAGAAAATTAGGCGAGGTTACAGAATATAAGTTTGAAAACTTAGACTATGGTTACTACCTGGTATATCAGACAGGAACAAAAGAGATTCAGTCATCTCTCGTATCTGTAGATGACGTTGACGTAACTGTGAACCTGAAAGGTCAGGCTCCAAGTATTGACAAAACAGCAAATGCTACAACTGTTGAAATCGGACAGGTTGTAACTTATACGATTAAAGGAACAATTCCGGATACAACAGGATATGATAAGTATACATATAAAATCCACGATACATTGACCGAAGGTCTTGATTTTGTAAAAGATGCAGTTGGTACAGCACAGGAAGGCACATCCTATAACGTATCTGTAAAGATTGGTGAAGGCCAGGCTGAGACAAAGGCAGCTACATTAAGCGGAGAAAATAACCGCATAATGACTTTGGATTTATCTGAGTGGATTAGAAACAATCAGAATAGTAAGGGTCAGGAATTTACAGTAACATACTATGCAAAAGTTAATGCTGATGCCGTAGTACAGACAAACAACAGCGCTCACTTAGAGTATGGTAACGATCCGGAGAACACAACTACAACAACTTCGGATGAAGTAGTAACTCCTACATATCCGCTGGACGTAAGGAAAACAGATACAAAAGAAACTTTACTTGCAGGAGCAGTATTCCGTTTATATAAAAACGAAACTGATGCAAATGCAGCTAATGAAAAGGCAATTAAAGTAACAGGCAGTGATGGAAGTTATGTGGTAGATCCGACTTCGAGCAACATGGATATGACTACAAAAGCAACAGATGATAGCAAGGGATATAACTTACACTTGAATGGTCTTGCAGCAGGAGATTACTGGTTAGTGGAGACACAGGCACCGGATGGATACAACAAACTGACAGCTCCGGTCAAAGTCACAATTACGAAAACAGGAGATACAGAATGGAAAATTTCAAAAGATGGAGGTAATGAAGAAGATAAGATCATCGACATTAAAAACAGTTCAGGAACACTTCTTCCGGAAACAGGTGGAATGGGTACTGTAATTTTCACAGTGATTGCAGTTGTGATGATTCTCGGTATTGCGGTAAGCTTCGTGATCAGCAGAAGAAAACGTGCTTAATCATTTATAATTCAGACATATGGATGAGCGGGCTGCCTTCGGGCAGTCTTCCCATTCGTTATAACAGCAGGGAGAATGAAATAAAGATGCGCAGAAAAAAGACAGAGAAAAAACAATTTTATATTGGGGATATTTTTCGCGTGATAGGATTGATTATTGCATTCTCCGTACTGTTATATCCGACAGTCAGCAACTATCTTTATGAAAAGAACGGCTCAAAAGTGATTTCGGCTTATGATGAAAACGCAGTGCGGTTAAGCGAAAGTGACAAGCGTGAAATGCTCGAGGCAGCAAGACAGTATAACGAAGAGCTTTTGGGAAATATTGAGTTATTAGATCCTTTTTCATCTATAAAGAAAGAGGTAGACGAGAGATATCAAAGCCTGTTAAATGTAAACGGGTCGGGAATGATCGGATATATCCGTATTCCTAAGATTAATGCAGAACTTCCGATTTATCACGGAACAGAAGAAAAGGTGCTTCAGTCGGGGGTAGGCCATTTTGAGGGGACGTCTTTACCGATAGGCGGGGAAAGTACCCATGCAGTTTTAACCGGGCATCGGGGACTTCCTTCTAAGTTGTTGTTTACGGATCTGGATAATTTGGAAAAAGGAGATATCTTCTATATTAAAGTTCTCGGTGAAACATTTGCCTATCAAGTGGATCAGATACTTACTGTGCTGCCGGAAAATACAAAGGAGCTTACGATCGTACCGGGAAAAGATTATGTTACATTAGTTACTTGTACCCCCTATGCGGTGAATACACACAGGCTTCTTGTAAGGGGGTATAGGATTCCTTATGAAGAGGCAGTGGAAAAAGTTCCGGATGAAAAAATCGCAATAGGATTACCGTTCCAGATGAAAGTTTTATTTATAGGACTTTTCATTTTGTTTCTTATTTTGTTCTTTTGCGGTGTTGCTGCGTATGTGAAAAAGAGAAAGAAAAAGAGAGAAAAAACACGGAGGGAAGATCATGTTTCAAATGAAAAATAGATGGAAAAATATTCTTGTAGGTTGTTTGACTGTATTCGGAATACTGATTCCAAGTTTATCCTGCAGGGCGGAAAAGGTAGGCTCTATCCAGATTGAATATCATGGAAGGACACAGGAAAATGAAGAGGTTGTATTTGCGAATGCGGATTTTTCTGTTTTTTTTGTCGGAAAGATGGAGGATGGAAAGTGGACGCTTGCAGGAGATTTCGGTAATGCGGGAGTTTCTCTGGAAGGAATCGAATCTTCTGAAAAAAACGAACAGGCAAAGCAGTTATACAACTATGCGGTTCGGCAAAGTATACAGGGAAACGCTTTGAAAACGGACGAGAATGGAATCGCAATGATCGGCGGATTAGAACAGGGATTGTATTTGATTGCCCAGACAAAGGTGTGGACCGATGAGAAGCAGGGCAGTTATCAGGCATCGCCGTATTTGATCAGTATTCCGGAAGAAATAGACGGCAGCTATATATGGGATGTTGTAACGAAACCAAAAAGCGAGTGGATCACGGAAGCGCCGCAGCATCCTGAAACGCCGGATAAAAATACGGAAACGGAGAAGACGGAAGGAGCGAAAACAGGAGATACAAGCTCGGCGGCTTTGTTATTGCTTTTACTGATATTCAGTTCGGGAGCGTTTATAATTCTATGTAGAAAAAGAAGAATATACAGGAAGGACTGACATAATATCCGGCATTTGAATGTTAATTGTTTAATATAAGCTGACTGTGTTATAATAGGATATAAAAAAGGAAAGGCTGTTTCTTTTGAGAGGAGCAGAAAGGGTGAATAACATGGGAAGTAAATATGCAGGAACAGAGACGGAAAAAAACTTAAGAAACGCTTTCTCGGGAGAGTCGGAGGCGCGCAATAAATACACGTATTTTGCGTCTGTGGCGAAAAAAGAAGGGTATGAACAGATTGCCGCGTTGTTTCGGGATACGGCGGATAACGAGAAAGAACATGCAAAAATGTGGTTTAAAGAATTGAACGGGATCGGAGATACGGCAGATAACTTGAAAGCGGCGGCAGAAGGCGAGAACTATGAATGGACAGAAATGTATGCCGGTTTTGCGGAAACTGCCGAGAGAGAAGGATTTCCGGAACTTGCTCAAAAATTCCGTCTTGTGGCGGAGATCGAAAAGCACCACGAAGAGAGATACAGAGCGCTGCTGAAAAATGTAGAGACGGCGTCAGTATTTGAAAAAAGTGAAGTGAAAGTGTGGGAATGCAGAAACTGCGGACATATTGTAGTAGGAACTGCGGCGCCGGAGATCTGTCCGACCTGTGCGCATCCGAGAAGTTATTTTGAAATACATGCAGAGAACTATTAAAATGCCGAAACCCATCCATGAAAATTGACATCCCTTCTGGAAGCGGATGAAAATACTTCGGAAAATCTAAAACTTGTAAAACAAAAAGAATATCGTTATAATAAATTATTAGAGAAAAATAATCTGAAGGGTTATATCGATGTGGAGGGTTATAATGAGGGAATATAGAAACCGTATATGTTCGGCAGTGCTGGCAGCAGTCTGTGTGATCGGCACAGCATTGATTCCGTCAAGAGCCGTACACGCAGAAGATGTAGTTGACCCGATCGCGGTGCAGAAACAGGCGGCATATGATGCCGTTCCTGAGACAAACGGTTTGGAAAACTGGCCGCAGGGACCGCATGTATATGCAAATTCGGCGATTGTTATGGAGATGAACAGCGGGGCGATTTTATACGGGAAAAAAATAAACGATAAGCATTATCCGGCAAGCATTACAAAACTGTTGACAGCGCTTGTGGCGTTGGAAAATGCGGATCCGGATGACGAAGTTTATTTTTCCGAAGACAGCGTTTCGTTTCTGGAATACGGAGATGCGAGTATCGGGATGAGACCGGGAGAAATACTCAGTATGAACGATGCGCTGTATGGTATGCTGCTTGCATCTGCCAATGAGGTGTCTTATGCAATCGCAGAAAGTGTCGGCAAAAAGATGGGCGGAGGTTTTGAGACGTTTATCCAGAAAATGAATGAACGTTGAGAGGAACTTGGATGTACGGGATCTCATTGGACGAATGCAAATGGTCTGCATGATGAAAACCATTATACGACGGCGCATGACATGGCGTTGATCGGATCGGCAGTCTATCAGTTTGACAAGTTTCGGGAAGTAACTCAGACTTTAAATTATACGATTCCGCCTACAAACCTTGTGAATGAATCCAGAACGTTCCAACAGAATCACAAGATGCTTTGGGTAGGGGCACATTATTCTTATGATTATTGTACGGGCGGCAAGACCGGATATACGGATCAGGCAAAAACGACTCTTGTGACTATGGCAGATAATGCAGATATGCAGCTTGTTGCGGTTGTCTTGGAAGATCAGGGAGATGTGTATGTAGATACAAGGGCGATGTTTGATTATGTATATGCGAATTTTTCCAAAGTGTTTTTGAATGAACACGACAAGCCCGATGGCGTCAGGAAGTTTAAAACGGAAGATGCATATGTTGTTCTGCCGAAAGGAATTGACGTTTCATCTCTGGAGCATGAGATTACGATTACTGACAGGCAAAATGCCGCCGGAAAGCTGACCTATTTATACAAAGGTCAAAATGTCGGAACTGTAGAAGTGAAACTGACGGCGGATTATATTAAGGAAGAAACAGGGTATAATATTGAGCCGGAAATGAAATCCGTCGGGAAGAAAAGTACGGATAAAGAAGAAAAAACAGAGATGCCTATATATGTAAAGCTGTTAATAGCGGTAGTTCTTTTGGTAATCATTTTGTCGGCAGTTCTTTTTAGTCTGCTGAAATATCGGCAAGTGAAACGAAGGAGAGCAAGACAGCTTGCAAGAAAACGCAAAAAGGCATTAGAGCGCCGGCGGTCAAATACAGAGCAGACGGGAGAAAATGCTTTCCGACGACAGAGCAGCGCCGGCAGGAGAAAAAATACCCAAATAAGAAACCGTCAGGTAGACGACAGAAGAAGCGGAAGTTATCGCAGGCGAGACAGAGAAGGGCGGTACAGATAAATAAATTTACAGTATTCGCTATGTCACGGCGGAATCATTACGCTTATGAAAAAGGTTATATTATAAAGAAAGAGGATGAATAAAATGAAAGTAGCAGTAACTTATGAAAACGGAGAGGTTTTTCAGCATTTCGGACATTCGGAAGCTTTTAAGCTTTATGAAGTTGAAGGCGGCGAAGTGAAATCATCGGAAGTTGTTCCCACGAACGGAAGCGGTCATGGAGCTTTGGCAGGATTTTTACGGGAAAGAGGCGTAGAGGTTCTTATCTGCGGAGGAATCGGCGCAGGAGCGCAGAACGCACTTGCAGAGGCTGGTATCAAACTGTATGGAGGAGTTTCAGGTTCTGCGGATAGTGCGGTTCAGGCGCTGATTGAAGGAAACCTTTCATATAATCCTGACGTAATGTGCGACCACCACGGAGAAGATCATCATGGCGATCATGAAAACTGTGGAGGACACGGAGAAGGTCACGATTCCTGCGGCGGACATTGCGGACATTAGATACATTAAGATCAATAAGGACATTACAAGAGGGAGTTTTTCACTGAGATATTAGTGGGAAGCTCCCTCTTGTTGTATAAAGAACAGAAGAAATATGTGATATAGTTACAAATTGAGAGGTAATGTATTGTGCAATACATACAAAAAACGAGGTGAAAAATGAGTACAAATAAATAAAACAAACAAAAGGTCAACATTAAAGATAAAAAGTGTAAATACTGAAAAAAGTGAAAGAGTTATGATATATAAGATAGGATGCTCTTTCTATGTCCTGAAGGAGCTAATATTAAAATTTAAAGAAAGGAAAAGAGGATAATGAAAAAGAAGTGGAACAAAGTAACTGCAGCTTTACTTATGCTCGTGATGGTAGTGACGACAGTGCTCGGCGCTGCTCCGGCATTATCTGTCAAGGCAGAGCCGATCACGATGGGACATCTGAAATCCGGAAGCGGTAATGCAAACGGACATTTCGGAAGCGCTACACCTGAAGCATTTGTTTTGTCAGAAAAAGCTGATTATACAAATCAGGCATATAGTTTGAAACTTCGCATTAACAGCGACGTAGACAAAACAAGGCTTCGTATTGTCACAAAATATAAAGATGACAATAACTGGGCTTTTCTGATGTATGATGTCGGAAGCTGGAAGTGGCAGTACAAAAAGGACGGAAACGAGGCTTGGCAGAATGATACGCTTGCTCTTCCGAGACTTGAAAAAGGTCAGTTGGCAGAAATTAAGTTAAGCTATAAAGATAATGGCCTTGAAATTGACGTCAATGGAACAAAGGCAACTGTAACGGAGGCGAACTTTGTCGCTCTTAAAGACGTTCAGGGTAAAGTCGGAGTCGGAGGCGCGACATTCGGAGATGCATACACAGACGTTTATTTTAATGATGTTGTTGTAGGCGAGACAAAAGAGGATCTCAATACATGGAAATTGTATAAAGATAATCTTGCAGGTCAGGAATGGGATCCGGCGGCACAGTACGAAGAAACAGTTCCGGCAGGACGTAAATGGATCACGATCCGGACAGGCTCTCAGAACGGCGGAGGACATAGCTATGCGGGAGCAACAGGACCGGCGCTTCTGCTTGACAAAGATCGCACGATCAAGCCGGCAGACGTATTTAGTCTGTCATTTACACCGATCAACAGCGGAAACTTCGGTTTCTTCTATTCATATGTAAATGATAATGATTTCCTGTATATCGGATATGATTCATCTTCCAAGTGGTACTGGCAGAACGGCTCAGGCTCATACGGAAGTTTGAACGGAGATTTCGAGACTCCGGAAAACGGAAAAGAGATGACGTTCTCTGTTACGATGAGCAGGGAAGCTCTGACAGTTACAGTCAACGGAATCAGCGGAACAACGAACAATCAGAACGCAGGAAACTGGCTGGAAACAAACGCAGGAAAAGGTCATCCGGGCGTGATGGTGAAAACGGCAAACCAGTCTTTGAAATTTGCAGATGCGAAAGTAAATGAGACTGCATGTATGGAAGATACATGGGAATTTGCAAAAGACAGAGACGGACAGTCACAGTCTTCAGAATATATCAATCTCGCAACTGTTTCCGGAACTGTAACGGCAAAAGACGGAGGAGCGGCATTAAAAGGCGCAACGGTTCGTTTTGGTTCAAAATCAGCAAAAACAGATGATAACGGAGCTTATCAGATCGAAGATGTTGAAGTGGGAACTTATACAGCTGCGGCAAGTTGTCCGGGATACGAAGCAATAACACAAGAGGTTGAAGTTCAGGATGCGGCGGAAGGAGAAAATGTATTTAACTTTACACTTTCCGAGAAAACGCCGATCGACCTTAAGAATTATAAATCCATCGAGTCTGATTACATGAAAGTGTATGTAGGACCGAACTTCCCGGTTGTTGCAAGATATGAAGTAAAAGGAAAAGATGACGTTTACTTCCGTGGAAACGAATCAGATCTTGCAAAGGTGAATACAGTTGTGATCAACGGCAAGGAGATCACTCCTGAAGTGAAGGCTAAGATTGAAGGGGCGAAAGCTTCTTATGAAATGACCCTCAAATATGAAGGTGAAGATGAAGAAACAAAAATTAATATCAATATGAACATGACGGTCGAGATCAGTGTAAAAGACAATGATCTTACATGGGAGATCACAAAGATCGACCGCAAAGAAGGAACGGATAAGATTGCTTCTATCGACATTCCGCAGTTGAATCTTCTGTCTGTAGATCAGGTAGAAGAAAACGCTTCATTTGCAGGCGCTGTTAAGAGCACGGATACAAAGAAGAGCGGAGATAAGTTTATTACATTTGACGATGGATTCGTAGCGCAGAAATCTGTAGGATATGTATACGGATTCCTGACAAACAAGAATTTAAGCGCAGGTCTGTTCAGCAACTCAGAGGCAGAAGACGATCTGAGAGTCATCATGAACAGCGGAGCTGACACAATGAGCCTTACAAGCGCTCAGTGGTATTACGAGGCGGGAGATAAAGGCGGACAGGCACAGGCAGCTACATATGACTACCCGCTTAGTGAACTTCCATATGCAAAAGTTTGTATCGCAGAGGATATGAACGAAGACAAGACGATCGACTGGCAGGATGCCGCAGTTGCTTATCGTGACATCATCAATGTTCCGTATGGATCAGAGGATGTGAAAGACCTTGTAAACTACAGAATCGTTATGAACTTCGGAAGCGCTGTAACAAACCCGTATTCGGTGACAGCGGACAATATCAAGAAAGTTGCTTTGGCAACAGACGGACTTCCGCAGGCTGTTATGCTGAAAGGTTACGGAAATGAAGGTCACGACTCTGCGAACTCCGAGTATGCGGATATCTCCGAAAGAGAAGGCGGCGTGGATGATTTCAGAGATCTTCTTGACGTTGCGCATGAGTATGATACAGAAATCGGTATCCATGTCAATGCACAGGAAGCTTATCCGGAAGCGAGATCTTTCAACGATGATATGATCATGGGACCGCAGCAGGGCGGATGGGGATGGCTTGACCAGTCCCGCGTGATCAATAAGATCTGGGATCTAGGAACACAGGCAAGATATAAGAGATTTGCACAGTTATTTGACAGAATTAACAATACGAACCTTTTAAGTCTCGACTGGGATAAAGGCGAATATGTAAAAGATTCACAGGGAACACTTGCATCGGCGGATGAGATTGCGGCAGCAGTGAAAAAAGCAGGCGCCGACAATATGGACTTCATCTATCTTGACGTATGGTATCAGAATGCGTGGGAGACAAGAAGAATCGCAGAAGAGATTAACTCTCTCGGATGGAGATTCTCCACAGAGTTCCCGTACGAAGGCGAGTATGATTCCACGTGGTCACACTGGGCAACAGAAGGACCATACGGCGGATCAGCTACAAAAGGTTTGAACAGTGACATCATCCGTTTCCTCAGAAACGACATGAGAGACGTACAGGTTCTTAACTGGGTAGGACATGGCGGAGCGGCTGACAACCCGCTTCTCGGCGGATATAAACTGGAAGGATTTGAAGGATGGGGCGGAGATCAGGATTTCAATAATTATCTGTACCTGACATTTGCCGAAAACCTTCCGACAAAATTCCTTCAGCACTATCAGGTAATCGATTGGGAGAACTACGCAGAAGGCGAGTCACCGGTCGGAAACCAGGAAAAACAGATCACACTGAAAAACGGTGATGATAAAGTAGTTGTAACAAGAAATGAAGCACAAAGATCTGATGAGATCATCGAACGTGAGATCACATTGAATGATAAAACAGTTTTAAGTGCGACAAACGATCATTTCTATTATCTGCTTCCGTGGACAGATAGCGACACGAAAGAGACGAAACTGTATCACTACAATCTGGAAGGCGGAACATCTACATGGAATGTGCCGGACGGATTTACAGGAAATCTTACAATGTATGAGCTGTCAGATCAGGGACGTGGAGAAGCGATCGCGGTTCCGGTTTCAAACGGACAGATCACACTTGAAGCAAAAGCAAAAACAGCTTACGTAATCGTGACTGACGGAAAAGAAATGCCGACAGCCGATACAGTTAACTTCGGTGAGACGACATCAGTGAAAGATCCGGGATTCAACTCTTATGCAGACGGCGACAAAGTGGATGCAGACGTTTGGAGCGGAGCAGACAACGATGCCGTAAAAGTTACAAAAGCATGGACAGGCGATCAGCGTCTGACAATCGAAAGCCCGGCAGAAGACGTTGCAGTCAGCACAAAACTGACAGGACTCAAAGCAGGCAAAGATTATGTTGCAGAAGTTTATGTTGACAACAGAAGCGACAGTAAAGCGACGGTAGAAGTAAATGCAGGAACGATCAAAGAGTCTGCATATACGACGAAATCAATCGCTCAGAACTATGTGGCAAGTGATCAGAAACATGCAGGCGGCAATGAAGCTTCCTATATGCAGAGAGTTTACGTTCCGTTTACAGCGGAAAAAGAAACTGCAACATTGACGATCAGCCGTGCGGCAGGTGATGGAGCAACATACTTTGACGATATCAGAATTATCGACAAGAAGATTGAAAACTATAAAGAAGACGGTTCTTTCGAGCAGGATTTTGAATCCGTAACATCAGGATATTATCCGTTTGTTTTAGGACCGGCACAAAGAGGCGGCGACGGACAGCTTCATCTGTCTCAGGATAACGGAAAATATACATCTGTCGGTTGGGGCGGTTATGTGATCAATGATGTAATTGAGGGCGAATGGTCGCTGAAACAGCACTGCGACAGTGGAAGCGGTTCGGGAAGAACAGGTCTTTTGTATCATACGATTCCGCAGAACTTCCGATTTGAAGCAGGAAAGACATATAAAGTAGAATTCGATTATGAGGCAGGATCATCTGCGTATGCGGTTGTGCTTGGAGATGGAGAGCGTTTTAACAACGCAACAGATAATGATTACCTTGCGGCAACGGCAGGAACAGGTAAAGCAAGTCATCATGAGTTTACGGTTACCGGAAGCGAGAGCGGACAGACATGGTTCGGTATTTATGCAAACGGTGCAAAACAGCCGGGAGGAGCTTACGGACAGCAAGACCTCATTCTTGATAACCTGAAGATCACTCCGGTGAAATCAGGGGAAGTTGATACAACAAAATTGGAAGCTGAATTAAATAATGCAGACAAAGTTGTATTAGACGCATTTGAAGATGGAAAAGAAAAAGCTGCATTTGAAGCTGCATACGCGGCTGCGCAGAAAGTTCTTGAAAATCCGACAGATCAGGCAGCAGTAGATAAAGCAGAGAAAGACTTAGAGGATGCAAGAAAAGCGCTTCTTGCAACTTCGCCGAAGCCGGAAGAAGATAAAGAAGCTCCGACAAAACCGTCTGATCTGAAAGAAACAGAGACAACCACGACAACTGTGAAAGTTGAGTGGAAAGCATCTACAGATAACGTAGAAGTAACAGGCTACAACGTATATGCAGATGGAAAACTCGTTAAAACAGTAAAAGGCGATGTTCTTACAGCAGAGCTGAAAGATCTGAAAGCGGGTACAGAGTATACGATCGAAGTGGAAGCATTTGATGCAGCAGGAAATAAATCAGAGAAAGCATCTGTGAAAGCGACGACGAAAGAAGAGCAGAAACCAGATCCGAACCCGGAAGAAGATAAAGAAGCTCCGACAAAACCATCTGATCTGAAAGTAACAGATAAAACTGATACAACAGTGAAGATTGAATGGAAAGCATCTAAAGACAACGTAGGAGTGACAGGATACGAAATCTTTGTAAACGGCAAGTCAATCGGAACAGTAAAAGACGATGTTCTTACAGCAGAGATCGCAAAACTTACTCCGAAGACAGAGTACACGATCGAAGTTGTAGCATATGATGCAGCAGGAAATAAATCAGCGGCAGCATCTGTGAAAGCGACGACGAAAGAAGGAAAGACACCGGAAACACCGACAACGCCGGAAGTGAAACCGGGAACTGTTCAGACAGGAGACGCAACACCATTTGCAGTACCATTTATGATGATGTTCATAGCAGTGGCAATGTTTGCGGGCGTTTCTGTAATCAGAGTAAAAAAAAGAAAATAAAATAGACACTTCAAAAAGTTGAAATGTCGAAAAAAAGGGGCTGTCGCACTAAGTAATTAGTGCGCGGCCTCTTTTCTATACAAAAAATTACAGCCAGGCTTCGAAAAGTCTGGCTGTTGGTGTAAAATATAAGTATGCAAACCCCTATATTATTACACAAGAATTATACTTTAAATGAGGAGGGATATCAACTAAAACTCCCTTTAAACTTAGAAACCTAAACTTAGAAACAATTATTCCGGTAGACGATTCTGTGCGGTTGCTGAGTCAGTTTGTGGAGGCTATGGAATTAAACTGTAAACGGGATATTAACTTTATGTATCTTTTAGAAGGTAAACCAGTTCCTGATCATGCCACTTTTGCTCGTTTTCGCAGTATTCATTTTGCACCGTGTGCGAAACGGATTCTCGCTGAAATGTCTAATCTTCTTTACGAGCTTGGAGAAATTTCCGGAGAATCGATTTTTATAGACGGCACAAAAATCGAAACCTGTGCGAATAAATACACATTTGTGTGGAAAAAAGCAGTAACAAAAAATCAGGAGAAGTTATTGATTAAAATCGCAGATCTTATTGCAGAATGCGAACAGCTTTACGGTATTCAGATTGTTTACGGTGATACTGTTAAAATGAAACATGTAAAACGGCTGCGAAAAAAGCTGTATGCATTAAAACAGGAAGAAAACATTGTATTTGTACATGGTATCGGGAAACGAAAAACTCGGCTGCAAAAGAATATCGAAACATTAGAAGACTATCTGGACCGTTTAAAAGGATATACAAAAAAACTGCATATTTGTGGAAAAAGGAACAGTTATTCTAAAACAGATCCAGATGCAACCTTTATGCGGATGAAAGAAGATGCAATGGGAAATGGACAGTTGAAACCAGTATTTAATTTACAGCATGGAGTTGACTCTGAATACATTGTATGGCTGACAGTCGGACCGCAGCCTACAGATACCCAGTTTTGGATTGTGTTAAAGTACGGCTTTTTTACGAAAAAAACTATCGTTTCAATAGACACAGCGCAATTATATAGAGAAAATCGAGAAAAAGGAAGCTGCCGCTTCACGATTTACTAATCGTTAAAGCGACAGCCCCTTTTTGCAGTTCCCGTGCTCCTATGTTTTTTAATGAGTGAAGGCTAAAATCCACTTTTTGTTTCAGTGTTTTTTCTAAATGGAGTGGATGAAAAATATTATTGTTTTTAGAGGATAGATATGCTATAGTAAGTCTACTCACAGAAATTCTTTCTGTGAAAGATACCGGCAGTTTCGCCGGTCTGAGGAATTCCCTCAAAATTACCCGATACAATACAA
>PPYF01544379.1_pt1 | contig 52508 bp, 46 predicted proteins | sample 1559871 | NCBI WGS metagenome assembly PPYF01 (sample SAMN08240021, study PRJNA423297) | Human gut metagenome, whole genome shotgun sequencing project.
AATTTTATGCCTCTATTTTATCATAAATATGTAAACTATGTCCTTGCACATTCTGTAAACTATGTTATCACACTATACAAATAGAATCGCTCCAGATGTAACGGGCTTACAGCGAAAAGCCGTTCACGAGCCGTTTTTGGTAAGTGGACGGCTTTTATCTGTCGGGACTATTATAATTGCCTTTTTCGCAAACAATTATATTCGGCATCAAGCGAATAAAAAGGTAAGGGTAGGTTTGACTTTGGAAAGGTGCAGTGGTATAATTTAAATAATAAATTATATAAGGAGAAGTTTTTATGATACGATTGCTAACGGAGGGACAGGTCGCTTACGGCAGTACGGCTACCGCTACCGCCACCTCAGGAAACGAATTAAGTCCTGTTGTTTTGGCTGTAATTATCGGCATTGCGTTAGGTGCGTTTATATTTTACGGTATCTGTAAGGTCGGAAGAATTAAGGGTGAAAAGAATGATACATATTTTTTGGAAGGAATATATCGTTTTGTTGCGGTTATTTGCCTTTTGTTAGTGATGTCATTTTGTATTGGAATAGCAGTTGCAGTTATGTTTTTGATATAGAATAAGCAGAAAAGAGGTTAACAATGATAACAGGACTCAGAACGAGAGAGCCGCTCGGATTTGAGAAATTTATGGAAAAAGTTCAGCAGGCGGCTGAAACCAAAGGTTGCGTGTTTTTTCTTGACTGCAAAGAGGGTCACGAGCAGGTGAAGAACGGGCTTATCGCAAGCGATTGCAGCGGCTGGCTTGTGCCGGCGGAAGAAGCGGAGGAATTCAATGCGGAATATATGGATTTCAGCGAGTGTGACTGCTGGGATAAGTATTTTGCATGGGAAACCTGGTACGAGGACGCTAAGGGAAATATCCTGATCGAAGTTTCGGTGGTGTGATAATTATCGCAGCCGCTCTAGGGATTAAAAAACCGTGTTTTCGGGAGAGCCCTGCTGTATTGCTTCTGCTTACTCGTTTATAGCGGTTCGTTTTGTTTCATATTTTAACCATAGATCGGTAAGTTAAAATTATTCTGATTAACCCGAAAAAGCAGTATAAATAATAAAAGAAAAATCACGGACTGTCATTGCTCCGTTTTATATATGAACGGGAATATTGACACAGGCAGGTTGAAATGCTATACTGTGGTTATATTATATATACTCCGAAAGAGAGGATCAACAATGGCAAAAAGAGTTCAGTTTGTTTTGACAGATGCTGAATATGAGCAGTTACAAGCAATCGTCGCAGATAAAGGGGTTACTATCTCAAAATATGTAAAAGATAGAGTGATGCCCAAAAAAGACAGCTTCGAGCTTGTATGGAATGAATTTTCAGAGAAACTTCAGAACTATCCTGTACAAACCGAATTCAGCGTTGCGCAGATTTTAACCGATGAACGTTGGGATACACTTGATAAATCCACCAAGCTCTCAATAGCCAGATTGTTCAATAAAAATGTTTCAAACGGTGAGTATAACAATGTTGTTTATATCGGTCGTTCTTCAAGCAACGTCAGCCTTTATAAAAAAATTTCGTGATAAGATTGACAAGCTCTGTTAGATGTGATATTATCAATTACGGAGTTATACTACAATTTAAAAAATTGTTAAAAAACGCTTGACAAAATTCAGAATCAGCAGTATAATAGCCATATCGGAGGTTGCGTACACCTCCGTCTTGATGCATCATTGCTAACTTTTTCGGAGCTAGTGCACTACGCTCCGGAGAATACACACACATTAACTTTAAAAACTATAATCTATATCAATAAGAAAAAGGAGAATATTTCATGAGAATAATGACGTGGAATGCTTGTATTTATGACTATAACGATAAATACGGAAATCGAGAAAAATTAAACATCGCCGGGGTACTGAACTGCATTTCAGGAGAATCCCCCGATGTATTCATTATGCAGTCTTATCACATTGCCTATAAAGAGCTTATAGAAGGTTTGAAGAAACTCGGTTTCAAATATTTTGATTACAGTCAAACAGAAATAGATAAAGTTGACCGCAATCGTCTTCTTATTGCTACAAAAGTGTCTTTTCAGAGAGTAGCTGAAGCACCGTACAAACTAGGATTCTATGAAAAGAACTGGCGAGAAATCTCCATTGTAGTAGACTCTGTCCAATATCGCATATTAGGGGTGCACGTCCCAACAGCAACGCTGTTTAATAAATTCGACAATCTCTGCAGTAAAATGCATTTCCTGGCTAATATCCTTTTAAAGTCCGGAGAGTATTATAAAGCTTCAGAATCAGCCATTATTGCTGGTACTCTAAATATCGATAAAAATTTCTCTGATCGTATAGCTTGCTGCGAATATATCGATAAATTATCCAAATGTATGACTGACGTTAGCCCAAACAAGCCAACTTACGGAGAATATCGATCTGATTATTTTTTCGTAAACAAAGCTTTAAATGAACAACATACAATTACCACTACAACCAGAGATACTGAATATTCGGAGCACAGCTACATAGTAATGGAAATAAACCCGAAAGGAGAATAAGAGTCCATCAGAGATTTACGCAACATGGGATGAGCATATCGATGAATTTTTAAAAGAAATATCCTGAAAAGAATAAAAGCGGTTCGCTAGCGACTGAACACTGTCGCTAGCAAACCGTTTTTTTAATCAAATTTTAACCGTGAACATAAGCATATGGGTGTTTTGCTTATCTGTGGTGTCGGTGCGTGATTCTGAGGCGGAGGCAGATACATTTTCAGCGGTTATCGAGCCTTTGTGAAGCTCTGCTATTGCCTGCGCTACCGATAAGCCTATACCGTAGCCGCCGTTTTTCTGCGTCCTTGCGCTGTCGCCCCGGTAAAAGCGGTCGAACAGCTTTTCGGGGTGGTCTATAGGCTCGCAGGTATTTGCGATGCTGAGTGTTATGTTCTTTTCGTTGCCGCTGAGCTTTGCTCTTATCATGCCGCCGCTTACAGTGTATTTAACCGCATTGTCAAGAAGAACAGTCATAAGCTGAACCATACTGTCACGGTTGCCGTTAAGCTGAAGTCCTTTCTGAATATCCTGCTCTATCATCACGCCTTTGAGGGCGGCAGGCTCTATGAAGGCACTGACAGTATCTTCTGCCGCAGTGCTTATATCGAATTCGCACATCGGAAGCTTTGCGGAGCTTTCGTCCATTTTGGCAAGCATAAGCAGATTCTGCATAAGTCCGCTGAGCCTGAGCGTCTGCGCACGGATATTCTTGCTCCATTTGTTTTCGCCGTTGTGAAGCTCCATTGCGTCTGTATTGGCAAGGATAATGGCAAGCGGTGTCTTTATTTCGTGACCTGCGTTTGTGACAAACTGCTTTTGTTTTTCAATACTTCGTGCAACAGGGGCTATAGTTTTCTTTGAAAGCAGAATAACAAGCAACAGCATCAGAAGCCAGCCGAATATTCCTGCGCCGACAGATATAAACAGTACGGTAAAGAAGGAGCTTATCTGCATACCGTTGTCAAGCAGTATGATGATCCGACCGCCGGTGCGGGTATCGCTTATGCGGTACAGATAGCCGCTGTATGATCCTGTTCCGGAAGCGTTATTTTTAAGCGCTTCGGTAATAGCGGTCGCTTCGTCCTCGGTAAGCGAGGATATATGAGTTACATCCGTCCTTATGATATTGCCGTTTTTATCGATCGCAACGGCGGCATAGCGTGCAGAATCCACTGCGTTTTTATCGTGCCTGCCAAAGCCGTTGTTCTTTTTGTCGTCGGGCGGTTTAGTCCCATTGTCCTGCGGCGGAAACCCGGTATCATTCTGATTGCCGGATGCGTCGGCTGTATTTTGCTGAGTGCCGGTTATGCTCTGCGGAGGCTGAGTATTGTCGGTTATATCTGCGTTCCACATGGTTGAATTTTCAAAGCTGTTGCCGAGCATTTCCATAAGCCTGTCGTTATCGTTGCTTGTGGTGAGATAATTGAAAACGTTTATTCCGCCGATAAGCACGACAAGCAGAATTGTTACCGCCAGCATAGCGGATATGATAAACTTTTTCTGCAGCTGTTTTACCATCAGTCGGCATCTCCTATCTTAGTCAGAGTGTAGCCTACGCTGCGCTTTGCTCTTATTTCAATATCTGCGCCGATAGCGGCAAGACGTTTTCTGACATAGGATATATATACCCATACCGCACCGCTCTCGGCATCGCTCTCATAGCCCCAGACCTTTACGAGAATATCCTCAGTGGAAAGATAGATGCCCTTGTTGAGCATAAGAAGCTCCATCAGCTTGTATTCTATCTTGGGCAGGACAACAGACTGCAACGGTCCTTTAAGCTCGCAGCTGCTGAGATTGAGCGACACATTGCCGAATGTCATTATATCGGGTGTGAACTGATCTTTTCTGCGGAGCATTGCTCTGACACGGGAAAGAAGCTCGCCCATTACAAACGGCTTCGGCAGGTAATCGTCCGCACCCATATCAAGCCCCGCTATCCTGTCCTCTACCTCAGCCTTTGCGGTAAGCAGGAGAATAGGAGTGGTGTTCCCCTCGCTCCTTAGTGCTTTAAGTACCTCCAAGCCGCTCTTTTTCGGCATCATTATATCAAGAATTATCCCGTCATACTGCTCGGCTCTTGCGTAATCAAGAGCGTCGGCACCGTCATAAACCGTGTCTACCGTATAATTATGATAGGTCAGAATGTCGGTTACAGCCTCAGCCATACTGACCTCATCTTCTGCAAACAGTAGCTTCATAATATCACCGTCCTTTATGATATTGATATTATAGTGCGGTTAGCTTAGAACAGCCTTAGAGCATATAAGATTTTGTGCAAAATCTGATGTCGGATGATTTGCAAGGGATTGATTTACGGTTTGCTGTCTTTACTGTTTTTACAAGTTAATAAAGACAGAGCAAAAAAGAAGAAACACGCTCCAAGACTACATACAGCGGCTACGATATGCCCCTTAAATAAGTTTATGACCATACAGATGAGAAGGAATGCTGAAAAAGCAAAACCGCAAATGGCGATGCACTTTTTTTCATTTGATGTCCATTCGAGTAAGTTTTGTTTAAGGCTATACCGCATAATTATTGTCGTGCGATTGCGCAGTCAGATTTTTCGTCAGATTGTATAAATTGAGTGCGGGCAGGCTGGCGCCTGTCAAGCAAAATTTGCGCAAGATGGCGGAAAATATGCAAGCAAGCGTGCGGCAAAGGCGAAAGCCGTTAATTATGCGGTGTTGCCTTTAATAATCATTGATTATATTGTATCATAACAGGGTGTTTTTTTCAACAGCTCAGCATTTACTTATATCCGGCGAACGTTGCCGGAACGATCAGGCATATACAAAAAAAGCTGCCGCAATGCGACAGCTTTTAAAAGCATTAATTATTCGGCAGATGATTCTGTGCTTGTTTCAGATGAGGATTCAGCTACTGAGGAATCAGCAGAAGAAGCGGAAGAATCTGTCGATGAAGCATCGGAAGATGCCGATGAAGCTGACGAATCGTCACTTGTAACGGAAGAAGTTACAGATGATGTTGCAGAGCTTGTTGTCGAAGAATTATCCGATTTGTTGAAGTTACCGCTGTACATAACTATGAAGTTAACAACGAGAGCCACAACAAAGAAGATGATTGCGGAAATCTTTGTGAGTCTGTTCAGCTTAGCTTCGTTTGAACGACCCGAATTTCTCTGATAATAGTTGTCTGCACTACCGCCTGTGATCGTCTGCGACATACCCTGCTTTGTATCCTGCATAAGTACCACGAGTACTATGAAAACACAGGCAACAATCAGAACGATAGCACTGATTATTTCTAATATTCCCATTTATATGTCCTCCTTATAGGAATACGGGTATGTCCGAGTGTCTGTTTATCGTACAAACCCAAAATTATTCTAACACGCAAATGCTATTATAACATAAAAGAAAATGAAATGCAAGTGTTTTTCGGGATTTATTTTAATGCAGAAAGCGCTTTTTTACCTATATCGTGGCGGTAATGCGCCTTTTCAAAGCTGATCGTATCTACAGCCCTGTAAGCTGTGTCAAGAGCGTCCTGTAAAGTATCGCCGTAAGCGGTAACACCGAGAACTCTTCCGCCTGCCGTAAGGAACTTTCCGTCCTCCAGCTTTGTTCCTGCGTGGTAAACGAATGCGCCCTCGCACTGACCGTTTTCGTCAAGTCCGCTTATCACCTTGCCTGTTTCGTACTTTTCGGGGTAGCCGCCGCTTGCCATGACAACGCAGGCGCATGATTTATCGCTCCACTTTATATCAAGCGTGTCGAGCTTTTCTTCCCAGACAGCTTCGATTATATCCATAATATCCGTTTCAAGTAAGGGAAGAACCACCTGTGTTTCGGGATCGCCAAAGCGACAGTTGTATTCAATCACCTTTGCACCGTTCGGGGTCAGCATAAGACCGAAGTAAAGGCAACCCTTGAACGCTCTGCCCTCAGCCGCCATAGCCTTTATGGTAGGCAGGAATATCTTTTCCATACATTCCTGCTGTTTGTCGGGGGTGTAGAGGGGGTTGGGTGCTATCGTACCCATTCCGCCCGTGTTAAGACCCTCATCGTTGTCATAAGCACGCTTGTGATCCATAGAACTTATCATAGGCTTTACTGTCTTGCCGTCTGTGAACGCAAGAACAGTTACTTCGGGGCCTGTCATAAATTCCTCGACAACTATTTCGCTGCCGGATTTGCCGAATTTTCCGTCAAGGAGCATTGAACGTACTGCGTTTTCTGCCTCCTGCTCGTCCTTTGCGATTATAACGCCCTTGCCGAGCGCAAGACCGTCACACTTGATAACGGCAGGGAAGCTGTTCTGCTTTTTGATATATGCTATAGCCTCGTCTGCATCTGTGAAGGTTTCGTAAGCCGCAGTGGGAATGTTGTACTTCTTCATCAGAGCCTTCGAGAAAACCTTACTGCCCTCAAGAATAGCGGCATTTGCTCTCGGTCCGAAGGTCTTGAAGCCCTCTGCGTTTAGCTTGTCGACCATACCCATAACCAGCGGATCGTCGGGGGCTACGAATACATAGTCGGGTCTGAGTTTCTTTGCAAGTTCGACACAGCCGTCAATATCGGTTGCCTTTACATTAAAACATTCGGCATATTTTGAGATACCGCCGTTGCCGGGTGCGGCATACAGCTTGTCTACCTTCTTTGATTTTGCAAGGGCTGTTATTATGGCGTGTTCTCTGCCGCCTCCGCCTATTACAAGTACGTTCATGTTAAAATACCTTTCTTTCTTTTGATTTATTCATTATTCGATGATAAGACCGAGCAGCTTTGCGAACATTGCCGCCTGCCACACATCGACCTTTGCGCCTTTTAGCTCCGCTCCGGTATCGGAAACGGTAAGACCGTCAATATTACAGGAGGTGAAGTCAAGCCCGGTAAGCTTAGTCCCGAAGAACACAGCTTTTGCCAGCGTAACGTTTTTAAGTTCCGTCTGTTTTATCTCACACGAAGAAAACAGAGCGGAGGAGAAGTCGGTATCGGTTATAAGTACCGATTGCAGCTTTGAACGTTGAAAGTCCGACAGTTCAAAACTGCCGCCGTCAAAGCTGACATTTTTATGATAAGAGTCTTTGAAAGCTGCCCCGACAGCCTTGCACGAGGTAAAGGAGCAAGCTCTGAAATAACTCTCGGTGAAATTGCAGTTTGATATATCACAGCCATTGAAAACACAGTCAATGAACGTGCATTTTGAAAAGTCACAGGCTGTAAAGCGGTTGCCTTTGAACAGACAGTTCTTGAAATACAAGGAAGAGAAGTCGTTGCTGTCGCAGATAAGCCTGGAAAAATCCGCCGCAATAAAATCCGATTCGTCATCACGCACCTTTGAAAGCTCTGCGTCAATATCTGTTACCGCAAAAAGATTGTCGGGAAGCTTCGGAGCGGTCAATGACGCAGATAATGACTTTGATCCTGCCGTCATGTGTTTACCGAATTGTCAAACGACATTGACCCGAGCGTGTATTCAAGCGCCTTTGTGACCGCTTCTTCGTTATTGTCAAGGTGCAGAGCGATCAAAGTGTACACTTTATTGCCGTGACGGGCAAAATATATGTGCTGTGTTGCGGCAACGGAATTATCTCCGTCCGAAGATTTTACAGTTCCGTAAAATGCATCGGTGTTGCCGATTTTAATCATGCTCTTGGTCGATGAATCGGCATTATCGCCGACAACATAATAACTCATGAATTCCTCGCCGATCTCGGCTACCGATCTGCCTTTTGTATCTTCGTCCTCATCGCTGCACATAGCAACTATATTCGATGTGACCTCGCCGTTATCGTCATAATGTACAAGATAAAGCTCGTTTTTATCTTCTTCATATTCGCTGACGCCGATATTGCAGTATACTCCGTCATCGTACATCAGAGAAAATTTGTTTACTTTATACTTTGTCGGACTTCCTACGGGGGTATACTGTGCAGGGGCAGAGGACGGTTTTTTTGTTTCGGACTTGTCGGTAATTGACGTGTTCGAGGTTTCGGGCTTTGCGGTCGTTGTTTCCGCTTTTGTTGTTTGCGTTGATGTTGCCGCAGTTGTCACTGCGGTAGTCTGAGGCGTCACTGTCTGTGAAACAGGGGGTGTTGAAGATGTGGATTGGCTTTTTTCAGTGAAGTAAGGGAGATTTTCGATTGTATTGGAGCAACCGGACATTGCTGCAAGAATTGATGCGGTAAAAATCAATAATAATGCTTTTTTCATCGGTCTTTCCTTTCTTCCGCTTTTATCGGCGGATGTTGAAGAATATAGAACGGTGTGGACTGAATTGTATAAAATTCTGCGTTTGACGGCATAATGTAGCGAAAAATCACCTCGTTGTTTTTCGTGGTTATCTTTACTGTAAAGCCTTTTTGTTTTATAAACAGTTTCATTGGCTTGTAGGTTACGTCCACAATGTCGGTATATCTGAAAATATATGTATGTCGCTTGCTTGCGATACGCATAAAACGTTCATCGGCGTAGTAGCTGTACTGCTGTTCACCGCCTGCTACTATCAGTATATACCATATCGGCAGTACCGGCAGAATTACAGCAAGAGCAATTTTGATTATTATAATTGAAGTGTTATTCGATATTGCACCACCACCCAATACACTCAGTGTATACTGGGTGATTATCGCTTCAATTATACAAGCAATAACTATTTTCAGCACGGCAAACGGCGACAGCTCACGAAATGTACCGCTCTGCCTGAATTCAAATCTGCCGTCAAGGGGATCGTTGTCTGTATAGGTAAAGCGCATATCTGTCCTTTCGGTCGATGTAATTACTCGGTAAAAGTAAACGAGCTAGCAACTGTATCCAATGCTGCTTTTGCTTCATCGCTCGCATCTGTTGCACGGATCGTATGCAGAATATAAGCGTTGTTTCCGTGAAGCTGTACGGTCTGTGTTGTAATTAATGTAATACCTGACATCACCATTTCGGTTTCTATATAATATGCGTCATTATCGCCTGCTTTTATTGGTTTTGACTGTTTGACGCTATAGTTTTCGTCAAGGCTGTTGAGCGTGTCAGCCAATTGTTCGCCTAACATATTTACAGTCATATCTTCTTCTATAGGTCCTACTGTCTGAACACCTGCCAGAGTAGCAGTGTCGTTACCTTCGCCCATATATGAAAAAGAGATATCATAATTTTCAACATTTCCGATTGTCCACTTGGTGCTATCCGCACTTATAGTATACAAATCATCGGTATAAACCAGTAATCCGTCTTTTTCTGAGAGCCTTTCATCTCCGTATAAAGATTTGTTATCCGAATCAGCAGACTCTTCGACAGAAGAATTGATGTCAGAACCGGCAGAAACGACCTGCGAAACGGAAGAGTTTGCATACTCGGCAGATGAATTACCGTTACCGGAACAGCCTGAGATGCTTATGAGAAATGTAGTTATACATAATGCGGAGAGAATTTTTTTCATACTATTTTCTTCTGTTTCCTTTCGTAAAAAAGTAACGGGCGGACGTGCCGCCCGTTTACTGAGCTTATCAGTGGTGGAAAAGTCTGATTCCCGTGAATGCCATTGCGATACCGTACTTGTTGCAGGTGTCGATAACATTATCGTCACGGATAGAACCGCCGGGCTGTGCTATGTATTCTACACCGCTTCTGTGCGCTCTTTCGATGTTGTCACCGAAGGGGAAGAATGCGTCTGAACCGAGCGAAACGCCCTTCATTGTTGCAAGCCATGCTTTCTTTTCTTCTGTCGTGAATACGGCGGGCTTTACCTTGAAGATGTTTTCCCATGCGCCGTCTGCGAGAACGTCCATATAATCCTCACCGATGTAGAGGTCGATAGCGTTATCTCTGTCGGCACGTCTTATGTTATCTACAAACTGTAAGCCCATAACCTGAGGTGACTGTCTTAAGTACCAGTTGTCAGCCTTTGTACCTGCAAGACGTGTGCAGTGGATTCTTGACTGCTGACCTGCGCCGATACCGATAGCCTGACCGCCGCAAGCGTAAGCTACGGAGTTTGACTGAGTGTACTTTAATGTGATCATCGCTATTGCAAGATCTATCTTTGCACTCTCGGGTATATTCTTATTCTCGGTCACAATGTTTGAGAACAGCTTATCGTCAATAACCAGTTCGTTTCTGCCCTGCTCGAAAGTAACGCCGAATACCTGCTTACGTTCGATAGGCTCGGGAACGTACTCGGGATCGATCTTGATTATATTGTAGTTGCCCTTTTTCTTTGACTTGAGTATTTCAAGCGCTTCGGGGTCGTAATCGGGAGCGATAACGCCGTCTGATACTTCACGCTGTATTATCTTTGCCGTTGAAACATCGCACTTGTCCGACAGAGCGATGAAGTCGCCGTATGATGACATTCTGTCAGCGCCTCTTGCTCTTGCATAAGCGCAGGCAAGGGGAGAAAGTTCGCCGAGATCGTCTACCCAGTAGATTTTTTTCAGTGTGTCTGTGAGGGGAAGTCCTACAGCGGCACCTGCAGGTGAAACGTGCTTGAAAGAAGTAGCAGAGGGAAGACCCGTAGCCTTCTTAAGCTCACTTACGAGCTGCCAGCCGTTGAAAGCGTCCATAAAGTTTATATAACCGGGCTTGCCGTTAAGCACTTCGATAGGAAGTGAATTGCCGTTAGCCATGAATATTCTTGACGGCTTCTGATTGGGGTTGCAGCCGTACTTTAACTGAAGTTCGTTCATTGTAGTAAAGTTCCTTTCGCTTACTTGTTTTTATTTATTATGCGTGATTCGTACTTGCCTGTGGCAATGTCGATATAACGTGTGAAGAGTGAAACCTTGTTGTCTGCATTGAGGTTTTCCCATACCATTGATGTGAATGCGTCAATATCCATATCGGGGATAACAACTGTCTTGGGTTCGCCTTCGTAGCTCGGCAGGGGATTGCCGTCACACTTGTAGGTGTGAATGAACTTGCCCTTGCCGTTTAAAGGATTGCTGTAAGCGTAGGTGTATCTCTGACATGATGAGCCGTCGCCGTCTGCGCTCTTTAAGATAGACATTGCGAAATTCATATCGCCGTTGTCAAGGTGAACTATACCGGAAATTCTCGGTGTGTAGTTGGGCTTGTCGTCCTCAAATTCTCTTGTTCTGAGAGCCTGCTCGAATGTCATCTGCTTGTCCATAAGCTCATAGATAGTATCGGTCTGGTCACCGTTTGTAACTATCGTCTTGTTGCCGAGAACTCTTACGGGTGCATAAATGATGAGGTGGGGATCTTCCATTTTGCTTTCATCGAAAGCCTGTGTTCTGATGCCCTCGCCGTCCTCTACAAAAATTCTGTTACGGCTGTTTTCGCTTCTGCCCATAATAAAGTAGGCGATTACCGCTTTTGTGCCGTCTGCGGATTTTCCTATCACGATGCCTCTGCCGTGATAAGCAAGAGAGTTAAGCTCTTTTTCAAGTGTTACAACTTCCATATAGCCTCCTGTTGATTACAGCGTGCCGAGATAGCACACCGTCTGATATAACACGGTCACATGACCGTCCGTTGCAAATTCGTCAAACGCTTTTTCTAGCTCCGATAAAAATTCCCTGTAATTGCCGTCACTGCTTTTCGGTGCGTGTGAACGTGACAGCGTATCTCCGATAAACTGTTCCTTTGTCATAAGAAACGGGTTATCGTATGTGAAAATCTTGCAGTCGCCCAAATATACTTCTTTGAAGAATTTGTCGCCCTCTTTGTCCTCATCAACGCCGTTATGTCCGATAAAGACGTGCCCCGTGTGGAATGTTTCGCAGTACCTTGTAAAGATTTCGTCACGCCTTGCCCAAAAATCATTCCGCACACGTCTGTTCCATATAACAGCAAGTTTTCCGTTCGGTTTCAGTATACGTTTACATTCATTTCTGAACATATCCTTATCAAACCAGTGAAATGCCTGCGCTGTGGTGATTAGGTCAAAAGAACTTTGCGGCAATCCTGTGTTTTCGGCACTGTTTTGTACAGCCGTGATATCCGGCAGATTTGCTCTCAGCACCGAATACATATCGCCGTTTGGCTCAACTGCTGTTACATTGCGGAATTTTCCGAGAAGTGCCTTTGTAAATATGCCCGTTCCTGCGCCGATATCGGCAACACGGCTGTTTTCATCTCCGTGTATTTCATTATAAAGAACGTTAATCAGTGCCGTAGGGTAGGTGGGACGGTACTTGTCGTATATTTCTGCTTTACCGCTGAATTTTTCTTCGTTCATTATTTCTCCACTATAGTTATGCCGTCTTTTACGGTTATCTTTCCCTCGCAGAAAAGACGTGCGGCACGGGGAAGAATCTTCCACTCTGCCTGCTCCATAACACGTTTCTGAAGAACTTCGGGGGTGTCGCCGTTTTTAACCTCTACTGCCTTTTGCAGAATGATAGGTCCTGCGTCACATTCCGCTGTCACAAAATGAACGGTAGCGCCTGTTACCTTTACGCCCTTTTTAAGCGCTTCCTCGTGAACGTGAAGTCCGTAGTAGCCCTTTCCGCAGAAAGAGGGGATAAGCGCGGGGTGAACGTTTATCATCTTATACCTGAACGCATCGCATACCTGCTCGTCAAGTATTGTCATAAAGCCTGCGTAGATAACAAGGTCAGCCTGTTCTTCCTTTAAAGCGTCAGCCATAGCCTTGCTGTAAGCGGCAACATCGGCATAGTCACGTCTTGCGAGAACTCGTGTCCTGATGCCGTTATCTGCGGCTCTTGTCAGTGCGTAGGCATCGGGCTTTGACGCGATAACGCAGGTGATCTTACCTCCGCCGAGTCCCTCTGACTTTTCAGCGTCAATAAGTGCCTGCAGGTTAGTTCCGCCGCCCGATACAAGTACAACGATATTTTTCATATTACTCAATTATGATACCCTCGTCACCCTTGATTATTTCACCGATGCAGTAGCTTTCAACGCCTGCGTTTCTGAGTATCTGTACAGCTTCATCGGCGTCGTCCTTGTCAACTACAACGGTCATACCGATACCCATATTGAAAGTATTGTACATATCGTGTTCGGAGATGTTTCCGACTTCCTGTAAGTGCTTGAAGATATAAGGCACTTCGTAGCTGTGCTTTGTAATCTTTGCTGTGAAGCCATCGGGGAGTGAACGGGGAACGTTTTCGTTGAAGCCGCCGCCTGTGATATGTGAAATAGCCTTTACCTGCTTCTTTGAGATAAGCTCTAAGATAGGCTTAACGTAGATCTTTGTAGGTGTTAAAAGTGTTTCACCGAGCGTCTTACCTGTGGGGAGGACTTCATCGAGAACTTCCTTGCTGTTTATGTTGAACACCTTTCTTACAAGAGAGAAGCCGTTTGAATGAACGCCTGTTGAAGCAAGGCCGATTATGATATCGCCTTCCTTTACGGTGCTGTTGTCGATTATCTTTGACTTGTCAACGACACCTGTTGAATAGCCTGCGATGTCATATTCGTCTTCGGGCATCATTCCGGGATGCTCTGCGGTTTCGCCGCCTATAAGCGCACAGCCTGACTGTACACAGCCGTCAGCAACACCCTTTACTATAGCGGCTACCTTTTCGGGTACGTTCTTGCCTATAGCGATATAGTCAAGGAAATAAAGAGGCTTTGCACCGCAGCAGATTATGTCGTTTACGCACATAGCGACCGCATCTATACCGATCGTATCGTGCTTATCCATCAGCATTGCAAGCTTAAGCTTTGTGCCGACACCGTCTGTACCCGAAACGAGTACGGGTTCTTTCATATCTGCAATATCAAGCTGGAACAGACCGCCGAATCCGCCTATGCCTGTAAGTACACCGGGGATATTGGTGCGTTCAACGTCCTTTTTCATCAGACGAACACCTTCGTAGCCTGCGGTAACGTCAACGCCTGCTGCTTTATAGCTTTCTGAAAAACTGTTCTTCATAATAATAATTCCTTCCGTTTGGGGACTGATGTCCTTATGTGGTGGTTTTTTCTTTGCTTTCGCTGATTTTTCTGTCGAATTTATCCTTGTGCATTTCCGTGGGAATATTCGTGGGGTATTCTCCGCTGAAACAAGCGGTGCAATAACCGCATTCGCAACCGTTTGCACCGACTGCGAGCTTCTTTGCGTTTTCCACGCTCAGATAGCCGAGCGAATCTGTGCCTATTATGTCACTGATCTCTTTTATCGAATGATGACAAGCGATAAGATGTTCCCTCGAATCTATATCGGTACCGTAGTAGCAGGGATTGAGGAACGGGGGAGCGGATACTCTCATGTGAACTTCCGTAGCGCCTGCTTCACGCAGTAATTTTACGATCCTGCCGCTTGTAGTGCCTCTTACTATAGAATCGTCTATAAGAACGACACGTTTGCCTTTTACGACACTGGCAACAGCGTTCAGCTTAATCCGCACCTTATCTTCTCTTGATGATTGACCGGGAGAGATAAAGGTTCTGCCGATGTATTTGTTCTTGATGAAACCGATGCCGTAGGGGATACCCGACTGGTGAGAATAGCCTATGGCGGCATCTATACCGGAATCGGGAACGCCGATTACTATATCCGCCTGCACGGGATGCTCAAGCGCTAAGAATGCGCCTGCACGAAGTCTTGCCTCGTGAACGGATGCACCCTCTATGACCGAGTCGGGACGTGCAAAGTAGATATATTCAAAAACGCACAAAGTATGCGGACGCTTGCCGCAATGATCTTTTATTGAGCGTACTCCGTTTTCATCGAATACAACAATCTCGCCGGGGAGCAGATCTCTTACGAACTTAGCGCCGACCGAGTCAAGAGCGCAGCTTTCGGAGGCAACTATATATGTTCCCTCGTTTGTTATGCCGTAGCAGAGCGGTCTGAAGCCGTTCTCGTCACGAGCGGCAATCAGCTTTGCAGGCGACATTATAACGAGCGAATATGCGCCGTTTATCTTATTCATCGCACGGTTGAGAGCCTCTTCTATAGACGGAGCCTCAAGCCGTTCCTTTGTTACAAGGTAGCTTATAACTTCGGTGTCGCTTGTCGTATGGAAGATAGAGCCTTGCTTTTCAAGCTCGTGACGTAACTCGTAAGTGTTTACAAGGTTTCCGTTATGGGCAAGAGCCATTCTTCCTTTATAATGATTTACCAGAATAGGCTGGGCATTAAGACGGGCATTTGCTCCGGTCGTGCCGTAACGCACATGACCTACCGCCATATTGCCATGTCCCAGTCCGTCAAGGCGTTCGGGAGTGAACACATCGTTCACAAGACCGGTGTCCTTGTAGGAGTTGAAAACGCCGTCGTCGTTCACAACGATGCCGCAGCTTTCCTGTCCTCTGTGCTGTAATGCGAATAATCCGTAATATGTTGTTGCGGCAACGTTGGTCTTTTCTTTTGCGAAAACACCGAACACGCCGCATTCTTCATGCAAACCGCTTGTCAATGGAGTCATTCCTTTCCGTTCCAGCAATAAGTGCAAAGCTCACACTGTGGCTTGCCTATTGCCCGTACAGTTCCGTCAAGCGACTGGAATTCAAGCGATGTCAGTTTTAATCTGCGACATATCTCCTCACGGAGCTTCTTTCCACGCTCTGTATTTGTGTCACTGTACTCATCGATAAATCTGATACCATCTGCACCCTCGGCCTCATCAATTATCTGTCTTGCAATCAGCTCCATCTCCGATGTGCTGCGGGAGAAGTTGAGATACTTACAACCGTACATTATCGGAGGACAGGCGCTGCGCATGTGTACTTCCTTAGCACCGTTCTCATAAAGGAACTCTACTGTTTCTCTCATCTGAGTTCCTCTTACTATGCTGTCGTCAACGAACAGCAGCTTTTTACCCTCAATAAGCTCGTGGACCGGAATCAGCTTCATTTTAGCTACCTGATTTCTCATTGTCTGGTTGGTAGGCATAAAGCTTCTGGGCCATGTGGGAGTGTATTTGATAAAAGGACGTGCGAACGGGATACCGCTCCTGTTTGCGTAGCCTATTGCGTGAGGTACGCCCGAATCCGGAATACCGCATACATAGTCAACGTCCGGCAGCTTACCGTTCTTTATATCGTTCTCCGCCATAATCTCGCCGTTGCGTGTACGCATCGTTTCAACGGTCACACCCTCATATACCGCATTCGGATAGCCGTAATATGTCCACATGAACGAGCATATATGCATTTTGCTTTCATCGCCGTCACTCAGCACTTCACAGCCGTCCGCAGTTATCATATCTATTTCGCCGGGACGAAGTTCTTTATATGTGCTGTAGCCAAGCTTCTGGAATGCGAATGATTCAAGGGATACGCAGTATCCGTCGCTTCTTTTTCCTACAATGATAGGAAGCCTGCCGTACTGATCCCTTGCGGCGATTATTCCGTCCTTTGTAAGAATGATAAGGGACATTGTACCCTCAATCTTGCTTTGAGCATATCGTATGCCTTCTGTAAAGTTGTCCTTCTGTGCAATAAGCGCACCGATGAGCGAACCTGAGTTGATGCTTCCGCTGCTCATTGTTTCAAAGTTTGCACAGCCGCTTTCGAGCAGCTCGGTTGAAAGCTGTTCGGCATTTCTGATTATGCCGACGCTGCATATCGAATAGATACCGAGCTTTGAGCGCACAAGCAGGGGTTGCGGGTCGGTATCGCTGATACAGCCGATACACAGCTTTCCTCTCATACCTGTTGCGTCCTGCTCAAACTTTGTTCTGAACGGTGAGTTTTCAATGCTGTGGATAGCACGCTGAAAGCCGTATTCGGGGCTGTATGCCGTCATACCGCCTCTGCGTGTTCCGAGGTGGGAGTGATAGTCTGTTCCGAAGAAAACGTCGGTTACACAGTCGTTATTTGACGCTGCGCCGAAAAATCCACCCATATATTATCCTGCCTTTTCCTGTTAGATTCTTTTCTCTTTATGTATCGGGATTATTCACCCATAAGACGCTTCATAATTTCTGCATAAGCGTCCTCAACACCGCCCATATCACGACGGAAACGATCCTTGTCAAGCTTCTCGTGTGTTGTGCTGTCCCAGAAACGGCAAGTATCGGGAGAGATCTCGTCAGCGAGAATTATTGTACCGTCTGCTGTCTTACCGAATTCGATCTTGAAGTCAATAAGGTCGATGTTGAGCTTCTTGAAGAAGTCGAGCATAAATTCATTTACCTTGAAAGCGTACTTTGCGATGAGGTCGATCTCTTCCTTTGTCGCAAGACCGAGTGCAAGCGCATAGTAATCGTTGATGAAAGGATCGCCCAGATCGTCGTTCTTGTAGCTGAATTCAAGTGTGGGGCAGAGGAGCTTTGTACCTTCTTCAATGCCGAGCTTCTTGGAGAAGCTGCCTGCGGCTACATTTCTTACGATTACTTCGAGGGGAACGATAGAAACCTTTTTAACGAGTGTTTCTCTGTCGTTAAGTTCTTTAACAAGATGAGTGGGAACACCTGCTTTTTCAAGAAGCCCAAACATATAGTTTGTCATTCTGTTATTGATAACGCCCTTACCGGAGATAGTACCCTTCTTAAGACCGTTGAATGCTGTAGCGTCGTCCTTATAGGATACGATAACGAGATTGGGGTCGTCTGTCGCAAAAACCTTCTTTGCTTTTCCTTCGTAGAGCTGTTCTTTCTTTTCCATTGTGTTTATCCTTTCCTTCACACGGCTGTGCCGTAATTTTGTTAAATCCTATTATATATAGTACACCGATCAAAGCTCGGCAAGTACCTGCTCCATTTTCTTGTCCGCCTCAAGAACCTTGGCAGTCTGTGCAGCACGATATGCTTTCATCTTATCCATAAGTGCGTCATCGGATACTGCAAGTATCTGTACAGCAAGGAAAGCGGCGTTTGCGGCGCCGTCTATAGCTACTGTAGCTACCGGCACGCCTGCGGGCATCTGAACTGTTGACAGAAGTGCGTCAATACCCTCAAGAGCACTTGCTTTTATCGGGATACCGATAACGGGCAGGGGGGTCTGTCCTGCGATAGCACCTGCAAGGTGAGCCGCTTTACCTGCGGCGGCGATTATAACGCCTGTGCCGTTCTTTTCGGCGTTTCTTGCAAACTCGGATACTTCTGCGGCACAGCGGTGAGCGGACAGAACACGCAGTTCTGTGGGAACACCGAAATCCTTGAGTACCTGAGCCGCTTTTTTTACGATAGGCAGATCTGAGTCACTACCCATTACAATAGCTACTTTTTTCATTTCCGGACTTCCTTTCAGAAAATAAATAAAGCTGTGTAATCTGAAATTGCACAGCTCAAAAAATACACTTATTCTTATAATACGGCGTTGAAAAAGACATATATGAAAATTTACCGAGGCTTATCAAAGCTGTTGTAAGCTGTATTTTATTCATAGATTCCATGCTTTCCCTCCGTACTTGTTACTATATCATTTTACCTTATTTTAATAACAAATTCAAGTGCTAAAGCGGAAAATCTCTTAAATTGTGCTTTTTCAACAATAAAACAGTTTTGTTTTTGTGCTATATGTACATTAATTACTTTATAAACTTTTTGTGAGCTAAATTAATGTAAAATCGTTTACACAGCGTTACAATTTGATTAAATCGCATTGTAAAGCGGTATAAAAGGAAAATCAGTAATGTAGTTACATCCGAATTGTTACAAAGTTGTAACGGTTTTTTGTGCAAAATAACGAAAAAATCTTAAAAAAACGATTTTTGTAAACGTTTACGGTAAAAAAACACAACTAATCTTCCAAAACGCTTGCAAATTTGTGAAATGTGTGATATGATTATGTCAACGAGGAAAAAGTGAACAAAACTTTTGATGAGCCACAGTGCTTTTTAGTGAATTCTACATTGTTATATATATTACGACACATATCGTTATATAGACAGTGAGCATGAAAAACACAGGCTGGTTGAAAGACGAGTGAACCGGACCTCACTAAATGAGACCGAAAGGTCAGGCAGTGAAAGCATCAAGCTTCACAAAATGAATAATTCTGGAGGAATTACCAATGAAGAAAAGAATTTTAGCAGCTGTATTAGCATCTGCATCAATTCTCGGCGCAGTAGCAGGCTGCTCAAGCAACAACGCTACAAGCTCAACAGGATCTTCTACAACAGATTCTAGCAAGACTGAAGACTCAAGCAAGACTGAGGATTCAAGCAAGACTGAAGCAAAAGAGCTCAAGGATGACGGCGATAAGCTGACAATCCTCGCTTGGGAGTCAAACTCAGATATCGTTAACATGGTTAAGCTGTTCTGCAAGGAAACAGGAACACCTGAAGACAAGATCGAGATCAGCAAGCAGGGTTCAAACGGTGAAGGCGGACGTGACCAGTACCAGCAGTACCTCAAGGGTGACGGCGATGCTGACCTTATGTGTCTTGAAGCTGACTGGATCCTTCAGTACATCAACGATGACGATCTGACAGCTCCTCTCTCAGCACTCGGCATTGAAGAATCAGCTTATTCAGATGCTTACGGCTACACAGTAGCAATCGGTAAGAATGATGCAGGCGTTCTCAAGGGTGCTTCATTCCAGGCAGCTCCCGGCGGTTTCGCTTACAGAGCAGACCTCGCTAAGGAATACCTCGGCGTTAATAATCCCGATGAGATGCAGGCACTCGTTAAGGACTGGGATACATTCCAGGCTACAGCTAAGACACTCTATGAAAAGAGCGGCGGCAAGACATCTTTACAGGCTACAGAGGGTGGTCTCTGGCAGGTATACCAGGCTAACAGAACAAAGGCTTGGGTAGTTGACGGCAAGCTTGAGATGGATACAGCTCCTGACTTCTATGATATAGCTAAGTCATTCAAGGACAACAAGTACATGGCAGACGTTACTCAGTTCCAGGATGCTTGGTACGCAGCAGTTCAGGATGGTACAGCTCTCGGTGACTTCGTTCCTACATGGGGTCTTGCAACAGCTACAAGCTCGATCCTTTACAGCTTTGCTAAGGGTACAGGCGAAGGTACAGAAGTAAAGCCTACTTACGATATGGCATTCTGTGCTGGTCCTACAAACTACTTCTGGGGCGGTACATGGCTCGGCGTTTCAACAAAGTGCGACAACAAGTCACTTGCTAAGCAGTTCGTTGAATTCTTCACAACAAACGCTGACACAATGAAGAAGTACACAGAATTCACAGGCGACTTCTGCAATAACAAGACTGTTATGAAGGGTATCACTGAAGCTAAGACAAACAAGAACTTACTCCTCAAGGATGGTCAGGATCAGTTCGCAGTTCTCTACACAGCAGCTGACGGCATCAAGATGGATGATATGATCACAAAGTATGACTCAGTTATCAAGGGTCACTTCAACACATCAGTTCAGGGTTACCTTGATGGCACATACGCTACAAAGGATGACGCTATAAAGGCATTCAAGCAGCTCGTTAAGGGTTCATTCCCCGACCTCACTGTTGAATAATCAATAGCATTCAACCCTAATACAATTTATTGATGATTCTACAATATATTGCTTATGGGCGATAGCCCATAAGCGTATATTGTAAATTTTTTAGCCAAAATCAGTTGAAAGGTGTGTATTTTATGCAGAGAACTGCCGGTAAGCCTCATAAAATGGTAAGCTATGCTAAATATGGCTATCTATTTATTTTACCATTTTTCTTGGTTTACACATTCTTTATGATTTATCCGCTTATCAATACCTTTATCCTCAGTCTTAAAGGTAACAGCGGTAACCCCGATGCTTTCGTAGGATTGCAGAACTATCAGTATCTCCTGTTTGGTGATTCTGCTGGCGGAGAGTTCAGTGCCGGTGCGGCAATTCAGCAGGATTTCCTGAATACATTAGGCAATACAGCTATTCTCTGGATAGGTAACTTTGTAATTCAGTTGCTTCTTTCACTGTTGTTGGCAGTATGGTTCTCTGATGTAAGAGTTAAGATCAAGGGAGCAGGCGTATACAAGGTACTTATGTATCTTCCTAATATAATCACTGCGGCTTCTGTTGCAGGTATGTTCCTTATGATATTCGGCAACTCCAAGTATGGTGCAATAAACTCGATTCTGCTTAACTGGGGCTGGATAAACGAAGCGTTCCCGTTCATCAACAATGTATGGGCATCAAGAGTTCTTGTTATGTTCATTCAGTCGTGGATGTGGTACGGCAATACAATGCTTCTTCTTATGTCCGGTATTTACGGTATCGACGCTTCTATTTATGAAGCTGCTTCGATAGACGGTTCAAGCGGACTGCATACATTCTTCAAGATAACAATGCCGATTCTGAAGCCTATCTTTATTTACGTTGTCATAACATCGCTTATCGGTGGTCTTCAGATGTTCGATATTCCTTATCTGTTACATGAGGGTACTGTTGTTAGACAGAGCTTAAAGACGACCGCGGTATTCATTTATCAGAACTTCCATGCTGCACAGCCTAACTACGGTTACTCGGCTGCTGCTTCTGTAATTCTGTTCATCATCACAGCGGCACTCGGCATCTTTGTCTACAAGTTCAATACTGATTCAACTGCGCCTGCAAAGGCAAAGAAATCCAAGTAAGGAGGGATACAGACAATGGCTAATGCTTCTACTATCGTTGATGAGAAGAGCGGAAAAAGACGTATGCAAAGTGTAGAAGAACGCTACACCAGAGGCGTTAAGATACAGGCAATAATACGTTTTGTAGTCTGCCTTATTATAACAGTTATAAGTTTGTTCCCGATTTACATAATCCTTATCAACGCAACAAGAGATTCAGGCGATATTATTTCACAAGGTATTTCGCTTCTTCCCGGCGGAAATTTGATTAAGAACTTTGAAACTCTTAACGATCCTTCTGCGGCTGATGGTGCGTTCGTAAGTGCATTTAACCTCTTCTATGGTTATGCAAACAGCTTGATTATATCAATAGGCGCTACAGCTTGTGCGGTATTCTTCTCAGGTCTTACCGCTTAAGGTCTTGTAGTTTATGATTTCAAGCTTAAAAAGGCTGCAACAACATTCATACTTGCTGTTATGATGGTACCTATGCAGGTTGTTTCTACCGGTTTCTTGGAATTTATGGTTCAGATAAAGCTGTATGATAACTTCATTCCCCTTATCGTTCCTGCAGTTGCGGCTCCTGCGGTTGTGTTCTTCATGCTACAGTATATGAAGTCCTCGTTCCCGCTTGAGATCGTTGAGGCTGCAAGAATAGACGGTAGCGGCGAGTTTATGACATTTATCAGAATCGCTCTGCCGATACTTAAGCCTGCTTTTGCAGTTCAGGCTATCTTCCAGTTCGTTGCTAACTGGAACAACTACTATACACCTTCAATGTTGCTTCTTTCAAACAAGATCGAGCAGAGAACAATGCCTATGATGGTTGCGGGCGTTCTTGGCAACGATAAGATAGTTGACTTCGGTGTTAAGTATCTTGTTGTTATCCTTTCGATACTTCCTATAGTAGTTATTTATCTTTGCTTATCCAAGTTCATCGTTAAGGGCGTTGCACTTGGCGCAGTAAAGGGCTAATCAGAAATTTTGGGTTAATATAATTTATACAGAAACGGCATCGGAAATCTTCCGGTGCCGTTTTGCCGTATGCCGTATATAGTTCAGTCGGACAACAGTGCGGTATTTTCCCTGTTGTTATCAGTCGGGAGTGTATGAAGCATAAGAAAATCCCCTGTTAATCGCTTAACAGGGGATCGGAGTTTATTCGGTTATGGATTAGCCAAGTCTTGCTTCGAGATCAGCGAGTTCCTGCTTTAAGCCGTCGGGGAGCTTGTCACCGAACTGCTTGTAGAATTCCTTCATCTCTTCTACTTCCTTCTTCCAGAGGTCTCTGTCAACTGCGAGCAGCTTGTCTTCAACTTCTGATGTAACCTCGTCCTCGATACCCTTGAGGTTGATGTCACCCTTCTTAGGAAGATAGCCGATAGGTGTCTTTTCAGCATCAATTGTGCCTTCGCATCTCTTGATGATCCAGTCGAGAACTCTCATGTTGTCGCCAAAACCGGGCCACATAAAGTTGCCGTTCTCATCCTGCTTGAACCAGTTAACGTTGAATATCTTAGGAGCCTTGTCGCCGAGCTTCTCGCCCATTTCGAGCCAGTGTGCCCAGTAATCAGCCATGTGGTAGCCGCAGAAGGGCTTCATAGCCATAGGATCGTGACGGAGTACGCCTACTGCACCTGTAGCAGCTGCTGTTGTTTCAGAAGAAACTGCAGAGCCTACATATGTGCCGTGCTGCCAGCTGAATGACTGGTAAACCAGAGGAGTTGTAGCTGCACGTCTGCCGCCGAAGATGATAGCTGAGATCGGAACACCCTGGGGGTTGTTGAACTCAGGTGAAATGCAGGGGCAGTTCTGAGCGGGAGCTGTGAAACGTGAGTTAGGATGAGCGAGCTTGTTGCCTGCTGCTGTGTATTCCTTACCGTTAACCTTGTTGCCCTTCCAGTCTGTTGCATTCTCGGGAGGATTCTTGTCAAGACCTTCCCACCAAGCTGTCATATCATCATTGTTGATAGCAACGTTTGTGAAGATCGTGTTCTTTCTTGTAGATGCAAGTGCATTGTAGTTGCTCTTTGCGTTTGTGCCGGGAGCAACACCGAAGAAGCCGTTCTCGGGGTTGATAGCGTAAAGTCTGCCATCGGGACCCTGCTTCATCCATGCAATATCGTCGCCTACTGTGAATACTTCATAGCCAGCCTTCTTGTATCCCTCGGGAGGAATAAGCATAGCGAGGTTTGTTTTACCGCAAGCTGAGGGGAATGCTGCTGTGATATACTTGATGTCGCCATCGGGCTTCTTAACGCCGAGGATAAGCATATGTTCAGCCATCCAGCCTTCCTTCCAGCCCTGGTAAGAAGCGATACGGAGTGCGAAGCACTTCTTGCCGAGCAGTACGTTACCGCCGTAAGCTGAGTTGATTGACCAGATCGTGTTGTCTTCAGGGAACTGAACGATGTATCTCTTTTCGGGATCAACGTCAGCCTTTGAGTGAAGGCATCTTACGAAGTCGTTGGAGTCATCGGGCAGGTTCTTGAATGCCTGTGCGCCCATTCTTGTCATAATGTCCATGTTGAGTACAACATAGATAGAGTCTGTCAGCTCAACACCAACCTTAGCGATAGGTGAGCCGATAGGTCCCATTGAGTAGGGGATAACGTACATTGTACGACCCTTCATAACGCCGTCATAGAGCTTTGTCAGCTTAGCGTACATTTCCTTAGGATCCATCCAGTTGTTTGTAGGACCTGCATTCTCCTTCTCTCTTGAGCAGATGAATGTTCTGTCTTCTACACGGGCAACGTCGTTTTCAGCTGTTCTGTGATATAAGCAGCCGGGGAGCTTTTCCTGGTTGAGCTCAATCATCTCGCCTGTTGCGATAGCCTCGTCACGAAGAGCCTTGAGCTGTTCCTCGCTGCCATCGATCCATACAACCTTGTCGGGCTGTGTGAGGGCTTTCATTTCTTCAACCCACTTTAAAACATTCTGATTCTTTGTCATAACCGATTGTTCTCCTTTTCTTTATTTTATCAGCTTGTGCTGATGAAAGTCATTCGGTAGGGAAATATCGATACGGTTCATTCGTACCTTGTTCCCCATTTACTATTATAAACTATTTTTTGCAATAGGTCAATAGATAAATTGCAAAATCGGCAAAAAAATTGCACAAAGTAAGCGTTATATAACCGTCTTTGTTTTACAGCATCTAAAACTCCCGAATCCGGCTGTATAAAACAAAGTAAGTATAGTCAACACAAACCTTGTGCTTTTATTTTACTATTTGAATATCTACTGATTTTAAAGGAATTAAATGTCAGTTTTTACTTCCTTGCGAAGCAGTATTATCGCAAGAAGGTTCGGTATTGCCATAAGGCCGTTGAAAAGGTCGGATACGTCCCATACGACTGTTGCCTTAATCACTGCTCCCACGAAAGCGGTAACAATGAAAATTGCAAGATATACGCCTACCCACTTCTTTGTGAAAAGGTAAACAAAGCAGCTTCTGCCGTATATCCACCAGCCTGTAACGGTTGTTATCGCAAAGATGAATGTTGCAATACTGAGGAATGCACCTGCAAAGTCACCGAGTCCGTCCTGGAATGCTATCAGCGCCATATCAAAACCAACGCTCGATTTCTGATCTGCACCGCTTGAAAGAATGCAGAGTGCTGTCATAGTGCATATAATGATCGTGTCTATAAATACAGAGAGCATAGCCCACATACCCTGTGTATGATGCTGATCGGCGCTTGAGTTGGCATTGATCATAACAGACGAGCCAAGACCGGCCTCATTTGAGAATACGCCTCTTTTAACGCCCCACTTCATAGCCTCAAGCATTACTACGCCGACAGTTCCTCCGCCTACAGCCTTGAAAGAAAATGCTTCTGTGAAAATGCGTGCGAATACAGAAGGAACATTTTCAATGTTCATTATAATTACAGCAAGACAGCCGAGCAGATAACCGCCTGCGGCTATCGGAATTACCCACGATGTGACTTTACTAAGGCGGTGGATACCTCCGGGTGCTATTGCGGCGATAACGCCTGCACACAGAATGCCCGAAACCCATAGCGGAACGCCCAGACAGTTCTGAAGTGCCATTGAAGCTGAATTCACCTGAGCCATATTACCTATGCCGAAGCTGGCACCTATACAGCAGACAGCGAACATTCCCGCAAAGAAAACACCGAGCTTTTTGCCGCCGAACGCTTTTTTTATGTAAGCAAAAGGTACGCCGCCCGTAAGACCGTCCGATTGCACGGTTCTGTACTTTGCACCGAGATAGTTTTCGGCAAAGCTGGTAGCCATACCGAGAAGCGCCGAGATCCACATCCAGAATATTGCACCTGCACCGCCAAAAGCAATAGCGCTGCCGATTGCTATAATATTACCTGTGCCGACAGTTGCACCGAGTGCTGCTGTCAGTGTTCTGAACGGAGAAACTTTCTTTCCGTCCGCTTCGGGTTGCTTTGTAAGCAAAGTACGTTTGATTATAGTAGGGAAGTGCAGTATCTGCAAGCATCTGGTTCTTATCGTGAAGATAATTCCCGAACCTGCAAACAGTATCAGCACCGGTATGCCCCATACTATATTCTCATTTATCCACTCTAATATTTCCATACTGACTCGTTCCTTTTCTAAATCGTACAAGTGTGGGTGCCTGTACGTTGTTGTATAAATAATTTGTATTCTGAGGCTTTGCTTTTTATGACCGCAGGAATACGTTATACACCGATATGCGTTTCTGCATCGGAGCGGGGGTATATATGTTCGCATTACAGGAAAATTATAAAAACATTAATATTCGGTAAAAAATTTGAATGGTTAATCATTATTAATAATAGCGAACAAAAGTATAGACGTCGGAAAAAATAACCCCTCCGGTTTTCCCGGAGGGGCGTAAAAACCTATTCTATTCCGACTATTCAAAATTTTTGGGCTTTTTAGTTATTCCGTATAGAATATCGGGCAATTATTCGCCGCAGTATTCCTTCTTGTAGTATTCAACAAGACCTACGAGATCCTCGTAACGCTTCTTGGAGTTAGCAACAGCCTTATCGAACAGTACATTAGCTCTTTCGGGGTTAGCACGCATAAGAGAGTTGTAACGAACTTCTCTCATCATGAATTCCTTGTAATCGCCTGTAGGAGCCTTGCTGTCGAGTGTGAACGGATTTGTTCCGGCAGGAGCAGCGGGGTTGAATCTGAACAGATGCCAGTAACCTGCCTGTACAGCTTCCTTTTCTACCTTCTGAGCGATTGTAAGGCCGCCCTTGATACCATGGTTTATACAAGGAGCGTAAGCGATAACCAGTGAAGGACCGTCATATGCTTCAGCTTCTGCGATTGCCTTTAAGCACTGGTTCATATCTGCACCCATTGAAATCTGAGCAACATATACATAACCGTACTTCATAGCGATACCGGAGAGATCCTTCTTCTTAACGTCCTTACCGCCTGCTGCGAACTGTGCAACTGCACCGATGTTTGTAGCCTTTGAAGCCTGTCCGCCTGTGTTGGAGTAAACTTCTGTATCGAATACGAATACATTTACATTCTTGCCTGATGCGAGAACGTGGTCAACACCGCCGTAACCAATATCGTATGCCCAGCCGTCGCCGCCGAATATCCAGTTGGACTTCTTAGCAAGGTAGTTCTTAGCCTTGAGAACTGCATTCTTTTCAGCGCAGTCGCAATCAAGAGCTTCAAGAGCAGCAACGAGATCCTTTGTAGCAGCAGCGTTTGCCTTGCCGTCGTTAGCTGTTTCGAAGTATGTGTCGATCTTAGCCTTAACGTCAGCGTTTTCAGTCTTTTCAGCAATTGCTTTTAACTGACCCTGTGCTCTGTGTCTTAATGTATCCTGAGCGATGAACATACCGAGACCGAACTCAGCATTATCCTCGAACAGTGAGTTGCCCCAAGCGGGACCCTTGCCTTCCTTATTTACTGTATAAGGAGTTGAGGGAGCAGAGCCGCCCCAGATTGATGAACAGCCTGTAGCGTTGGCAATGTACATTCTGTCACCGAAGAGCTGTGTGATGAGCTTTGCGTAAGGAGTTTCACCACAGCCTGCGCAAGCGCCTGAGAATTCGAGCAGGGGCTGCTTGAACTGTGAACCCTTAACTGTTGTTTCCTTGAACTTCTCGTGAACCTCGGGCTTGTCGGCTACTTCCTTAACAGCGTAGTCGAACATGGGCTGTTCGTTCATCTGAGAATCAAGTGACTTCATAACGAGTGCCTTGTTCTTAGAGGGGCAAACCTGTGCGCAAACGCCGCAGCCTGTGCAGTCGAGAACAGAAGTTACCATAGCGAACTTCATGCCGGGAAGACCCATAGCGTCCTTCATCTTTGCACCTGCAGGAGCCTTAGCAGCTTCTTCTTCGGAAAGGATTACGGGACGGATAACTGCGTGAGGACAAACGAATGAACACTGGTTACATTCGATACAGTTCTCGGGAATCCACTCGGGAACGTCTACTGCGATACCACGCTTCTCATAAGCTGCAGAGCCCTGGGGGAATGTACCGTCAGCCATGCCTACGAATGTAGATACGGGGAGCTTGTCGCCTCTCTGAGCGTTAACGGGGATAAGGATATTGTTAACGAAATCAACGAGATCCTTTCTGTCACCTGTAGCTGTGTGAACGGGAAGTGTGCCCTCAGCGTCAGCCCAAGATGCAGGAACGTCTACCTTGATAACCTCGCCTGCGCCCTTTTCGATTGCGGCGTAGTTCATGTTAACAATGTCGTCACCCTTCTTAGCGAATGACTTGTAAGCAGCCTTCTTCATATATTCGATAGCATCTTCAGCGGGGATGATGTTAGCGATTGAGAAGAATGCAGACTGTAATACAGTATTTGTCTTGTTGCCAAGACCGATTTCCTTAGCTACCTTGATAGCGTTGATGATGTAGAAGTTGATGTTGTTCTTAGCAATGTATGCCTTAACGGGAGCGGGGAGCTTCTCGTCAAGCTCGTCAACTGACCACTGGCAGTTGAGCAGGAATGAACCGCCGGGTACAACGTCCTCAACCATATCGTACTTGTCGATGTATGAGGGGTTGTGGCAAGCTACGAAGTTAGCCTTGTTTACAAAGTAAGTTGACTTGATAGGTGACTTACCGAAACGAAGGTGAGAAATCGTAACACCGCCCGACTTCTTTGAGTCGTATGCGAAGTATGCCTGAGCATACATATCTGTGTGGTCACCGATGATCTTGATAGAGTTCTTGTTAGCACCGACAGTACCGTCTGAACCAAGACCCCAGAACTTACAGCAGGTTGTGCCTTCGGGAGTTGTGTTGGGGTTCTCGCCGATGGGCAGTGAAAGACCTGTAACGTCATCCTCGATACCGATTGTGAACCTGGGCTTTTCTGTGTTGTTGTATACTGCAATGATCTGAGCAGGGTTAGTATCCTTAGAACCAAGACCGTAACGACCTGTGAATACGGGTACATCCTGGAACTTGCCTGCCTGCTTGAGAGCTGCAACAACGTCGAGGTATAAGGGTTCGCCGAGTGCGCCGGGTTCCTTTGTTCTGTCAAGAACTGTAATCTTCTTAACAGTTTCGGGAATAGCAGATACAAAAGCGTCAACGCTGAAGGGTCTGTAAAGTCTAACCTTAACAAGACCAACCTTCTTGCCCTGAGCTAACATATAGTCGATTGTTTCTTCGATAGTATCGCAAACAGAGCCCATAGCAATGATTACCTGCTCAGCATCGGGAGCACCGTAGTAGTTGAACAGCTTGTAATCTGTACCGATCTCAGCGTTTACCTTATCCATGTACTTCTGTACGATAGCGGGTGTAGCTTCATAGTACTTGTTGCTTGCTTCTCTTGCCTGGAAGAAGATGTCGGGGTTCTGAGCTGTGCCGTGCAGAACGGGCTTCTCAGGATTGAGAGCTCTGTTTCTGAAAGCGTCTACAGCTTCGTGGTCGAGCATCTTGTCGAGTGTTTCATAGTCCCATACTTCAATCTTCTGGATCTCGTGTGATGTTCTGAAACCGTCGAAGAAGTGAAGGAAAGGAACTCTTGCTTCATATGTAGAAAGGTGAGCTACAGCACCGAGATCCATAACTTCCTGAGGGTTAGTGGAGCAGAGCATAGCATAACCTGTCTGACGGCAAGCGTAGATATCGCTGTGGTCGCCGAAGATAGAAAGTGCGTGTGTTGCAAGAGCACGAGCGGAAACATGAATAACGCTGGGCAGTAATTCACCTGCGATCTTGTACATGTTGGGGATCATGAGCAGTAAGCCCTGTGATGCTGTGTAAGTTGTAGTACATGCACCTGCTGCAAGAGAGCCGTGAACTGCGCCTGCTGCGCCGGCTTCTGACTGCATCTCTACTACCTTTACTTCCTGTCCGAAAATATTCTTTCTTCCGGCTGTTGACCAGGAATCTGTTACTTCAGCCATAACTGAAGATGGTGTAATGGGGTAAATCGCTGCAACGTCAGTAAACGCATAAGACACGTGACCTGCGGCGTTGTTACCGTCCATAGTAAGTTTTTGTCTTCCCATGGGAATCGTCCTCCTTTGTTTTTGCATATCGCCATATCAAGACGTATGCTTTCAACTTAGTATTATATCATAATCGTTCCTGATTGTAAACCTCTAAAAGTGAAAATTTTCAGAATTTTTTAGTTTCGTATACAAATTTCTTCGGTATGCTATAGCTAACCTCAAAGCCGTCGCGCAGTACCAAGCGATTGTCGGACTGTGTTGAAAAAATGAAGAATTATGTTTGTGAAAAGTAAGAAAAAATTTCCCGCCACTCCTTGAAATAATCGCTGTTTAATGATACAATATTATATATAAACTTATGATGAAATTCGCTGCGACAGCAGTTATGGGAACGGAGCAGAAAAAATTGATCCAGTATTTAAAGGATATCTGGGAGAATATACAGAGCGTTTTCGCTACGATGGGACTTGTTGACTATCTTGATATTCTCCTGCTTGCCTATTTTATATATAAGGGCATAAAAATTATAAAGGAAACCCGAGCGGAACAGCTTATCAAAGGTATAATCCTGCTTGCTATACTTTTCTTTGTTGTAAACCAGTTTGAGTTCAAGGCGATGAAGGTCATTATAGAAACCTTCCTTAATGTCGGAATTATTGCAATACTCATAGTGTTCCAGCCGGAGCTTCGGCGTGTGCTTGAAAAAATGGGACGGACCACAAAGGTGAAAAAGCTGGCGCTGAACTTCGAGGGTAAAGCCGATGCGGCGACCGCTGATATACATAACTGTATTGAGGCAGTCTGTACCGCCTGCGAACAGCTTTCTCAGACGGCAACCGGTGCACTTATCGTATTCGAGCGTGAAACAAGACTGGGCGAACAGGTCGACACAGGTACGATACTTAACGCAACTCCCAGCCCGGAGCTTTTCGGAAACATTTTCTTCCCGAATACGCCTCTTCATGACGGAGCGGTTATTATCCGTGACGGCAAGGTATATGCCGCAGGCTGTTTCTTACCAAAGCCGCAGAAAGAGGAACTGATATCCAAGGCACTCGGTTCACGTCACAGAGCGGCTATTGGTATGAGCGAGGTTTCAGATGCGGTCATCGTTGTCGTTTCGGAAGAAACAGGTACTATCTCTGTGGCTGAAAACGGCAGTCTTACACGTTTTTATAACAAAGATACGCTTCGCAAACTCCTTACACAGAAACTTGTTCCTGAAAAAAACGAAAGCAAGAAACTGAAAGATAAAGCTTCAAAGAAAAAAAGAAAAACGCACCCGATGCAAAAAAAAGAAAAGGGGGCGGATAAATAATGAAAGAATGGCTCAAAAGCTTTTTTCAGAACTTTGTCAAGAATTTAAAAACTATCATATTCGCACTTGTGATCGCCGTTATTGTATGGTTTGCAATCTCGATGCAGATATTCCCCGATGTCACAACTCACATCAGCGATATTCCGGTTGAAGTCAAGGCTACGGAATATATGACGGAAAATGCGCTTTCCGTAACGAACAGTTATGTTGATAAGATTACCGTACAGGTAACAGGCAAAAGATATGAGGTAGGAAACCTTACCGCAAGCGATTTTACAGCCGTTGCGGATCTGTCGGCTATCACAGCGCCGGGCGAATATAAGGTAAAGGTTAACATAACACCGGTAAAGGAAAACAGCTGTACGGTTGACGATGAGGGTCTGAGCGTTAAACTCAAGGTCGAAAAGACGGTATCAAAAACGTTCAGCGTTTCCGACGGCAGTATGAAGGCTGTGGCTGAAGGCGTTACAGCTACTGCGGGTATGAAGATAGACAGCGTTACCGCTGAGCCTTCGACCATAACGCTTACGGGCGACAGCACCGCAATAGACGCAGTGAAATCGGTTGAGATACGTTCTGTATTTGCAGGCGAAACCTCAGAGTCGGTTTCTTCAAAAGGTCAGATTGTTCTGCTTGGCAGTAACGGAGATATAATCGAAAATCCCGATATAAAATACGATAACGAGAGCTACACAGTGAATATAACGCTGTATAAGCAGAAAACGCTGCCTCTTACGGTACAGTTTACAAATGTTCCGTCAAACTTTGATTTAAGCAGTCTTAAATACAGTATCTATCCCGAATCGCTGACTGTTTCGTCACCCGATGATTCGCTTGATTCACAGGAAAAATTCGAGGTAGGAACGATAGATTTAAGTCAGCTTACGACAAAGTATTTACAGAAGCTGACGCTCCCGATTACTTTACCCGAGGGATACAAGAATATAAGCGGAAATACTTCCGCAATGGTATCGTTTGAGGATGCCGAGAATTACACGTTCTTAAGCTATACTATACAGAAGGACAATATAAGAGTGATCAATGCGCCCGATAACTTCGATGTTGAAGTTCTGACAAATGAGCTCAGCGTGAATGTAACAGGTCCTGCCGATGAAATAGCAACGCTTGCGTCCAAGGACATCTATGCGACAATAGACCTTATGGGAACTACTCTCACAGCCGGTCTTAAGGATGTAAATGCTGAATTTACGTTGCGGGGAACAAAGGTCAAGAGTTGGGTGACAGGTGAATATAAGGTTTCCATACAGGTAAACGAGAGGGCAGAGGATACCTCGGATTAAAGCTGAAACGGAGAGATTTTTGTGAATATTTCATTGCTTTCGCAGGCGGTCGGTGCGTCTGCCGATCCGCTTGAGAATGCGCAGGAGCAGATAAAAGAAGCTGAAACTTTTTTCGGTCAGATGTGGGACGCATTTTTAGGGTATCTGCCTACGCTGATCGCCGCAGTGATAATTTTAATTGTCGGAATAGTTATTTCAAAGCTTGTTCTGAAAATGATGAACAAGGGAATGAAGCACGATGTTATCGACAAGACGATATCACGCTTTGTTTATTCGCTTGTCAGGATACTGCTTTATGCACTGCTTGCTACTATAGTTCTTGCGGTACTCGGCGTTCCGATGACTTCTATAATAGCGGTGATAGGTACGGCAGGCGTGGCTATCGGACTTGCGCTTCAGGACAGTCTTTCAAATATCGCAGGCGGTTTCAGCATAATGCTCACAAAGCCGTTCAAAATAGGAGATTACATCAAGATCGATGATGTCGAAGGTACGGTTGAAGCAATCAATATGTGGTACACCGAGCTTCATTCATACGATAATAAAGCTATCTTCTATCCCAACGGGCAGATAACATCAAAGAAGGTCACTAACTATACAACGCTTGGAATAAGGCGTGTGGACATGGTATATACGATTTCATACAACGCCGATTTCAGAAAGGCTATCAAGGTTATGAAAAGTATAACAGATAATCACAAGCTTATTCTTAAAGATCCCGAACCAAAGATAAGAATAACCGAGCTTGCGGACAGCGCAGTAAGAATAACCTGCTATCCGTGGGTAAAGGCTGAAGACTACTGGACGGTATACTTTGACCTTAACGAAGCGGTCAAGGAACAGTTTGATGCTAACGGTATCGAGATACCGTATAATCAGCTTGACGTACATTTGAAGAAAGATGAATAAGAAGAAGGCGGAATGTCATAAGATATTCCGCCTTTAATCTCATAAAAAATAACCCTGCATCGCAAATCTGATGCAGGGTTATTTTTGTTGATCCGTTATTGAACCTTTGCAGTATCGGGTGCTGCGGTAGCTTCAGTTACCGTAGTATCGCTCGGAGCCGGAGTTGTCGCTGACGGACGGATACTTTTTCTTGTAGTGGTCGTTGCTTCGGTTTCGGTTATTGTCGGTATAGTGGCGATTTCGATCTTTTTGATCACTACCGAAACAGCGGGTTTTGAAGCAATTCCTTGCTCGTCGTCAATTGCATTGCCTGATGAAACCTCAACCTGGCTTATCTTATCAAGAAAGTCAAGACCCTCTATAGCCTGACCGAATATTGTATAGTTGCCGTCTATGCTGAATGCACCGCCGCTTGAAAGATATTTTGCTCTTACATCTTCAGGAGTTGCATTGAGCTTTGCAAGATAATCTGTATATGTTTTTTTATCTTCTTCTGTCAGCCTGTCCTTATATTCGTCAAGATCGGAAGAAATATTTTCGGCTGTTTTTGCTATGTCGAAAGGCGTCTTGTTGTTTATTATAAAGAACTGGCTGTTGATGCCGTCACTGCTTTCGGCGTAACCGAGTGCGCCGTAATAAGCTCTCATACGGTCGTTTGTTTCGCGCGGTATTTCTGTCTTATCGGCAGTCGTTCCGCCTGTGCCGTTACCTCTGAGCGAGCCGCCCTGTATCATAAAGTCCTTTATAACTCTGTGTATGGTTTTACCGTTGTAATAGCCGTTTTCGGCAAGCTTTACAAAGTTTTCTACGCCCTTTGGCGCAACTTCAGGGAAAAGCTTGAAACGTATCTTGCCGGTTTCTTCTCCTATCTGTATTGTCATTTCTGCAAGAGTATCGCCGGGTCCGACAGTTATTTCTGCGGTGTTATCTTCTTTCTGTGAGCTACAACCGCTTGCCATTACCATAGCTACAGCGAGCGTAATCGCCGCCGCTGCTTTACATAAAGACCTAAACCTCATTTTATCGGTTCCTTTCAACTGTGTCACTTATCAGTTTGTCGATGTTGACTCGGCAACACTGCTTGTTGCGCCGCCGGATTCGTTCTGTATTTTTTCGATTTCTTCGGCTGAAAGATATTTGTCTGATGTTGGTTCTTCAATCGTGAACTTACCGTCTTTGTAGGTGTCAAGTGTTACCTTGACGATTTTAAGCTCTTCAAGAGGCTTCATATTTGACTTGTCCGAGTCTGTCCAGAGTATCTTATCAAGTACGTCAAAACCGTTTATAACCTGACCGAATACAGTGTAAGTGCCGGCAAATCCGGGAACGCTGCCTCTCTTTTCAAATGCTGTAATAAGCTCTTCGGGGATCACCTGAGCGCTTGTTTCCTGATTAGTATAACCTCTGAGTTCCTTCTTGTTTTCTTCGGTTAATTCAAGAGCGCCCGTGAAGAAGAAACGGCTGTCGGAATAACCCTGCTGTGAGCTGTATCCCAGAAGCGAGCCTTTGAACGGCCATAAATTCACTGAGCATTCATTTTCAATGTACTTGCCATCATCGGTTATACCTTCGGTTCCTTCATCGTTTGAAGCGCCTGTTATTGCATATATGCCCTTCTGCAAAGCAAAAAACGGCTTTCCGTCATAGAAACCTTCTTCTGCGCGTTTCTTGAAGTTTGCGACTGTGTTCGGAGCAAATTCTGCATATAGTACAGCGGTTATTGTGCCGACATTGGTTTCTATTATTGCGACATCCTGACCCTCGGCAGGCTTGTCAAGCTGTACAAGGTTCATTTCTGAGAAGTCGTAGCTTCCGAGTGCGTTTGTATTCTGACCGCCGAGCATTGAGCAACCCGAAAATGCTGTTACTGTCATAATTCCTGCAAGCACTGCCGACAATTTTCTTTTAAAATTCAAATTCTTCTTCCTTTCAAGTGTGAACAATTATCTTCTTTTGCAAAAATGCCGCCTTTTCGGGCGGAAATTTCTGCTTATTCTATTATTATAATTCACGCCGCCCGAAAAGTCAAGCTGACGTATGTTACAACGTTATTATAATCAGTATTACTGCGGTTAGTCGCCGAGCCTCAACATTTCGTCAATGCAACGCTTTGCGCCAAGACGTATTTCTTCGTCAAGCTCAATTTCTTCGCCGCCGTTACCGCATACACAGTTGTAAACGGTAGCAAGGTTTGTCAGGTGCATATTGTGACAGACGCAGTCCTTTGACAGAGGATAGAACTTCTTGCCGGGTTCGTCAAAGCTTAAGTGCTCGACAATGCTGTTTTCTGTTCCGATTATGAATTCCTTTGCGTCGCTCTTTTTAGCATAGTTCATAATGCCTGTTGTGCTGCCGGCATAGTCGGCGAGAGCTGTTACTGCGGGCGCACATTCAGGATGAACGAGCAGGAGAGCGTCAGGGTGCTGCGCCTTAGCCTTTTCAACATCCTTGACGGTCATACGCAGATGAGTGGGACAACCGCCGCTTACAAGCTTGAATGTCTTATCGGGACATTGTTTCTGAACAAAATCGCCGAGGTTACAGTCCGGTATAAAAAGTATCTTGTCGCTGTCAAGCTTTTTTACGATCTTTACTGCGCTTGATGATGTTACACATACGTCGCATACGGTTTTAAGCTCTGATGTTGTGTTTATATAAGCCACAACTTTATAATCCGGGTACATTTCTTTCAATTGTGAGATGAGATCCCTGTCCATCTGTTCAGCCATAGGACATCCTGCATTGCTGTCAGATAAAATGACCTTTTTCTGTGGTGAGAGTATTTTAACTGTTTCAGCCATAAAGCGCACGCCGCACATAAGCACAGTGCTCTGCGGAGCCTTTGCAGCCATCTGACTGAGTGCAAAAGAATCGCCTACAAAATCGGCAACATCAAGAATATCCTGGCGCTGATATGCGTGTGCCAGAATACATATATCTTTTTCTTTTTTTATTCTCAGGATCTCATCCTGCATTTCTCTTACTGTCATTGTATGTACCTTTCTTAAAAGCATATTTTATAGTATCGGTTAGTAAATGCCGTTCTGCTTATATATCATAAATCGTACCGGCACTGCGGTGTCCGGTCATTTTGTCGAATGAAAAAAGCTGACATCTAAAGTTATTATACCTTTTTTTACGGCAATCGTCAAGTAAAACAGCCACACTCTTATATAAAAGTGTGGCTGTATCCGTTATTAAAGCTGTTTTATTGCGAGAACCGAGCTTTCGTAATTGGCTTTCAGTTCTTCTAGCATTGCGGGTGTCGTTTCGTCTGTCTTGCCACGCAGAGCCTCTGTAACTACATATGCTGATTTGTACAGTTTTTCAAGTCCGAGGTTAAGGCAAAGACCTTTGAGAGTGTGAGCGGCACGGAAAGCAGTTTCATAGTCTTTTGCTTCGAGTGCTGTGAAAATATCGTTGTAGCTTGTATCTTCAGTGAACTTTCCGAGATATTTCGTTATCATCTTATCGTTCATCAGTCTTGAAAGCACATCGGTGTAGCTTCCTCCGAGTGCCTTGTAGCATTCTTCAAGTGTCATTTTTCCTCCTTTGAGGCATTTTTATCAATGTACATAAGTCTGTCCGCCTCAGCTAACGCTTTTTCTATCGGTTGTACGCCGTAAACACCGCCGATAGCGGCAGTGCATTTTATATCCGGATAATCTTCAAGTTTTATATCGGATATAGTTTGTTTTATTTCTTCAAGCTTCTGATAGAATATCTTTTTGGGAATATTGGTCATCAGCAGCACAAATTCATCTCCGCCGAGCCGTATAAGAATATCACTGCTTCTTATACAACTCCTGATACTGTCGCACACCGCTTTCAGTACGCAGTCGCCTGCGGCGTGTCCGTAATGGTCGTTGATCGTTTTGAAGTCGTTTGCATCGAGCATTGCAACCGCATCTATGTAACGCATTGATTTTGTCTGCTCTTCATAATAGCGGCGATTATACACGCCGGTGAGCGCATCGTGATACAGTTGCCGGTTGTAGTTTACTATGTTATCCATAAAGTCGGTCTTGCCGTATGCGCCCAGCAATACTCCGTCTTTATCCTTGTATATCATTTCGAGAACAAACGGCTTGCTATTGATCTCTACATATTTGGATATGATCTGATATATGCTGTCATCGGCGAATTCAAGCTTGCTCATCTGACCGCGTCTTTCAAACGCTTTGGCGGAAACACAGTTTTTGCATCGCTGTGTCTTGCCCCAGATAGCATAGCATTTCTGTCCGCGGCAGATATCGATCATTTCCTCGTTTCCTTCTTTACAGCCAGACCTTACTACTTCGTTATCAGCTATATCCACAAGTCTTACAACATCAAATACATTTGTAAGTTTATTTATAGTTTCTCTAATTTCTCCGTCTTCATCTGTGCTGAGTCTGTATTCGGGGTGAACGACAGCAAGTTCATGGTCGTTGATATCAATTATTCTGCCGAGAACACCTGTATACTGCGGGTGCTCCTCGTTGCTCCACAAGGTGCGTATGCGTATCTCGTACCAACGTTTCTGACCGGTCAACTCAAGCTGAGTTTTGATATTGACTACAGGACTTTCGGAAGTTGCGGTTTTTATAATTGCGAGCATACAGTTTATGTTATCTTCGCCTATATAGTTTTCTTTCAACCCCTTCGGGTGCATTGTCATTTCCTGAAGTCCGAGCTGTGCGGCACCTTGCGTTGTGAGTCTTAACACATCGATCACTGCATCGTATTCAAATTGTATTTCGCCCGAACCTGAAGAGAAAAAGTTCCAGCGATCTCTTGCAGGTATCGGAAGATGCGGATTGAAGTTGACCTTTTCAGAGGTAATTTTGTTTTCGACGAGCTCTTCGGTAGCGCGCAGGAGAAGCCTGTCGTCCTGCGTATTGTCCAGCTTGTCGGAGAGTTCTGTGAGTATCTGATTTTCGCATTCTTTAAGGCATTCAAGAAGCAGAGGATTGAATGCGCCGCACTGACCGTCAAGTATCATATCCATTGCTTCTTCATGCGAGTAAGCTTTTTTATAGCATCTGTCGCTTGTCAGTGCGTCATATACGTCTGCAAGCGCCGTAACCTGAGCGGATATCGGTATCTCTTCACCTTTGAGCCCGTCAGGATAGCCTCTGCCGTCATATCTTTCGTGATGCCAGCGGCATATCTCATATGCTTTGTCAAAAAGCGGATAGCTGTGAGTGTTATGAAGATCGTGCAACATTTCCGCTCCGATTACCGAGTGTTTTTTCATGATCTCAAACTCTTCGGCTGTCAGTTTACCGGGTTTGTTGAGTATTTTATCATCAATAGATATTTTACCGATATCGTGCAGGGAAGAGGCAGTGCTTATCAGAAGCAGATCGTTTTCCGTCAGGTGATATTTATCGGTCTTTTCTGTCAGCTTCTGCAAAAGGATAGCCGTCAGTTGTTTTATATGGTGAACGTGCATACCGCTTTCACCGTTTCTGAACTCAACTATGTGAGCCAGAACATTTATCATCATGCGGTTGTTTTTTTCGTTTTCATAAACCTGTTCTTCCAGTGCGCCGAGCAGTTTTTTCTGTTTGCGGTACAGCATAAGGGTATTGGAAACACGTTTGTCAATAACAAAGCTGTCGAACGGTATTCGAATATAATCGGTAACTCCCATTTCGTAGGCTTTGCGTATGTAGCTTTGTGATGTCTCGGTTGATATCATTATTACAGGAGTATCATCAAGCCAATGATACCGCTTCATAACGTCAAGTACACCGAATCCGTCTATCACAGGCATTATTATATCAAGCAGTACAAGGTCTATATCGTATGAGCGTTCTTTGAGAATGTTCAGCGCTTCTTCGCCGTTTGTCGCTTCTATGATGCTGTAATCATCACTCAGCATATCGCTGAGCATTTCACGGTTTATTGCAGAATCGTCAATAACAAGTATCTGAGCGCTTTTCTGTGCGGAACTGTTTATAATATCCACCCCATTTCTGCAGTTTATTATTATATTTAGTATAAACCTTTTTGCGTTTCAAGTCAATAGAATAAGCCGAACAAATGCGAGTGCCAGTCTGTTGCATAAAAAAATCAAAAAAAGCACTTGACTTTGCTTTTTGGTTATGATATAATATCAACGTTGGCAATTTGACAACTTGCTAAATACGCAGGTGTGGCGGAATTGCACCAAATCTTCGATTTGGTGGTAGCGGAACTTGTTCCACAGCACGAAATCTTCGATTTCGTGGAAGCGGAACTTGTTCCGCAGGCAGACACGCCCAACCTAAAGTTGTCAACATATTAAATATGCAGGTGTGGCGGAATTGGCAGACGCGCTAGCTTCAGGTGCTAGTGATCGCAAGGTCGTGTGGGTTCAAGTCCCGTCACCTGCACCAAGACAAGTCGTAGAAATACGGCTTGTTTTTTTATTGTTGATACGTTTAAAAATGCGGTAGCGGAACTTGTTCCGCGGCACGAAATCTTCGATTTCGTGGAAGCGGAAATGCTTGGCGTTTCCGCAGACAGAGAGCGCTAGCTTCAGGTGCTAGTGACGCATAAGTCGTGTGGGTTCAAGTCCCGTCACCTGCACCAAGACAAGTCGTAGAAATACGGCTTGTTTTTTATTGTTGATACGTTTATAAAACAGCAGTGGCGGAATTGCACCAAATCTTTGATTTGGTGGTAGCGGAAATGCTTGGCGTTTCCGCAGACAGACTGCGCTAGCTTCAGGTGCTAGTGATCGCAAGGTCGTGTGGGTTCAAGTCCCGTCACCTGCACCATAACTGGACATCAATTTTGATACAATGCGTATCTTGATCGGTGTCCGTTTTCTTTATCCGAAAGTCCTTGTTTAATGGGATTTGTCAACACAATTTAACGAAAGAAGGCTCTGCGGTGACTGAAAAACGGTCACGGCAGAGCCTTTCCTATTTTTTACCTTTATACTATTTAACGAAAGGTCGTAAGTGTGTGCATTTTCGGCAAGGGGGGTGTGCGCTTTTTAATTATTTCTGAAATTAACCAAAAGTCGCAAGGCTACAGTCTGTAACGCTCCATCGGAGCGTTGTCATAAGGGCAACCGGCACGGCTCATGATCTGAGTTACACTGTGAGATGAATAATAGTCGGTGAATTCCCTTGAAGTATATTGAGATCCTCGGTCGCTGTGCAGAATAATGCCGTTTTTCAGTACCCATGGATGCTGACTTATTGCCTTGGAAAGAGTCTGGATTCCAAGCTTGGCTGTAATATTTTCCACTTACGCTCGCAATAACGCAGCCAAATATTTTCTTTTTTTCGCCATCAAATATATATATTCCAAAAAATTCGTCATCCGCAGTATCTGAGAATACTCCATAAAATTTATTATTTAATTCATCGTCTTGATATAAATTGTCGGTTTTAATCTCATCATTAATAAGCAATATGCATTTTTACTGTCATATTTTATTTCATGGTTTTCACTGACCGAAAATTTTTCTTTAAGCAGTGATATAGGTCTTTCAGACATATCGTTGCTGATGGAATATCTGTTATTCATTGCAAAATTATACATTTGAGGTTATTGAATTTTCCGGTAAGTTACTTCTGTTTTTGAGTGAATTTTTCTGCTTAAAATACATTTCTTGCCATGGCAGTATAAATATCGGTTTTACGGATAGCTCTTATTGCTGTGACAACAGCAAGCAGATTGACAACCGATATAATCGTAATTACCGCAAAGGGATAAATAAGTAAATCAATGTACGGCAAATACGGAATTGTGGACTGTGGCGAAAAAACAACAAATACTATAACAAGTATTGCAGATAAAGAAAAGCCGATGATATATCCGGGTATTGTTTTCTTAAGGGCGTCGACAGAGAGCGTTCTGAACAATATACCATTATTTGCACCGATAGCTCTTGCAACAGAAATCTGGCGTATTTTGGATTTTATATCCGTGTTAAGACAGATAAATGCAAACATTGCGGATAGCACAAGATAGATAACAGACGAAATCATAAACGGCATTCTGGTCTTGCTTACTGCATCATCTGTATTATACTTCTGAATTGCAAAATTGCTTATCTGCAATTTTTTCTCATTTGCGAGAGCAGACAGAATGCCGCCCAGTTGTCTTTCTTCGCTTTCGCTGAGCTTATTATTGTTGTTCAGGGCAACATAGCTGTATCTGAACTTATCGCTGATACTGTGAAGATATTTATCCGACATAAGAAGATAAGAACCGTTTGTAAACATGGTCGGGATACCAAAACTGTTTTCATCGGCAACGGTAGCTCTGTCGGTTACTTTTATATGCTTTGTGATTATTTCGGGAATATAGCCGCTGTCCACATCATTCGATATTATTTCATCGGGTATGATCATGAAGCTAAGATCAAATTCTTCTCCGCTTTTTATTCCACTGTTTACCGAAACAATGCGCTCTCCGTTGTCGTACTCAGATTGTGTAATATCAAGCGATGGGAAATTTTCTTTGAGAGTGATGTAGTCCATTGAACCTACACCACAACCGTAAACCTTATCAAAATTGCCGACATCGGTTTTAGCAATTGCCTTTCTGAGTTCATCGGTTACATTCATATCTTCAAAACCGGCATCGGAAGGTACTTCGTTTTTATTGTTTGTGAATATGTAAGCGTTGATATTTGTCGTCATTCCTTTTGCCATAACGGTGAGATTATACTGAGAAGCCAGCTTTTCAGTTTCACGTTCAGTAAAGCCATTATATGACGGATAACTGTATGAGAAGTAATCCCGGTTCATATAACCGCCGCCGATAAAAAAGACATAATCGTAATTCCGGTTGTTCATGTCAGTGTTTTCAACGTAACCTATAGTATGCTGATCAGCCAGAAACGAACCGCCCGTTACAAGAAGCATAAGCGAAGCCAGCACTATGCTGTATGCCGCTTTAGACGTAACGGCATTTTTAGAAACCGTCCTGCTCCACAAAGAAAAGAACGAAACTTTTTCTATATTGCCTATTTTGATTGCTTTTATCTTGTTTTTGCTGCTTTTGAACAGAATGTGGTAAGCGAAAAATATCATTACCGAAACAAATGCAGACAGTGATAATATTGCAAACAGATTTCCCGACAGATTAAATCTGAAAAGAGAGTTTTTAACCGTTATCATGTTGATAAGTTCTGTCACCGCAAATACCAATCCGACCGAAATAACAGATGCAATAACCGAAATAAACAGTTCCTGCCACAAAAGCACACGTTTTACAAGAACACCTGTTGCTCCGATATTTCTGAGAATTTCGTTGTTGCCTTTTTCAGAGTTAATAAGAAGCGACACACAGATATACACACCGAAGAAAATTCCTACTATAATTGCTACGGCAGATATATATGAAAAAACCATATCGGCATTTGAACTATAGTAAGAGTTATAAAATCTGACGCTTTGTTCGTCGTTGACAGAAAAACCATCGCTTGAAAAAAACGGAACATCATAGTTTTCGTCAAGCTCCGCATAGTAATTGCAAACAGCGTTCGATACTATGTTTTTTTGCAGATAATCATTTTGTTTCCCGCATAGGATACAGGGAAAAGCTCTTGCAAATCCGCTGTTGTCACCGGCAACAAGTTGATGTTCTCCGTTTGTGAAAAGGCTGTAATAATCGTTGACAGTACCTGTTATCACAAATTTGCGCTGTCCCGGGCTTTCGGAAGTCATATCAAGAGTGACTGTATCGCCGATATTTACGTTCAATATTTCAAGCATACTGTCAGTAACGGCAATTTCATTTTTATTTTCGGGTAGCTTTCCGTTTATAAGTTTCACGCTGAGAGAATCACGAGCAATCTCATCTGCATATCCTATGCAGTATTCATGGTTCTGTAAATTTGTATATCCTGTTATGCCAATTAAGCCGCAATAACGCTCGGCAAGGGAAGAGTAGTCTACATCTTCTCCTGTGTTGAAAAACAGTCTGCTGTAATTGCTTTTTGAGCTGTTTGCCTGTAAAAATCCTCCGAAATTTGAAATGCTACTGTTTATCGGAATCAGAACCGCCGATGAAATCAGTATAGAGCAACAAAAGCAAATCAGAAGAAATTTAGGCAAATGGCGGCGTATATAATTAAAAGCTATATATAATGATGCCATTCAGTCCTCCGATATTTCGCCATCGCTGATAGTTATTATACGTCCCATTCTGTCTGCGACAGATTTATCATGGGTAACCAGTATAAGTGTACATCCGTTGTCTGCGCAAAGCTGAGTGAGCAGATCAAGTACATCTTCGCTCGATTTTTTGTCGAGATTACCTGTAGGCTCATCGCAAAGCAATATAGACGGCTTTGTAATAAGTGCTCTGGCTATCGCCACTCTTTGCTGTTGCCCACCTGAAAGCTCGGATGGCAGATGCGATAACCTGTCGGAAATTGAAAGCTTATTGCAAATATCCGACAAATATTTCTTATCAATTTTCTTATGTGCCAGCTTCAATGGCAGAATAATATTCTGATATGCTGTCATTTCGGGAATGAGGTTGTATGCCTGAAAAACAAAGCCGATGTTTTCAAGTCTGAACTTAGCCAGTTCCTTTTCACTCATTGAAGTGATATTTTTGCCGTTTATTACGATTTCTCCGTCGGAGGCTGTTGTTATGCCGCCTACCAATGTCAAGAATGTACTTTTTCCTGAGCCTGAAGCGCCTGTTACAGCCACAGATTCTCCGGTATGTATTTCTATGCTGCAATTTTTGAGTGCCCGTACAGCGTTGTCGCCTACTCCGTAATTTTTACAGAGATTATTCGTTGTGATTATATTAGTGTTTGTCATATTGCTCCTTTCAAAATAAAAAGAAATTGTTAAAAATAATCCCTTTACAGCATAATTATACAAAATACCTGATGATAATCAATGGCTTCTTCCCAAACTGTATATTTTTCTTCCTGAAATGCAAAAACTGCAACAAAAATCCCCGAAATTATGCTTTTCGGGGATAAAATAAGATATTCACTTTAAAAGAGTCAATTTATAAATCTGATAATTTCAACCAGACATCCGCTATAAATTGTCCGTTTCTTTCATAGAAAGATGTCATGCCGTCATATTTTTCGGCAAGCATTTTTACGCTTGCCACACCAAAACCGTGAGCTGTTTTGTCTTTCTTTGTGGTTATGAGCATTGGGTTGCTTTCGAGGACGGATTTTTCGATCTGATTTGCAACTCTGATACAATAATAATTGCACTGTACGGACAGCTCGAGCAATATTTCTTCACCGTGTGATCGGACACTCCCTTCTATCGCATTTGTGGTGAGATTGGTAAGAATAACGCTTATATCAGCCGCTGAAAAGCGACTTATATCCGATGACATCACATTCGTCCTGAGCGTTATGCCAGAAGCGGAGCATTTGCTGTTCAAAAAAACAAGTATGGCGTTGAGCATTTCATTATCGGTGTGTACGGGTATATTTATATCCGCCTGAGAAATGCCCGCATTTTCAAGGAAAGATAAAGCCTGCTCGCTCTTACCGCTTCTGATAAGTTCGCTGACCGTGCCTAACTGACCTTTGATGTCGTGGCGTATCTTGCGTAGTTCATCATACATTCTGCGCATTTCATCAAGATTGTTAGTCTGCTCATTTATCTGAACGAGTAGCATGGATTTTTTGATGTTTTCTTTATGCTCGCGAGAAATTCTTACCAGCATATAGAATGATATTATGTTTATTATAATAAGTCCCGCCACTGTCAGTGTGAAAAAGAGTATCTTATTTGCGCTTCCTAATTTAATTCCAAGTTCAATTTTGTAAATACATATACCACTGAGCAGTGTAGCGGCAAAAACGGCACTGAATGCAATCCATTCGTTGCTATGCAGTTCGGTTTTGTTCTTACGGGTGAGAAGCAGTATCAATCCGAGTAAACCGAACAGAACGACTTTTGATATAATAAGAATTACAATGCGCTGAGAACTGCTGCTGTCGCCGACAGCTTCAGCAGGGGATTGCGACATAAAATTTCCCGACAGGGTGTAAATACTTATTGCAACTAGCATGAGTGTAGTTTCTGCTATTATCGGGAACAGAATATGACAAAGAAGTGTACCGTGCAGAAACAAGCGGCAATATAGTATAAGCAAAATTATAAATCCTGGTGTGCACAGAAGAAACTTATCAGGCAGTATGTTTGAAAGAAATGATGTGAATGCTGTTGTAATTACGACTGTGGCAACAAATGCCGAATATTTCTTTATGCCTGTATATTTTGCACCGAAAAAAGATGTAAGAAACCACAGGATAATAACATTTTCGCAGATTGTTGCAATAATTTCTGTAACGGTAGAAAGCAGTCCCATACTAATCCCTCGCAAATTTTATCATAGCCTGCTTGATTTCTTCGGTTTTTGTTCTGCTGACAGGGAGCAAGCTGTTATCGGTAAGGATAATACTATTGCGTTCTACCGAAAAAATGAAGCGTGTATTTACAATGAAAGATTTATGTACGCGGATAAATCCGTAAGACGATAAGGCTTTTTCTGTTTCCGATAAGGATCTTGTCGTTCGGATATCGGTATCGGTTGTATGTATAACGACCTCGTGCCCGTATGCTTCGATATACTTTATTTTGTTATACGGCAGAGAAATCAGTTTACCCTGAAAGGTAAAAGTGTAGCATTGCCCTGATTTGGAAAGATAATTATCAAGGCGGATAACAGCTTCTTCAAGTTCGCTTTCAACATGGCTTTTTCTTAAGAACCCGAACGGTCTGTATTTAAACGATGAAAACACAAAGTCGTCATGATTAGTGACAAAAATGACAGGGATTGATATTTTTGAAGAGTTGATATACTGTGCAACATTTTCACCGTTTACTCCAGGCATATCAACATCAAGAAAAACAACGTCAAAATGGTTTAATGGATCATTTAACGCAGTGATTAACTCAGAGCCGTTAAAAAACGGTGTAATATTATATTTAATTTGGTTTTTATTCAGTACTGTCGAAAGCTTTTCGCTCATTATTTCGTTGAAAAGCTCATCGTCATCACAAATTGCTATTTTCATATTTATCCTCGAATACATATTACTTTGACAAAATTTTACCATCAATTTCTTACATTGTCAAGGATTAAACCAAATGTAATGTGGACACAATATGCATATTTATTATAGAAAATCAAGAACAGAAAACGGCGATTTACGAGAATTGGAGTTGCGGTTCTTCCGCAATATACTTTGTTAAAATGCATAATCCTTGACACAATTTAACAAAAACAGGCTCTGCGATGACTGAAAAACGGTCACGGCAGAGCCTTTCCTTTTTTTACCTTTATACTATTAAGCCCTGAATTTCAGCGTTTACATTAATGAACGATAATATAAAAATATGCAGTACGGAAAATTTCTTTATCTCATTTTAATATTCTATTGCGCCTATTTTGTCAAACCTCGCAATTGACAGGGTTATAAAGTAATTCTCTGTATCTGTTACATTTTCATTGCTGCCCGAATGCTATTGTCCTTATTATAACAGGTAAAAAACAGAGCTGAACAATTCCGAAAGTAGTTTGTATTGTGTTGGGGATATTGTAATATAATTTTTATTTTCATTCGATATGCCAAATACAAAAATTGGAACAACTACTTGAAAAACTGCGAATTGTATGTTATAATTTGTAAAAAAGTAAATAAATTACATTAAATTCAGGCGGGGGAGTATGAAACTTATAATAAAGGAAGAAATGCGTGAAACAAATTTTTATACAGGAAAGCAGAAGATAAAGAAAACCGATAAGCATAAAGTGCTTTGCTCTGTCGGAAATGTAATTGTTTTTGAAAAAGGAAAACACAGCTTTGAAATAACGGAAGTAACCGATGATACAGTCGGCTTTACTGCTCTGAATGCCGAAGAACGCTACAATAAACAATGGAAACTGAAAAAGGGAGACAGTACGTTATATCAGCCTGCAACCCGTGATGACGGATACATATATTTATTCAGACTGAAATAGAAACAGCCTGTAGCGTTTGGTCGTTACAGGCTGTTTATAGAATTACTTCAGAAGAGCAATCGTGTCTTCTGCTATCTGTTCGGGAGTCAGATGCGCCTTATGCATAAGCTCGTTTACATCGTATCTGTCGTAGAACTTCTTTTCAAGGCCGAAGCACAGTGTCTTAACATCGCTGTTGCCGTAGAAACGTGCTATCTTCTCGCCGAAACCACCCTCAAGAATTCCGTCCTCAAGAGTTATCACAACATCGTGGTTTTTCTTGAGGTCTTCAAGCATATCCTTGTCAATTCCCGTGATATAGTGGGGATTTATAAGCGTGGGAGCAGTGCCTGTCTTTTCTTCGATAAGCTTTGCGGCTTTTTCGCCAAGCTGATAGAAGGTGCCGAGTGCTATCACTGCTATCTTAGAACCTTTCTTAGTGATCTCATACTTGTTTATATCCGACCAGTCGCTTTTTACTTCCTTGCCGTCCGAAATCACCGCACCGCCAGGTACACGCACAGCAACGGGATACTTGCTTTGTTCGATTGCCCAGTCAAGCATAGAAAGATATTCTTCCTTTGTTGCGGGAGCAAGATAAACAAGATTCGGAATGTTTGAGAGCATAGGAATGTCATAAAGTCCGAGATGGGTAACATCGCTCATACCGTAGACAGAACCTGCGAATACGCTTATCGCAACGGGGCTGTTGTTTATACATATATCCTGCGAAATCTGGTCATAGGTGCGCTGGATAAATGTGCTGTATACGGTGTACAAAGGCTTTCCGCCGCCTGTTGCGATTCCCGATGCCATAGCCGCCGCATTTTCTTCCGCAATTCCTACATCTATAAACTGTCTGCCTGCCTCATCTCTTCTGCCTTTCCAGAAGCCGCCGACTGTGGGAGTACCGGAGGTCAGAACGCATACGCTTTCGTCCTTCTTCATTTTTTCAAGAAGCATCTTAGCTGTAAGGTCGCCGTAATCCTCGCCGTCAAAATTGAATTTAGGCTTTCCTGTTTCGGGGTCAAACGGCATATGCCAGTGCCAGTCCTCCTTGTTTTCTTCCGCAAAAGACAGACCCTTTCCCTTTTCGGTAACTATATGCACTGCGACAGGACGCTTGCTGTCCTTTACTTTACCGAAAGCGGCGATAAGACTTTCAATATCGTTGCCGTCCTTTACGAACACATAGTCAAGACCCATAGCTGTGAACAGGTTCGTATCGGCTTTTCCGTTGCCCTCACGCAGAGCCTTGAGATTTTTGTACATACCGCCGTGGTTTTCGGCAATAGACATATCGTTATCATTTATAATAACGATAAGATTTCCGTCAAATTCGCCTGCGTAGTCGATAGCCTCAAGAGCCTCGCCGCCGCTGAGTGAACCGTCGCCTATTACCGCAATAACGTTTCCGCTTTCGTGCTTTAAATCTCTTGCCTTTGCAAGACCGAGTGCAAGGCTTACAGAAGTTGAGGTGTGACCGATGACGAAAAAGTCGTGTTCGCTTTCGGCGGGATTCGAGTAGCCGGAAATATCGTCAAAATGCTCTTCGTAAAGGAAACCGTCCTTTCTTCCTGTGAGCATCTTGTGGCAGTATGTCTGGTGGGATACATCGAATACTATTTTGTCTGTCGGCGAATCGAATACATAGTGCATTGCGATAGTAGCTTCTACAAAACCGAGGTTAGGACCACAGTGTCCGCCGTGACGGCTGAGCTTGAAAATAAGCGCATTACGCATTTCCTGTGTCAGCTTTTTCATTTCGTCAATGCTCAGCTTCTTTATATCCGACGGTGAATTGATTTTTTCAAGATACATTGTTATTCTCCTTTTTAGTATGTGCCTGCCGCTATAAGAAAATTTAAATGCTATACTCAAATAAACAGTTATTTATGTTAAAAATCCGAAAAATCATAAAATCAATAGGCAATACCGCACAAAGATTGTGCGGTATTGCCTTATACAATATCCTGTTAATTTTTCAATAGGTTAGCGAAATATTTTTGAGCGTGTCAGTTGAACTTTTCCACGACATCGTTTATCTGCGCAGCAGTCTGTGCGTTTGAACGGGTGAGGGTATTGAGCTTCTGCGCAATCGAATTTGTTACGCCGGCCTTTTCGTCAATGCTGCGTATGCTGTTCTCGTTATTGAGAATAATGCTGTCAAAGTGCATTGCTTCGGCGCTGATGTTTTCAAGCAGACTGAAGATGTTTTCCATCTCGCCGTTGGTGGAGTCCATAGAATCCTTGAGGCTGCCAACAAGCTTGTTCATGTCGCCGAAGCTGTCGGCAATGTCCGTCCTGATAAAGTCTGTGATGTCCTTGAAACAATGCTCTATGCCTGCGATGATGTCGTTCATGCTGCCGCACACGTCGAAAATCTCATTGGCAGCGTCTGCGGAGTCCTCTGAAAGCTTTTTGATTTCATCTGCTACAACGGAGAATCCTGCACCGGCTTCGCCTGCTCTCGCCGCTTCGATTGAAGCATTTATGGCGAGAATGTTCGTCTGCGACGAGATATCCTGTATGCGCTTTACCTTTTCGTTAATACTGTTAAGCTTATTAAGGCTATCAATGGCGGCGGAGATGTCACTCTGAGTAAGCTCGGCCCTGTCTTTAATGGAGCCGGCCAGACTCTGCGCATTCTTTATCATGTCATCGGCAACCGAAATCCTTTCCGCATTGGATTTTTTGCTTTCTTGCATGATGTCGTGTATTGAGGAGATGTCTGCGTTGACCTTCTGAATGGTCTGCGATGTCTCGCTAATGCTGTCGGAAAGTTCCTTGGTAGAGCGTGAGTTATCCTCCGCACAGGAAACAAGGGAAGTGACCGTTTCGTTTATAACTTCCGCACCGTTGCTGAGCGACTCGGTGCAGCCCCTGAGCATTGATACAACGCCACGGAGCGTTTCTGTGAGAATATGTACAGAAGTGGCGATATTGCCTACCTCGTTTTTTCTGCCGACGAAGCGTTCAATGTTCTTGCTGTTCGCAAGAGACAGTTCGCCGAGCTCATTTACAGCCTCCTTCACCTTGCGCAGCGGCTTTGTGATGAGATGTGCTGTCACGAATACCGCAAGCACTACTATCACTAGCGTCAGCACGGTAAGCAGTATGTTCGTACGGGCAATGCTGTTGCTTGCCGCCAGTATCTCTGCGGAGGAATCCTGCATGGTAAGTATCAGGTTGTATTTGGGCAGTGACTCGAATGCGATGATATCATCAGCGCTGTAAACAACTCCCTTGCTTTCGCCGTTGCTTACTTGATTGATAATTGAAAGCATGGCTTCATCCTCGACGTCAGCCATTATCAGCGAATTGTCGGTGTTGTAGGTGTAGATAAGGTTTGCAGTGTCAAGTATCGCATACTTTTCCTGCGCCATGCCGGAAATGGTCATCTTCGAGAGCAGATCGTTAAGTCCCGCAAGGAATGGGCCGCCGCCGACAAGTCCTATGGGCTTGCCTGCGTCATCAGTTATGGACATACGCAGATTGAATATGAGTTGACCGGAAGCGGGAGAAACGAATGCGCCGCCGTTGTAGAAGCCGTTCGGTGCGGAAGTCATCGTCGCCTGATAGGGTGCGAGCGAGTCACCCTTGCGTGTAACCATGCCCACTGCGGAAGGGGAGGAGTGGGCAAGCACTGTTGTGTCCCACTTGCTGAGGTAAACTCCTTCCCATGATTCGAGTTGTGCGAAGAAGCGCTCGGTGTATGCCTGCGCCGCCTGCTGTTTAGCTGCGTTGTCGGGTTCAAGCAGCAGTTCTTTAAGTTCGTCCGCCGTTGCATACTGCTTCAGCGACCGTTCTGATTCCTGTACGAACAACTCTATCATGTTTGCCTGACCGTCAAGAGCGGTGTACATATTATCAATAGAGCTCTGCTTCGATGTCTGTGTAACTGAAGAAGTCATTACAAGGTACAGGCACGACAGGCACAGAAGCGAGATAACAGCAACGCTGAGGGTAATTATGGTTGCCATTTTCATGTTTTTGAAACCCTTTATCATGGAAATATCTCCTTTTAGGTATATTTTTTGCTATGGCAATACCGCACAAAGATTGTGCGGTGTTGGCATACGTTTATTTTGCTTTGCCTTTTCAAAGCAAACAACTCGCGAATATATCGGAGAAGTGCTTTACAGTGACATTAGTCATGCTTCTGACGACATATAAATAAGTCACGGCGACAAGTATGTGCCGCCGTTTGTAAATACAAAAAATGCTTCAGATGCCCGAAAGGAACTTCTTCTCCGTTTCAGTGCGGTTGTTGCTGTATTCAAGCGCAGTTTCGTAGGAAATCTGTCCTGTCTTGCAGAGCTTTGCAAGGCTCTCGATGAGGGTCTGCATTCCGAACCGGGTGGTGCCCTGCATAACGGTTTCCATCTGCGGAATCTTGTTGGAGCGAATGAGGTTCTTTACCGCGTCCGTGCCGAGCATGACCTCAACAGCGGCGACGCGTCCCTTCCTGTCAGCTGCTAAGGTATCATACAACAATTTTAACACAGTTTGGAATGATTGTAAATAGATTTGTGAAAATTCATCAATCTGACAAAAAATGCAGGACGTTTTTGGTAGTTTTTTTGTGAGCGTTTCGTGTTACCTGCGGCTGCGATTACCGTCTGCGAATAATGACAGACTGATTGATAATGCCGCCCTGATTCTTTATATCCGACGGTGAATTGATTTTTTCAAGATACATTGTTATTCTCCTTTTTAGTATGTGCCTGCCGCTATAAG
>PPYF01208456.1_pt1 | contig 52486 bp, 53 predicted proteins | sample 1559871 | NCBI WGS metagenome assembly PPYF01 (sample SAMN08240021, study PRJNA423297) | Human gut metagenome, whole genome shotgun sequencing project.
TGAATTGTTTTTGTATTTTTATATATGATCCAGCCGTTCTTATCATGGGAAAGATTTTTTTCATAAGATAGAACAAAAAGGAAGTTTTTATGGAAGTAAGTAAACTTACCGGTAAGGGAATTGGTGTGGCTGTTCTTGATACCGGTATTTATCCTCATATAGATTTTGACGGCAGAATTACGGGTTTTCGCGACTTTCTGCAGGGGAAGAAGCAGCCCTATGATGATAATGGTCACGGTACGCATGTAGCGGGAATTATAGGTGGAAATGGCAAAGCTTCTCAGGGCAGGTATTGTGGTATTGCTCCCGGCTGTAGTCTTGTTTCTCTGAAGATATTGGATAAACGGGGAAACGGGAATATGAAGGATGTGGTAAAAGCATTGCGTTGGCTGAAAATGAATGGGAAGCAATTAGGAATACGGATTGTGAACATTTCAGTGGGAACTGTGGGAAAGGGCGATAGGAACAGCGCTCTGCTGATACAAGGAGTAGAGGAACTGTGGGATGAAGGTTTTATAGTAGTGACAGCAGCAGGAAATATGGGTCCGGAGCCGGGCAGTATCACCGCGCCGGGGAGCAGTAGAAAAGTGATTACCGTTGGGTCCAGCGATCTGTTAGATCCAACGGCAGGCATTTCGGGCAGAGGACCAACAAAAGAGTGTGTTTGTAAACCGGATATTGTAACGCCGGGTTTGGGAATTGTCGCGTGTTCGCCGGGGATTCCGTATGGCTACGCTGTTAAAAGCGGCACTTCCATGTCAACGCCCCGGGTATCGGGAGCAATCGCGCTTATGTTGGAAAAAGATCCTTTTCTTACGAATGTGGAAATTAAAATGCTCTTGAAAGAAGCAGCGAGAGATCTGGGATATGAGAGAAATCGCCAGGGCTGGGGAGAATTGGATATTAATGCTTTTTTGAAATCGTAAAACAATATTTAGGCGGAAAGAGTATCGTATGGAAAATTCAAAACGAATGAATAAAGTGTTGGCTGGATTTTTTTCGGAAGGAGGTTATGTCACATCTGAAATTTCTGATGGCGACACGTTTTTTGTATCACATGGAGGAGAATCTTATTTTTTAAAGTTTTGCAAAGAAAATGAAGGGAGCGATTATCTGCCGGGAGAATGTTTGTTTCATACAGAAAAACAACTGGAATTAGAAGGGGATCTTCTTATCATCACAGCGCAAAATGTTTACTTGCGGGATGATCCATGGTTTCAAGAAACTATCAGAAAAAAACTGGTACAAAGAATGATTCCTGATCTGAAGAGAAGAAAACCTTCGAGGATAAACGTATAAAGTTCGGATGCAATAGTTTAATGTGATAAAAAATTAAACTTTCATCTTGACAGAAATTGTACGGTTGTATACAATGATACAAAACAATATATTGTATACAATCGTACAATTTTATATTCTCATGGTCAGAGAGGGGAGAAAGCTTATGGAAAATCGTAAAGTCCGAATGAATGAAGGAACGAATCTGCTGGAGTTGGAGGAGCATATGTATCCGTTGGTGGACGTAAAGACACCAAATGTATTCCGCAATTTATTTCCTTACAGTGAAGTACCTAAGATTGCTTTTAACGACAGGATTGTACCGCATCATATGCCGGATGATATCTGGATCACAGACACTACGTTTCGCGACGGGCAGCAGTCACGGGCTCCGTATACCACTGAACAGATTGTGACGATCTATGATTATCTTCACAAACTGGGCGGTCCAAGTGGAAAGATTCGCCAGAGTGAATTCTTTTTGTACAGTAAAAAGGATCGTGACGCTGTATATCAATGTATGGAAAGAGGATATAAATTCCCGGAGGTTACCAGTTGGATTCGCGCCAGTAAAAAAGATTTTGAGCTGGTAAAAGATCTTGGGCTGAAGGAAACGGGCATTCTGGTAAGTTGTTCTGATTATCATATTTTTTATAAGATGAAAATGAATAGAAGAGAAGCGATGGAGCATTACTTAAATATTGTTCGGGAATGTCTGGAAATAGGGATTAGCCCCCGCTGCCATCTGGAGGATATTACTCGGGCGGATATTTATGGTTATGTGATTCCATTCTGTATGGAGCTGATGAAACTGATGGAATGGTATCAGATTCCCATTAAAGTGCGTTGCTGCGATACCATGGGGTACGGGGTAAATTACCCGGGAGCCGTGATCCCTCGTTCCGTACAGGGAATCATATACGGTCTGATGTATCATGCAGGCGTTCCCAGCGAACTGATCGAGTGGCATGGTCATAACGATTTTTATAAGGCGGTAAGTAATTCCACTACGGCGTGGCTTTACGGAGCCAGCGGTGTCAACTGTTCTCTTTTTGGTATCGGAGAGCGGACCGGCAATACGCCTCTGGAGGCGATGGTGTTTGAATATGCGCAGCTTCGTGGCAGATTAGACGGAATGGATACCACAGTGATCACTGAACTTGCGGAATACTATGAGAAAGAGATTGGCTATCAGATTCCTGAGCAGACGCCTTTTGTGGGAAAAAATTTCAATATTACCAGAGCGGGAATTCATGCGGACGGTTTGTTGAAAAATGAGGAAATTTATAATATTTTTGATACAGATAAGTTCTTAAGACGGCCAGTGCAGGTGGCAGTTTCCAACACCTCCGGATTGGCAGGAATCGCTCATTGGATCAATACTCACTATCATCTTCAGGGAGAAAAACAGGTGGAGAAGAACAGTGAATTAGTAACACTGATTAAAACGTGGGTGGATACTGCCTATGAGGAGGGGCGTGTGACAGCGCTTACAGATGAAGAGCTGATCGGGGTAATCGAGGAGACGACAGCGCGACTGGGCATTACTTTGGGAGAATAGAAGGGTGAGAACATGATGGAGACACAAAGAACCTCTCTGCGGGATCAGGTATTTCAGAAATTGCGAAAGGATATTCTCAATGGAAAATATCAGGCGGGGGATGAATTGGTGGAAAATACACTGGGAAAAGAGATGGGCGTGAGCAGAACACCGGTACGCGAGGCAATCCGGCAGCTGGAACTGGAGGGTCTGGTTCAGCTGATTCCCAATAAAGGAGCTGTCGTCAATGGAATTTCTGTAAAAGATATGGAAGATATTTTCAGTATCCGTTCCCGGCTGGAAGGTCTGTGTGCAGGCTGGGCGGCGAAATACCGCACCGAAGAGGAACTGGAGGAAATGGAAGAGGTCATTTATATGTCTCGTTTTCATGCGGGAAAAGAACATTATGAGCAGGTTCTGGAATTGGACACCCGTTTTCATGAATTGATGTATGAGGCGTCTCACAGCAGAATACTGGCCCATACCCTGAGAGATTTTCATCAGTATGTGCAGAAAGCCAGAAAAATTTCTATTACCAGCAGAGTGCGTTCCAGAAAGAGTAATGAGGAACACGGCATGATTCTGGAAGCGATTCGGGCGCAGGACGTTGCCCGGGCGGAAACCCTTGCCACCCAGCACATTTTGAACACCATAAAGAATTTGGAAAATTGTGGTTTGGATGCGGCGCTGGAGAAAACAACGACTTGAAACATAAGGAAGAGAATGATAAGATAGATGAAAACACAGATAAGGAGAGGAAAGCCATGAAGAAAATTGTAATGCAGACACCCCTGGTTGAGATGGACGGAGATGAGATGACACGGATTCTTTGGCAGATGATCAAAGATGAACTGTTGCTTCCTTATATTGACCTGAATACAGAGTATTATGATCTGGGACTGGAACACAGAAATGAAACAAACGATCAGGTTACCGTGGACGCAGCGAATGCGACGAAAAAATATGGCGTTGCCGTAAAATGTGCAACGATCACGCCAAATGCAGCCAGAGTTGAAGAGTATGGTTTGAAAGAGATGTATAAAAGTCCTAACGGCACAATCAGAGCTATGCTGGATGGAACGGTATTCCGCGCGCCGATTGTAGTAAAAGGAATCGAACCATGTGTAAGAAACTGGAAAAAGCCGATCACGCTTGCCCGTCATGCATACGGAGATGTATACAAGAATACCGAGATGAAAGTTCCGGGACCGGGGAAAGTGGAATTGGTGTATACAGGAACTGACGGTACAGAAGTCAGAGAACTGGTGCATGAGTTTAATGGTCCGGGGATTGCTCAGGGGATGCATAATCTGAATGATTCCATTGAAAGTTTTGCAAGAAGCTGCTTCTCTTTTGCCTTAGATACAAAACAGGATCTGTGGTTTGCTACAAAAGATACGATCTCAAAAAAATACGATCACACATTTAAAGATATTTTCCAGGAGATTTTCGATACAGAGTACAAAGAAAAATTCGAAAAAGCGGGCATCACGTATTTTTATACTCTGATCGATGATGCAGTAGCCCGTGTTATGAAAGCGGAAGGCGGATTTATCTGGGCATGTAAGAATTATGACGGTGATGTTATGAGCGACATGGTTTCTTCAGCTTTTGGTTCCCTTGCCATGATGACCTCTGTTCTTGTGTCCCCTCATGGATATTATGAGTATGAAGCTGCTCACGGTACGGTACAGAGACATTATTACAAACATCTGAAAGGGGAGGAAACCTCCACGAACTCTGTGGCTACGATTTTTGCCTGGACGGGCGCTTTGAGAAAGCGGGGAGAGCTGGATGGGAATAAGGAACTGGTGGAATTTGCAGATAAACTGGAAAAAGCTACCATCCTCACCATTGAGTCTGGAAAAATGACGAAAGATCTGGCAGCGATCACCAGTCTGAAAAAGGTGAAAGTATTAAACAGCCAGGAATTTATTCATGAGATCCGAACAACGCTGGAAGCGTTATAAGAAAGAGGAGGAGCGGCTTATGCCAGCTCCTCCCATTTTTCATAAAGAATTTCAAGTTTTTGCGCAATATCAGCTTTTTCTTTTGAAAGACGGATACATTCGGCTACATTTACAGAAACCTCCGGTTGCGCCATTTCCTCGTCAATTTCCTTGTCTCTCTGTTCCAGTTTTTCTATTTCCTGTTCCGTCTTTTTTAGTTCATTTTCCCGCTTTCTCAGACGCGCCTGTTCTTCTTTCTGCTGTTTCCAGTCTGCTTTCGCCGTGGAAGGAGAAGTTTCAGTGGCAGTAATTGTAGCCTGGGGAGCGTAAATCAGTGTCAATTCTTCCTTTTTTTCCAGATAGTAATCATAATTGCCGATATAATTTACCATTGCCTGATTGGTGAGATCCAGAATACGGGTGGCAGTCTGGTTGATAAAGTAACGGTCATGGGAAACGTACAGTACGGTTCCCGTATAAGCGTTCAGCGCCTGCTCCAGAATTTCTTTGGATACGATATCCAAATGGTTGGTAGGCTCATCGAGAATCAAAAAGTTTGCTTCTGAAAGCATCAGTTTTGCCAGAGATACCCGACCACGCTCGCCACCGCTTAAGGTATGGATGGGCTTGAACACATCATCCCCAGTGAAAAGAAATGCCGCCAGCACATTGCGGATTTCCGTGTTGGTAAGATATGGATACTCATCGGATATTTCCTCAAAGATGGTTTTGTTCATGTTCAAAACGTGATGTTCCTGATCATAGTAACCGATCAGAACCTTACTTCCCAGTTCAATGGAACCTTCGTCGGGGGGGAGCAGTCCATTTAATATTTTCAGGATGGTGGTTTTTCCGGTTCCGTTTGCTCCAATAATAGCAACCCGTTCTCCTCGTTGGATAGAAAAATCCACATGAGAGAAGAGCGGCTGTCCAGGGAAAGATTTTGCCAGATCCGTTACGGTGAGTACATCATTTCCGCTGATGATCCGGGGAGTGAGGGTAAGCTTCATTTCAAAATTGTCCTCGACAGGCTTATCCAGTACCTCCATTTTATCCAGCATCTTTTCACGGCTTTCCGCCCGGCGGATGGATTTTTCACGGTTAAAAGATTTTAGTTTTGCAATGACTTCTTCCTGATGTTTTATTTCCTGCTGCTGATTCAGCCACGCTTTATATTCGGCATCACGAATCTGTGCTTTCTTTTGTGCATAGGCAGAGTAGTTTCCCTGAAACATCCGCACATTTCCGTGGTCGATCTCTACTACTTTAGATACTACTTTGTCAAGAAAATAACGGTCATGAGAGACGATAAATACCGCTCCCTTGTAATTGGTCAGATAGTTTTCCAGCCAGGCGATGGATTCCATATCCAGATGGTTGGTAGGCTCATCCAACAGGATAATATCCGGGCTTGATAAGAGCAGACGTCCCAGAGCTACGCGGGTTTTTTGTCCTCCCGAAAGGGTATCTACTTTTTTTGAAAATTCTTCTTCCGTAAAGCCCAGTCCTTTCAGTACGCCAGTGATCTCGCTGCGGCAGGAATAACCGTTTTCCAGTTCAAATTGATGGGTCAGACGGGAATAATCTGCCAGAAGAGTATCCAGTTCGCGGCCGGTGACGGTCTTCATATCCTGCTCCATGGTACGGATTTTTTCTTCCATATCCAGAAGATATTGCTTTACTTCCAGAAGTTCTTCATAGATGGTACAGTCTCCGGAAAGTTCCTGATGCTGCGCCAGATATCCCAGTGATTTTCCGCGGGAAATGATCACCTCGCCGGAATCGGCGTTCATTTCCTCCATAATAATTTTTAAGAGGGTGGATTTTCCGGCTCCGTTGGGACCGATCAGCGCGGCTTTTTCCCGTTCTTCCAGATGAAAATTTACATTTTTCAACACTTCATTCGTGCCGAAAGATTTATTGATATTTTGACATGATAAAATCATGGAAACCTCCAAAATAGTACCCGAAAGGGTTTTTTCTTATTATTATGCTGTTGTAAAACGGCACTTCATATTATACATGAAATTCAAAAAATCGCAAGAAAAACAGGGGAAATACCACAAGATTATTTGACAATCTTTTCACATTTGCTATAATAAACGATAGTATAATGCAGGAGGAGCATGTTGTGGAAGAAAAAGATATTTCAAGAGCCGTCATAAAACGGCTTCCCAGATATTATCGCTATCTGGGGGAATTGATGGAAGACGGTGTGGAGCGGATTTCATCCAGTGAGCTGAGTAACCGGATGAAGGTTACAGCTTCTCAGATTCGGCAGGATCTGAATAATTTCGGAGGATTCGGTCAGCAGGGCTATGGATATAATGTAAAATATCTTCATTCAGAAATTGCAAAGATTTTAGGATTGGACAGAACGCATCATATGATCATTGTTGGGGCAGGTAATTTGGGACAGGCTTTGGCAAATTACACCCAGTTTGAAAAGCAGGGTTTTAAGCTGGTGGGGATTTTTGATGTAAATCCTATACTGAAAGGAGTTTCCGTGAACGGACTGGAGATTCGCATGGTAGATGAACTGCCTGAATTTATTAAAAAGAATCAGATAGAGATTGCAACGCTTACTCTTCCAAAATCAAAGGCACTGGAAATGGCGAAAGTGCTTACGGACAGTGGCGTCAAGGCAATCTGGAATTTTGCGCATACGGATCTGAATCTTTCCGTTCCGTCGGATGTAGTGGTGGAAAATGTACATTTGTCGGAAAGTCTTATGCGTCTTTCCTATAATTTGAATCGAAGAGAGAAAGAAGAATAAAGGATGCAGCAGATTGTAGATCAGAAACAGATGAAAGAGCTGGAGCGTTATACAATAGAGGAAATAGGAGTTTCCTCTATTGTTTTGATGGAGAGAGCGGCTCTGGCAGTGGTAGAGGAACTGAAGGCGCATTTTGATCTGACGCGGGTTCTTGTGGTATGTGGTTCGGGAAATAATGGAGGCGACGGGATTGCAGCAGCCAGAATCCTTCATACGCAGGGATATTCCGTTTCCGTATTTTTAGCAGGAAAAAGAGAATCTTTTACAGAAGAAAGCAGGATTCAGTGGAAGATTGCCGAAAATTATGGAATTTCTCAGGTGAATAACCTGCAGTTGGATGAATATACTACTATCGTAGACGCTGTATTTGGTATTGGTCTGTCCAGAGAAGTTACCGGGAAGTACAGGGAATTATTTGAAGCAATCAATCAAAGCAAAATTCCGGTGCTGGCAGTGGATATTCCCTCCGGTGTGCGGGGAGATACTGGCAAAGTGTTCGGCAGCGCTGTCCGGGCAGCGGCTACAGTTACTTTTGCCTATGGAAAAACAGGGCTTTATCTGTATCCTGGTGCAGATTACGCAGGAAAGGTGCTCGTGCGGGATATTGGTATCTACAAATATGAGAAAAATGCGTTGTTTGTTCTGGAAGAACAGGAATATGCATGGCTGCCTTCAAGGGTTGCGGATGGAAATAAAGGGACTTTCGGGAAAGTCTTGCTGGTGGCAGGAAGTAAAAATATGAGCGGCGCAGCGTATTTTGCAGCAAAAGCGGTTCTTTGCACCGGTTCCGGTATGGTGAGGATTTTTACGGAGGAGAGCAATCGCATGATTTTGCAGCAGCTTCTTCCTGAGGCGCTTCTTACGACCTATGAAGAGGGGGAAGCGAAAGAAAGGATAGAGGAAAAGCTAAATTTTGCCAGAGCATGGGCAGATGTGGAAGCAGCGGGACCGGGTCTGGGCTCTTCCAGGGAGGTGCACTGGATTTTGGAAAAACTTTTGGAATCTTCCTATCGGGAAGGGGGCTCTCACCCTCTGATTTTGGATGCAGATGGACTAAACTGGCTTAGCGGGCACATGAAAGTCTTAAAAGGAATGAAACGTCCTGTGATTCTCACTCCCCATATGGGAGAGATGACTCGGATCTCGGGATATACGATGGAACAACTGAAGGCGTCCCCCCTTGCCTGCCTGAAAGAATTCTGTAATGCTTATCCGGTGACGGTGATATTGAAAGATGCCCGTACCCTGACAGGAAGCAAAGGGAGCGTGTATTATATAAATCTTACCGGAAACAGCGGAATGGCGACAGCAGGTTCGGGAGATGTGCTCACGGGAATCACGGCGAGTCTGGTTGCTCAGGGAACCCGCGTGGACTATGCGGCACCCCTTGCAGTTTGGCTGCACGGAAAAGCAGGAGATCAGGCAAAAGAAGAAAAGGGAGAGCGGGGTATGACTGCTTCCGATCTTCTGGATGCTCTGCCACAGGTTATGAAAAAACTGGATGCTGCCACCAGAAAATCCTAAGATGAAAGATGCCTGACGAATTATTTCAGAAGTTTGTATGAAGGGAACGAGGAATGAAATAAAATGGAAAAAGCGCACAACAGAGTATATGCATCCATCGATTTGAATGCTATAGAAGAAAATTTTGAGAATATGAAAAAAAATCTCACCCCTGAAACAAAAATGATCGCAGTAGTCAAAGCGGACGCCTATGGTCATGGGGCAGTGAAAATTGCCCGTCGCATGGAGCCGAAGGAGTATATCTGGGGGTTTGCAGTGGCGACAGCAGAAGAGGGGAAGGAGCTTCGGGAAAATGGGATTCAAAAGCCGATTCTGGTTCTGGGTTACGTCTTTTCGGAAGATTACGAGTTTCTGGTTAAAGAACAGATCCGACCAGCCGTCTTTACAGAGCAGATGGCAAACGAGCTTTCTCAGGCAGCGCAAAAAGTCGGATGTTGTATTCCTATCCATCTGGCAGTAGATACAGGAATGACACGGATCGGATTTCGCAATCCGGAGGCGAGCATTCAGGAAATGATACATATCAGCAAACTTCCCTGTCTGAAGATTGAGGGGATGTTTACTCATTTTGCCCGGGCGGATGAAGATGATGTTACCTCTGTCCGTAAACAGTATGAACAATATCTGGAATTTCTTCGTAAGGCAGAGGAGGCGGGAATTTCTATTCCTCTTCGGCATTGTAACAACAGCGCAGGAGTTCTCTGGCACAGAGAGGGAGATCTGGATGCTGTACGCCCGGGAATTACCATTTATGGCATCGCGCCGTCGGATGAAGTGAAGAATCCCGGAGTAGTTCTTAAGCCGGCGTTGGAATGGAAATCTCATATTTCTCATGTGAAAGAGGTTGAGGCAGGAGTGCCTGTAAGTTATGGAGGAACTTTTGTTACGGACAGACTTACTCGGATTGCCACGATTCCTGTGGGTTATGCAGACGGTTATCCTCGCAGCTTATCCAATCGGGGAACTGTTCTGATCCATGGAAAACGGGCGCCTATTTTGGGCAGGATCTGTATGGATCAGTTCATGGTGGATGTGACAGAGATTCCAGAAGCTTTTGTGGGAGACGAAGTGACGTTATTGGGACGGGATGGAAAAGATCAAATCTCAGTAGAAGAATTGGCAAAACTGTCGGGGAGATTCCCCTATGAATTTTTGTGTTGTATCAGTAAAAGAGTTCCAAGAATCTACAAATAGAATGATATATAAAAAACTCCGAATATACCGAAAAATTATGGAAATACTGTAGAGGTAACAGGTAACTGGAAAGTTACGCAACATAACGTAGAAATCGGAGTGTGGATTGTGTGAATATCAGACGAGGAGATATCTTTTATGCAGATTTAAGACCAGTGATCGGAAGCGAACAGGGAGGCATCCGTCCAGTGTTGATTATACAAAATGATGTGGGGAACCGGCACAGCCCAACGGTGATCTGCGCTGCCATCACATCAAAGATGAATAAGGCAAAGCTTCCTACGCATATAGAAATTGACGCCTCTTCTTACGATATCGTAAGAGATTCGGTTATTTTGCTGGAACAGCTTCGCACCATTGACAAACAAAGGTTGAAAGATAAAGTCTGTCATCTGGATGAGCGAATTCTTTCACAGGTGAACCGGGCGCTGAAGATCAGTCTGGAGCTTCCTACATAAGTATGGATTCAAGGGTTCTTGACGAATGATAAGGAAAATGATATATTCTGTAAGGATTATCCCACATTTTGGGGACGATGATAAACCACAAGAGAAAAAGGAGACGATATGGAAGGGCAAGACAACCCGGTGGCCGGGTGTATCATATTTTTGATTTTTATTGTTTTTAACAGTATTTTTTATGGATTTGGCTCGGCAATCCAGCATATTAATGAAAATGATGTGGAATTGAAAGCGCAGGAGGGAGACAAAAAAAGCTCCCAGCTCTTAAAGATGCTCAGCAAGCCGGCAGATCTGATCAATACCATTCAGGTGATCGCCACGTTACTCAGCATTTTGATCGGATTTTCTTTGATCCGAAGCTTTTCCGGGTATTTTAACAGATTGCTGCAGGATACCCCTTTGGCGGAACGGATGGGAATGTCAGTTTTGTCAGTGATTGTGCTGATTCTGGTAATTCTGGTAAACATGATTTTACTGCTTTCGCTGGGGATTCTGGTTCCTAAGAAAGTGTGCGCTCATTATCCGCAGGTCAGCGCCTATCATTTACTGTCGGTGGTGCGGGGAGTAATTATTCTGCTTTATCCCGTGTCAAAACTGGTCGCTGTCATTTCGAATTTGGTAGTACGGATTTTTGGTATCGATCCCAATCATCCGCTGGATGATGTGACGGAGGATGAGATTATTGAGCTGGTGGATGAAGCCCATGAGCAGGGGGTCATTCAGGAGAGTGAGGCGGAGATGATCCAGAACATCATGGAGTTCAGCGATAAATCAGCGAAAGATATCATGACCCACCGAAAGAATATGAATCTTTTGGAAGATACGATGACGCTGGAAGAAGCGGTGAATTTTATGGCGGAACACACAAATTCCCGATATCCGGTCTGTCATGATGATATTGATAATATTATCGGTTTTATTCACATTAAGGATGCGCTGGTGCATCAGATCCGGCAGGAAGACAGGGAAAAGCAGCTGATGCAGATTCCTCAGTTGATTCGTTCCGTAGCTTTTATTCCTGAGACAAGAAGTATTGATTCTATTTTCAAATCCATGCAGGTAAAGAAGGTACATATGGCAATCGTGGTAGATGAATATGGACAAACCTCAGGGCTTCTTACGATGGAAGATATCCTGGAAGAAATTGTGGGAAATATTCTGGATGAATACGATGAGTCGGAAGAATTTATCCAACCGCAGTTTGACGAGAGTATCTTGATGGATGGTCTTACGCCGTTGGAGGATGTGGAAGAAGTTCTGGGAATTGACCTGGGCGATCAGGAATTTGAAACATTAAATGGTTATCTTACTTCTTTGTTGGAGCATATTCCCACAGAAGAAGATAAAGAAATAAATGCAAATGGATATTCCTTCCAGATTTTATCTGTGGAGAACAATATCATTCAAAAGTTAAGAGTAGAAAAATTACAATAAGTATAAGAGGAGAGAGAGTATGTCAGGACATTCAAAATTTGCAAATATCAAGCATAAAAAAGAAAAAAATGATGCAAAAAAAGGCAAAATTTTTACGATCATCGGAAGAGAGATCGTGATTGCAGTGAAAGAGGGAGGCGCTGATCCTGCAAGCAACAGCAAGCTTCGTGATGTGATTGCAAAGGCAAAGGCAAACAATATGCCGAATGATACCATCGAAAGAGGTATTAAAAGAGCGGCAGGAGACGCCAATGCAGATAATTATGAGGTAATCACCTATGAAGGATATGGTCCTAACGGAATTGCAATTATCGTAGATACTCTGACAGACAACAAAAACAGAACGGCAGCCAATGTAAGAAGCGCTTTCACAAAAGGAAACGGAAATGTTGGCACACCGGGCTGTGTATCTTTTATGTTTGACAAAAAAGGTCAGATCATTGTAGCGAAAGAAGATTGTGAGCTGGAGGCAGATGATCTGATGATGATGGCTCTGGACGCAGGTGCAGAAGATTTTTCTGAGGAAGAAGACTGCTACGAGATCATCACTGATCCGGATGATTTCTCCGCTGTAAGAGAGGCGTTGGAAAAAGAGGGCGTGGAGATGGCAGAAGCAGAGGTAACCATGATTCCTCAGACTTATGTGGAACTGACAGATGAAGCTGCAGTAAAGAGTCTTCAGAAAACACTGGATCTTCTTGAAGATGACGATGACGTGCAGGCAGTTTACCACAACTGGAGCGAGTAAAGAATCGTTTTTCTATAGAAATTTTAATTTTTGAAAAATATGGGCATACTACTTCTGAATAGAAAGAAGGAGTGTGCCCATTATGAATCTTAATGAAAAAACAGACAATGTAGATCAGTTGGAGAGCAGGATTCAGCTGTTGAGTATTATCGGAGAAGTGGAAGGTCATGAAGCGCTGGGAGAGCGGACGAAAGCTACCAAGTATGAGCAGATTCTTCCCCGCCTTGCTATGATAGAAGAGGATGAGAGAGTGGAAGGGCTTTTGATCCTTTTGAATACGGTGGGCGGCGATGTGGAAGCGGGACTTGCTATAGCAGAAATGATTGCTTCTTTAAGCAAACCTACCGTTTCCCTTGTTCTGGGCGGAGGACATTCCATTGGAGTTCCCCTGGCAGTTTCCTCGGATTACAGCTTTATTGTGCCAAGCGCTACCATGGTGATCCATCCGGTGAGAACGAATGGAATGTTTATTGGCGTAGTGCAGACTTATCGGAATATGGAAAAAACCCAGGATCGGATCACCGGTTTTATCGCAGAGCATTCCCATATTACGCAGGAGAGATTGGAAGAGCTGATGCTAGATACCTCTCTGTTGGTGAAAGATGTGGGAACCATGTTGGATGGAACGGAAGCGGTAAAGGAAGGTTTGATCGACGAGGTTGGAGGAATCAAAGAAGCGCTGGATAAACTGCATCGTCTGATGAGGGAAAGAAGCAAAACTGAAAAATAGAAGGACAGTCTGACGGCAGGAGAAATGGATATTTTCATTGTATCTCCTGCCTGTTTATGTTATAATAAACTTTTGAAAAAATGTGAAACAGATAAAGAGGTATGGTATGAGCTTTTTTGAGGCGATTTTATTGGGACTGGTGCAGGGAATTACAGAATTTCTTCCCGTAAGCAGTTCTGGTCATTTGATCATATTGGAACAACTTTTGGATATCAAGACGGATGCTGGCGTTTTATTTGAGGTGATGCTTCATATGGGGACGCTGATTGCAGTCTGCACAGTATTTTGGGAAGATCTGAAACGGATGTTCAGAGAAACTCTCCGCATAGGTTCCGATCTGATTTTTAATCTGAAAGTTTTTCTGCGCAATAAGATACATGACAGAGAAGAAGAACGTTATAAAAAGATATTACATAACAATTATCGAAAATTGGTCATGATGATTGTGATTTCCAGTGTTCCCACAGGCATTTTGGGGTATCTTCTGAAAGGCATTGTAGAAGCGGTAAGCAGTTCCCTCCTGGCAGCTGGTTTGGGAATGCTGATAACTGCAATTTTACTTCTTGTGGTGGATTACTGGGATTTCGGAGATAAGATTCCCAAAGATATGAAATCGTCTCAGGCGTTCATGATTGGAATTTGTCAGGGAATTAGTGTGTTTCCGGGAATTTCCCGATCTGGTATTACGATCACTTCGGGGCTTCTTTGTGGATTGCGCAAAAGTTTTGCAGTGAAATATTCGTTTTTGATCTCTATTCCGGCTATTTTGGGGGCGATGCTCCTTGAACTGCAGGATTTTGCCACATTTTCCATAAACTTCCAGACGGGAGCTATCTATGTAAGCGGCATGATCGTGGCAGCAATCACCGGATATTTTGCCATCCGTATGTTATTGGCAGTGGTTCAGAGGAGAAAGTTTAAAATTTTTGCAGGATATTGTATGATCGTTGGCGTGGGAGCGATTGTGTGTGATTTTATTTTATAGATGCCAAGGGCAAACGGTCATAAACCGCTAAGCGGTTTTATGCCTTTATGACATGGGGTTACAGTTTCAAACAGGGGAGGATTGCATAGATGCCATCAGCGGGTACAAAAAAGAATACAAGTACGAACAAAAGAAAGAAAAATACAGGCGGTTCTAAAAATACGAGAACTTCCGGTTATAAACGAAAAACAACACAAAAGAAAAAGCAGTCCGGCAATGGATTGGAACTGGAGATTTTAGTTCTGGTAATGCTGGGAGTTTCCATTCTACTGCTTATTGGAAATCTGGATATGGGCGGATCGGTGGGAGAGGCTGTTTCCAGATTTTTCTTTGGGCTGTTGGGCTGGATCGAATATTTATTTCCTTTCTTTCTGTTTTTCGGCTCGGCATTTGTAGTTGCAAACAGAAAGAACCGGCTCATCTTTCGTAAAACGGCGGGATTGCTTCTTGTTTTTGTATGTCTGGCGGGTCTGATCCATATGTTTACGCTGGGCTATAGCCAGGGAGATACTGTTTCCGGTTATTACCAATATTGTTCTGTTCAGAAAACAGGAGGCGGTATCGTGGGGGGCGGTTTGGCAAAGCTTCTTTCCATAGCCTTTGGCACGCTGGGAGCATATGTGGTTTTGGCTATTGGTCTTGTGATTGCCGTGATTATCATGACGCAGCGACCGGTGCTGGCACCTTTGAAGGAAAAAAGTGAAAAGCTCTATCAGGAAACAAAAAAGAATCATAACATCCGAAAAGAAGAGCGGAGACGTATTTCTTTTGAGCAGATGAAGATACAGGAACCTCTGGTCGAAGAGACAAAGGCGTCGGAAGAACAGAAAGGCAAGCGAAAACAGAAGAAACAGGAGGCTGTTTTACCGGAAGAGCCGAAACAGGCAGAAACATTAGAGTTTCAGATTCAGAGACCGGAGATGGAAGAACTGTTTCCAGGGAGTGATTTTGCGGGAGAACTGCCTTTCGATATGCAGGAGTTAAAACCGGAGCCGATGGAAGCGTCGGAGGATGGAAAAGGCATAGAAAAAGAGCCAAAAACCCGGGAGAAAAAGAAAAATCCAAAATCCTCAAAAGAAGAGATGGAAAGCGGCGTGGAGCATATTCAGCAGGAGATGGAAGAAAAGGCGACGCAGGAGCCGAAGCAGTATGTGTTTCCTCCTATGGACCTCTTGAAAAAAGGCAGCAGAAAGGCTTCGGGAGATTCGGATGAACATCTTCGAAAAACCGCTATGAAATTGCAGAATACATTGCATAATTTCGGGGTGAATGTAACTGTGACAAATGTAAGCTGCGGACCTACCGTTACCCGGTATGAGCTTCAGCCGGAACAGGGAGTAAAAGTCAGTAAGATCGTCAGTCTAACCGATGATATCAAACTGAATCTGGCGGCGGCAGATATCCGTATTGAAGCGCCTATTCCGGGAAAAGCGGCGGTGGGAATCGAAGTGCCAAATGCTACCAACAGCGCAGTGATGCTCCGGGATCTTCTGGATACCCGGGAATTTAAAGCATTTCCTTCAGAGCTGGCATTCGCGGTAGGAAAAGATATCGCAGGAAAACCGGTGGTGGCAGATATTGGAAAGATGCCGCACCTTCTGATCGCCGGAGCTACCGGTTCCGGTAAATCCGTATGTATCAATACGCTGATCATGAGCATCCTCTATAAGGCTTCGCCAGAAGAAGTAAAATTGATCATGATTGATCCAAAAGTGGTAGAGTTGAGTGTTTATAATGGGATTCCTCATCTGTTTATCCCGGTAGTGACAGATCCGAAGAAAGCTGCCGGAGCGCTGAACTGGGCAGTAGCAGAAATGGAAGAGCGGTATAATAAATTTGCAGAATACAATGTGCGGGATTTGAAGGGTTACAATGAAAAGGTGGAGCAGATCAAAGATATAGAAGAGGAAAATAAGCCGCAGAAGCTGCCGAAGATTGTCATTATCGTGGACGAGTTGGCGGATCTTATGATGGTAGCTCCCGGAGAGGTGGAAGATTCGATCTGTCGTCTGGCGCAGCTTGCCAGAGCGGCGGGACTTCATCTGATCATCGCTACGCAGAGACCTTCGGTGAATGTAATCACCGGTCTGATCAAAGCCAATATGCCTTCCCGTATTGCTTTTTCTGTATCTTCGGGTGTGGATTCCCGAACGATTCTGGATATGAATGGGGCGGAGAAACTTCTGGGAAAAGGCGATATGCTGTATTATCCGCAGGGTTATCAGAAGCCTACCCGGCTGCAGGGATCTTTTGTTTCCGATGAAGAAGTGGGGAAAGTTGTGGAATTTCTTACGGAAAATCATCAGCAGGATGCCCGGTATAATGAAAAAATTACGGAAATGATGAATACAGGGAATTCGGGTGCGGGAGGAAATGCGGCGGCGGATGACAAGGATGTTCATTTTGTGGACGCAGCCAGATTTATTATAGAAAAAGATAAGGCCTCTATCGGAATGCTGCAGAGAATGTTCAAAATCGGATTTAACAGAGCGGCGCGCATTATGGATCAGCTCTGTGAGGCAGGAGTGGTAGGACCGGAAGAGGGGACTAAACCCCGCAAGGTCTTGATGTCCATGGAGGAATTTGAAAATTATATTGAAGAATCTCTGTAATTGTTTTATAGTAAGAATGGTTATGATCGCATAAGCCATAGATAAGATAAAATGAGGAGAATGGAAAAATGAAATGTTCAAATTGTGGAGAGCCGATTGAAGAAGGACGACTTTTCTGCTTGCATTGTGGTCAGGAGGTGCAGTGGGTTCCCGATTACGATTCCTTTGGCAATTTGATGGAACAGGAGCGGATCAAAAAGGAAAAAAAAGAACGGGAGGAAGCGGAGGCTGCCAGAAAGAGAGCTGCCGCCGCGGCAGAGCTGCGGAGAAAGAAAAAAAAGAGGAAGATGATCACCCTGATCGTGTCTGGGGTAATTCTGGTTCTGGCGGTTGTATTTGCGCTGGTTATGAAGTTTCAGATGGATCAGAAAAATTATAACGATTTTGATTATCAGATGCGTATGGCAGATACCGCTTTTTCCAATAGAAAATATGAGGAGAGTTATGAATTTGTACAAAGAGCAGTGGCGCTGGATGAGGAGAATGTAGATGCAAAGCTGCTTTTAGCTCAGGTTCTTGTACATTTGGAAAAAGAGGAACAGGCTGTAGATACACTTTTAAAATTAATCGAAGAGCAACCGGATGAGGCGGCTGCTTATGGACAACTGATTAAAATATATGAAAAACAGGAAGCGCCGGATAAAATTCGGGATCTCCTTATGGGATGTGATGAGGAGGAAGTGGAAGATAAGTATGCAGCTTATATTGCCCCCGATCCGGTGTTCAGTCTTCCGGGGGGTGAGTATGCGGAGGAAAAAACCCTTCAGTTATATGTGAAGAATGATAAGGCTTCAGTGTATTATACCTTAGATGGTACGGAACCTACGTCAGAAAGTACCCTTTATACAGAAGGCATTGTACTGGAAGCGGGAACTACTGTGGTGAAGGCTATCTCAGTGAATGAAAAGGGTATTCCCAGCCAGGTGATCTCGAGAGAGTATGTGATTGAATTTGAACCTCCGGCGCCGCCGCAGATTTCTCCTTCTTCCGGGAAGTTTACCACAGATATGGATACGAAGATTTATATTATCGTTCCCGAGGGCTGTAAGGCGTATTATGCTTTTGATGAAAAGCCTACCAAGAAGAGCAAGTTATACGATCCTTCCGAACCGGTGGAGATGCTTGAAGGAACACATACCTTCTATGCCGTGTTAGTGGACGAGCATGGACAGATGGGCTATCCGGGAAGCGCTATTTATACGCTGACGGACGGAGAATGATGGCGAATGGCAGCCGTGGAGAAAAACGCACGCCATGTATTGATTTTTTTACCCGTTTGTGGCAAAATGGAACTGGAGATTGTAACACGTTACTAAAGAAAAATCTACGTGTTAAAATAAAATAACTAGGAGGATGTTATGTACAAAATTATCAAAGCGGAAAAACTTAATGAGATTGTTTATCTCATGGTTGTAGAAGCGCCAATGGTAGCAAAACACTGCCAGCCTGGACAGTTTGTGATTGTAAAGCAGGATGATGCAGGAGAGCGTATTCCATTGACAATCTGTGATTATGACAGAGAAGCAGGAACGATCACCATCGTATTCCAGCCGATCGGCGCTTCCACAGAAAAATTTGCCAAACTGCAGGCAGGAGATGCCTTTGAAGATTTTGTAGGGCCTCTGGGATGTCCGTCCGAATTTGTGAACGAAGATCTGGAAGCACTGAAAAAAGAAAAAATCCTGTTTGTGGCAGGTGGTGTTGGTACTGCCCCTGTTTATCCGCAGGTAAAATGGCTGCATGAGCATGGGATTGATGCAGACGTTATTGTGGGAGCAAAGACAAAAGATCTGATCATTTTGGAAAAAGAAATGGAAGCAGTAGCAGGCAACCTGTACATTACTACAGATGACGGTTCTTATGGCAGAAGCGGTATGGTTACAAAAGTAATCGACGATCTGGTTGCCGAGGGAAAAACCTATACAAAATGTGTAGCGATCGGACCGATGATCATGATGAAGTTCTGCTGCCTGACGACGAAAAAATATGATATTCCTACCATCGTTTCCATGAATCCGATTATGGTAGACGGAACCGGTATGTGCGGAGCCTGCCGTGTCATCGTAGGAGATGAGGTGAAGTTCGCATGTGTAGACGGACCTGAATTTGATGGTCACCTGATTGACTGGAATCTGGCTATGCAGAGACAGCAGATGTATAAGACAGAAGAAGGAAGAGCATTATTGAAAGAGCGTGAGGGAGATACTCATCACGGCGGATGCGGACATTGCGGAGGTGACGAATAATGGGTGACGTATTGAAAAAAGTTCCGGTAAGAGAACAGGAACCAAAAGTAAGAGCGACAAATTTCGATGAAGTCTGTCTTGGATATAACAAAGAAGAGGCGATGGAAGAAGCTTCCAGATGTCTTACATGTAAAAATGCAAAATGTGTACAGGGCTGCCCTGTAAATATTGATATCCCTGGATTTATCAAAGAAGTAAAAGAGGGAAATTTTGCAGAAGCGTATAAAGTGATCGGAAAATCCAGCGCGCTTCCGGCAGTCTGCGGGCGTGTCTGTCCACAGGAGACACAGTGTGAAGGAAAATGTATCCGCGGCATCAAAGGAGAAGCTGTTTCCATTGGTAAACTGGAGCGTTTTGTAGCAGACTGGGCAAAAGAAAACGGTATCAAACCGGAAGCTCCTGCAAACAAGAATGGTCATAAAGTAGCAGTGATCGGCTCTGGTCCTTCTGGACTGACCTGTGCCGGAGATCTGGCAAAGATGGGATATGATGTGACGATCTATGAAGCCCTCCATCAGGCAGGCGGCGTTCTGGTATATGGTATTCCGGAGTTCCGTCTTCCGAAAGACAAAGTTGTAAAAGAAGAAGTGGAGAACGTAAAATCTCTTGGTGTTAAAATTGAGACAAATGTTATTATTGGAAAATCTACTACAGTGGATGAACTGTTGACAGAACAGGGGTTTGAAGCCGTATTTATCGGTTCCGGCGCTGGTCTTCCTATGTTCATGGGTATTCCGGGAGAAGTTTCCAATGGAGTATTCTCCGCAAATGAATATCTGACCAGAAGCAACCTGATGAAAGCATTCCGTGATGATCATGATACTCCAATCGTAACAGGCAAGAAGGTAGTTGTAGTAGGCGGCGGTAACGTTGCTATGGATGCTGCCAGAACAGCTCTGCGTCTTGGAGCAGAAGTTCACGTGGTATACAGAAGAAGTGAGGAAGAACTTCCGGCAAGACGGGAAGAAGTTCATCATGCAAAAGAAGAAGGTATCATTTTTGATCTTCTTACTAATCCTACCGAGATCATTGCAGATGAGAACGGCTGGGTAAAAGCTGTCAAATGTGTGCGCATGGAACTGGGCGAGCCAGATGCTTCTGGAAGAAGACGTCCTGTAGTGATCGAAGGTTCCGAATTTGAGATGGAAGCAGATACTGTGATCATGTCTCTGGGAACTTCTCCAAACCCGTTGATTTCTTCTACTACAATCGGTCTGGATATCAACAGAAGAAAATGTATCATTGCTGATGAAGAGACAGGGGCAACTTCCAAAGAAGGCGTATACGCCGGCGGAGATGCCGTTACCGGAGCTGCTACCGTTATTCTGGCTATGGGTGCAGGTAAAGCGGCAGCGAAGGGAATTGACGAGTTTATTCGTAATAAGACAAAATAATAACCGTACATAAGCGTTTAGGAAAGAGGCCGGGATTCTGGTCTCTTTTTTAACAAGACAGGAAATTTATGATTGATGCGATAAGAAACGAATTACAAAAATGGGCCGATCCTTCTTATAAAGAATTTCATCAGAAGCTTGTTCCCGGGCTTACAACTATGATGGGAGTGCGTATGCCCCGATTGAGAGAGATTGCGAAAACTGCCGCAAAAGGAGACTGGAAAGAAATCTGGGATCAGTTGCGTGAAGAATGTTATGAAGAATTGATGATTAAGGGAATGTTGATCGGTTATGGGAAATTAAGCCGCAGGGAACAGACAGAATATTTGAAAGTGTTCATTCCTCAGATTAATAACTGGGCGATTTGCGATTGCTGCTGCAGTACCTGGAAATTTATGAAAAAAGATCAAGCGTATTGGTTTGATTTTTTATATCCTTATCTTTTCAGCAATCAGGAATATCAGATTCGTTTTGGTCTGGTTTCTCTCCTGGCTCATTTTATTGGAGAAGAATATCTCCATCTGATTTTTTCCCTTCTGGATCAGATTCACCACGAAGGGTATTATGTAAAAATGGCGGCAGCATGGCTGGTATCCGTCTGTTATATCCGCTATCCTTCAGAAACGTGGACGTATCTGGAACAGGATCGGCTGGATACGTTTACCCATAATAAAGGAATCCAGAAAATACGGGAATCTTATCGGGTATCCAAAGAAGACAAAGAACATTTACTCACATTGAAACGATAAAGAAAAAGGAGTCTGCCTGTTTATGAAAATTACCGTGATAACAGTAGGGAAAATAAAAGAAAAGTATCTTCGGGATGCCATTGCCGAATACAGTAAGCGCCTCAGTAAATATTGCAAACTGGAAATTCTGGAAGTATCTGATGAAAAAACACCGGATCATGCCAGCGAGACTGTAGAAGAAGGAATCCGTCAGAAAGAAGGGGAACGGATTCTGAAACTTCTGAAAGAAGACGCCTACGTAGTTACTCTGGAAATTGGAGGAAGGATGCTGGATTCGGTGGAATTTTCAAAAAAAATAGAAACTCTGGGCATTCAGGGGAGAAGTCATATTTGCTTTATCATCGGGGGTTCCCTTGGGCTTGGTCAAAAAGTGAGGGAAAGATCGGACTATAAACTCAGCTTTTCTAAAATGACTTTTCCCCATCAGCTTATGCGGGTGATCTTACTGGAACAGATTTATCGGAGTTATCGAATTATGAGTAACGAACCGTATCACAAGTAAGTAATTATGGAGGAGAACGATATGAGTAAAGTATTGGAAAATATGAAGACAAGAAGAAGTATCAGAAAGTATAACGATGATCCCGTTCCACAGGAAATTCTGGATCAGATTATGGAAGCTGGATTGTATGCAGCCAGCGCTCATGGTACGCAAGATTCCATTATCCTTCAGGTGACAGATAAAAAACTGCGGGATGAGCTTGCAGAAAAGAACCGGATTATTGGAGGCTGGGTAGAGGGATTCGATCCTTTTTACGGAGCGCCGGCAGTATTGGTTGTTCTTGGAAAGAAAACGAATTTGAATCGTGTCTATGATGGAAGTCTTGTGATGGGAAATCTCATGCTGGCCGCCCATGATCTGGGAATCGGAAGCTGCTGGATTCACAGGGCGAAAGAGGAATTTGAGACAGAATGGGGAAAAGAACTTTTGAAATCTCTTGGTATCGAAGAAGAATACGAAGGAATTGGTCACTGTATTTTAGGTTATGCCAAGGGAGAGCTGCCTAAAGCAGCCCCCAGAAAAGAAAACAGGATTTTTTAGAATTCTTTTTGTTCCATAACATGGATGCTGATTTTCAGGGAAATTCCCAATGCCAGAAAAATCAGAAGAATATAACATCCTATGAGTACTACAGGGGAAAGTGCGGAAAGGGAATTCATGACACTATGGAACTGAAATCCCAGACTTTTCCCTATTTTGTTGATAAGGATGCCCAGCAGGATCGCGGTTCCTACAACGGCGAACATAGCAAGCTGTCTCTTTTCACTGCCGAATTTTAACTGTAGTGGAATCATGACAGCCAGTAAGAAAAATATCAGCGGGAAGATAGAAAAAGCCACAAGGAAAAGGGTCTTCCAGGAATTTTCCTGAATCGTCAAGAGCGCTATACTGCTTATGAAAAGACCTGCGGTCCAGGCAGTAAAACCAAGGAGGATTCCCAGACAATATTTTTCTATTACGTATATTTTCCGGGTAATGGGAAGGGTAAATAAAAAAGCATTTCCATTATCAAATTCATCATAACTGATAGTACTCAGAGTAAATAGTGAAATCACAATAGGAAGAAAGCCCATGGGAAAAGAAATATTTTTTTCCAAAATGGTGATAAAAGCGGCAATCCCCAAAATTATGATAAAAAAATTCTTTTGCATTTTCATCAGTGCAAAATCTTTGAGTAGTAATCCTTTCATTCGTCCGTACCTCCGATCATCATTATAATGATTTTATCAATGCTGCCATTTTCCATTACAATCTGTGGATAATTTTCTCTGAAATACTGTTTCTGATTGGTAAGACAGCTAAATCCAAAAGGCTCTTTTTTTACTTTCAAAAGATACCGGGAATCCAGTTCATGATATTGTTGTTTGCTCACTTTTAAAAGGGCATAATCTGCAAGAAGTATGTCTGTATCTTCATGGAGAATCATTTGTCCGTTATGAATCATATAAATATCATCACACAAGGTTTCCAGATCACTGGAAATATGCGAACTGATCAAAATAGCACGTTCTTCCTCGGCTTCCATATAATTTCGCAGCATTTCTAAAATCTCGTCTCTGGCAACCACATCCAATCCGGCGGTGGGCTCGTCTAAAATCAGTAATTTTGCCTGATGGGAGAGCGCAGTCAGTACTTTGAATTTTGCTTTCATGCCGGTAGAAAATTCTTTTATTTTTTTATCCAGAGGAAGCTTCAGTTTTTGGAGCTGCTCTCTCCAATAATCCTCCTGAAAATTATGATACATCTGTTTTAATACGGGGAGGTAGTCTCTGGGGGTGAGATAACCGCTAAAACCAGAGTCGGAAAGAACCACACCCAGATTCTCCCGGTCTCGAGCAGAAAAGGTTTCTATCTCTTTTCCTAAAAGAGAAATCGTTCCGCTGTCTTTTGCTATCAGTCCCAAAACGGATTTGAACGTGGTACTTTTTCCGGCGCCATTTTGCCCGATCAAGCCCGTAATACATCCGGCTTTTACTTCCAACGAACAATCCAGAGAAAAATTACCATATTGTTTTTGTAAATGATCGATTTTTAACATATTAGCCCTCCAAAAGCAATGCAAATAAAATTTTCATATCTTCATCGCTGATTCCGCATCGCCGTCCTTTTTGGATAACCTTTTCCAGATCAGCTTCCAGTTCTTTTTTTTGTTCTTCCAAAAGCAGTTCCCTGTTGACCGCAGCCACGTAAGTACCCTTTCCATGGACAGTGACGGTAAATCCTTCTTCTTCCAGCACATCGTATGCTTTCTTTACAGTCAGAGCGCTGATTTTCAATTCTTTGGAGAGGGCGCGGACAGACGGTAAAATGTCATCCTGCTGTAAATCTCCTTTGCGAATCTGCGTTTTGATCTGATCTACGAGCTGCTCATAGATGGGAATCATGGAAGATGTATTGATGATTATGTGCATAAATAGTAGTCCTCCTTTATAAACAGTATATAACAGTGAACAACTGTTGTCAAGTGTTATATACTGTTTGTTTGCGAATGAAAAAGAAATCATTCACGGATCGTATCTTTTTGTTGTGCTGAGGCTAAGAAAAGGTTATAATAAATTTCAGATATGTAAGGGTGCTGTCCCGGGAATGAGTCAATGGACGAGGAGGAAAGTGTTATGGTACATCATATTGTAATGTGGAAATTCAAACCGGAAATAAAAGAAGAACAAAAGGCAGAATTAAAGCAGGCAATGAAAGAACATCTCACTGCTTTGGTAGGGAAGGTGCCGGGGCTTTTAACATTAGAATTTGTGGATGCTCCACTTAGCTCCAGTACTCATGATATGGCGCTGGTAAGTACGCTGGAAAAAGCGGAAGATATCGCAGTTTACGGTTCTCATCCGGCGCATGTAGCGGTGGCAGATACATATGTGAGACCGTATGTGACAGAGAGAGCTTGTCTGGATTATTAAGTTTATGGGGAAAGATCAGGAGGGCGCAGGATGGGGTTGTTTCGTCGACTTTTTGGAAAGACAAAAGAGAGCGAACTCTCTTATGGAGAGAAAAGAGGAAAATTGAAGGAAGGGCGTTCTGGTGACGATGCCCCTTGCAGAGGAGATCGGGAATTTGTATGTGAAAGAGTGGAACAGGCTGTGGCTGAAGTTACGGCTTCGGAAAGTTACTATTACGAGCTTCGTCGAAATGTGATGCCGCAGGAACTGGGGGGAGATGAAAGTATCCATCCGTTTACGTATGGACTTTATTATAATGGCGCCCCCAGATTGATGATCCTGATTTTAGAACAGTCCTGGGGATATAAGAAAAAAGATGTCATGGCAGCGCATGAATTATGCGAGAGCAGAGGAATTGCCTGCATGAATCTGATGCTCCATCTGCCAAACAGAAAAAGTTATATTATCAACCGAGTCAGAGAACTGCTGACGTATTAAACAGGTAAAAAGAAAGAGAATGCGACATTTATGTTGTGCCCGCGGTGGGCGAAGCATATTTTGTAAAAGTTTTGCGGGCGGCGAAAATATGTACAGTCCTGTGACATATCGCACGGCGATATGCTTTCAAAGCATCTTCTCTTTCTTTTTTTAATGGAAGATCGTGGGAGGAGACAGAGGATGAAGCAGGCAGCAGGGATCTTGGAGGATGCGAAAAATCCGGAAAAATGGAAGGAATTTTTGGTATACAAAAAAGAAAAACAGCAAAAAGACTGTCAGACATTGGAAGGGTTTATAAAAGAGCAGAGATATCTTCCCCTATGCGTGTTATGGGAAAAAGGGCAGTTTCCTCAGAGTTTTGCAAGAAAGTATCTGATCAGTAAGTCAGGGCAGCAGAAGAAGAGAACTGTGTATTCCTATCCAGGAGATGAGGGGATTTTTCTCAAATTTATCGCATTTCAGATGTACCGCTATGAGGGACGTTTTTCGGATAATTGCTATGCCTTTCGCAGAACCCTGAGTGTGAAAGATGCAGTTCGAAAATTGGCTTTTTTATCTGGATGCGACCGATGGTATTGTCTGAAAACGGATATCAGTGATTATTTTCGTTCGATCCATGTGGAAATCCTACTGGAAAAGTTAAGATTTTTAAAAGCAGAGGACAGTCGGTTGTATCAGATGTTTGAGAGGATGCTTTTGGAAGAGCGGACAGAATATCAGGACAGGATTTTTGCAGAACAGAAAGGCGCTATGGCAGGCGTTCCCACATCCGCTTTTTTTGCCAATCTTTATCTGCAGCAGGAGGATGAATATTTTGAACAGAGAGGTATCTTGTATTTTCGGTATTCAGACGATATTCTGCTGTTGGCAGATACTTTAGAAGAGCTGCATTTGCTGAAGGACGAGTTATATGACCGTCTGCAGAAATTGGGGCTGCAAGTCAATCGGGAGAAAGAGAAAATCACAGAACCGGAAGAAGCGTTTGAATTTCTTGGCTTCGGTTTTCATCATGGGAAGGTGGATATTTCGCCCCATGTGCTGAAAAAGATGCGAGCGAAAATTCGCAGAAAGGCCAGAGCGCTGCGTCGATGGCAGCAGAAAAAGAAACTTTCTCCAGATAAAGGCGCGATCGGTTTGATCCGGGCGCTCAATCGAAAGTTTTATGGTAAAGAGGATGATGTCTTTTCGTGGGAGCGTTGGTATTTTCCTCTGCTAAATGTGGATGATGGGCTTCGTCAGATTGATCTGGCGGTGCAGGAATATATTCGATATACTGTTACGGGGAAACACTATAAAGGAAATTATCGTATATCTTATGAACAATTAAAAAAATGGGGATATCGCAGTCTGGTAAATGCATACTGGAAATATCAAAAAGAAAAGGAGAACAGAGAATGAAGCAAATGTCATTGGAAGAACAGATGGAAGAAATATTCTCCTATTATGGTGAACAGAAGGATCGTCATACGCAGGAAATGGTTGTGGCGCTTCTGCGGGAACTTCAGGAGGTACAGGGACATATTACTCCGGCATTAAAAAAACGAGTTTTGGAGACAACCGGAGTGGCGGAAGGATTTTTGGAAACGATTCTGAGGCTCCATCCCAGCATCAAACAATCTGCTAATCTTCACGAGATTCTTGCCTGTACGGGGGAACGCTGCGGAAACAAGGGAGGCATGGAGATTTTAAGACGACTCAGGAAGGAACTGGATATTTCCAAGGATGGGATGTCTAAAGATGGAATGTTCCGTCTTCGGACACAGAACTGTCTGAAAAAGTGTAAGACATCTCCGAACCTTATGATCGATGGCGTGGTATATTCAGGGAAAGAGCTGGAAGATCTGAAAAAACTGCTGCAAAGAGTGAGAGAAGGAATTTTTTAATGATTTCTAGAAAATGGCATCGTTGACGAGACAGAAAACCTGTGCTACACTAAATTCATTATGAAACCGTAACCGGGAATTTCGGATCAGGGAGCTGGTTACAACAGATACATAATAAATATACAGATTGAGGTAAGCAGAAAATGAAGGAAACAATCAAAAAGTATCAGATTGGTACAGAAGAAAACAAAGCATTTTTAGGGGAAGTGAGAGACAGCCTGTTAAGTTTCGGACATAAATTCCCATCTCCGGGCGGATCTTCTTATTATTTGGGAGATGACGGAACTCCCTGGACAGAACGCAATCGTGAGACGTGGATCACAAGTCGTATGGCTCATGTATACAGCATTGGTACTTTTCTGGGACATGAGGGAAGCGAAGCGCTGGTTGACGCAGCCTTGAAAGGGCTTCGTGGAGAACTTCATGATGAGAAAAACGGAGGCTGGTATGCAGGACTTACTTCTGAAAATGAGATTCTGCCAAACAAGCAGTGCTATGCGCATGCATTCGTTATTCTGGCGGCAACTTCCGGTATTTTGGCAGGAAGACCGGGCGCGAAGGAACTTTTGGATGATGCATTGAAATTGTATGATCTGCGTTTCTGGAATGAGGAGGAAGGACTTTCCTGCGATACCTGGAATACAGAATTTACAGTGATGGATGATTATCGTGGAATTAATGCAAATATGCATACTGTAGAAGCATTTCTGGCGGTTGCCGATGTGGCAGAAAAAGAAGAATATCGTGTGAGAGCGGGACGGATCATTGACCGTGTAATCGGATGGGCTGCTGAAAATAACTGGAGAATTCCGGAACATTTTACAAAAGACTGGGTCGCTGATCTGGAGTGTAATAAAGAACAGCCGGATGACCAGTTCAAACCGTATGGCGCAACACCAGGACACGGTATCGAATGGTCCAGACTGATTACGCAGTGGGCTCTTTCTACTTACAAGAATGATAAAGAGGGCGCGAAAAAGTATATCGATGCCGCAGAGGCATTATATAATCGTGCAGTAGAAGATGCATGGAATGCTGACGGAGCTCCAGGAATCGTTTATACAACAGATTGGGAAGGAAAACCGGTTGTTCATGACAGAATGCACTGGACACTGGCAGAGGCAATCAATACTTCCGCTGTATTATACAATGTGACGGGAACAGAGAAATACGCAGAAGACTTTGCAGAATTCATGGCGTATCTGGACGAGAAGGTGCTGGATCATGTAAATGGTTCCTGGTATCATCAGTTGAACCAGAACAATGAGGTGATCGGAACAGTATGGCCAGGAAAATCCGATATTTACCATGCTTTGCAGGCAACGCTGATCCCATATTATGCAGCAGATACTTCTATTGCGCTTGCAGTGAAAAACAATTTGAAATAAAAAAATTACTGTAAATAAGCAGAGAGCTTTCCCGCCGGAAGATGATCCCGGCAGGAAAGCTCTCTTTGCAATCAGGAAAGAAAACCGTTCAGAAAATTGTAAATAATTGTCAAAATAGTTTCGTCATTGATTGAGTCGATTAATTTTAAGATGTCTGATTTGTATTCCACTTTTGTGCCCCTCCCAATATCATCTGAAATAATAAATATTTCTTTTGCTTTCTAAAGACAGTGTACATGATTTGGTAAAATCTGTCAACATCCGCGTTGACAGACAACAAATAGCATACTATAATATGAAAAAGTACAGGAAAGCAGGACAATAGTATGGGAATTGGAAAAAGAATACGGGACAAAAGAGCAGAACTAAAGATATCCAGCACGGAATTGGCAGAAAAGATCCATGTATCCAAGCAGACGATCAGTGGTTATGAGTTGGAACGGACGTTTCCGAATCCAGAAAAACTCAGCCGTATTTTGCAGGTACTTCAGTGTGACGCCAATTATCTGTATCAGGATTTTATTGACACTCAGGTGTTAAAAAAAGAACAGAATGGTCTTACGGATCAGGAATTTGAGCTGATCCGGAAATATCGGCTGCTGAATGATCATGGTAAGTTTGTGGTGGAATCCATTGCAAACATCGAATATGACAGAATGCTTGATGGCTTGGAAAAACAGAAAAAAAGCTTTAAAGATTAGTTTTTTACAATTTCCTTAACAATAGCACACTTAATTGACATACGCAAAGAAACAAGATAAAATAGTGCTACTAAATGAAAGTCGGAGGACGAAGGGATGAAAAACAAATCTTTAAAACTGTTATTTTGTACGGCTGTTTTATCTATGGTACTGACTGTTGGAGCGTGTGGAGATAAGAAGGCAGCGGATACTTCTGAGAAGACTACTCCCACTCCAGAAGTGACTGAAGAGGTTCAGCCGGAAACTACAGAGGCGCCGGAGGATACAGAAACGCCGGAAACCACGGAGGCACCGGAAGAGGGGACAGATACTTCTGGAAGCGATGCGGCGGCATTTGAGAAGTTCCCGGATATGAAAACGTATGTGGAATCTGAAGAGGTTCAGTCTCAGCTGGAAGCAATGCTGGCGTCTTTGGAAGAACAGGGAATGCAGATGGAAGTACTGGGAGAAGATAATAAACTGATTTACCGGTATACTTTCACGAACATGGAAAAGCAGGACGGTATGGCAGAACAGCTGGAAAAATCCATGGAAGCTCAGACAGAAACTTTTACGATGGTTGCAAATTCTCTGAAAACGTATGTAGAAGTAGAAGATCCCATGGTGATCGTGGAATATCTGGATGCAAATGGTGAAGAAATTTATACTGCTGAATTCAAAGCTGAATAGTCACAAGTAATAAATAAAAAGGGAAGCAGGAATTGTTTGGAAAGTAACCGGCAATTCCTGTTTTATTTTTGAGATATTTCTGGTACAATAATGCTGATACGCAAAAGATCTTGAAGGTAAAAGAAGGTGATGAAAAATGAATATTGTTATTGCAATAGATTCTTTGAAAGGCAGCCTTACTTCTCTGGAAGCCGGGCAGGCTCTTGCTGAAGGAATTGCCCGGGTGCTGCCATCTGCCAGTCTTTGTGTTCGACCGCTGGCAGATGGAGGTGAAGGAACAGTAGAAGCTTTGGTTTCCGATATGGATGGAGTATTTCAGCAGATAACGGTTACAGGACCTCTGGGGGAGCCGGTGACATGCACTTATGGGATGATAGAAAAAAAGCAGACAGCTATTTTGGAAATGTCACAAGCTGCCGGTCTTACGCTTGTTCCGGAAGAAAAAAGGAATCCGATGTTTACTACTACCTTTGGAGTGGGAGAGATGATTCTGGATGCCATGAAAAAGGGATGTCGACGGTTTCTTGTGGGGATTGGAGGAAGTGCTACCAATGACGGGGGCGTGGGAATGCTTCAGGCGCTTGGATTTGAATTTTTTGATGCACAGGGGGCGCCTATTTTACCGGGAGCGCAGGGATTAAAGAATCTGAGAAAGATCAGCGATCGCCATGTACCGGAAGAATTGGAAGAATGTGAATTTCGCATTGCCTGCGATGTGACCAATCCACTCTGTGGTGAAGAAGGATGCAGTGCAGTATTCGGTCCGCAAAAAGGAGCTTCTTCTTCGATGATTTCCCAGATGGATCGCTGGCTGAAAGAATATGCCCAACTGGCAGCAGAGACATTTCCCAAGGCAGATTCTTTTCGGGCGGGAACAGGAGCAGCAGGAGGCATGGGATTTGCCTTTCTTACGTTTACCCATGCGGTTTTGGAACCGGGGATTCAACTGATTCTGGAAGAGACGGATCTGGAAAAGGATATTTGTAAGGCGGATCTGGTAATCACCGGAGAGGGCAGACTGGATGGACAGACGGTGATGGGAAAAGCGCCGATGGGAGTGGCAGCATTGGCAAAAAAGTGGAAGAAACCGGTAATTGCCTTTGCAGGCAGTGTCACACCACAGGCTGTTTTGTGTAATTCTCATGGTATTGACGCATTTTTTCCCATACTCAGAGAAGTGACATCTTTGAAAGAAGCAATGGAGCCGGAACGGGCAAAGAGAAATCTTACAGATTCGGCAGAACAGGTTTTTCGTCTGCTTCGATGTAATATCAGGACTTCATAAGAAAAAGCGAGGAGAATAAGAAAGAATGGAAAATCAGGAAAAACAGCATAAACGGAGAGTTCGATATAAGGGAACACATCCCAGAAATTATCAGGAAAAATATAAGGAACTGAATCCGGAAAAATATAAAGATACCGTTGAAAAAGTAATTCGCAAGGGCAGCACGCCGGCAGGGATGCATATTTCTATCTGTGTCAATGAGATTCTGGATTTTCTTCAGATTCAGCCGGGACAGATCGGGCTGGATGCAACACTGGGATATGGAGGTCATTCCAGTGCGATGCTGCAGTGTTTAAAAGGAGAGGGACACCTTTATGCTCTGGATGTGGATCCCATTGAGATGAAGAAGACGAAAGAGCGGCTGGAAAAGCAGGGGTACGATTCTAAAATTCTTTCTATTCGCCATTTGAATTTTGCTGATGTGGATCAGCTTCTTCCAGAATCGGGAGCTTTTGATTTTGTTATGGCGGATCTGGGAGTTTCTTCTATGCAGATTGACAATCCGGAACGGGGATTTTCTTATAAATTTGATGGACCGCTGGATCTCAGGCTGAATCCTGAAAAGGGTATTTCTGCGGCAGAACGATTAAAGGATATTTCTTTGGCAGAATTGGAGGGAATGTTGATAGAGAACGCAGATGAACCTTATGCCGGGGAGATTGCCCGGGCGATTGTCTCGGAGAGAAGGAAAGCGCCGGTGGAAACTACGCTGCAGCTTCAGCACATTATTGAAAAAGCTTTGGCGCGGGTGCCGGAGAAAGAACGCAGGGAAGCGGTGAAAAAATCCTGCGCCAGAACTTTTCAGGCGCTTCGTATCGACGTAAACAGTGAATTTGAAGTGTTGGAGAGTTTTCTGGAAAAATTACCGTCCGTTTTAAAACCCGGCGGTCGAGTGGCAATTCTTACATTTCATTCAGGGGAAGATCGCCTGGTGAAAAAATCTTTTAAACAGTTGTATCGGGAAGGAATTTACCGGGAGATTTCTACAGAGGTGATTCGGCCGTCCGCGGAGGAATGTAATCGCAACAGCCGGGCGAGATCTACAAAAATGCGTTGGGCGATCCGTGCCTGACAGGAAATGATGAAAACTGAACTTGGAAAGGGGAGATCAATCATGAAGAAACGTATCATACGGGAATATTTTTCTATTCCAAACTTGATGGGATATTTGAGAATTCTTCTGATTCCTGTATATCTGTATCTGTATGTTCATGCAGAAACAACCAGAGATTATTACATAGCGGCAGCTGTTATGTTCCTGTGTTTTATGACAGATTTTTTTGACGGGAAAATTGCTCGGAAATTCAATCAGATCACAGAATTTGGAAAGATTCTTGATCCCATTGCAGACAAACTTACTCAGGGAGCGCTTGTGATCAGTTTTTCTTTTCGGTATCCTGCCATGGCAGTGCTTTTAGCGGCTTTTTTGGTGAAAGAGTGTACCATGGGAATGATCGGTGCGTGGATGATGAAAAAAGGATATCGCATGGATGGAGCCCAGATGCATGGGAAAATCTGTACGGCTGTATTGGATACTGTGATGTTTGTGATTCTGATTTTTCCGGATATTACCTATTTGTTTGTCAATATTTTAGTGGGTATCAGTATACTTGTAATGGCAGTTTCTTTTGGAAAATATCTCCATATGTATTGGAAAGTTTGGAAGGAGAGATTTCAGAAGACGGACAGGAAAGAAAAAAATGCATGAAGGAGAGGAAAGAGCAGATTGCGTATGAATAAAGTAGTGCTTATCGTGGGGATTCTTCTGTTTGTGGTTTTGGGGGCTTTGCTTCCTTTTATACGACAGCCGGAGGTGACGGAGGAGACAAAGGAGTCACTGGATCTGTCTCGTTTTTACAGTGATGAACTTTCGGGAGAAAGAGCGAAAGTGATCTCCCAGAACGGGGAAGCGCTGGAAGAACGGATTCGTCTGATCAGTCAGGCAAAAAAGAGAGTTATTCTGTCTACTTTTGAATTTGATTCGGATCGGAGCGGAAAGATTATGTTGGCAGCTTTGGCAGAGGCAGCCCAAAGGGGTGTGGAAATTTCTATTCTGGTGGACGGCTTTCCTTATCTGACATCTATGTGGGGGAATCCTTATTTCCTTGCACTGGCAGGAATGGAGTCGGTGGAAATAAAGATTTACAGTCCGGTTCGTCCGTGGAAACCCTGGGCTTTTATGGGAAGACTTCACGATAAATATCTGATTGTGGATGATGTAGGATATATTTTAGGGGGAAGAAATACATTTGATTACTTTTTGGGGGATCAGCCCGGATATAAGAACTATGACTGGGATGTATTTGTCTATACTCAGGAATCCAAAGGCGATAGAACTTCACTAAATCAGGTGGAAGAGTATTTTACATCTGTCTGGGAGCGGCCGGAATGTAAAGTGATGGGAAAAAGTTTTTTCTGGAAAATCAATCCTTCGGTGAAAACTGCAAAAAAGGAGTTGGAAACCCTGTATCAAAAGGTGGAAAAAGAACACAGCTCCTGGCTGGAAACGGTGGATTATAAGGAAAAGACCCTCCCTGTCAATCACATTGAACTGATTTCCAACCCTACCCATCGCTTTGCTAAGGAACCGGTTGTATTTTATACAATGACGGAGCTGATGAAGCAGGCAAAGGAAGAGGTGGTATTTCACACCCCGTATGTGATCTGTGATACGTGGATGCTGGAACAGTTGGAGGCGGTATGTGCGCAGGTAGACACTGCGATGATGACAAATTCTGTAGCCAACAATGGAAATCCATTTGGAGCTATGGATTATCAGAAACACAAGGGAGAGATTCTGGATACCGGGGTGGAGATTCTGGAATACGACGGAGGTGTTTCCTATCACGGAAAATGCTTTACGATGGATGATCGTATTTCCGGGGTGGGTTCCTTTAACTGGGATATGCGCAGCGCATATCTGGACACGGAACTGATGCTGGTGATTGACAGTGTACCGTTGAATCAGCAGCTCAGAGAGGAGATGGAAAGGTATGAGCGGGATACGCTGGAAGTTCTGACAGAAAGTACATATGATCTGAAAGAAGGACAGGAAATGCAGAAAATCAGCGCAAAGAAGGAATTTCGGATCAAAGCGCTGGGAATGTTTGCGGAATGGGCGAGATTTCTGATGTAATGATTACGATAGAAGGAGAAGGTAAATATGAAACAATGGAGTACGTATGTCCGGGATAATCAAAAATTGTTGAAAATGATTTTTTATCTGGCGTGGCCGGCGGTGGTAGAACAGGCGCTGCAGACGGTTGTCCAGTATATTGATACGGCTATGGTGGGGCGGATTGATGCGAATGCTTCTGCGGCAGTAGGGCTTAGCGTGACAATGACCTGGGTGGTAAACTCTGCGTTGATCGCTATTGGAATTGGTGTTTTGTCCTGTATCGCAGAGTCGATAGGAGCAGGAAAGATGGACAGAGCCAGAGCATTTGGAATACAGGCACTTTACTTTGTGGTGATTATGGGAATCGGCATGGGAATTCTTATGGTGGGAATTAGTCCTTTCCTGCCGAAATGGCTGGGAGCAGATCCTGCCATACGGCGGGATGCGGCTCTGTATTTTGGGATTATCTGCGCCCCGATGTTGTTTCGCGCATCCTCCACGATTCTCGGAGCAGTGATGCGCGGAGCGGGGGACACAAAAAGCCCTATGATCGCCAACCTTTTTATGAATCTTACCAATGTGATTTTGAATTTTTTTCTGATTTATGAATCCAGAACGATTTTTTTGGGAGAATTCTCTTTTTATCTTCCCAGTGCAGGTTTGGGAGTCGTGGGAGCAGCGATTGCCACTGCCATTTCCTATGTGGTGGGAGGAATTTTCATGATGATCGTGTATTATCGAAATCCTATGTTGTCTCCACGAAGCCAGAAACTTTCTTTTCAGAAAAATCTGGCGGGCAAATGTCTTCATATTGGAATTCCGATTGCCTTGGAGAGAATCAGCGCCTGTTTGGGACAGGTAGTATTTACTTCTCTGGTTACCCGGCTGGGAACCTTAGCTCTGGCGACACATTCTATTGCGATCACAGCAGAGCAGGCATTTTATATTCCCGGATATGGAATGCAGGCGGCTGCGGCAACGATGGCTGGAAATTCTCTGGGAGAAGGAGATCAGAAAAAATTAAAACATGTGACAGGTATTATTGTGACGATTGCGGTCATTTTAATGACCGTATCAGGAGCTCTTTTATTTTTCTTTCCTGGTTTTATGATGTCAATTTTTACGAAGGACTCTCAGGTTATCGCCGGAGGAGTTACCGTTTTAAAGATTGTAGCTATTTCCGAACCGTTATTTGCGGTTTTGATCATTCTGGAAGGGATTTTTAATGGACTGGGAGATACGAAAGCGCCCTTTTTCTTTTCAATTTTCACCATGTGGGGCGTAAGGATTCTGGGAACGTGTTTTTGTATGTTTATGCTCCATGGAGGACTGGAGATGATTTGGATCTGTATGGTAGCAGATAATGTGACTCGTTGTCTGTTGTTGGGAACCAGATTCCTGCGTGGGTCCTGGAAGAAAAAATTTATAAGGAGAGGATAACGATTATGGGAAAAGAGTTTACGCATTTTGACAGAGAGGGAAATGCTGTGATGGTGGATGTGTCTGAGAAGCCAGTGACACAGCGTTCTGCACTCGCCCGGGGGACGATTTCAGTGACCCGGGAAATTATCGATGCCATACAAAACCATACTGTGATGAAGGGAGACGTACTGGGAGTAGCCCGTATTGCAGGAATTATGGGAGTAAAGCAGACTGCTTCTCTAATCCCTATGTGTCATACCCTTTTGATCCAGAAATGTTCTGTGGATTTTCAGATGGATGAAAAAACTTGCCAGATTCATGCTTTTTGTCGTGTGAAAACAGAGGGAAAAACGGGAGTGGAGATGGAAGCACTTACGGGGGTGACTACTGCCTTGCTGACCATTTATGACATGTGTAAAGCGATTGATAAAGGAATGGTTCTGGGAGAGATTTGTCTGGTAGAAAAAATTGGAGGAAAAAGTGGATCGATTCATTATGAGATTCCCAATTCATCAGAGCCGAGGCGATGAGCCTCAGTTCTGATGGAGAGATTCCCGATATTCACTTGGAGTCATACCGGTATACTGCTTAAATACTTTACTGAAATATCGAGGGTTATCATATCCTGTCAGATCACAGATTTCTATAATTTTCCGGTCAGAATTTTTTAAAAGTGCTTTTACCTGTTCCATGCGGACCTGAGTGAGGTACTCAGTGAAATTCTGTCCGGTTTTTTCTTTAAATAAGCGACTCAGATAGTTAGGGTGCAGATAAAATTGTTCTGCAAGAGAATTCAGACTAATCGCCTCTCGATAATGTTGACGGATATATAGTTGAACTTCCCGAATGACGTCTTTTCCTAACATATGCTCATCCGTCCTGTTTAAAAGTTGGATTAGCCATTGAAAATAATCATATATGAAGGAAGCGCTATTCTGGCAGCTTTCCGCCAGTAGAATTTGATTCAGAGTTTCATTTAAATGTTGGTGGAGTTCCTCCTCTGAGAGATTGAATTCCTGCAGACGGCTATTGAGTTCAATAAGGAAATTGATGCATCCCATTTGATATCGAATGAGAGTGGGAGCTTCCACCAAAAGGGTGGCGAGCGCATCTTTCACCATAGGGAAAATATCTCTTCGGGTTTCTGGATTGGTAAGGCGGCGCAATAGTTCTGGCAATGTTTCCTGTAAGGAGAGGTTGCAGTGGGAAAATAGAGTTTCAATATTTTGATATAAAATGATCCCTTCTTTTCCGCTTGCTCTGAGATAGCGAAGTGCCCTCTGCGCTTCTTCCCAGCCTTCATGAATCTTTTTGAGACCGGATTTTAATTTGCTGGCACCCAAAATCCATTCCTGAATGTCATTGCACATACTTTCTAAAATGGTAATCAGTGAATCAAAAGCCTCTTTTGTTTCGCAAGGTAAGAGGCAGAACAGAGAAAAGATATCATCTTCCAGACAGATCGCATTCGGTACCAGAGAGGTAATCTGGCAGCACATCTCTTTTTTCTTGTTGTGAATTTCATCTTCGGACAGATTCCGGTTATACAGCGCCATGGCAAGACCATACCACTGAGCACAGACAGGCAGATCATATTTTTCATCATTCAATTCAGAATGTCCGTGAGCTGCCGATATCAAAAGCGCTTCCAGACGCTCCTGGTGAATCTGTTCTTCATGTTTATGTTTGGAAAATTCCTGAAAAAGTCTTTCTAATAGCGCTTCTACATCCTTCAGTACTACTGGTTTGGTTAAGTATTCCATTGCGCCGTAGCGAATTGCATCCTGCGCATAAGTAAAATCTGCGTAACCGCTTAAAATCACAGATCTTACTTCAGGATAGTCTCTTTGCAGAATCTGTAAAAATTCAATTCCACTTTTTCCTGGCATTCGGATGTCGGTAAATATTACGTCAATATGTTTTTTTGCCAGAACAGAAAGAGCATCCTCCACATTATATGCAGTTCCGGCAACCTCAAATCCATATTTTTGCCATTTTATAAATATAGTGATGATGCCATGAAAGATCAAATGATGCGGGACAGTATTTCCGCTATGTTCGGAATCAATTTTAAGCTGCCGGATGAGTCGATCATGGAGATTCAGGTGTATGGTGTGAAAGATGGAAAAACGCTGTTTTATTCCAGGGCGCATCAGATGAAACTTCAGATGGAGAGGGATTACGGGGTATATAAAGGGACTGCAATTAAATCGGAAGTTCTTCTCCATGAGGATCGCTATATCCGTGCCTGCGAATCTATTGGATATGAATTTGACGCTGACGGAATTTCCAAACAGGTAAAATCAGGTCTGGCAAATGATTTTGAGGAAAAAGTTGCTCCTCTGTTAGAAGAAAAGTATCAGACGGTAGGAAAATTAAGCGCAGTAGGGAATCAGGTAAAGAATCGTTTGAATCTGGAAAGTTTTAAATATTATCTTCAGATGCCAGCATATATTTATCCGAAGAGTGAACGGATTGTGAAAATGGGATTCATGACTTTCGTGATAAATAGTGCAATCGTGATTGGATTTGCAATGATTGCGCAGGTGTTGCTCTGTTCGATATGTGCTTTTGTGATTAGCCGTCAGCTTTCACCTCGCGCTGCGAAATTTGTTTTGATGTTCTTCCTGGGAGGTATGATGATTCCTTTCGCCAGTATTATGCTGCCGCAGCTCATCATGTATCGGAATATGGGAGCATACAATAATTATGCTGCATTATTGCTGCCATTTTTATATCCATATGGGTTCTATGTGTACCTGTATAAAGGCTTTTTTGACCAGATTCCGGGAAGTTATTTTGAGGCTGCAGCTCTTGACGGAGCAGGTAGCAGATACTTGTATACCAGAATTTGTATGCCGTTATCAAAACCTATCATTTCATTGATTGCGTTGCAGACTTTTATCGGAAACTGGAATGATTTCTTCTGGGCATGGCTGGTTACGGAAGATCAGAAACTGTGGACTTTGAATGTTGCTTTGTATAATATATCCAATAATTCAGGAACGAAACAAAATGCTCTGATGGGTCTGGCTGTTGTTACTATCACGCCGGTGATCCTGCTGTCCATCCTCTTCTCCAAGCAGTTGAAGCAGAGTATTGTAGCATCAGGGGTTAAGGGATAATTTAGAAGGAGTTGTTGCATTAAGTGCATATTCAGAATATTTCTGAATTATGTCTAAAGCGACAGCTCCTTTTTTGTGAGAAAGAAAATAGAAGGTCTTGTTGACAAATAGTTTTTTTCGTTTATAATGAATATAGTTCTAAAAAGAACGGTTTTTTATAAAACTATAAAAGCACAGGAGGTGACAAGATGGCAGGAACAACGGATATCCTGCTGCTGATCCGTGGGATAGGAAAGTTTTACGATCAATGCATGGAAGGCGTAAGGGCAAAATATCAGATGTCGCAGATGGAAATTAAGGTTCTTAATTTTTTGCATAATAATCCGGGACATGATACGGCAGCGGAAATATCGGAGCTGCGGATGCTTCCAAAAGGAAATGTTTCTCAGGCGGTAGAATCTTTGATACAGAAGGGGTTTTTGATGCGTCTGCCAGATACCAAGGACAGAAGAAAGATTCATTTGGGATTTACTCCTCAGGCTTCTCAACTTCTTACAGAGATCGATCTGGCAAAAAACATTTATCAGGAGCAGCTTTTTAAAGAATTTTCCCTCGAAGAGCGCATCGCCTATGATCAGATGAATGAAAAGATTCTGAACAATGTACGCCAAGGGATGGAAATGGAGGAAAAGTATGGACAATAAAGAGTTTTTAGGAAAAGAGCCAGTAGGCAAGCTGTTGTGGAAACTGGCGCTTCCCACGGTAGCGGCACAGATTATCAATATGTTATATAACATTGTTGACCGTATCTACATCGGGCATATTCCGAAAGTGGGAACATTGGCGCTGACTGGAATAGGCGTATGTATGCCGTTGATTTTGATCGTATCTGCTTTTGCAGCGTTAGTCAGCAACGGAGGCGCACCTCGGGCAACCATTTTTATGGGACAGAATAAGAAAGAAAAAGCAGAAAAAACGCTGGGTAACTGCTTTATTACCCAGATTTTCGTATCTGTGGTACTGACGGCAGTTCTTCTGATCTGGAATCGGGAATTTCTTATGGCTTTCGGAGCCAGCAAAGATACAATTCAGTACGGTGTAGATTATATGAATATTTATGCGTTGGGAACTATTTTTGTTCAGTTGACGCTGGGGATGAATGCCTTTATTACTGCGCAGGGGTTTGCGAAAACAGGTATGCTTTCTGTACTGATCGGTGCGGTTGCCAATATCATTCTGGACCCGATCTTTATTTTTGGATTCGATATGGGGGTACGGGGCGCTGCGCTTGCCACTGTTTTATCCCAGACATTATCCTGTATCTGGGTCTTAAGCTTTCTGTTTGGTCGGAAAACGAATCTGAAGATTCGTTTCCAGTATATGAAATTGGAATCAAAGATTATTTTTCCCAGTCTGGCGCTTGGACTTTCTGTATTTATCATGCAGGCAAGTGAAAGTATTATTTCCGTATGTTTTAATTCTTCCTTGCAGCAGTATGGAGGAGATATCGCAGTGGGAGCTATGACGATCCTCACCAGTGTTATGCAGTTTGCCATGTTGCCGCTGCAGGGACTTGGACAGGGAGCGCAGCCGATCATCAGTTACAATTACGGGGCAAAAAATGTGCAGAGGGTGAAAGATGCCTATGGACTTCTTTTGAAAGCGAGCCTCTGTTACGCTACGTTTTTGTGGCTGCTGGTTATGATCGTTCCCCAGGGATTTGCCGCAATGTTCACCACGGACCCGGCTCTTTTAGATTTCACCAAGACGGCGCTTCGTATTTATCTGGCTGCTTTGTTCCTTTTTGGAATCCAGCTTGCCTGCCAGATGACCTTTAATTCTCTGGGAAATGCAAAGGCATCGATTCTTGTGGCTGTTATGCGGAAATTTATTCTATTGATCCCGCTGATTTACATTGTTCCTGCCATCTGGAAGAGTAATCGTACATTGGCTGTTTATATGGCAGAACCGATTGCAGATGTGATCGCTGTAACCTTTACCGCTATTTTATTCTTCTTCCAGTTTAGAAAAGCATTAAAGCAGATAGAAGGAAATAATCCGGCAAAATAAGGGGAATCCTGATTCTGGAAAGGAGTAGACATGTGTACTTGTATTACGTATGAAAATGGAGATTTTTATTTTGGGAGAAATCTGGATCTGGAGTATACCTTTGGGGAAAAAGTAGTAGTTACACCGCGAAATTATCCCTTTTCTTTCCAGTGTCTCCCGGCAATGAATCATCATTATGCTATGATAGGAATGGCAACGGTAATGGAAGATTTCCCTCTCTATGCGGAAGCAGTCAATGAAAAAGGTCTGGGGATTGCCGGATTGAATTTTCCGGAAAGTGCCTGCTATAAGGAAAAGCAGGAGGGAAAGAAAAATGTAGCGCCTTTTGAGCTGATCCCATGGATTCTGGGACAGTGCGAAAGTACAGAACAGGCAGAAAAATTATTGGAAAACTGCAATCTTCTGAATCACCCTTTTAGAAAAGAGACACCGTTATCGCCGCTTCACTGGATGGTGGCGGATAAAAACAAGTGTATAGTCATAGAGGCGGTCAAAGAAGGGGTACGGATTTATGACAATCCTTATGGCGTTCTCACTAATAATCCGCCGTTCCCTTTTTATCAGATGTATATGCAGCATTACAGAAGTCTGTCCGCAAAAACACCGGAGTCTCTGTTTGCAGAACCACTTTTTTTTAAAACTTATGGGCAGGGCATGGGAGCGATGGGACTTCCGGGGGACTATTCACCGGCATCCCGTTTTGTAAAGGCAGCATTTTTAAAATGGAATTCCCGAGCTGTTCAGGAAGAAGAAGCGAACGTTTCTCAGTTTTTCCATATTTTGGACGGGGTGAGTATGGTACGAGGCGCCGTAATCACTCCGGAAGGAAAGGAAGACATTACTACGTATTCTTGCTGTATCAACGGAGATCAGGGGATTTATTATTACAAAACGTATGATAACAGTCAGATTCATGCAATTAGTCTTCAAAGAGAGAATCTGGAAGAAACGGGACTGAAAGAATATGCTCTGTGTACAGCTCCCAGTTTCCAATGGCAAAATTAAATAGAAACGAAACATTGGAGAAATTGCACAAAAACAAAGTGATAAATTAGCCATATTTCCAGCTTGACGCTGAACTACTAAATGATATATTATATAAATAAAATTGTATTCGTTAAAGAATAGAATAAAAGTATAGATAGAATGTAGATAGCGTGTTACTGGTTGTGCGGGCATAAGCTATCCTGTTTTATTAATTTGCTGAATAAGACGGGGTTAGTTTATGCTCTTTTTCATTTTTTAGGGGAATGGCTGATATATAGACTTTTATATACAGCAGAAGAAAAGGGAAATCCATTTATGTACTGTATTACAAAGATTCTTAATAATAACGCACTTCTTGCGACGGAAAAGGGAAAGAGCGACGAGAGAATTCTTCTTGGTAAAGGGATTGGTTTTGGAAAAAGAACAGGAGATTTCATCGAAGAACGAGAGGGAATTCAGGTATATACCCCGGTAGGTTCTGAAAAGCGCAGTTCCGCCATGCAAGTAGTCAATACCATTGATCCTGTCTATATTGAAGCGGCAGGACGCATCATCGAAGAGGCAGAAAAAGTTTTTGATTCCATAAAAGGAGACATTCTTCTTCCATTGGCGGATCATATCGCCTTTGCTGCGCACAGAGCACAAAACGATACTTTTTTTGCTAATCCGCTGATTCAGGATATTAAGATTCTGTTTGGGAAAGAATATGCAGTAGCTTTGGAATGCCGAAGGACGGTCGAAGAACTTACGGGTTATCAGATTTCTGATGATGAAGCGGGATTTATCGCGCTGCACATTCATTCCGGTCTGTCGGGGGAGCAGGTATCTGATACGCTGAGGATGACACAGATTATTGATGAGAGCATTCAGATTGTGGGGGAATGTGTGGGATATCGGCTGAAAAAAGCTTCGCACAGCTATATCCGTCTGATGAGTCATCTGTATTATATGGTGATCCGCTCAAGAACGGGCGAAGCCGTTAATGTGGAGCTGAATGATTTTATGAAGCAAAAGTACCCCAAGGCCATGCAGATTGCACAGATTGTATGCGGCAAGATGGAGAGCCGTCTGAACCAGCCGCTGGCTTCGGATGAACAGGGATTTCTGGCTGTTCATATTCAGAGACTTATCGCACTGTAAAAAGGTTACAAAGATATTCATATCATAAAAAGATAAACAAAAAGGAGATTGAAACATGAAGAATTTTGAGTACACAGTAAAAGATGAATTGGGAATTCATGCAAGACCGGCAGGGCTGCTGGTAAAAGAAGCAAAAAAATATGAAAGCAAGATTACTCTGACCAAAGAGGGCAAAACTGTGGAGGCAACAAAATTAATGGCTGTGATGTCTTTGGCAGTAAAATGCGGACAGACAGTTACTGTTGCGGCAGAGGGAGCGGATGAAGAGACCGCATGCGCAGGGATGAAAGAATTTTTTGAAAACAATTTATAAAGGACGGCGGATAGGAAGATGCAATATTTAAAAGGAAAATCCGTATATAAGGGAATCGTTCTTGGGAAAATCTCTGTTTTGAAAAAAGATGACTATGTGGTGAAACGTACCAAGATCAACGATCCCGAAAAAGAGATGGAAAGAGTAAAAAAAGCAGTTCTGGAATCGCAGGAACAGCTTCAGAAGTTATATGAAAAAGCGGTTAAGGAAGTAGGAGAAGCCAGCGCCGCAATCTTTGAAGTTCATCAGATGATGCTGGAAGATGACGATTATAACGAATCTATTGAAAATATCATCACAACGCAGCAGGTCAATGCAGAGTATGCCGTAGCATCTACAGGGGATAACTTTTCTCAGATGTTTGCCAGCATGGATGATGATTATATGAAAGCCCGGGCAGCGGATATTCAGGATATTTCCGATCGTCTGGTAAGAAATCTTTCCGGTCACGGCAACGGTGGCATGGATCTGTCTGAGCCTGCGATTTTGGTGGCAGACGATCTGTCTCCCAGTGAGACCGTTCAGTTGGATAAAGATAAGATTCTGGCATTTGTGACGATCCACGGTTCGTCTAACTCCCATACGGCGATTCTCGCCCGGATGATGAATATTCCGGCATTGATCGGCGTGGATATGAATCTGGATGAGCTGCATACTGGTATGGAAGCGGCAGTGAACGGATTTACAGGAGAATTTATTCTGGAACCGGACGAGGAAGTAAAGAAGACAGTAGAGGATAAAATTTCCCAAGAAAAAGAAAAGTATGCGCTTTTGCAAACTTTAAAGGGGAAAGAAAATATTACAAAGAGCGGTCGTAAGATTCACCTGTATGCGAATATTGGCAGTGTGGCAGATATGGGATATGTATTGGAAAATGATGCCGGAGGAATTGGTCTGTTCCGCAGTGAGTTCCTTTATCTGGGCAGAGATGAGCTTCCAGGAGAAGAAGAACAGTTTCAGGCATATAAACAGGCAGTACAGAATATGGCTGGCAAAAAGGTGATTATCCGAACTTTGGATATCGGAGCGGATAAGCAGGCAGATTACCTGGGATTGGAAAAAGAGGAGAATCCGGCGTTGGGTTACAGAGCCATCCGTATCTGTCTGACACAGCCGGAGATCTTTAAGGTTCAGCTTCGGGCGTTGTTTCGGGCTTCTGTCTATGGAAATCTTTCCATTATGTACCCTATGATTACTTCTGTAGAAGAAGTGGAAAAAATCCAGGCTATTGTAAAAGAAGTAAAAGAAGAACTGAAAGCGGATGAAGTTCCATATAAAGATGTGGAAGAGGGAATTATGATCGAGACACCTGCCGCAGTGATGATCAGTGATGAGCTGGCGCAGATGGTGGATTTCTTCAGTATTGGTACGAATGATCTTACCCAGTATACATTGGCGATCGACCGCCAGAATGAAAAACTGGATCCTTTCTATAATCCTCATCACAAGGCAGTTTTGAAGATGATCCAGATGGTGGTGGATAATGCTCATAAGGCAGGAAAATGGGCAGGTATCTGCGGAGAATTAGGAGCAGATCCTGAACTGACAGAGACTTTTGTAAATATGGGTGTGGATGAATTGTCTGTAGCTCCTTCCATGATCTTAAAACTGAGAAAAATTATCAGGGAGATATCATAGGAGAGACAGAAAATGAATTATATCCGTAAGCATAAGAAAGCAGCTTTGCTGATTGCGGTGGTAGTAGTCGTATTATTCGCTTTTGTGACCTGGCAGCGGAAGCTTACCATGTCCAAATCCGTATACGATGAATTAAAAGAAGAACCCCGGGGTGAAGCAGTGGAAAAGGATGACTTTTATTACAGCCAGTTGACGGCAAAAGAAGGGGAAGATTTTCTTTTCTTAAAAGAACAGATGGAAAATCTGAATGGCGGTGTACTAGAACTGCCTCAGCCGGTAAATGGAAAAGAGTATCAGCGCATTATCACAGCTCTGGAATATGAAGGCGCAGATAATTTTTATGGTTTTGTAGATATCCCTATGACAGAAGACAATGTTTATGTACTGTATGAGGATAAGGATGTATTTAAGATTACAGAGGATAAAATTTCAAAAGTGATTTTGTTTCTTTCCTGCGCAGAGGGGATTCATCTTTCCGGCAAATTTGCGGAGGATGGTATGGTTTCCAATCTTGAGAAGATTCAGAAAGGTCTCTCCGTAAATGAGGAAGAAAAGGTTGCGGAGATAGAAAAACGCCAGAAGGAGACAGAAGCTCTTTTGGAAGAGATTCTTCAGGGACTTCCGGCAGACAGTGGGAAAAAAGAAGCGATTGATTATTTCCTTCGGTGGCTGGATGAAAATATGGAATTTGTTCAGAAAGCAGCCGCAACGACGGAAGGTATGCAGAATATGGGAGATATGCTGGAAAAGGTTTATGATTTTAACCACGTGGCGTCTCTTACCAAGAAGAAAGCCAGTGCGCTGGGCTATGCCAAGATTTTTTCTGAGCTTTGCCATCGGGCAGGTATGGAATCTCATCTTGTGATGGGAAGCTGGAACGGTGGCTGGGGACAAAGTGAAATGTATATTTTCTGCGCAGTTTCGATAGATGGACAGACGGTATACGTGGATGCCAGCGGGCAGAAGAATGCTTCTCTGGGAGGCAAGCGATGTCTCAGTGAGAAAGAGGCGAAAAACCGGATGACATTTGCAGATTATTTTGAGTATTCATAGGAGGATTCGATTATCATGTTTAGTTTTTTGAAGAAAAAACAGGATGAAGGATTTATGCTGGGAGCAACTGCTCAGGGAAAGGCAGTAGAGTTAAAGGAAGTGAATGACCCTACATTTAATTCGGGAATGTTAGGTCAGGGTGTTGCTATCGTCCCCACGGAAGGAAAGTTTTATGCACCGGCAGATGGGGAAATTGCTATGGTTTTTGATACGCTTCACGCGGTTAGCATGACTGCGGATAATGGTGTGGAGATTTTGGTACATGTGGGATTGGACACTGTGAATCTGAAAGGAAAAGGATTTAAAGCTCACGTACAGGCGGGCGATCACGTGAAAAAAGGTGATCTGATGCTGGAAGCAGATCTGGATGCGTTGAAAGCAGAAGGATATGATATTATCACACCAATTCTGGTATGTAATACAGACGATTACGCATCGGTAGAGGCGCTTTCCGGAAAAGATGTGGTTCCGGGAGAAGATGTGGTAAAGATTAAGATGAAATAACCATGGATTTTATTTCCGGTAGGTAAAGGCATCTTCTAAAAGGAGATGCCGGGGTTTGCCGGTATAAAATAAATAATGGCGATACATATCTCCATTGTGTCAAAAAGGGATTAAGAAAAGGAAAAAGGAGGAAATCTAATTATGATGAGATATCTTCAAAGATTGGGAAAATCTCTCATGCTTCCGGTTGCATGTCTTCCGGTTGCAGCTATTCTTCAGGGAATCGGTTACTGGATCGATCCTTCAGGCTGGGGCGCAAATAATGTAATCGCTGCTTTTCTGTTAAAGGGCGGCGGATGTCTGATCGATCAGATGCCTATTCTGTTCGCTATCGGTGTTGCCGTTGGTATGTCTGACGACAACGATGGAACAGCAGGTCTTGCAGGTCTTGTTTCCTGGATCATTACAACAACTCTTCTTTCTACAAGTGTTGTTGCTATGCTTACAAAAACAGCAGAAGCAGATGTAAATGCGGCTTTCAGCAAGCCACAGACACAGTTTATCGGTATTCTTTGCGGTCTTATTGCAGCAGCCTGCTACAATAAATTCAAGAGTACAAAACTGCCGGACGCATTTTCTTTCTTCAGTGGAAAAAGATGTGTTGCCATCGTAACAGCGGGCGCATCTCTGGTATCCAGCTTGATTCTGTTCTTTGTATGGCCAATCGTATATACAGGTCTGATCACCTTTGGTGAGTTTATCATGAACCTGGGCGCTGTAGGAGCTGGTATTTACGGTTTCTTCAACCGTCTGCTGATTCCATTCGGTCTGCATCATGCATTGAACTCTGTATTCTGGTTTGACGTGGCTGGGATCGATGATATCGCGAAGTTCTGGGGTAACGCAGAAGGCGGTATCATGGGTGTGACCGGTATGTATCAGGCAGGATTCTTCCCTGTTATGATGTTTGGTCTCCCGGCAGCAGCACTGGCTATGTACCATACAGCAAAAGAAAGCAAGAAAAAAGTTGTGGCAGGTCTTCTGTTCTCCGCAGCAATCGCTTCTTTCCTGAATGGTGTTACAGAGCCTCTGGAGTTCTCTTTCATGTTCCTGGCACCAGCACTGTATCTGGTACACGCTCTGTTGACAGGTATTTCTATGGCAGTTGTAGCGCTTTTGCCTGCTCGAGCGGGCTTTAACTTCAGCGCCGGTCTTATTGACTGGATCTTAAGTTTCAAGGCTCCATTTGCACAGAACCCATGGATGTTGCTCATCGTTGGTCTGGTAGTTGGTGTGATCTACTATGTAATCTTCCGTATTGTAATCGTGAAGTTTAATATGAAGACTCCGGGAAGAGAAGATGATATGGATGAGACGAAAGTTACTCTGTCCAACGATAACTTTACAGAGATCGCTAAGATCGTTCTGCAGGGTGTTGGCGGAAAAGAAAACGTAACTTCTATCGATAACTGTATCACAAGACTTCGTCTGGAAATCAAAGACTATACACTGGTTGATGAAAAAGTGATCAAATCCGCAGGTGTAGCTGGTGTTATCAGACCAAGTAAAACTTCCGTTCAGGTTATCATCGGAACAAAAGTTCAGTTTGTAGCTGACGAATTTAAAAAGCTTTGTAAATAAGCAAGCCATGATTTGATATATTTTAATCCCTTTTCAGGAGGAACTGTTCTCTTTCACTGGATAAGCGGTCAAGAGCAGTTCCTCTCTTTTCGTTTTAGAAAGTATCGTCTTCTTACCCTTCCATTCATACCTCTTACCCTTTTTCTATAGCTTTTCTTCTTAAAATTTTCTATAATAATCTCAGAGAAAAATAGAAAGGAGAGAATCCAATGAAGGTAAGTACCCGCCTGATTCCAGAAAATGAGAAAGAGAACGTTCAGCTTTTTATTCATGAAGAGACGCCGGAATTCGAACATTTAAAAGAGTATATTGAAATGGAACGATTTCGCCCGCAGATTCTATTGGGAAATAAAGGGGAAGAGGTATGTCGTATTCCTATTTCTGCTATTTTTTATATCGAAAGTGTTCAGGAGATTCAATATATTCATGCAAGCCAGGGGATTTACACCACCAGACAAAGACTTTATATGCTGAAGCAACAGCTTCCGGAGTATTTTTTCAGAGCTTCTAAATCAGCAATTTTGAATCTGGAAATGGTGCAATCTTATAAACCTTTATCTGGGGGACTGATGTTCGCAGTGTTTCCTAATGGAGACGGAACGTATATCTCAAGAAAGTATGTAAGAGAACTGAAAGAGCAAATTCGCAGAAAGGGATGAGAAATATGAGGAAACTAGAAAAAGAGGAGAAAAAAGAGGTGTTTCAGTATGGGCTGGCAATGGGATGTACCTTTTTTATATCGAATGTGATTTATCTGGGATTGCAAAAAGATCAGCAATTTATGGTTACTATGATGCCGTGGCTGGGAGCGTTGCTGGCAGGATATTTGCTATTAGGCATTGCCTTTTTCTTCTTTTATCTGAAATTATCAGGAAAAGATTTTGGGGTGTTGAAATCTTTTACAAAAGGTGCCGCCGGTATTTACTCTCTGGGAAATCTTATGCCCCTTTTGTTTCTTGCGGGGATTTTGCTGGCAGATAAGCAGCCGATCCGAATGATGCTTTTACTGGATCTGGGAATTACCGTTGGATTTTATATTTTGGACTATTGTTCCGTCTGGAAATTATCAAAAGAGTTGAATGGTAAAAACGTTCGGACAAAAACTTTACTGGTAGATCTGGAAGGACGCCCAAAAAATGTGGATGAATTTTGCAGCTATATTGAAGCCTATTGCAGTGAAAATCAGATTACGTTGGAATTTCTTCATCGAGGCGTCCCGGCTTTGATCCTTATGGACGGAAAAGAATGTACGGTGGAACTGGAATCCTATTATTCTCAGTTTGGTCCGGTCTACGGGATGAAATTTATAGAAACACGGTAGAGAGAAAACGGAGTTTATGATATAATCAAAAATGAGGTGGACTTATAAAAAATGATGAGTGATAAAGCAGAATTTTGTAAAAATGGCGGTTGTACCGCAAAGTTGGGAGCGGGGGTATTAAGTCATATTTTATCCCGACTGCCGAAAGGTCCGGCAGATGAGCAGCTTTTGGTGGGATACGACAGCAAAGATGATGCGGCGGTGTACCAGGTTTCTTCTGATACAGCTATTGTACAGACGTTGGACTTTTTTCCTCCTATGGTGGATGATCCCTATCTGTTTGGTCAGATTGCTGCCGCCAATGCGCTCAGTGATATTTATGCTATGGGCGGGGAGGTAAAAACAGCGCTGAATATTGTCTGTTTTCCTGAACATATGGATCTGAATATTTTGGGAGAGATCCTTCGGGGAGGTTCCGAAAAAGTGATAGAAGCGGGAGGTGTTTTGGCGGGAGGTCACTCGATTGCAGACGCAGATGTCAAGTATGGTCTCTCTGTTATGGGGACGGTACATCCAGATCAACTCTATGCAAATAATCGAGGAAAATCCGGAGATATGCTGATTCTCACAAAAAAGCTGGGAGTAGGGATTATCTGTACTGCCAACAGAGTAAAGGAAGCGTCTCAAAAAGCGATGGACGAGGCCGTTCGGTCAATGACTACTCTGAATCGTTATGCGGCTGAAATATGCAGAAAATATCCGGTTCATGCCTGTACGGATGTGACTGGATTTGGTTTTCTTGGTCATCTTCATGAAATGCTGGACGACAGGTTATCTTGTGTCATAGATGTGGAAAAGATTCCTTATATAGAAGAAGCAAGACAGTATGCGGATGACTTTCTTCTCTCTGCGGCAGGACAGAGAAATCGAAATTTTGTTCAGGATCATGTGACTTTTGAGCAGATTCCATTTGCAATGGAAGAAATTTTATTTGATCCCCAGACTTCCGGGGGACTGTTACTGGCAGTAGATCCTGCTTTGGCAGCCGAGTTGGAGGAGGAGTTACAGAAAGCAGGACTTCCAGCGCGTATCGTGGGAAAATTTTTAGAAAAACAGGAACAGGAAATTATGGTGAGGAGCAGAAAGCTATGATAAGAAGCAAGGTAAACGCAATGGGAGATCCCTGTCCCATTCCAGTGGTAAAAACAAAAAATGCGATCAGAGAGTTACAGGGACAGGCTGGGAGTGTAGAGGTTCTGGTAGATAATGAGATCGCAGTGCAGAATCTTACAAAAATGGCAGGACAGAAGGGGTACGGTGTTCATGCGAAAAAGTTGGAAGCGCAGAAATTTCAAGTGACACTGGAGATTTCAGGAGAAAATGAAACATCTCCATTTCTTCCCAGAGAGGAGGAAGCATCCGCATGTATTCCTGATACAAGAGCAAAAAATACCGTGTTGGTCATTTCTTCACCTTCTATGGGGGAGGGAGATCCAAAGCTTGGGGCTATACTGATGAAAAGTTACTTTTATGCGCTTACCCAGCAGGATACGTTTCCAGAGACTATTTTATTTTATAATGGAGGAGTGCGTTTTACTTGCGAAGAATCGCCCACACTGGAAGATTTGAAATTTCTGGAAGCGCAGGGAGCAGAGATTCTTTCCTGTGGAACATGTCTGGATTTTTATGGGCTGACAGAAAAGTTGAAGGTGGGAGGCATTACCAATATGTATGTGATCGCTGAAAAGATGCAACAGGCCAAGCTGCTTATTAAGCCATGATGAGAGAGAAAAAATCCTATTGGATTCTCACCTTTTCCACCACCACCGCCGCTATGTTTATGGAAAAGTTTTGCATGGAGCAGAACATTCCCGGGAGGCTGATTCCGGTTCCCCGGCAGATCACCGCCGGCTGTGGACTTGCCTGGCGTATGACGGTGGAAGAGTATGAGCGATATCGGCTAACATTGAAAGAACATACATTAATGATCGAACAGAGTGTTCTGTTGGAGTTATAGCTTTTCGGCCAGTTGCGAGAGGGGAGCAAAGTGATATCCCATTTCTTCCCATTTTGTCAGCAGTTCATCGAGAATTTTTCCATTTGTGGAAGAAGTATTGTGAAGAAGTACAATGGCGCCCGGATGGATGCGGGACAACAATTTGTCGAAGGCTTCTTCTTTGGTGGGTTGTTGATCTTGTATCCAATCCACATAAGCGAGACTCCAGAAGAAGGTTTTATATCCCAGTTCGCTGGCCATCTGGAGATTGTCGGTACTGTATTTTCCCTGGGGAGGGCGGTAATACCGGATCATTTCTTCCCCGGTGATCTTTTGATACAGTTCTTCCACTTCCTGCAGTTCTTTTTGAAAGGCTTCTTTGGAAGCAATTTTTGACATATCCGGGTGATGATATGTATGATTTGCTACAAGATGCCCCTCTTTTACCATTCGTTTTACCAGATCCGGGCTGGTTTCCAAAAAATTTCCCACCACAAAGAAAGTTCCTACTGCATTGTGCTTTTTCAAAGCATCCAGAATAGCGGGGGTATTTCCATTCTCAAATCCTGCATCGAAGGTCAGATAGATTACTTTTTCATCGGTGGGATCACAGTATGCTGCATGGTAAGTTTTCAGTTCTTCTGGACTGGCGTTTCCCGTAGGATGCGTTCCGCTTTCACCAAATCCCAGTCCCCAGTTTCCTGCCTGGCTTTCCACTGGGGCAGACGTCGAAACTGCCGCACGGTCTTTCAAACAGTGCAGCGTGGCTCCGAACACAAAGGCGGCGATGAAAATGCCTCCAATTCCGGCTATTTTCAGATGACTTTTCTTAATTTCCATAAAGCTTTCCCATGACTTTTTAATTATATATATGTGCAGATTTTTTGAATCAGTATAAATA